>ENA-OQVM01003401-OQVM01003401.1-marine-metagenome-genome-assembly--contig:-NODE-3401-length-17275-cov-41.942900_pt1 | contig 17275 bp, 15 predicted proteins | sample MGYA00237776_ERZ505498 | MGnify/ENA primary metagenome ERZ505498 (study PRJEB26159, sample SAMN06265151) | marine metagenome | isolation source: Helgoland LTER site | place: Germany:Helgoland, sampling... | reverse complement strand
GTGTTTTTCTTTGAGTTCAAAAATTACAGAATCTAGTTTTGATTTTTTAGCCATATTTAAAAATTAATTTCAAAAGGGTGTTTTAGTCCGCTAAAAGCGTCTAAATCTACTCTTATAGAACCAACAACTAAATCCGCTTTTATTCTTAGAGGAATTTTATTTTTGTCAGCGCTTATCCACAAAGTTAAACTTTCTTTTTCTTTAAATACTCTTCCGGACTGAACAAATGGTCTAAGTTTAATACATTTAATCTTTCCAAATTTAGTATTTATAGTTTCTATGCCCAAAAACTTCATTTTAAATTCATAATTTTCTGAATCAAAAAACATATTTACTGATAAGTCTTTGTCTTTTTTAATTTGATCTAAATTATAGTTGTTTCTAAGAAAATAAAATACAGACAACATATCTTGAACATTGTCCTTGGTACGAAACTCTTTAACTGATTTTTTTTTAATATTGTTTACAACAGCTTTATTACTAATTTGATCAAAATCAATAGTTAAGTTTTTCGTATGCCCGCCTTCATTAATTTTTCTAATAAATTTTTTAGGTAAACCTGTTTCAGAGGAGAAATAGCTTTGATAATAGTCCTCTACTTTAAAAAACCACTTTATAGGCCCCGTTGTTTTCCCAATTGCTTTTACATGATAAAGCTCTGTGAGTTTGTCTTCTTTTATTTCTAAAGATGCTTTTCCAGCTTTAATCCAACCACTATACGAAAGTTTAAAATTTAACCATTCACCACTTTTATATGCGGATTGATCTTGTCCAAAACATAAATTTGAAAAGAAGAAGATTAAAATTATTATTTTTTTCATTGTAAAGTATTCAGATAAAAATAATAAACTTACTAAACATTTAAGTCATTATAATAATCAAAAACTAATTTTGCTTTTGAATTACCGATAGTTTTTTGAAGTTCTTTAATAGGAAGTTTAGAAATATTAATATTTGATTTAAAAGTTTTCAATAATTTAATCCTGGTTAAGTCTCCTATACCTTTAATATTATCTAACTCATTAGTGAAAGCATTTTCACTACGTTTATTTCTATGATGCTTTAAGCTAAATCGATGGGCTTCATTTCTTAACTTTTGTATTAAAATAAGACTTTCTGATTTTTTATCTAAAAATAAAGGAGTTGAATCATTAACAAAATAAATTTCTTCTAACCTTTTAGCTATACCTATAATCGAAATTGTATTTTCTAATTTTAATTCAATTAAACTCTTCAAAGCTGCTGAAAGCTGACCTTTTCCTCCATCGATAACAATAAGTTGTGGCAAACTTTTTTTCTCTTCTAACAATCTGCGATACCTTCTAAATACAACTTCTTCCATCGATGCATAATCGTCTGGGCCTTCTACAGTTTTGATATTAAAGTGTCTATAATCTTTTTTACTAGGTTTTGCGTTTTTAAAAACCACACAAGCAGATGTAGGATTTGTCCCTTGAGTATTTGAATTATCAAAACATTCAATGTGAATTGGAGTATTATCTAAACTAAGATCTTCTTTTAGACGTTTTAAGATTCTATTTTGATGCCTCTCAGGATCAACAATCTTAATTTGTTTTAATCGGTCAAACTTAAATTGAATTGCATTTTTAAGAGATAAATCTAAAATTTTTCTTTTATCTCCAATTTTAGGGATTTCTATTTTAATGTTTTCTCCAAGATCTAATGGAATGATCGAATATACAATTGGTGAATCAGATTTAAACTTTAATCTTATTTCAATAGCAGCTAGCTCTATAATTTTCTTTATTCCTTCATCAATTTTTGACTTAATTTCAAGATTAAAAGATCTAACTATTGAGCCTAGTGATATCTGTAGAAAGTTTATATAAACAAAATTTTCGTCCTCCACATAAGAAAAGATGTCTACGTTTGATATTTTAGGACTTACTACAGTAGATTTATATTGGTAATTTTCTAATGCTTTTATCTTTGATTTAACCAAATTAGCTTCTTCAAATTTTAAGTTCTTAGATAATTCATTCATTTCTATTTTAAAAGAGTTAAGAGAGTTTTTAAAGTTTCCCTTAAGTATATCCTTGATTTCTAAAATGTTTTGATTGTAATTTTCTTCTACTTGTAAAGCTTCACATGGCCCAAGACAATTGCCAATATGAAATTCTAAGCAAACTTTATACTTTTTATCCTCGACTTTTTTCTCATTGAGATCATAAGAGCATGTACGTAATTTATACAAACTAGTAATAATATTTAAAATTGTTTTTACAACCCTAAGACTTGTGTATGGGCCAAAATAATCAGATCCATCTTTTATCATTTTCCTTGTATAAAAAACCCTAGGAAACCTTTCCTTTTTTATACATATCCATGGATATGATTTGTCGTCTTTTAATAAAATATTGTATTTAGGTTGAAATTTTTTAATTAAACTGTTTTCTAGTAACAAAGCATCAGACTCTGTTTTCACTACAACATGTTTAATATTGTTTATGTTTTTGACTAAAGAATTAGTTTTGCCATCTTTATGTTTTTGTTTAAAATACGAACTAACTCTTTTTTTTAAACTTTTAGCCTTACCCACATAAATAATAACCCCTTCTGAATTTAAAAACTGATATACACCAGGGCTATTAGGTAGATGTTTAACAATATTATTTAATTCAATTGTGGTCATTCCCCAAAGGTATATTATTTAATAATATTGTAAAAATTGTTTATTTTTAGATTATGAATAGAAAAAAATCTTTTTTATTTTTATTTCTTTCTGGCCTTGCCAATATATTTTCGTTCAAGGGATATTCACGTAGAAGAAGGAATTCCTTTAAAAGAAAAATCTAATTGGATTGTTTCTTGAGCATGAGATCATGATATATATGATCTGATTTATATGAGTAGAAATTACTTTTGCATATTTTTAGCTTCAATACTAAGAGTTGCATGTGGAACTAATTCCAATCTCTTTTTGTTAATTAATTTTCCAGTGACTCTACATATTCCGTATGTCTTATTTTCTATTCTAATAAGAGCAGTTTTCAAATCTCTAATAAATTTTTCTTGACGAATAGCTAATTGAGAATTCGATTCTTTACTCATCACTGCACTACCCTCATCAAATGCTTTGAAAGTAGGTGAAGTGTCTTCAGTACCATTATTATGGTCATTTAAATAAGCGCTTTTAATTAATTCTAAATCATGATTAGCTTTATTAATTTTTTCTGTGATTAATTTTTTAAATATTGCTAAATCCTTATCCGAATATTTATATTTAGTTTCTGCAGACATTTCTTTAAATTTTGTTTATACTTATTTTTGTTTCAATCTCGTCGAAGGATATTTCATCACCATCTTTTAACTCCTCCAAAATTTTTAAATCCTTCGCTAAAGTTTCAGACTTTATGTAATTTATATTATTCTCAATTGCGTCAGTAATACTAGAGTGCTCTTGAATAAAAATATTTATTCTATCAGTAACTTCAAAACCAGAGCTCTTTCTCATGGTTTGTATTTTGCTAACAAATTCTCTTGAAATACCCTCATCTTTTAAATTTTTATCAATCACGATATCTAAAGCAACTGTAAGTGCTCCTTCATGAGCAACTAGCCAACCTTCAATATCTTGTGATACTATTTCAAAATCATCAATTTCGAAAATAATACTTTTTTCATTAACGACAAGTTCAATATTACCTGTTTGTTCTAATTTCTTTATTTCTTCAGCATTTAAATTGCTCACAACATTAGAAATCTCTTTCATTAATCTACCATGCTTAGGGCCAAGTGTTTTGAAGTTCGGTTTAATCTTTTTAACTAAAATATCTGATGCACCTTCTAACAATTGAATTTCTTTAACATTCACCTCATTTTTAATCAAATCTGAAACTGCTTCAATTTCATTTTTTTGATCAACATTAGAAACAGGAATCATTATCTTATTTAATGGCTGTCTAACTTTTATTTTTTCTTTAGCTCTAAGTGATAAAGTCAAAGAGGATATTTTTTGAGCATATTTCATTTTTCTTTCCAAGTTAGAGTCAATTAACAACTCATTACATGTGGGGAAGTTTGTTAAATGAACACTCTGGTCATTGAATTTTGAGATATTATTAGTAAGATCTAGAAATAACTTGTCCATGAAAAATGGAGCTATTGGAGCTGCTAATTTTGAAATAGTTATAAGACATGTATACAGGGTTTGGTATGCTGATATTTTATCTAATTCATACTCCCCTTTCCAAAATCTTCTTCTTGATAGTCTCACATACCAATTACTTAAAATTTCTACAGTAAAATCAGAAATACCCCTAGCTACTTTTGTGGGCTCATATTGTGAATAAAATTTATCTACATTTTTAATCAAAGTATTTAATTCAGAAAGAATCCATCTGTCAATTTCAGGTCTATCAGTAATTATTATTTCACTTTCAGAATAATTAAATTTATCAATGTTTGCATAAAGAGTAAAGAAAGAATATGTGTTATACAAAGTGCCAAAAAACTTTCTTTTCACTTCTTCAATTCCATTAATATCGAATTTTAAATTATCCCATGGATTAGAATTTGAAATCATGTACCATCTAGTAGCATCTGGCCCAAAATTAGCTATCGTTGTAAAAGGATCAACAGCATTTCCTAGTCTTTTAGACATCTTTTGCCCATTTTTATCTAAAACTAATCCATTAGACACTACATTTTTATAAGCAATAGAATTAAAAACTGAAGTCCCTATAGCATGAAGAGTATAAAACCAACCTCTTGTTTGATCTACACCTTCTGCAATAAAGTCTGCAGGAAATGCCTTATTGTCGTCGATTAGGGATTTGTTTTCAAATGGATAGTGCCACTGTGCATAGGGCATACTTCCTGAATCAAACCAAACATCTATTAAGTCTGATTCTCTAAACATCTTTTTACCATTTTGTGAACATAAGATAATCTCATCGACAATGTTTTTATGTAAGTCAACTCTATCATAATTTGTCTTGGAGAAATCATTTACAATAAATTCATTATATATATCATCTTGCATAAAACCTGCGGATATAGATTTTTGCATTTCATTTTTTAACTCTTCAATTGAACCAATACAAATAACCTCTTTACCATCATCAGTTCTCCATATAGGCAACGGAATTCCCCAAAATCTTGATCTAGATAAATTCCAATCATTAGCGTTTTCTAACCAATTACCAAACCTTCCTTCTCCAGTAGATTTTGGCTTCCAATTAATATTTTTATTTAAGTCATACATAGTCTCTTTGAATTCTGAAACTTTAATAAACCAAGAGTCTAGTGGATAATATAAAATTGGTTTATCAGTTCTCCAACAATTCGGATAACTATGCTTGTATTTTTCTACTTTAAATGCCTTATTTTCTATTTTTAATTTGATTGCAAGCTCTACATCAATGGATTTTTCTGGAATATTATTATCTGTGTAATATTCGTTTTTTACAAATTTGCCAGCAAATTCTTTCATTTCTGGTCTAAACTTACCCTGTAAATCTACTAACGGAACTAAATTATCATTTTCATCTTTTACAAGAAGTGGAGGTATTTCAGGGACAGCTTGTTTAGCGACTAAAGCATCATCAGCTCCAAAAGTTGGTGCTGTGTGAACAATACCTGTTCCGTCTTCCGTAGTAACAAAATCTCCAGCAATTACTCTAAATGCATTTTCTGGATTATTATATGGCAAGGCATAACTTAAGAGTTGTTCATATTTTATGTTTACAAGATCTTTACCTTTAAATGAACTATGAATGAAATAAGGAATTTTTTTATCATCTTTAGAAAAACTATCTAACTCAACTCCATTGTCAACTTCATAGTATTTACCACTAAATTGTTTTGTAACTAAAGCTTTGGCTAAAATTACATTTGTAAATTCAAATGTGTATTGATTATAAGACTGAACCAATACGTATTCGATATTCAAACCAACTGTTAATGCTGTATTGCTTGGAAGAGTCCATGGAGTAGTGGTCCATGCTAAAAAGTATACAGGCGACTTTATTTTTAAAAAGCTTGGTAAAGAATTTTCAACTGCCTTAAATTGAGCAGTGACTGTAGTATCGGTAACATCCTGGTAAGTACCTGGTTGATTCAATTCATGAGAGCTTAATCCTGTTCCTGCTTTAGGAGAATATGGTTGTATTGTATATCCTTTATAAAGTAAATTTTTATTGAAAATTTGTTTTAAAAGCCACCATACACTTTCCATATATTTAGATTCATATGTAATGTATGGGTCATTCATATTTACCCAATAGCCCATTTTTGAAGTCAAATCATTCCAAATATGCGTGTACTTCATCACCTCTTTTTTACACTCAGAGTTGTAATCTTCAACAGAAATTTTTGAACCGATATCTTCTTTAGTAATTCCTAATTTTTTTTCAACTCCAAGCTCAATAGGTAAACCGTGAGTATCCCAGCCAGCTTTTCTATTTACTTGAAAGCCTTTCATGGTTTTATACCTAGGAAAAATATCTTTGATTGTTCTGGCTAATACATGATGGATTCCAGGCAGACCATTTGCTGAGGGTGGGCCTTCAAAAAATATATATGGTTTTGCACCTTCTCTTGATTGAACTGATTTTTCAAAAATATTATTATCCTCCCAATAGGATAAAATTTCTTCACCTATTTTAGAAAGATTTAAATTATTATAATCAGGAAATATCATGTTTTTTAAACTAGTTGCGAAAATACTAAATTTAGTTATATTCTAGTTAGAAGTATCTATTGAAATTAATTTAAATTATTGATTAAATCTTCAATCTTTGATAAGTATATAATTTTAATAGATTTGGGGGATATATTAAGCTTACTAAATTTTGAAATAAATATTTTTGAGAATCCTAATTTTTCAGCTTCAGTAATTCTTTGCTCTAACCTCTGAACTGGTCTTATTTCACCTGAAAGTCCAACTTCAGCAGCAAAACAATATTTTTCATTTAAAACTATATCTTCATTAGATGATATTACTGCAGCAACAACAGCAAGATCTAGTGCAGTATCCTCAACAGAAATTCCACCTGTAATATTTAAAAATACATCTTTTGAAGCAAGTCTAAACCCAACCCTTTTTTCTAATACAGCCAAGATCATGTTTAATCTTTTTGAGTTATATCCTGTTGAACTTCTCTGTGGAGTGCCATAAACAGCTGTACTAACTAAGGCCTGAACCTCAATCATAAAAGGTCTCATTCCTTCAATAGTTGCTGATATAGCATTTCCGCTAAGTTCTTGGTTTTTTTTAGAAATCAATATCTCTGATGGATTAGTGATTTCTTTTAATCCTTTAATATTCATCTCATAAACTCCAATCTCATTTGTTGATCCAAATCTATTTTTATTTACTCTTAAAATTCTATAAACATGATTTCTGTCTCCTTCAAATTGAAGCACAGTATCAACCATATGTTCTAATATTTTAGGACCTGCAATATTGCCATCTTTTGTAATATGTCCAATAATAATTACCGGAGTAGATGTTTTTTTTGCAAAATTAATTAGTTCTGAAGTACAAGTTTTAATTTGCGATACACTTCCAGGTGCAGAATCTACAAGTTCAGTTTTTAGTGTTTGAATAGAATCTATAATTAATATTTGAGGTTTTGTTTTCTCAATTTGTTTAAATATACCTTCCAAACTAATTTCAGTTAGTACATAGCAATCATCACTTTCGTGATCCATTCTATTAGCCCTCATTTTTATCTGACTTTGGCTTTCCTCTCCGGAAACATAAAGAGTTGAATATGGAAGTCTAATGGCTATCTGTAGCAATAATGTGCTTTTGCCTATCCCAGGTTCACCACCTAATAAAATTAGTGATCCAGGAACTACACCCCCACCTAAAACTCTGTTAAACTCTGTGTCTGAAGTTACTAACCTATCCTCTTCTTTGTAGACAATATTAGAGATTTTTTGTGGTGTAGATGATTTAATATTTTTAACACCTTCTGTCTCCCATGTATTGTTTTTAGGTTGTAAAACAACTTCTTCGGAAATGGTGTTCCAGCTTTTACAAGACGTACATTGACCTTGCCATTTTGGAAAATTACTGCCACAATTATTACAAACAAAAGTTGTTTTAACTTTACTCATTATTACTGTAAATCTTGATTAATTAAATCTGCTCTTTCTAATAATTCATCTTTAGTAATACCTTCAACATCCTCAAGAGTATATGCAGATCTGTAAATATGCATTGCTTTTCTTATATCTCCGTTTCTTTCATGATAAAGCCCCATAAAATAACTTCCTAAAATAGTTTTTGGATATTTGTCAATAGCTAATTTTGAAAGGTCTTTGTAGAATTTGAACTGCTCACTATCTTCAATATATTTTTCAACAGCTCTAAAATCATTTATTAAAATCTCTTTATTTACACCATAATAATTAGCAATATTTTCATATTTATTGATCAAATATTTGACTGGTGAGGTTTGAATTTTACTTAAAACTGAGTTATATTCTATGGAATTAATAGCGGAATAAGTGGCAAAAATATGTTCAAATCCTTCAGAGATTGAGTGTATGGGTAAATTATAATGAGTAAGGTTTTCATGTTGTTTGTACTTAAATGATACCAAATCATTATTTAAATTCAGAAGATTTTCAGATAACATTTTAGTCCTTTCATCAATTGATTTAAAGTCAGTATTTGAACTGACTAAATAGTAGAAAATATTACTTTTAATTTTATCGAATCTTTTAATTATATAATTTTCCATATTGTAAGAAAACTTTGGGCTAATTGCAATAAAACCAGAAATTGAAGTTTTATTATTTAACAAAAAATAATTGATATAATTTGCAGTTGCCTCATGACCAACAGCTATTTTAAATTTGGTAGTTCGGTATTTTTTGTCAAAAAAAGGAATCAGTTCTTGTGATATAAAGTCGAAGAAATTTGCACTGGAGGAAATTGGTATAAAGTCAATATTATCTAAAACACTACAGTCATCAAATCTAGAGTCAATTTGATTAATTCCAACAATTATAGATTCTGGAATATTTCCCCAGTAAGATAAATAATCAACACTTCCAGAAACAGCTTCAAACATATAATCTCCATCTAATACGACAATTAATGGATAGTCTTTGTCAAGCTTATCATCATAGTTTCTAGGTAGTTGTATTTTCAACTCACGAGTGTCATTCAAAAATTTTGATTCAAAACTTTCATAAATGGTTTGTGAGAAAGATATATTTATAAAAAAAAGCAGTATTACAATCTTAATTTTTAACATATTTATTTAACTATTATTAATCATTGTGAAGGTAGTAAAATATGTAAAAAATTAATTGCTAATTTGTCTTATTTCTGTGATTGTTGTAAACAGGTAGTAATAAAAGTGAGATTCCGCCAAAAATAATTATCATTAATGTTTGAGAAGACCACATAATCCAACCAAAAGCACGGCTTGGATCTTCAGCAATACTAAAAAGTGAAAATGCAATTACTACTGCTTCAGGATAAGTTCCAATTCCTCCATTAGTTGCCCCTATTGAAAACATTCCTAATATAAAACCTATTAAAATTGGAGCAAAAGATATATCGTTAATTTCCTGCATTGATAAAGAGGTAACGTAAAACATTAAAACATACATAATCCATATAAAAATGGTATGAAAAATAAATGCCCATCTATGTTTCATTTTAGTTATTGTTAAGACCCCTTCAAAAATCCCTTTTAAAAACACTTTGATCTTAATTAACAAGGATGGGAAAATATAATTTAATCCAATAATGAGTAAAATAATTATACTTAAAACCAAAAACAATGAAAACATACTCATAGAATTAAGTTTCTCTAAAATCAAATTTGTAATAAATTCTTTTTTTAAAAAAACTGCTAAACATACAATAGTGAAAGCACAGATCAGATCTGCAATTCTTTCTGCTATGACAGTTCCAAGGGTTTTGTCGAAAGGGATATTTTCGTATTTAGAAATTATCGTTGCTCTTGCTACATCTCCAGCTCTTGGTACTGTTAAATTTATTAAGTAAGCAGAAAATACAGCAAAAAAACTATTTAAAAAAGTAATTCTATAGCCTAAAGGGTTTAGCAAATAATTCCATCGATAAGATCGAGAAATATGACTTAAAGTACCAAAAAAAATACCAAGTAAAATCCAATAAGGATTAGATTTTTGAAGATAAAAAAGAATTTGATTAATGGATATTTTTGAAAATGAATAAATTACAAGTAGTAAACCTATTGAAATAGGTAGGAGGATTTTTATATACTTAATTATTTTTTTATTCAAAAGCTATTTTAATAAGTTAGTTTTTTCATTAGGAAATACAATAGCAGGGTTAAAAGATTTTGCTTTCTTCAAAGACATAAAAGCATATGTAATTAAAATAAGAACATCATCAACCTGAACCTTGCGTGCAGCGGCACCATTGACTGTTATTTCACCAGAGTTTCTTTTGCCAGGAATAACGTAAGTATCAAATCTTTCTCCATTGTTATTGTTTACAATTTGGATTTTTTCTCCTTCAATTATATTTGCAGCATCCATCAAATCTTCATCAATGGTAATACTACCTATATAATTTAAATCAGCACCGGTTACTTTAACACGGTGAATTTTTGATTTTAAAATCTGAATTTTCATCTAAAAAATTTAATTAAGTGCAATATTATCAATTAATCTGATTCCATCAACAAAAACAGATATAAAAGCTCTATATTTTTTTTTAAAATTTATGGAATTAGTGGGTACTAATTTATCTTCATCTGCAATCATTAAATACTCTATATTCATTCGATCAAAGGAATTAATATTATGAGTGGCTATTTTTATTAAATCATCAATACTATAGTTAATCATGTTAGACTTAATAAAAGTTAGATTTTTAAAAATATTGGAAGCTAATTCTTTGGAGTTTGAAGTAAGTTTACTATTTCTTGAACTTAATGCTAAGCCACTTTTTTCTCGTTGAGTTTCACAACCAACAATTTTAACATTCGTTTTTAAACATCTTATTATTTGTAATTGTTGGAAATCTTTTTCTCCAAAATATGCGTTATTGGGCTTTACAATGTCAAGTAGTAATTCAACAACTGTTGCGACACCTTCAAAGTGATTAGTTCTAAATTTTCCCTCCATATACTTATCAAGCCCTTTGAAATCATATGACTTTGCATGCATTTGATCTCCATATATTTCGCTCGAATCTGGAGCAAAGACTAGAATTTCATTAGAAATATTCTTTAACAAAATACAATCTTCCTTTAAATTTTTTGGGTAAGTAGACAAATCTGAAGAGTTATTGAACTGAATAGGGTTTATGAAAATACTAACAACAGTTAAATCATTTTGTAAACATGATTTATTCAATAATGATAAATGTCCTTGATGCAAAGCTCCCATAGTAGGTACAAAACCTATAGTTGAACCTGAATCTTTTAAATGATTTAAGTGTCCTATTAGATCTAATTTTTTATAAAATAACTTCATTTTAATAAAACTTTAACAGCATGCAAATTTAATATATTACTATTAATCTGCATAATTTTTGTAATTTTGCTACTTTTTGCAGTTAATAATTTAATACAAGGAAATGAAAGAGAAAAAAATATTATACGTATCATCAGAGGTTGTCCCTTATCTTCCTGAAAATGAAATTTCATCAATGTCCTTTGAAATTCCTAAAATGATAAATAAGCAAGGAGGACAAATTAGAATATTCATGCCTAGGTACGGTAATATTAACGAAAGAAGGCACCAGCTGCATGAAGTTATTAGATTATCAGGTATTAACTTGGTGATTGATGATTTAGATATGCCATTAATTATAAAGGTTGCTTCTATTCCAAAAGAAAGAATCCAAGTTTATTTTATTGATAATGAGGAGTATTTTAAAAGAAAGTCTACTTTTTCCGATGAAAATGGCAAACTTCATGATGATAACGACGAAAGAGCAATATTTTTTGCCAAAGGAGTTATTGAAACTGTAAAAAAATTGAACTGGTCGCCAGATATAATTCATGTTCATGGATGGATGGCATCACTATTTCCGCTATACCTTAAAACATACTATAAAGATGAACCTGTTTTTGAAAATAGTAAAATAGTTACCTCTGTTTACGATAAATCATTTGATGAGAGTCTAAATAAAAAGTTAGTGGACAAAATATTATTTGATGAAATAAACGAAGATTTAATTAAAGGGTTGAAAGATCCTTCCTACAACAACTTAATGAAAAATGCAATAGATTTTTCTGATGCTATCATTTTAGGTTCTCAAGAAATTCCATCCGAAGTATCAGATCATTTAAATGCATCCAAAAAGCCTGTTTTAGATTATCAAACTAGAGAAACTTTTTCTGAGACATACACAGAATTTTATAAAAACGAAGTTTTAAATCAATAAATGAAATATATTAAACTATTATCCGTTTTCTTTATCTTTTTAATTTTTTCATGTGATAAAGATTTTACTAGTATAGATTCAGATGTAATTAGCTCTGAAAATGCTATAAATTTTAGCACGTCTTTAATTGATTACCCACTAATTGCTTCCAACTTGAGATTAAATCCAGTTAAGTCTAACAACTTACCTTCTTTTATGCTTGGATATAATAATAATCCAGTTTTTGGTGAAAGCAAAGCGAGTTTTTTAGGACAAGTAATTCCTACTGAATTTAGTCCTTCTTTTGGAGAAAATGTAGTTTTAGATTCCGTTGTATTAACAATACCATACTATAGTAGAGGAGTTGAAACAAGTGAAGAAGGAGATATTACATATGAAATTGATTCTGTGTACGGAAATACTCCGACAAAGCTTTATGTTTATAAAAGTAATTTTTATTTAAGGGATTTTGATCCAAGCGGAGATTTTAGTGATTCTCAAAACTATTATTCAAATGGATCATTATCTAATTCTGAATATATAAATCAAGCTGAAGTTGAAGCAGAGTTACTCTTCGAATCCGGAGTAATAGGTGATGGATCGGATGACTTTGTTCCTAGCTCGGAAAGAATTGACTTAACTCTATTAGATTCTCTTGGTGAAAGCTATGTTTCTAGTAGTATAGCACCAGCAATTAGATTAAAATTAAATAACCCAAATGATAATTTTTGGCAAAGCATATTTTTTGAAAATGAAGGTAATCCTGAGCTAGTTAACCCAAATACATTCAAAGAGTTTTTTAGAGGGCTTTACATCAAGGCAGATGGTATTAATTCTGAAGGCTCAATGATGATGTTAAATTTTGCTTCATCTAATACTAAACTTACAATTCATTACACCTCTGACACTAGTACAGACAGCGATACAGATTCTGGTGGAACTACAACTGAAACTATATCGAGTCAAAATGAATATGTCTTGAACTTTACCGATAATTTGATAAATGTTTATGAAAATAATTTCCAAATAGATGTTTCAAACTCGAATACAGTAGAAGGGGATGAAAGACTGTATTTAAAAGGTGGTGAAGGATACATGTCAACAATAGATTTATTTAATGGAGAAATTCAAGATGAGAATGGTGAAATGGTAGATGCTTTTGACCATTTTAAAAATTCCTTTTATGATGAGGAAAACGAAATCGCTAATAAAATAATCAATGAAGCATACATTGAGTTTTTTGTAGATCAGACCCAAAATATTCAAGATGAACCAGATAGGATTTATCTATACAATTTTGAACAAAATACTGCACTTATTGATTATTTTCTAGACCAGTCAGTAAGCTCTACTACTATTAATGCTAAAATCAATCATCTAGAACCCCTAACTAGAGATGGAGATTCTCTTACTGGCGAAGGTGTTAAGTATAAAATTAGAATAACAGAACACCTAAATAATTTAATTCTTAGAGATTCAACCAATGCTAAGCTTGCACTTGTTGTTACTGCAAATGTAGGCTCAATAGATAACTTTTCTATTTTAAATAGTGGTGAAGAAAACCGTGACTTTCCTTCGGGTGCAATTTTAACTCCTAACGGAACGGTACTGCATGGAAGTCAATCTGAAAATATAGATAAAAGACCTAGAATTAAAATATATTATACTGACCCTGATGATTAATGCGAGTAATTTTTATTTGAGTTAATAGTTTTTACTTATAAATTTAATAATTGATAGAATTTTAGAATATGTGTGGAATAGTAGGTTATATTGGCAATAAAGATGCTTATGAAATTATTATCAATGGTTTAAGAAGACTAGAATATAGAGGTTATGACAGTTCTGGAGTAGCATTATATAATTCAGAATTGAATGTTTGTAAAACTAAAGGTAAAGTAGAGAAATTAGTTAAAAAAGCTAAAAAAAGAATTTCTCTAGACGGAAATATTGGAATAGGTCACACAAGATGGGCTACTCACGGAGAACCTAATGATGTAAATGCTCATCCAATTCTATCTAATAATGAATCTCTAGTAATTGTTCATAATGGTATCATAGAAAATTATGCTACAATAAAAAATGAACTAATTTCTAAAGGTTACAAGTTTGAATCTGAAACTGACACAGAAGTGCTAGTTAATTTAATTGAATATGTTCAACTAACTGAAAAAGTAAAACTAGGTAAGGCGGTGCAGTTAGCGTTATCTCAAGTAGTTGGCGCATATGCAATAGCAGTATTTGACAAAAAGAAACCAGACGAAATTGTTGTGGCTAGACTAGGAAGTCCATTAGCTATAGGAATTGGTGATGGTGAAATGTTTATTGGTAGTGATGTTACTCCGTTTTTAGATTTCACTAGAAAAGTAATTTATCTTGAAGAAGGTCAAGTTGGAGTTTTAAGAACTCATAAAGAGACAAAATTTTACGATATTTCTAATGATTCTATTATCTCTCCAACTATTGAAACTTTAGAGCTAGAATTATCTGAAATTGAAAAAGGTGGATTTGATCATTTTATGCTCAAAGAAATTCACGAACAACCAAAGGCTATAATTGATACTCTTCGTGGAAGGTTAAAATTAAATAAGGGAATAATTAAACTTTCTGGAATTGACAACAATTTAAATAAATTTACTTCTGCAAATAAAATAACTATTATTGGCTGTGGTACTTCTTGGCATGCAGGATTGGTGGGTGAATATATATTTGAGAAAATTTCAAGAATCCCTGTTGAAGTTGAATATGCTTCAGAATTTAGATACAGAGATCCTATAATTAATCCTAACGATATTGTAATTGCTATTTCTCAGTCGGGTGAGACAGCTGACACTTTAGCAGCAATGAAATTAGCTAAGGCAAAAGGAGCGTTTGTATTTGGTATTTGCAATGTTGTAGGTTCATCTATTACTAGGGAATCTCACTCAGGAACTTATACTCACGCAGGACCTGAAATTGGTGTAGCTTCAACTAAAGCTTTTACAACTCAAATTACTGTATTGTATTTAATGGCATTAAAGTTAGGTAAAGCGAAAGGAATCATTTCATCAACTTTATTTAATAAATATCTAACAGAGCTAAATCTCATCCCTGAAAAAATAGAAAAATCACTTAGTATTAACAATAAAATTGAAGAAATAGCAGAACAAATCAAAGACTCTTCAAACTGCCTTTATTTAGGTAGAGGTTTTAATTTTCCGGTAGCTTTAGAAGGTGCTTTAAAACTTAAAGAAATTTCCTACATACATGCAGAAGGTTATCCTGCTGCCGAAATGAAACATGGACCAATTGCTTTAATTGATGAAAATATGCCAACCGTTGTTATAGCAACTTCAAAAGGTCATTATGATAAAGTGGTAAGTAATATTAGAGAAATTCAATCTAGAAAAGGAAAAATTATAGCAATTATCTCTGAGGGAGATAAAGATGTAAAAGAGATCGCTGATTACTACATTGAGATTCCTGAAACAATTGAATCGTTAACTCCTTTAATTACTACGATTCCGTTACAACTATTATCATACCATATAGCTGTGAAGCTTGGAAAGAATGTAGACCAGCCAAGAAATCTAGCAAAATCTGTTACAGTAGAGTAGGTTTATGGGTTGATAAACCTTATCCCTATAAATGGGTGGTAAAGTTTTCATTATCAATTATTACCACCAACCTTTGGGAATCAAATTATAGTGAATATCAACAGTATTTATTCAACCGAATTTGTAAATATAAAGAGTGTTTTCTTACCCCTATTGGGTATAGAAAGATATCTCAAATCTTCAATGAGGAGGGGTTAAAAACACCTCGTGGTAATGTGTTTAAGAACAACCATGTTCATTCCATTTACAAGAAAGGAAAGATTAGAGAAGAACGAATCAATCGTGAAGATATAGTTGAGGTTTCTCAAGTTACAATTGAGGAATTAAAATAGCAAACTCGTTCTAATCTTCATTCAACATAAGTTTTGTTAGACCATCATATTCTAGTTGAAAATCTTCTCCATTAAAAAATAATTTATCATCATCCTCAAGACTAAATTCAACTTCAAGACGTCCATCAATTGCATTTTTTTTGAAATTTTCATCAGAATTTTTCCAATTATCAGGTGATGTGGTCATTTTTACATCAAAAGTTACTTCGTAAGTATCACCATCTGTCAATTTGAAGTTTAAATTATTAATTTCATAGTTCTCAAAATCTTCAAATTCATAATAGTCTTCATCATCGAAAGATTTTAAAAAATCAATTTTTAAATTAACCTTCTCAAGGTCTATTTTCTCAATCAATGTAATTTTTGAGTTGTAAGTATTTTCGTTATAACTAAATTGTAAAGTAACCATATTTTTAAATTTATTTTGTAAAATTACTGATTTTAAAGTTAAATTAAATTAGTTCTGGAAGGGGTAAGGATAACCGTATAGTAAGATTAACCCACCACCGTGGAGTAATTTGTGGAGGGTTATATTTCCTTTAACTCCTCAACTCCAAAATAGTCACATAAAATTTGTTCATGATCAATGTCCCAATCACAACCGTCACCGTTACAATCAGTACTATCTGATGTAAAATAGTACCCTTTTGAATTACTCATTGAGTAAAATACTTCAAGAAATGAATCTCCTTTACTCACCGTTAAATATAAATCATAACCTTCATCATCCTCACATTCTTTTCTGATCTTAATTTCGAATCCCTTATTTTTTAATTTTTTAGTATAAATCATTTTAATTAAGGTATAAAAATTAAATAATTATCACACTTAAACTATCCCTTTTTTGTTCTGAAAAGTTACCACAATCAAAATAAGTTTGAGAATATATTTTGATAGTATCCCCTTTAAATAAATTTGGTATTGGTCCAACGATTCTTTTTGAATACATCTTACAATCTCCTGTAACTAATGGAGTTGGTCCACTAAATGGTTCA
>ENA-OQVM01003399-OQVM01003399.1-marine-metagenome-genome-assembly--contig:-NODE-3399-length-17281-cov-5.276447_pt1 | contig 17281 bp, 29 predicted proteins | sample MGYA00237776_ERZ505498 | MGnify/ENA primary metagenome ERZ505498 (study PRJEB26159, sample SAMN06265151) | marine metagenome | isolation source: Helgoland LTER site | place: Germany:Helgoland, sampling... | reverse complement strand
AACTAAGGTAAAACGCATCCTAGACGTATCTAGCTTTTGAATACCATTCTCATAATATATCGTAAGACTAGCTCCAAAAGAACCTCCTAAAGCATTCCCATTGTTAGCACCAAATAAAGGTATGTTTACTATTTCTGGAATTGCAGGAAGGTCAACCTTAAACCAAATACTAGCACTAAAAGGTAAGTCCTCGGAGTTGTTATAGTTGGTAGGGTCTGCGTGTGTATTCCCAGTTATAAATTGGTGAGTCATTGGAAATGTAACGGTTTGCCCTACATTCTGAGAAAGAACTAACGAGCTTCCTACTAAACCACTTGATTCGTAATTTCTACTTCCAGCAAGCCTCCATTGACCAAACGTATTATCTGCTAAGTTTATTAAAGGGTCTGCATCTGTACTTTGAAACTTACAATAAACAATAGCATCATCTAGTGTTGGGTTTGTTTTAATAACCGATTCATTGGTTGATATGTTTAAAGTTCCAGAAAACACACTATCGTGAAGAATCTCGGCTGTAAAAACAGAAAACTCTCCAGCAGAATTAAAAACCCTAACCTTGTAAGCATACTCTCCATCATTGTCAATACTAGTAACAGAGCGTCTTTTACTAAACTCACTTTCATTTCCAGTAAAGTAAACAGTATCGTGCAATAATCCTTGCCTATAAACCTCTGCACCTGCAATAGTACCAACATAGTCTCTTAATCTAAAAGAAACATCAACCGAAACCCCTTCTGTAGATGTAGCTGACAAGTCATAAGGAGGTAGTAATGTTCCTGCTGTTTGATTTGTTGCTTGAAATACAATGGTTCTCGTCTCCGTGCCATTACTATTGGTAGCACTAATGGTAACACTAAAAGATAATCCATCAACCACAACACCACCTGTATCTAATTGACCTGTAATTATTCCTGTTGTAGTGTCTAAGGTAAGACCTTGTATTAATCCAGTAGCACCATAGCTAGTTGGGTTATTTCTAGCACTTATAACGTAAGTAAACGGATTATCTAATAAAATAAAGTTTGTAGAGTGAGCAATAATTGATGGTAGATTTCCGTAATCTGGAACTTGACTTGCACCACCACTTCCATCATCACTTATACCTCCACTAACACCATCACAAATAGATATCTGATTAGGTATCTGTATCTGAATTTGACCCTCCCATCCTGCCAACATATTCTCATATTTCTCCATAAAAGGAGTAGCATCTATATCATCTCCTGTTGTTAGCCTTACATTCCATAAATCACCTCTTTTTAATTGCATAAAAAGGTTGTTTAAGACGTTTAATTGGCTGTTTAAGACATCTTGAGAGTTGTCATTGCCATAGAAGTTATCCGTAGCATTATCCTTGCTTATATCAACTATATCCATACAAATAACATTTAAAGTCATTGTTATTGTTCTTTGCCCTATAGTAGTTCTATCCACAACAAGGTGTGTTAAGGGAAATATAGTTGTTTTTGATAAGTCAACGTCAGATAAATTACCTGTAGTAACAGTATTACATTGTGGGTGTTGTAATCCCTGCTCTTTAAGTTTGTCTAGTACGTTGTAAACTTGATTTTGTGCCATTATCTATTCTTGTTTTGTATATCTTTTAATAATCTAGCCTCTAATCTAGATTTGTCTTGTACATATTCTAAATACATCATACATTGGTGTAATGGAAGCTTTGATACTTCATCAAGTCTTCGTACATCGTCTTGTGCGAGGCATAAAAACGATTGATAATCTCCCCATTTTCTTCCAAAAGCTGCTTTCCTTCCTTGTTGGTCGTTAGCATCGCCTGCTCCACTAAAGAGTCCATTGTATATTTCGACAATTTTGTCCCTAAACGATAAAAAAAAACCTGCATTCCTAATGCTACATTAACAGGTGCATCTTTCATAACCTCTGAGAAATCATCACTACCCTTGTATTCGGCAATTCTGTAATGGTATTTGTTGCTTATGTCTTTTATTACAGGTCTATAAAGTACCGCCATTAGCTTATGAAGGTCTTTTGCGTCTCTGATGTAATTTTCAGCGTCTTTAAAAGCACCATAGCTTATCTTGTCTAGTGATGGCTCAAAACCGAACTCAACAGTTACTCCATCTTTATCAGTCATATCAAATCTCTTGATAAGTGGTTTTTCTTCCTCAAAGCAATCGTTTATGTGCTTTAATATGTTGTCAAAGGTGTTTATAGGTATGTTGTATGACTCCTGCAAATCCAATCCACAGAATATCTCCAAAGTCTTCTTGTTAATAAACTCATAGTCATCTACATCTTTGTTATCCTGCCATAACTGAACGTATTTCTGGTACTGACTTACGCTTATGCTACTTAAATCGTTGGGTATCTTGATGTCAAGTTCTATTTTACTCATAATCTTATAACGTATTTTATGTTTTTTGTCTTTTTATTAGGCTACTTAATAAAATAAAACTATATTTGCTTTAAATAAAGTGAATTAAACATTAATTATTAACAATAAATATTATGAAAACAATAGATTGGGAACTCAAAGTAGGGTTGTTTAAGGGATTATTATTAGGTGTTAGACATTATTATCGTTCTGACGAATCTGGAGACTATAAAGAAGAAGATATTGTTATCTACATCGGTATGGTACAGGTTATTTTAACTAAAATAAAACTAAATGTAAAGTAATATGAATACAAGAGAAAAGATGGCAGAAATGCAAGAACAAGAGGATAGTATAGTTAAATCAGTTGTACAGTCCTATAAGAAGCGTTCAGATGTTGGTGTAAAGAAGTACAACAAAACAATGGATAGAGACGATTTAAGCACCTTAGAATGGCTGCAACACTTGCAGGAGGAGTTAATGGATGCTACATTGTATATTGAGAAACTAAAACAAAAATTATAGATATGTACAGAAAAAAACTAATACAAAAGATTCAGCAACTTGTAGATAAACTACCAGTAAGCAACAGAAGAAAAGAAGCCAAGCAAGACTTGCTAGAGCTTAAATTAACCGACAATGATAAGTTCTATTTATTATTAAAAAACAAATACAAAAAATTATGAGTAACTCAAATCCTAAGTACAATCTAATTAAATTTATATTTACTTTTATTATAATACAAGCAATGGTATTTGCAACAATTCTAACATTAATATAATAATATATGAGTATAAAGAAGAAACACACAGCACAAGAAAGATTTAAAATCATAGAGAGCGCTATAACAGCAATGTATGTAGCTACAAGTAAATTAAACCGAAAGGTAGAAGAACTAGAGAAACAAATAGAAACCTTAAAACCAAAAGAAGATGAGTAATAAAAGTCATTTAACAATTCAAAAGTATTATTGGGAAAAGAGTAATTTATCAACTGCTGTATTTTATAATAACGCTCTAAATATAGACTCTAATTACATTAGGAATTCAGAAGATATAAAGGAACTAAAAGCTGTTGCTTTTTACTTACAACAGAAGAATAAAGAGATGAAAGAGTATAATGAAGATAAAGCATATTTCTGGACACAGCTCTGCTTTAAGAAGCAGGTAGATAAGAGAATCTACGAATTGAATTGTAAACGTAAAAAGAAATCAAAACCACTAGAATATGGAATATGAATATGATTATGACTTTATTTTTAATCAAAGCAATCAATTAAAGTTTTTTAGATTCTGTACACACATAGATGTGTTTCTATTTAAACTTACTGCTAACACTAGTACCGTTTGTCCACAAGAAATGATGGAAGATTTTTTAAACTTTAACGAAGAAAGATAATTATGAATAGTATAGAACTAAGACCAACAGAAAAGAAAGACCACTACAGATTATTCCTAAACGGAACAGATGTAACTGGCGAACAAGAAAGAAGTACCTTTAGACACATAATAGAAGTGATTGATAACGGTATTAATACAGGACTTTAATGTCTGATAAGTATAGACTTAAATTAATGCACATCATAGGATGCGTAAAGAAAAATTATATCTCCGAGATAGAAGGATACAATTCCATTCTTAAACTCATAAGAGACTCGGAGAATAATAAAGATACAATAACTATAGATGTATAAACAAAGAAATTATGAGAGTATTAGTAGCTTGTGAGGAAAGCCAAGCAGTAACAAAAGAATTAAGGAAACTAGGACACGAGGCATTTAGTTGTGATTTATTGCCTTGTAGTGGAGGTCATCCAGAATGGCACTACCAACAAGATGTATTTGAAGTTATAGAAAAGGGATGGGATATGATGATAGCACACCCACCTTGTACATTTTTAGCAGTTAGTGGTGCAAGATGGTTATACAATAAAGATGGTAGTAAGAATGAAGAAAGATGGAAAAACCAGACAGAAGCATTAGACTTTGTTCAGAGATTAATGGATGCACCTATAGATAAGATAGCTGTTGAAAACCCCATAAGTGTTATAAGTAGCAACATAAGAAAACCAGAGCAAATAATACAACCTTGGATGTTTGGAGATAAAGCACAAAAGAGTACCTGCTTATGGCTTAAAAACCTACCAAAACTAAAACCTACAGATATAGTAGAGAAGGGAGAGTTTATAGAGTTTATATCTAAGAAGGGTGTAAAGAAGAAACAACCTAAATGGTATTTCGATGCTCTTAAACAAGCTAAAACACCAGCAGAAAGAAGAACATTAAGAAGTAAAACATTTAAAGGTATAGCAGAAGCTATGGCTAAACAATGGACTATAGATGTATGACAAGTTGGAGTACAGAAGAACTAAAAGAACTAAAAGAAATAACTAACCATAACGTAATATACGATGGATACGAATACATCTGGATGTCTAAAACAAATGGAGAATGGAATAGACAATACGCAGCTAACTTTAAAGACTACAACAAACCTATGTCTTGGATACACTTCCATACATACAGGTGGGGTAAGGAGTACAGAGCAAGACACGCAAAGTATCTAGATAATATGAGAAAAAGACTTGACCTAGATGTTAAAATAAGAGAGATAAGTAGAGAAGCTAATGTAAACACTAAACAGAAAGTACTAGAGATAATAAATCTAAAGCCAAATATTAGTAATAAAGATATAGCAGATATACTTGGAGTAACAATAAGAACAGTAGAAAGACATAGAAAATGAAAAGTGTCGTATGTTTTCAAAAATGTGCGACAACTTTTATTTTGTAGAGGTTGTAAATCAGTACTTTACAAAAAGCTAAAACAAGCCTATAGTAAACTACTTTTTTCTATTTTTTCAGATTTGAATATCTAGTTTTTATTGAAAAGATATTTCGTTGAATTCATTAGAATGGGTAACTTACTTCCACCATAACTCATTTTACGTTAACTTACCAGTACTATCTATTCTAGCTGGTATGTTAGTATTGTTTTTGTTAAATTGTTGCTTAGATAGCTTGATTTTAGGTGTTTACCATATATCCCTATACTATTACTAGTCTTCAATACATTAAAAAATTACTGCATAAAAAAAGCTACCTTTTACAGCAGCTTAATTTATTGTAATATGTTAGTATTTATAGTTCTATTGTTAGTGTTAATAATTGCGGTTGTATTATCTCGTTTAACTTCCAGCTATCAAATAAGTTTCTATATCTTGTCAAGTCATTAGTAAAAATATAGTTAGTTATTTTGCCGTCTTTATGGTCAAATAGTAGAAAAGCTTTTTTTGTTTTGCTTAACTGTAATAAAAATTTTATGGATACTTGATATTTATTATACATTGTTATTTATTTTTAGTTGTTGTTTTTATCTTCTAATTCCGTTATTTGTTCTTGTGTTAACTCCTTTTCAAAGTCAATATAATAAGGGTCTAATGTATCAAAATTGAAATAAGCTTCGCCATTATCACAATCAAAGTTGTAGGTATCACCGTTGCTTAATTCAATAAATAGGTAAGCGTTTTGAGATAGTAGGGCCTCAGGTTCTTCGCAAATATAAGGTTCTGAGTAATTACCTCTAGCATCACCACCCAAATGTATATTGACTAAAGCAATTCCCTCGTAAATATCCTCAGACATTACGCCACAAAGTATAAAAGGAGCTCCCCAGTTGTAAGTATTGAAACTCTTAAATGTTCCAACCTCCACACCGTCTAAATGTGTTGCATAGTGCAGAGGCTCAAGTTTAAATACTTTTATAATATCTTCTTTGGTTCTATTTTTATACTCGTTATTTTCGTGGTATAAATGTTGCTCGCCGTTTACCCCTGCTACATAAACTGATACGTTTTCAAATTTTACTGTTTCCATCTTAATTATTTTTAAAGGTTGTTAATTTATTAAATGTGTTATTGTAGTACTTTTTTAGCCTATTTATTATAAGCTCGTTCTTAGATATTCTACTTTTATAATATGATGACATATTAAAACAGTCATCTAAACCGTTGTTAATGTCTTTGATATAATTACTATTGGTTAAATTATATCTTTGCAGTTGGTTTATTAGCTCTAAAATTCTCACTAATTTTTCTAAATTGTTGGTTTTGTCCTGATACATATTTTTTTACATTGAAAAGTTAAAATTGTTAATTACTTGGTTGATTATTAATGCTATTGCGATTGTAGTAATAAACAATCCTGCTATTTTTTGAGTGTTTGTCATCTTGTTTACTTTTTTTAATACTTGTTTAAATTCCTTAATTTTGTTTAGTTTTTAAGTTATTTTTAATAAAAAAAATAATTTTAATTTCATAAGGGTTTTTGTCTTTATCAGTATAAAAACCTTTATCAAATATTTTCATAAATACATTTTTATAAACAGGAAATAAAGAATTGTTATTAATACTATCTTTAAAAATATATTCACTTTCTCGCTCAAATTTTAAAATTTGGGCTTCATTTAAACTTAAAGTAATTGTGCTGGCTGTTTTTTTGTTGTTGAATTTTATCCAAGCACCCCAGTTTTCAACCTCACAATTTTTTAAACCGTAATTTAATTTTTCAACCACATTTTGTTTTTTAAACTCAATTTCTAAAAAGTCGCATAAATTTTTTGTATACCAACTTTTACCTAAATGCTGTATTTTAATCATTTTGTTATTTTTTTAGTTAATATTATTTTATACCAACAAAAGCCCGTATAAATTAATATACGAGCTTTATTTGAAATTTTCAAGATTTTTGCCTGCGAACCTTTGTACCTGTATCTTAGCCAGTTATGTAGAAATTTTCCAGTGAGTAGCTTTACTGCTCCCGAGCTCCCTTTAAAGAAGCATAAGCAAATATACAAAACTTGTTTAAATACACAACAAAAAAAACAAAAAACTTTGCAAAAATTAATTTTATAACGTTTTAAACTGGTTTTGTAGTTCCTAATTTTGAAATATAAAATTGAACAAATTTACACGTACACGGCTACAAAAAATATTTCAATACAGCAATGTAAAATGTATTTTTTTTACTTATTTAGAATGAATATAAATTTAATGTTAAAGTTACTTAAAAATTTTTTTATACCAATTATTTATTGTATTCACGTGCGTGCGTGCGTGCGTGCGTGCGTGCGCGCGTGCGCGCGACCCCCATCATAATAAACGCCCCATCATATTAAACACAGGGGTTCATATTAAACACAGTACCCCCATCATATTAAACATAAATAAATTACTGGAAACTCTGGAGCTCTGGAATAAAAAATAAAAAAGGAGCAACAAAATTAATTGCTACCCCTTCATAATAAACGCACCCCTTTATATTAAACGCTCTATCTTATCGTGTAAATACCTTTGCTCTTTGAAGCTGTTAGCCTCATCAAAGCGTATCTAATCGCATCACAAAAGTGATTAAACTTATCTATTGGTCTTACACCTTTCTCGTGCCATACATAGTTGTTAAACTCCTTTATAACACCTTTACTTCTTGGGTCTACTATAATCTCATAGTCCTGCATTAAGGCAATACCAGACAATATACTACCGCTTTTCTTTACAGCAGGTTGGATGTTTAATCCTTTCTTCTTCAGCTCCTTTATAAGTCTAGGCTCTGAGGAATCACAAACTATCAAATCTAAGCCACACTCAGCTCTATTCATATTAGCAATATCTGACGTAGAAAGACCTGTTTTACCATAAATCTCCTTTACATAGACTCTACTATTAAAATCATCTACAGATATCTTTACGAGCGTTGTAGGGTCTTCAGAGAACCCAAAATCTTGTCCATAGATAGTCTTTTCCATTTGTATGTAATCTCCAACTTTCCAATTTCTTATAATTGTTCCTTCTGCTTTTGCTAACCATCCTCCTAATATCTGATGTTGATATTTGTCTGGTCTTTTAGCCTTCATATCTAATATTCTTGCAAGGAATGATTTTGATAAATTATCTTTATTATCCCTATAGGTTGTGTGTATGTAGGTTGTATCTCCTTTACTTCCGTTGAATCCTTCGTCTACAATATTACCTAAAAAGAATCGTTGGTATATCCAATGCTCTTTTGTCGTAGGGTTTAATATTAAAATAACCCTATTCTGCTTGTTTAGAGAACGTATAGAGAAATCAATCTTATCAAATGTACCTTCATCATCAAGTTCCTCTGCTTCATCAACTACAAACGTTGTAATTCCATTTAAAGATTTAAGTGCTGCTGTCTGATTACCACTAGATGTCCTTATTCCCTTAAAAATAATAGAAGAACCTGTTTGCATATTTGTTATCTCATCCTTAGTTATCCTAAAGTGAGCATTTACTCCCATCATATCAATTTTCTCTACAAACTCTGGAATAATAGATGTGTTGGCTGATGACATCGTATAACGAGTAAACAGTATCTTATGTCCACTTTCATAGGTTAAGTTAAGTAAGAATACATTTATACCAAATGATTTACCACTACCCCTACCTCCAGTAATAACATTATATCTTGTCTCATTCTTGAATAATGGTATGTATTTGTCGTTTAAGTCTATGCTATTCTTCATCTTCTGGAGTTACATCTATAGTATTATCTGTTGCAGGTGCTTGGTGTCCATAGAAATTTATAACAGGATTTACAGCTCTTTGAGTATTATTTCCAAATCCATCTTTGGGTTTTCCGTAAACATACTCTAGTAATAGTTTTCTATCGTTATGGTTTTTCTTAGCTTCTTCTGCTAAGTTCATCCAAAAGTCTTGCTCAGAACCAAACACCTTTTTAATGGCTTTAACCCCGAACTCCTTCATCCTTTCTTTCTTAGCTTTATTTATTGCTGCTGTTGTAGGTTTTACTACATCTAACTGACCTTTCTTTCTTTTATTATACTGCCTACCATCAGTAGGTTTTATTTCATTTGATTTAGCCATAAGTTTACTATTAAAATTATAACGTAATATAGATGTTTTTGTTTACAACTCAGCGTATAGCACATTAAAACGTGCCATACTCAACAGTTAGGCACAATTAAAATTATTGCTCAAACTTTTTAATTACTTCAGTTTCTACATTTTTAATTTCAATGTATATTTTATGCCTTACGCTGTATTTATCTTTTGCATTTATTGTTAGCTTACCATCTCCTATTACAATGCTTTCAATGTCTTGTTTATTTATTACCATAATTTTAAAAGTGCCTAACAATGGCTAAAGTTAATAGCCTCATAAGGTCTTATTATAAATTAATGGTCAGTAATTAAGGCTACTAACCTTAGCCTCACTCGTTGTAAACAATTACATACCATTACAGATTATGTGCATTTTTACTGCTTCATTACCATATCCATTAATTGCTAGTTTATTTGCTAGGTTAAATACTTCGGTGTGCAACTGTTCGCTATCGCTTTTACAACAATGCGTATAATTAATAGCTTCATTCAGTACATTTATTAAGTTTGTTTCATAGCTTTCTAAATCTTCCAAAGTTTCTGCTTCTATTCTAAATTTACCATAATCCTTTATTATTTTAGCTAATTTTGTTTCTTCCATTTTTATAAATTTTTAGTTAATCCAACGCTACTAATCATACACTTTTAAGTTATATACAATAAAAACTATTCGTACTCGTCTATTTCAGTTTTTATTTCCTCTATGCTTTTTGCGTGTTTCATATAAGCATCGCAATCATTTAAGTTAGTCGCTTCAAAGTAACCAAAGTCACCTTTTTCTATTTGCCAATTTTTGTAAATTTCCATAGTTTTAAAAGTTTATAACAAAGGCTATAATTAATAAAAGCCAATGTTGGTTAATAATTCAATAGTTCGTGTTTCAATTTTACTAATCATACACTCTCCCGGGTATCCAAATTAAATAATGGAGATTTTAGATATTTCCATTTTATAAGATGTTTTTTGACCCATCATATTATAATCATATAATGTAATATACTTATTGGTAATTTTATCTACGTTCATACCTCCTATACCACTCATTTTCCATATTGAGTAGTTGATTTTTTCTTTGTAACCACTATAAGCTTTTAATATAAATGAAGCACCATTATAAAGTATACTAATACTTTCTTTAACTTTTAAACTTTCAATACTTTTAATTACTTCAGACATAACCTTTATTGTTTTAAATTAAATGTTGTCATTATTAACAACACGTGAATATACGAAAGATTCCCCGGGTAGCCAAATTATTTACGGGAGTTCTCGCGGAAATCTAAAATGAATCCAAATGCTACTACTAGATTCATTCCTATTGACGCTCCAATTTCTACTAAATCATGAAAATCATGTATTGATAAATGGACATGACCTACAACCCAAAATGGGATTGCTAAGTTTTGACTAACCCATATAATAAGAAATCTAATAAATTTTTTCATTAATAGGTTTTAGTTAAATCTATATTTTCTAGATGGGATATTAAACCTTTTAATTTTTTTATTTCTTTTAAAGCTTTATCTACTTTATTAGAACTTTTAGTTACACCCGCAATTGATCTTTGTAAGAAATTTAACCTATCTTTTGCAATTTTTAATTCTGATTGGTTTATTTTACCGTCTTTATTTAAATCAAATTCGGCATAATGTTCTCCGTTATTACCATTTTGACCTATAATTTCCATTCTTTTTTCTGCAGCCTCCCAATCCTTAATTTTTTCAATTCTATCTAAGTTTTTCATAAACTCATCTTGAGTTACTATTTCTTCAGCATCTTTAACTTCAAATTCCATAGCGGCTTTCTTTAATGCTTCGTTTGGGGGAGATGAGTTTTCGGATTCTTTTACAATCGTAGAAATATCTCTAGGAGATAGATCTAAAACTTCTTCTCCATATAAATTTTCTTTATATTTTTTAGAAGGATAAGCTTGTGAAAAAGCAAAGTTAGCTGCTATTACTAGAGATATGGCTAAAGGATCAAATACAAATATTATAATAAGTAACAATACATTTATAATTTTATCCATAGAATAACCCGTCAAACTCGATAGATACTGTAATGGTCCTAACTCACCAGCTACTTCGGTGTTATTGTCAAGTTCCAGTACTTGTAATTGAAATTTCTGTAAACTATCAGAAGCAATTATTCTTTTTTCTTGAGTAGATTTGCGATTTTCTTCCTCAATATTAATTCTATTTTGGGCAATCCTAAGCTCTGTAGTAGAGATTGTTCGTCTAACACCCCCAGATACCGTGGTGTCTCGTACTTCGATGGATGAAGCTTTTGCATTAGATAAAGTACTAATGTTACTAGATATTCTTTCAATTTCCGTATCATATCGTGTTACATCATTCTGGTAGAAGTTAATTTTTTGTTGGATAAAGTTTTTTTGGTTTTCTACTGCTGTTAGTTTAGAATATGTTTCTTGATATGCAGCACTTAAAAAACCATAAATACCCATACTAGTAATTAATACTAATACTACAGTAGCAATAGATAAATAAGTTCGTAAAGTTTTGTTAATTGTATCCCAATATTGGTACAAGAGTGAGGCTGTTACTAATTTAGCAAATTCCAGAGAACCTGCCATTAATATAACAGCAAACTCTGCTCCAGAAAATAGTTTACTTAATCCACTAACTGAATAGAAGGCAGCGGATACTGAGATTGATAGGGCTGCAAGGGTTATTAGGAATGGAAACATTCCTTGTTTTATTCTTTTTATCATAGTTGTAATATAAGAAAGGAATAGAACCAAGACACGCTATTCCCTAAGACCTTTATGTTTATCTATACGATCTAAAATTTTGTTTAAAACATCAGCTTTAATAAACCCAGACATTGATGCATTTTTAATAGTACTTATTAATTGAAATACTATTAGAGGCATTAGCATAGTTTCACTTAACCACCCTGCTCCAGGAATACTTTTTTCTATAACTAATATTAGAGTTAACACTACTACCCAAAAAATTAAAGTTTTTAATATTTTTATAGCCTTGTAGGTTTTAAATCCTTCCCTCTTTATACCTGCTATTATCCCAAAAAACCCATCAGCAAACACTAGGGTTGCAACCGCAAGGTATTGTTCTGCATTTTGCATTGTAAGTTCTAAAAAATATGAGCATATAAATCCTAAGATCATAGAGGGTAAATAAATAATAGTTGATGTTGATTTCATTGGTCTGTTTAAAACATTATAGAATCGTAATCTATATAAGTTATTGTTACACTTTCACCCTTTTCTAGGGTATTAGCAATGGGTGGATATATTCTTTTATAAGCATCAGTGGAAGACCCTATAAATCCATTTTTTGTTATGTTTTGAGTTTGTGAATCTCCTACTAAAAGACAACCTTCACTATCGTCGGCATCATTTCCTATATGGATTAATATATATTCAAATCCAGGTACATCTCTTACCCAGAGCATTCCTTTATTAAAATCAGAACCAAACTTTTCATTATATCTTTGATTAAAACCACCTTCAGTACGAAGGGTTATATTATAAGTACCTGCGGGGATTCTTGTTTCTCCACTTACTTTAACTTCACGAAATTCATCTTCTAAAGTATAACATAAAAACTCTGGAGTCGTAGTCACATCAAATAATATACCCAATGTAGAGCTTGATTTTGAGCTAAATCTTTGTACTTCTAATTTCATATTATTTACCCTTTTTACCAAATATATTTCCTAACTCGGCTATACTAAAACTACCTAAAGTAATAAATAGAAATGAATCATAAATAAACTCATGAATTACTAAATCTTTACCAAAGTACCCAGTTACTAAATCTACTATAGCAAATATAGTCATAATAACAAATGAAATAAAACCTACTACAGTTTTTTCATTTATATCATTTTTGTCGTTAAAAATGTCTTTGAAGACCATCCATTTTTGTTTTAATTTGTTTAACATAAGATAACTAAATTAGTTAATAACTTTATTTACTTATAAATATAAAAAAAAAGGGTGCTAATGCACCCTCCTTATTTTTTTTTAATTTACTTTTAATTTACCCCTCACAAGCCGAACATGTAAGTAATTCTTGAGAGAATTGTTGGGCAGCATTTAAATTGTATTGATAATATAGAGATTTTAAACCTTTATCAAAAGCATCTAAGTGTAATTTTATAACATCCTTAGCAGAGGCATTTGGGTGTACTGCTAAGTTAATAGATTGTCCCATATCTATCCATGCTTGCCTTTGTGCCGCTAGATTAATTACATCTACTTGGGATATCTCATGAAAGATTTTGAATACCTCTTTTTCATGGTCAGATAAGAAATCTAAATGTTGAACAGAACCTCCATATGTTAAAATACTATCCCAAACTTCTTTACTGTCTTTATTTTTAGATTTTAATAATGATTCTAATTCACGGTTTTTCCATTCAACTTGAATCTTAGCAACCATTTTTTCTCCATAATTTATTTTATGAGGTTCTATACCCTCACTATAGGCCATATGTACACCACCATCTATAAAACTACTAGATTTTTTGGGAGCTTGTGCCATCCTACTTGTATTACGCTCACCATAACCTTTTAACATTTTTGGCTCTCCAAAATGAGTAGCCATCCATTTTGATGCTCTATTACCTTCCTGTCTCATGTTTGAAAATATATCACCATTAACATTGAAAGAGGGTAAAGAACCAAAAACTATATTATTCTTTTGAAGATAAGAGTGAAAGGAGGATATCCCCAAACCTATTGTTCTATGTTCTTTTGCAAATTTTATAGCTGATTTGATAGCCGGGAATTTTTTTCCTTTCTCTATGTATTCTTCTATAACACAATCTAATGCTATATTCATATCGAATAAAAAGTTAGGGTCCTTTTTAATTTCATCCCAATGATAAGCTACTATAGAAGATAAACAACAAGCAAAGGTTTTATCATAATCTGTATATTCGATGGCTTCAGAACATATATTTGCACTGCGTATTCTCATACCTTTATCTATATAAGATTGGCAGATTCCTTTATTTGAATTTTCTTCATCTAAAATATAAGGGAAACCAGCTTCTTTTCTAGTATTTAATATTTTAGTAAATATCTTTCTCCTTTTTTTATCCCCATCTTTAAGTGCTTGTCTAAACCCTACAGGGAGTACTACTGCTGTTGTTATTGTAGTAAGAAATCTCTGTTTATCTTTAGGTATCCTTTCAGTCCCAATATCTAAAAAATCCATTATTTCAGGATGATCAGCATCACAATAAAAAGTAATAAAACCTCTTCTTTGGGAGTTTTGAGCTGTTTTACATATCAAATCTGCATATAATTCAATCCAATCTATAATACTATTAGATTCACCCCCAGCAGATATTGGGGTTCCTATTGGTCTAAGATCTGAAATATTTACTGCAGTACCTGAACCTTTACTTCCTAGAATACCTGTTTCATAAAGTCTTCTATATATCCCATCCATAGAGTCTTCTAACATGGTATGGTTACAACTTATAGGTAAATTATGTTCAGAACCAAAGGATCTAATTATAGGGGTAGAGAATGAAGTCCATCCTTTAGATATATACCCTTCAAATCTTTTTCCTATACCCTTAACATATTCCTTAGATTCTTCGGTTTTTGCCAATTTAGTAGAATACTTTTGGATTGTATCACATATAGTTTGAAATCTATCACTAGGAGATTCTCCTTTTTCTAAATATCCCCTCTCTAACATTTCTATTTGCTCTTTGTCTTTAAGCCATTTTAATTCTAGTCCCATGCTTCATCTGTTATTAAGTTTGTTTTATTATAATCTGTACTTTTCTGTGCGAAGAAATCAAAAGCAATAGGTGCTTTAGCCATTCTATCAAAATACTCTGTTGGTTTTAATAATTCTTTGTTTACTTCATATTCTTTTTCATACCCAATTAATTCTAAACCATGATTTAATCTTTGCTTTGTGTACTCTTTAATAACTGCTTTAGGCATAAATTCTAGTTCTCCTTCTTCAAACACCCAGTCTATTAATTCTTCTTCAGCTTTAAGTGCTTTTCTAATATTTCTACGAATTTTATATTCCATTTCCTGATCAAACCATTCAGGATTTTCTTGTTTAATAATTTTAATTAATTCAGCTCCAAACTGGGCGTGGATTGCTTCTTCTTTACTAGTAGCATTAACTACAGCAGTAAAGTTTGTAAACATATTTTCATACTTACCGAATGCTGATATGGTTAGGAAATTAGCAAATAAACTTGCATTTTCTACTAATAAAGTAAATAAAATTAATGATTTAGTAAATTCCTTATTAGATCTAGAGGTATATCCTTTTAAATATTTGTTAAGATAACCAATTCTACCCGATATTTGAGGGATATCCATTATATTTTCAAAGGCACCCTCTAACCCTAATAAATCTAATCCTTGTTTATACGTTCTTCTATGTACTACTTCATTTCCTGCAAAAACATGACCGGCATCTGCTATTTCTGTTTTTGGTAGTCTTAGATCTATTCTAGCCCAAGAAGTTTTAACTTTATTTTCTACTACCCCAATGCAAAGCATTGATCTTTTCATTGCTTCTTGTTCGTGTGGTTTAAATTTAGTTTTAAAATCTCTTACATCCCTATCGTAATCAAAATGTTCAGGTGTCCAAAAGGCTTCCCATATTACATTAGCATATCTCAGTAAGTGGGGATAATCATTTCCTCTAACATCTTCGCTAGGTTCAAATATGTTTTTTTTCATAGGTATTTACTTATTTATTTATTTTTAGGTTATTATTTATTTATTTATTTTAATTCAAAAAATTTTTTTCTTAACTGCGCTTTATCAAAAGTATCAACGTTAGTATCAAACTTATTGGAGCGAGGTTGTAATGCTGCTGCTTCAGGTTCATCCCCCTCAACATATTCATTTTTTACTATAAAATGTCCCGTTGAAGTATCAGCTTCAATACCAAAGGTAATTCCATCCATTCCATATCTGTTTTTCATTAAATGAAATCTACCTGTGTTATTAACTTTATCTTCTTTTTTACGAGAAAGTGACATACAAAAATCAGTAATCATAATCTTATCATAAGATCCTGCGGCTTTATCTCCTTGTATTATATTGTCTTGTGCACCAGCACGATTTACTTGAGAAACTGACCAAATTGGTAGGTCAAGTTGTTTAGCTAATCCCTTAGTACTAGTATAAATATCATCAATTTCATCTTTACGTTCACGATTTGTTTTTCTTGATGAAAGTAAGTCTACATAGTCAATAATTATTAAATCAGGTTTAAACCCCATACTAGTACTTTTTGCTATATGTGATTCAATAGTTGAGACTGATGCCCTACCTGTTGGGTATTCTTTAATTATTAGTTTACCAGGCAATTGAGGTATGATTTCTTCTACTTTTTCTCTTTGAGAATCTATTTTATTAACTGGTATTTTAGTGAAAAAAGCATCATATCTTTTACCAACATATTCCTCTCCTAATTCAAGTGTATAATGTAATACATTATATCCTAATCTTACAGCATGTCCTCCTAATGCTACTAATGACCAAGATTTACCACCTCCTGGATTACCAAATATGAGACCAAAATCTCCATTTCCCAATCCACCTTGTAATAAGTTATTAATTTTGTCCCAAGGGGTAGGTACAGTTTCTCTTGAATTTTCTCTATAACGTTCTTCAATATCTTTAACATATTCATGTCCTATATTTTTATCCTGTCCTGCTTTTAAAGCATTATCTACAATAAAACGAATACCATCAAAATCGCCTGCTTTCAATAAGTCCACAGACGACATTAAGGCCTTCTTCAATTGTTGGTTTTTACAAAAATTTGTAAATTCTTCTTGTACGTATTCTAAATCATCATCAGAAGTAACAAACGCTTGTTTTAGTTGCTCTTTAATTGAGATTTGTAATACTTCATTATCTACTTTTTGTAATTCTACTTTAAGTATATCTAATGAGGGGGTAGTGTGATATTTATCATAATAATTTAGTACCTCCTTGATCGCCCATTTCTGAGCTTGATTTTCG
>ENA-OQVM01003397-OQVM01003397.1-marine-metagenome-genome-assembly--contig:-NODE-3397-length-17287-cov-31.021906_pt1 | contig 17287 bp, 13 predicted proteins | sample MGYA00237776_ERZ505498 | MGnify/ENA primary metagenome ERZ505498 (study PRJEB26159, sample SAMN06265151) | marine metagenome | isolation source: Helgoland LTER site | place: Germany:Helgoland, sampling... | reverse complement strand
CCCAGTAATGCCAGGGTGTCTTGGTTTAGATGCAATGTGGCAATTGCTTGGCTTCTTTTTGTTATGGTCAGGATTGCCAGGAGTTGGGAGAGCTCTTGGTGCGGAAAAAATTAAGTTTTTTGGTCAGGTGCTCCCTACAGCAAAAAAAGTAAGATATGAACTAGATATAAAAAGAGTTATTAATAGAGGTGCTGTATTAGGATTGGCAAATGGTAAAATGTTTGTTGATGGTAGAGAAGTATATTCAGCTGAAAATCTTAAAGTAGGCTTATTTAAAGATACGAGTAATTTTTAATGAAAAATGTAGTTGTAACAGGAATAGGTATTAAATCTTGTATTGGTAATACCTATGTTGAAGTTTTGGATAGTTTGCAAAATGGCAAATCAGGCATAGTTGCAAATGATATATACAAGGAAATGAATTTTAGAAGTCATGTATCAGGAAGTATGAATATTGAATTAAAAGGTTTAATAGATAGAAAGCTTTTAAGATTTATGGGTGAAACTGCTGCATACTCCTACCTTGCAGCATTAGATGCAATAGAAATGTCAGGCATATCAGAAGATGCTCTTTCAAATCCTAGGGTTGGTATTGTTGCGGGTTCTGGTGGCGCATCTACAAGAACGCAAACTGTCACCGCAGATATAACAAGAGAAAAAGGGCCTAAGAGAGTTGGCCCATATGCAGTGACAAAAACAATGGGTAGTACTGTTGCTGCAATATTGGGAACAGCATTTAAATTACAAGGTGTTAACTACTCTATCTCCTCTGCATGCTCTACCAGCGCTCATTGTATTGGTCACGGGTCTGATTTAATTAAATCTGGGCAGCAGGATATTGTTATAGTTGGTGGAGGTGAGGATGAGCATTGGAGTTCATCAAGCCTCTTTGATGCCATGGGCGCTCTATCATCCAATTTCAATGAAACACCGGATCTTGCATCTAGGGCTTTTGATAAAAATAGAGATGGTTTTGTTATCTCAGGAGGTGCTGGAATGTTAGTTCTCGAAGAGGAAGAGCATGCAAAAAAAAGAGGTGCAAACATCTTGGCAACTTTATCAGGTTATTTTGCTAATTCTGATGGGTATGACATGGTTGCTCCTTCTGGTGAGGGGGCTGAAAGATGTATGCAAGGTGCATTAAAGTCCTCTGGAGGCTCTGTAGATTATATCAATGCACATGGAACAAGTACTCCAGTTGGAGATTTGGCTGAGCTAGGTGCAATTCAGCGTGTGTTTGGGAGTGATGCGCCAATTATAAGCTCTACAAAATCTATGACAGGACATTCTTTGGGAGCAACAGGTGCACAAGAGGCAATTTATTCAATAATGATGATTAATGAAGGTTTCATCGCTCCATCAATAAATATTACTAATTTAGTAGATGAGGCTAATGGACTTAATATTAATCAGGAAACTCGTGAACAGAAACTTGATAATGTTATGAGCAATTCATTTGGTTTTGGTGGAACTAACGCAACACTTATTCTTTCAAGATATTAGTTAATAAAACTCTTTGAGGGTATTTGATGTATATGGTTTAATTTCATTCAGCCTTCCCTCTTGCATTTTTAACACCCACTCATGATCAGCCAACAGAGCTCTTCCAACTGCCACAAGGTCATATTTTTTAACAGATATATCTTCAATCACTCTTTCAATTCCTGAAACTTCTGCCGGAGCTGTCATGTCAGTAAAGTCTGAGTCTAAACCGACACTTCCAACACTTATTGTTGGTAATTTTGATATTTTTTTAGTCCAATATGCTAGATTATTATTGTTTTCATCAAACTCACTTTCCCAATATCTCCTCATGCTTGAATGTAAATAATCAAGCCCTGAATCAATTGGGCCACTAAGCATTCTGGTTAACTCTATGGCATCTCTAGCCAATCTTGCTGTGTAGTCTTGCTGTTTCCATTGTGAAAACCTAAACCCAACAATAAAGTCCTTGCTGACATTTGCTCTAATGGCTTTAACAATCTCTGAGGCAAACTTAGCTCTTTTTTCGATACTGCCCCCATACTCGTCAATCCTATGATTTGTTCCTTCCCATAAAAAGTTATCAATAAGATATCCATGTGCGCCGTGAATTTCAATGCCATCAAAACCAATTTCTTCGCATGTTCTTGCATCTTCGGCATATGCATTTATAGTTTCAGTAGATGTTATGAAACACCTTACTCCTTACACTGTTGTTCTTACTGTAAATTTAGAACCTATTTATGCAATTATTTTAGCATTGATTATTTTTGGTGAAAGTGAAAAAATGAATTCAGAATTTTACTTAGGTGCATGTATCGTTTTATCAGTAGTATTGGTAAATGGCATCCTAAAAAATATGAAAGGTGTTTTAAATAAATTAGACAAACTAAAACCACCAAAAAAATAAAAATCATTGTAAATTAACTCATTTTTTATAGTAATTTTGTATCATTGTCTATCGATTTTAAATCATCGATTTTATAGAAAACAAATAACCAAATCATGGAATATTTAGACTTCGAATTACCTATCAAAGAACTGAAGGAGCAGCTGGAAAAATGTTATGAAATTGGGGTAGATAGTGATGTTGATGTTATAGCTACTTGTAAAAAAATTGAAAAGAAATTAGAGAAAACTAAAAAAGAGATTTACAAAAATTTATCTCCTTGGCAAAGAGTTCAGTTATCAAGACACCCAAACAGACCTTATACTTTAGATTATATCAAAGCTATTTGCGGAGACACCTTCATGGAATTACATGGAGACAGAAATGTTAAAGATGACAAGGCCATGATTGGTGGTTTAGGTAAAATAGGAGATCAATCTTTTATGTTTATTGGTCAGCAAAAAGGATACAATACAAAAACACGCCAATATAGAAATTTTGGGATGGCTAACCCTGAAGGGTATAGAAAAGCACTTCGCCTTATGAAAATGGCTGAAAAGTTTAAAATTCCAGTCGTTACATTACTAGATACTCCAGGAGCATACCCAGGATTAGAAGCTGAGGAGAGAGGACAAGGGGAGGCTATCGCACGGAATATTTTAGAAATGACCCGTTTAAAAACTCCAATAATTACTATCGTTATAGGCGAAGGCGCTTCAGGTGGAGCACTTGGTATAGGTGTTGGAAATAAAGTATTTATGATGGAAAATACTTGGTATACTGTAATTTCTCCAGAATCTTGTTCTTCTATTTTATGGAGAAGTTGGGAGTACAAAGAACAGGCTGCTGATGCTTTGAAATTAACTGGAGATGATATGAAAAGGTTAAAATTAATTGATGGAATTATTAAAGAACCTGTCGGTGGTGCTCATTCTAATAGAGAAGGAGCTTTTGAAGCTGTAAAAAACACAATTCTAACTTCATTTGAAGAATTAAAGAATTTATCTGAGAAAGAGATTGTATCCACGAGAATGGATAAATATGCTCAAATGGGAGTATATAAAGAATAAAGAGTCACATATAAATAAAAAAAGTCGAAATTTATTTCGACTTTTTTTATTTTAAATTCCAGGCAATCTGTTTAATAAATCTCTCAATGCAGGATCTGATGGACTTTTAGCATTGCTATCTATTAAGTTTCCATCAGGATCTATTAGGATAAATCTGGGGATACTGGTAATCATATATTCTTTAGAAAATCGTACATCATCTTTACCTGCCCATAATTGATATCCAGAAAGATTTTTGCTTTTAACCATGGTTATCCATTTATTTCTCGCTTTCTCCCAACTTCCATTTGATCGCCTGTCATCATCTGTAGAGATACTTACAAAAGAGATGTTTTTACCCTCAAACTCTTTTTCTATTTTCTTTAAATAAGGAAATTGCGCAATACATGGTCTACACCAAGTAGCCCAAACATCAATGTAAACATACTTTCCTCTAAAGTCTAAAAGTGATGAGGTATTTCCATTGTAGTTTTCATAATTAGAAAAATTTGGAGCTTTGTTTCCTTTTTTTAATCTTTCTTCAGTTTCTCTTTGTTGTAAAATACGAGCATGCATTTGATCGTAATTATCTAATAACTTGTCAAAAAAAGTGTTGTTTTGAGTATTAGATTGTTTTAGCATACTTTCATTTGCATTAGGATATAAAGCAGCAATACTATCCATTCCATTTTTGAAGAAATTTATTTTGTTTTTAAAAGCTTCTTTTTCTAATACTATAAATCCTTCAACACTCCCTGCAGTTAAACCAAAATTGTACCTATCAATAAAAAGATTATTACTGTCTGCACCTTCATCTTCTCCTAGATAGTTAAAACTTTTAAAAAAATTTGAAGCATTACCAGTTAATTTTAAATCGTATCCATTTTTTAAAAAAATAATTCCTCTTCCACTGTTTGGAGAGTATAGATTAAATAAATTCGCTTCAGAAATTTTCAAGGTGTCTTTAAAACTACCGTCTCCAGAAATTTTAATAATTTTATTGAATCCTTTTCCTAAGATTGTTAGGGTAGAATCTTTTGTGTTTTCTATGTTGCCACTAAAAGTAATAAAATCGGAAGGATGTTCAGATTTACATGAGATTAAAAAGGTAGCGCACAGGATGAAAAACCATTTCTTTTTCATTAATTTCAATTAAAATTAGTTGTCAAAGATAACAACTATTCAATTAGAAAAATTGTTAAATTTTGTTGCATAATCAACATCGATTGTAGACTTTTACATTTAGAAGCATACCGTATGGATTTAACACATGAAATAGGCTCTAATCCGCTAGATCTTAGTATTATACAAGACATTTTGAGACAAGATAAAAAGTTAGTACTTTCTCTGGATGCCGAGTCACGTATTAAAAAATGCAGAACTTATTTAGATACTAAAATTACAACTGCATCCAAACCAATTTATGGTATAAATACTGGATTTGGTGCTTTATATAATGTAAAAATTAAGGGTGAGAATTTACAAAAGCTCCAGGAAAATTTAGTCATGAGCCATGCATGTGGAACAGGAGATGAGGTTCCTTATGACATTGTAAAACTGATGTTGTTATTAAAAATTCAATCCCTAAGTTACGGACATTCCGGGGTTCAATTAGCTACTGTAAATCGGTTGATAGATTTTTATAATCATGATGTTATTCCAGTTGTATATGAACAGGGTTCTCTGGGTGCTTCAGGTGATTTGTCTCCATTAGCTCATTTAACACTTCCTTTAATTGGTTTAGGAGAAGTTACTTATAATGGCGATCGAATCTCTGGTAAAGAGATTTTACTTAAACTTAATTGGAGAAAAATTAATTTACAATCTAAAGAAGGTTTAGCACTATTAAATGGTACTCAGTTCATGACAGCTTATGGAATTTATAACCTTATAAAATCTCATAAACTTTCATATTTGTCAGATTTAATAGCAACTATTTCTTTAGAAGCTTTTGATGGTAGAATAGATCCGTTTAATGAATTGGTGCATTTGGTTCGACCACACAACGGTCAATTAAAAACAGCTAAAAGAGTTGAGGAATTTTTACAGGATAGTCAATTAATTAATCAAGACAAGCAGCACGTTCAAGATCCATATTCATTTCGTTGTGTCCCACAAGTTCACGGAGCAACAAAAGACACTATTAAATTTGTTACAAATACATTTTTAACTGAAATTAACTCAGTGACCGACAATCCTAATATTTTTGTTGAAAAAGATCAAATTATTTCTGGTGGAAACTTTCATGGTCAACCATTAGCATTAACATTAGATTTTTTAGCCATAGCTATGGCAGAATTAGGAAATATTTCAGAACGTAGAACATATCAATTAGTTTCAGGACATAGACATTTACCGCCTTTTTTAGTTTCTAAACCAGGATTAAATAGTGGCTTTATGATACCTCAATATACAGCAGCTAGTATTGTAAGTCAAAATAAACAATATGCAACCCCATCAAGTGTAGATTCTATAGAATCAAGTAATGGTCAAGAAGACCACGTAAGCATGGGAGCAAATGGAGCCACCAAATGTAAAAAAGTGGTTGATAATATTGAAACTATTTTAGCCATAGAACTGTTTACAGCGTCACAAGGCTTATCATTTAGCAACTTAAAAAGTTCTCCATTTTTAGAATCTTTTATTGCTGCGTTCAGAAAGGAAGTTACTTTAGTTAGTGAAGACAGAGTAATGCATGAAGATATTATAAAATCATCTTTATTTATTAATTCACTAGAAATAGATGCTAGTGAATTGTTCTAGGCATTATTTTATTTATTCTAATCAAAAAAAATAAAGAGCTAATAGTTTGTAAAACCTAATAACCCAAACATATTGTTTGGGTTTTTAATTACTTTTCTGCTTCAGTCTTTTTTTCTTTTACTTTTTCGCCTTTTTTAATTTTTATGGTTAGCTCGTTTTTTTTATCGTCTAAATCCATGGAAATTGTATCGCCTTCTGTTAATTTAGAATTAACAATTTCTTCAGCTAGAGCATCTTCAATATATTTTTGAATAGCTCTTTTTAAAGGCCTAGCTCCATACTTTTTATCAAATCCTTTGTCAGCTATGTAATCTTTTGCTTTGTTGCTTAGCTTTAATGTATAGCCTAAATCAAGTATTCTGTTGAGTAATTTATCAAGTTCAATATCTATGATAGAATGAATGTCGTTTCTTTCTAATGTATTAAAAACAATAATATCATCAATTCTGTTCAAAAATTCTGGAGCAAATGATTTTTTTAAGGCACCTTCTATAATGCCTTTTGCATGTTCATCGGACTGATTTTTTCTGGCAGCAGTTCCAAATCCAACACCAGAACCAAAATCTTTAAGCTGTCTAGCACCAATATTAGACGTCATGATAATGATGGTATTTCTAAAATCAATTTTTCTACCTAAGCTGTCTGTAATATAGCCATCATCTAAAATTTGTAATAACATATTAAAAACATCTGGATGTGCTTTTTCAATTTCGTCTAATAATACTACAGCATATGGTTTTCTTCGAACTTTTTCAGTTAATTGACCACCTTCTTCATACCCAACATAACCAGGAGGTGCTCCGATTAATCTTGACATTGCAAATTTTTCCATGTATTCACTCATGTCAATTCTAATCAAAGAATCATCCGAATCAAATAATTCTCTAGCTAATACTTTAGCTAATTGGGTTTTACCGACACCAGTTTGTCCAAGAAAAATAAAAGAGCCTATTGGTTTATTGGGGTCTTTTAACCCAACTCTGTTTCTTTGAATGGCCTTTACAACCTTGGCAACAGCTTGGTCTTGACCAACTACTTTTCCTTTTATCATTTGAGGAAGTTCTCCAAGTTTGTGACTTTCTGCCTCCGCAACTCTATTCACTGGGATTCCCGTCATCATCGAAACTACCTCTGCAACATTGTCTTCAGTTACAACTTCTCTATTTAATTTAGAATCATCTTCCCATTGTTGTTGAGCAGAATGTAATGCAGCCTCAATGTTTTTTTCATCATCACGTAGTTTTGCAGCCTCTTCATATTTTTGACCATTGACTGCTTTTGTTTTACTACTCCTAATATTTTCTAGTTGCTTTTCTAATTCAAGAACTTGCTCTGGAACTACGATACTTGTAATATGAATTCTAGAACCTGCCTCATCTAAAGCATCAATGGCTTTGTCAGGCAAATATCTATCAGTCATATATCTATTCGTTAATTTAACACAAGCCTTAATAGCTTCATCTGTGTAATTTACATTGTGATGAGACTCATACTTTTCTTTGATGTTGTATAGTATTTGAACAGTTTCCTCAACACTAGTTGGATTCACTATTATTTTTTGAAATCGTCTTTCTAGAGCACCATCTTTCTCAATATTGGTTCGGTATTCATCTAGAGTAGTGGCACCAATACATTGTATTTCACCTCTTGCTAGTGCTGGTTTTAACATGTTTGAGGCATCTAAAGATCCTGTGGCTCCTCCAGCTCCAACAATAGTGTGGATTTCATCAATAAACAAAATGATATCATCATTTTTCTCCAACTCATTCATCAAAGCTTTCATTCGTTCTTCGAACTGTCCTCTGTATTTTGTTCCGGCCACTAAACTGGCTAGGTCTAGAGATACAATTCTTTTATCAAAAAGGATTCGAGATACTTTTCGATTAACAACTCTTATAGCTAATCCTTCAGCTATAGCTGATTTACCAACACCTGGTTCTCCTATTAGCATGGGATTATTTTTCTTTCTTCTGCTTAAAATTTGAGAAACACGTTCAATTTCTTTGTGTCGCCCAACTACAGGATCTAATTTTCCAGTTTCAGCTAAAAAAGTTAGATCTCTTCCAAAATTATCGAGTACTGGAGTTTTGGTTTTTTTGTTTGCTTTCCCTTTTTGAGATTGATCATATGGATTCGATTTCTCTGAAGCAAACTCACCCTCATCTGAAGAAGGTGTTTCAGCTATTGGATTAGATGGTAAGATGTCATGATTAGTATCAGTGTGAAGTTCTTTATAAAGAGCTTTTGCTTGATCATAATCAACATCATATTTGTTTAAGAGTTTTGTAGAAGGGTCATTTTCATTTCTTAAAATACACAGTAATAAATGAGCAGTGTCTATGGCTTCACTTTGATATAATTTTGCCTCTAAAAAGGTAGTCTTTAGCGCTTTTTCAGCTTGTCTAGTTAAATGGAGACTTTTTTTCTTATTTCCCTCAAGTATACTTGAAGCCGCTGGATTTAATATTTCAAGTTTTTTTCTAATTAAATTTAAATCAATTTCTAGTGTTAGTAATATTTCTATTGCTTTTCCATCTCCCTTTCTAATTAATCCAAGCAGTAAGTGTTCAGTGCCAATGAAATCATGACCTAATCTTAATGCTTCCTCTTTACTAAAAGTGATTACATCTCTTACTTTTGGTGAAAAATTATCGTCCATATATCGCCTTTTCTTTATTGTAAATTTAACCTTTTTTACATTATAAATTACAAAAAGAATGCCATCAATCAAAAACTGACAATTTGACCCTTAAAATACCTTCAGAAAGGCTTGTAAATCAAGGGTGTAAATCATATGAAAATTTTATCAAAAAATGTTAATAACTATGGGCTTTTCAGGCACTAATATCTTTGTCAAAAATAGGAATTATAGTATCTTGCTAATTATAAAAAAATTAGTAAAAAATTAACAATAAACATAAGGTATGGCAGAGGGAGAAAAGTTGATTCCTATTAACATAGAAGAGCAGATGAAATCTGCATATATTGATTATTCAATGTCCGTGATAGTTTCCAGAGCATTGCCCGATGTGAGGGATGGTTTAAAGCCTGTTCATAGGAGAGTTTTGTATGGTATGCATGAATTAGGAATTAAAGCTACTGGTTCTTACAAAAAGTCTGCAAGAATTGTTGGAGAAGTTTTAGGAAAATATCACCCACATGGTGACACATCTGTGTATGATTCTATGGTTAGAATGGCTCAAAATTGGAGTGTTCGTTACATGATGGTAGATGGTCAAGGTAATTTTGGTTCTGTTGATGGAGATAGTCCAGCAGCTATGCGTTATACTGAAGTTAGAATGCAAAAGATTTCTGAGGAAATGCTTTCAGATATAGAGAAAGATACAGTAGATCACAGATTAAATTTTGATGATACTTTACAAGAGCCAACGGTCTTGCCAACTAGAATTCCAAATCTTTTAGTAAATGGCGCCTCTGGTATTGCTGTAGGGATGGCTACTAATATGGCTCCTCACAACTTAACGGAGGTAGTAAACGGTACTTTAGCTTACATCCAGAATAGAGATATTGAGATAGATGAATTAATGCAGCATGTAAAAGCTCCAGACTTTCCAACTGGCGGAATCATCTATGGATATGACGGAGTTAAAGATGCTTTTCATACAGGGCGTGGTCGAATAGTGATGCGTGCTAAAGCTATTATTGAAGAAGTAAAAGGAAGAGAGTGCATCATCGTTACTGAAATACCTTATCAAGTCAACAAAGCAGATATGATTAAAAAAACTGCAGAGTTGGTTAATGACAAAAAATTAGAGGGAATTTCAAATATTAGAGATGAATCTGATAGAAATGGGATGCGTATTGTTTATGTCTTAAAAAGAGATGCAATTCCTAACATAGTTCTAAATAAACTTTTTAAATACACAAGCCTTCAGACTTCATTTAGTGTAAATAATATTGCTCTGGTAAATGGAAGGCCAGAACAATTAAACCTTAAACAGTTAATTCATTATTTTGTTGAGCATAGACACGATGTAGTTGTAAGAAGAACAAAATACGAACTTAAAAAAGCCGAAGCAAGAGCTCATATATTAGAAGGATTAATCATTGCTTCAGACAACATAGATGAGGTTATAAAAATTATTAGAGGATCTAGTAATGCTGATTTGGCAAGAGAAAGCTTAATAAAAAGATTTGAATTATCAGAGATTCAAGCTAAAGCAATCGTAGAAATGCGTTTACGTCAATTAACTGGTTTAGAGCAAGATAAGTTAAGGGCTGAGTTTGAGGAAATTACTAAAACGATTATTGACTTGAAAGATATTTTAAGTAATGAGCCTAGACGATACCAAATCATCACTGACGAATTAATAGCTGTCAGAGATAAATATGGAGATGAGCGTAGATCAGAGATTGAATATGCTGGTGGAGATATGAGTATTGAAGATATGATTCCCAACACAAAAGTAGTGGTAACTATCTCAAATGCTGGATATTTAAAAAGAACAAACCTTGATGAATATAAAGTTCAGAATAGGGGAGGACGAGGTCAAAAAGGAGTTGCTACTAGGAATGAAGATTTCTTAGAACATTTGTTTGTTGGAACTAATCATCAATATATGTTGTTCTTTACCCAAAAAGGTAAAGTATTTTGGATGCGAGTTTATGAGATTCCAGAAGGAGGTAAAAACTCCAAAGGGAGAGCAATGCAAAACTTGATAAACATAGAGCAGGATGATAAGGTTAAAGCATTTTTAGTGACGCAAGACCTTAAAGATGAAGAGTATATTAATAACCATTATGTAATAATGGCTACCAAAAAAGGACAGGTAAAGAAAACATCGCTAGAGCAATATTCTAGACCTAGAACTAATGGAATTAATGCTATTACTATTAGAGAAGGTGATGAGTTACTTGAGGCTAAATTAACATCAGGAGATAGTCAAGTAATGCTGGCTTTAAAATCTGGAAAGTCAATCCGTTTTGAAGAAGCTAAAACGAGACCAATGGGTAGAACAGCATCAGGTGTAAGAGGTATTACTTTAGGTCATGAAAATGACGAGGTTATTGGAATGGTAGCTGTAAATGATATGGACAGTAATATTTTAGTAGTATCTGCAAAAGGATATGGAAAGCGATCAAAACTTGAAGATTATAGGATCACTAATAGAGGTGGTAAAGGTGTAAAAACCCTTAATATATCTGAAAAGACAGGAGATCTTGTGGCTATTAAAAATGTTGATGATTCAAATGATTTAATGATTATTAATAAATCAGGAATTACCATTAGAATGTCAGTTGAAGATTTACGTGTAATGGGTAGAGCTACCCAAGGTGTAAAATTAATTAATATTAAAGATTCAGACAGTATTGCTGCAGTAGCTAAAGTTATGCATGAAGAAGATGATGAAGAGATACTAGCATCAGAGGAAGGAACTATTGAAGAAAGTCAAGAAAATAATAACGAAAACCAAGAATAACAATTTTAGAATTAAACTAAATGAAGATGAAAATTAATTTATTAGCAATTGCATTGGGATTGATAACAATGTCAACATTTGCCCAAAAAAACGAATTAAAAGCTGCAGAAAAAGCCCTTAAGAGTCAAGATTTTACAACAGCGATTTCTGCCATTACATCGGCTGAATCTCTAATTTCTAGTATGGATAATAAAACAAAAGCAAAGTTTTATTTCTTAAAAGGTAAGGCTCTAAGCGGAAAAAAAGAATTTAAATCAGCGGCAGTTACTTTCAAAGAGTTATTTGATCTTGAAAATAAAACTGGTAAGAAGAGATATTCATCTGAGGCTACACTAATTAAAAATCAAATGCTTCAAGAAGTATACAAGTTAGCCAGTGATCAATATTCTGCTAAAGAATATCAAAAAGCATCTGATAATTTTTATTTAACTTATAAATTGAACCCAATTGATACCTCATTTATTTATAATGCAGCTGTGAGTTCCACTTTAGCAAAAAACTATGATTTATCTTTAGATTATTATAAGGAGTTAAAAGATCTTGGCTACACCGGTATCGAAACGTTGTATTTTGCAACCAATATTGCTAATGATTCTAAAGAAAACCTACAAAGTAAGTCTAATAGAGATTTGAAGGTAAAAATTGGTCTTTACAAAGACCCAGTGGATGAGGTGACAGAATCTAAACACGCAGAAATTATTAAAAATATTGGTTACATATATGTAAATCAAGGAAAACCAGAATTAGCAATTGCTGCTTTGGAAGAAGCTAGAAAGTTAAATCCTAAAGATGTTAACCTATTATTAAATCAAGCTCAAATGTATATCAAGCTTGAAAGAATGGATAAATTTGGAGAGTTAATGATTGAGGCTGTTGAATTAGACCCAACGAACCCAGTTCTGTTTTTTAATTTAGGTGTTGTTAATGCAAATGAAGATAAAATTGAAGCTGCTATTAAATTTTATAAGAAAGCAATCGAATTAGATCCAGCTTATGGAGATGCATATTTAAATTTAGGAATTTCTATGCTAGCCGAAGAAAAAGCAATTGTAGATGAAATGAATAATAACTTATCTGATTTTGATAAATATGACGAGTTGCAAGAAAAACAAAAAAAACTATATGAAAAAGCGTTGCCATATCTAATTAAAGCTGATAGTATTGAGAGATCACTTGATACGGTAAGAATGCTTTTAAACATTTATGACACTCTTGGTAAAGAGGTTGAAGCAGATGAATTAAGACCAATTTATAAAAAGTTGAGAGATCAATAACTTTATCTTAAACTAAATAAAAAATCCGAAACAAATATTGTTTCGGATTTTTTATTTTAATCATCACTGAATTAATCTCTTTATAATTCTTAACTTATGTGTGTGCATTTTTGTATCTACGTTATAAATTCCACTATGATCTAAAGTGTCTATTCTAACTTTGCCATGTGCATGAATAATATTGTAATCATTCATAATAATTCCAACATGAATAATATTTCCCTCTTCATTATCAAAAAAAGCCAAATCACCAGGCTCTGACTCTTCAATAAAACTTAAAACTTCACCTTGTGTAGCCTGATCTTTAGCGTCTCTAAGAAGAGAATAGCCACAAATTTTATAAACAAGTTGAGTAAACCCAGAACAATCTATACCAAAAGGGGTTTTTCCTCCCCACAAATATGGAGTATTTAAAAATTGGTATGCTTTCTGAATTATTTCATATTTATTTAATTTCTCAGAATAAACATTTCCATCATAATAATAGTCTTCAGAGCCCACTAATAGGTGTTGGTTTTTATAAAAAGGAAGTCTAGATCCAATAGCAATTGTACTTAGGTGATTTTTTTTATTGGTTACAAAATCAATTATTTCTGAAGAATAATAATTTGCAGAATCCGCTAATTTATCAAAGGTTTCCTCATCTATTTGTAAATATTGTTTATTGTCTATATATCCCTCATATCCATCAAAACTGAGACGAATCTTACTCCACTTCTTTTCCTTTTCAAGTATAAGAAAGTCTTCTCCAAAAAGGACCTGTGAAACCATTTCTGATGCATCACTAGCTTCTATTCGAAGAGGAACAATACTTAAATTACAAATGCCGTAGAGCATATTTTTTTGTTTAAATTGATTCTAGGATCATGGCACTAGCACCACCGCCTCCATTGCAAATACCTGCAGCACCAATTTTAGCATTATTTTGCTTTAAAATAGAGGTAAGTGCTATGATGATTCTAGCTCCCGATACTCCTAAAGGATGTCCAAGTGAAACAGCTCCGCCATTTACATTGACACGCTCACTTTTAAGATTTAATATTTTCATATTTGCCAATCCAACCACAGAAAACGCTTCATTTAACTCAAAATAATCCACATCGTCAATTGTAATATTAGCTTTACTTAAAGCTTTTGGAATAGCCTTAGCGGGTGCTGTTGTAAACCACTCAGGTTCATGAGCGGCATCTGCATAACTTTTAATTTTGGCAATAGGTGTAAGATTTAACTCTCGTGCTTTTTCTTCAGACATTAAAATTAAAGCTGCACCACCATCATTAATTGTAGAAGCGTTCGCCGCAGTTACAGTTCCCTCTTTTGAAAAAGCAGCTCTTAAAGTAGGAATTTTATCCATCTTAACATTTTTATATTCCTCATCTTCATCCATAAAAATAGAGGGACCTTTTCGTTGTGGTATTTCTACTGGAATAATTTCATTAGAAAACTTTCCTAATTTCCAGGCTTCATGCGATCTTTGGTAAGACTGTATTGCATAAGCATCTTGCTCCTCCCTTGAAAAACCGAATTTAGTTGCACACGCATCTGCGCAAACCCCCATTGCAACATTATCATAGGCATCCACCAAACCATCTTTTTGCATGCCATCTTCTAAAGTAGTGGGGCCAAACTTAGTTCCTTGTCTTCCGTGAAGGTAATGAGGAATTGAGCTCATGTTTTCCATACCGCCAGCTACTACAATTTTTGTATCGCCTAAAGCTATAGATTGAGCGGCTAACATGATAGCTTTCATTCCAGAAGAGCAAACCTTATTAATTGTTGTACAAGGGACAGTATCTGGAATACCGGCTAGTAGTGCAGCTTGCCTTGCGGGTGCTTGCCCTAAACCAGCTGAAACTACATTGCCCATAAAAACTTCATCAACTAGATTTGGGTTGAGATTAATTTTATTTAGGGCACCTTTAATAGCTATTGCACCTAATTTTGGAGCTTTAATTTTTGAGAGACTACCCATGAAACTTCCTATGGGAGTTCTAGCAACAGAAACAATAACTACTTCTTTGGTTTTCATTTTCAATAATTTTACACATAGTTTGTCTAACAAAACTAACTATTTTAAATCAAATTTATTAGGAAACTATCGTTTGAATTTTTGACGTCCATTTTTTTAAGTTAAGTTTGTGTATATATGAAATACCTATGAGTAAAACTGTAAACAAATTATACAAGCATAACGCTGCCATTTATAAAGTTATTCTTTTTTTAATTACAGCATTTGCAATTGTATACCTATTTCCAAAAGGTGGGCAATTTAAATATGAGTTTACTAAGGGTAAACCCTGGCAATATGATAATTTATATGCTCCTTTTGATTTTGCAATAGATAAGACTGAAGATGAGATTATTGAGGAAATAAAATTAATTGAGGGATCCTCAAAGCTTTATTTTCAATACAATAAAGATATTGTTAAAGAAGTAAATGAAGCCTATCAATTAAGAACTTCACTGCTACAGGTAAATGATTCATTAAATGGGTATGATTTAGAAACTATTGCAGCTCAAGGAAGTGCTATTTTAGATTCTATCTACACAAAAGGTTTTATAGAAGCCACTAGTTTAGGAATTGTTTCTGATAAAAATACGCTCATAGCTCTAAAGATAGATAATGCTGTTCAAGATGTTATTTACAATAATCTATTAGACTCTAAGGGTGTTTTTGAGTTCATTAAAAATAGTTTAGGTGACCAACCTTACAGTTATTCTCAAAATATAAATTTAACGATTCTTTCAGAGGTTATTAAACCAAATGTATCTTATGATAATGAGTTTACGCAAAAAGTAATTGATGAATCAGTTAGTGAAATGTCTCTCAGTAAAGGAAAGGTTTCAGTTGGTGAATTAATTATTTTAAAAGGTGATATAGTTGAAGGAAAAAAAATGGCAATTTTATTTTCACTCAAGGGTCAATCAGAGTCAAAACTTTGGACAAATGCTAATTATTATTGGATTGTATTAGGCTATACGATATTAGTATCTCTAGCCCTTTTAATGCTGTTATTATTCTTGCACAAGTATCGAAAAGAAATTTTTGATAACAATACCAAAGTAACATTTATTTTTTTTAATGTTAGTTTTATGCTTTTAATACAAACCCTGGTTGTAAAATACAATTCAGATTATTTATATGTGGTCCCGTTGAGTATTTTACCTATAGTTTTAAAAGCTTTTTTTGATGCAAGACTAGGATTGTTTACACATGTATTAACAGTTTTACTTTTAGGTTTTATTGTACCGGATAGTTTTGAGTTCATCTATCTTCATATTATTGCAGGTATTGTAACTATTTTAACTGTTTCAGAACTTCATAAAAGGGCTAATCTTTTTATTTCTGTTGGTCAAATAACACTGATTTACATGATTACATATTTAGCATTTTCAATTATTAAAGAAGGAAATGCCTCTCAAATAAATTGGGAATATTTAATGATGTTTGGAGCTAATGGTTTACTTTCCTTTCTATCATTAATTTTTATTTATGCTTATGAAAAAATATTTGGATTGGTTTCAGATGTTACCTTGTTAGAATTATCAAGTACCAATACGAAGCTTTTAAGGGAATTAAATGAAAAAGCACCTGGAACTTTTCAGCATTCTATGCAGGTAGCAAATTTAGCTGAAGCTGCAGCTAATGAAATTGGTGCAAATTCTATGTTGGTTAGAACAGGAGCTTTATACCATGACATTGGAAAAATATTAAATCCAATGTATTTTATAGAGAACCAGTCTACTGGTGTAAATCCACACAATGATTTATCTCCAACAGATAGCGCAAAAATAATTATTGATCATGTTATTAAAGGTATAGAATTAGCAAAACAAAATAGATTACCAGATAGGATTATAGATTTTATTAGAACACATCACGGTACTAGTTTGGTTTATTATTTTTATGTTAAAGAAAAAGAAAAAAGTCCGGAAGAAGAGGTGGCTATTGAAAAATTTCAATACAGAGGACCTATACCATTTTCTAGGGAAACAGCCATATTAATGATATGTGATGCAGCTGAAGCAGCTTCAAAAAGTTTGCAACAACCTACAGCCCAGTCCATAGATAATTTAATAGATAAGATAGTAGAAAAACAAAAGCTAAATAATCAATTTATTAATTCTGATATTACTTTTAGCGAGATTGAAAAGATAAAAAAAGTAATCAAAAGAAAATTAATGAATATCTATCATGTTCGTGTAGAATACCCCGATTAATTTTATTGCAAAAAGTATAAAAAACCTTGCAATATTGTTTTTGGTATGTTACATTTGCACTCGCAATTTTTTACTAACATTGTTAGTTTTACGGAGAGTTGCCAGAGTGGTTAATGGAGCAGTTTGCTAAACTGTCGACGGGTAACTGTCGCGTGGGTTCGAATCCCA
>ENA-OQVM01003395-OQVM01003395.1-marine-metagenome-genome-assembly--contig:-NODE-3395-length-17294-cov-6.286810_pt1 | contig 17294 bp, 24 predicted proteins | sample MGYA00237776_ERZ505498 | MGnify/ENA primary metagenome ERZ505498 (study PRJEB26159, sample SAMN06265151) | marine metagenome | isolation source: Helgoland LTER site | place: Germany:Helgoland, sampling... | reverse complement strand
GAAGATATCCTGACCCGGCAAATCAACGACTGGTGGGCCGCCAATGCCGCCGCAGGACGCACCTCAATCCTTGGCGCATACGCGCTTGGCAAAGCGCAGCGATTGTTGACAACCGTGAACCCAGACATTGGGCCCATCCTGACCCATGGCGCGATTGAAAACACCAACGTGGTACTGCGCAAACAAGGTTTCACCTTACCCGACACCACATTCGTGACGCCCGAAATCAACCACAAAACGCATCCCGGCGCATTGGTTCTGGCAACACCCAGCGCCCTTGGTACCACTTGGGCGCGGCGGTTCGGGCCTGTCTCAACGGCTTTTGCTAGTGGCTGGATGGCCTTGCGCGGGGTCCGACGCAGACGTGCGGCGGATCGTGGGTTCATCGTATCGGATCATGCGGATTGGGAAGGGCTTAACGCTGCAATCAAAGCCACGGGAGCCACCAAGATCTTCGCAACACATGGCTATACTTCTGCCTTCCAAAGATGGCTCGCCAGCGAAGGCTATGATGCCCATATCGTCAGCACCGATTATCAAGGAGAAGGGTTTGATCAAGCGGATGAGGCGGAGACATGAGAGACTTTGCCGCCCTCTTCACCCGCATTGACGAAAGCACCAAGACAACGGTCAAGACCGCAGCACTCGCCGACTACTTTCAGACGGCCACCCCAGAAGACCGTCTTTGGACCATCGCCCTATTCACAGGGCGCCGTCCCAAGCGCACCATCACCGCAACCCGCCTGCGCGAATGGGCGGCAGAGGTTGCGGGGCTTCCTGATTGGCTGTTTGAGGAAAGCTACAGCATTGTCGGCGATCTGGCTGAAACGATTGCACTGGTCTTGCCGCCTGCTGCTGCAAGCAATGATCAAACGCTGTCCCATTGGATTACTTACATAAAGTCGCTGTCTGCGCTGGAAGAAAACGACCGTAAGGCTGGCATCTTAAGCGCATGGGACAGTTTGCCTAACACAGAGCGTTTCCTCTTTACCAAACTGCTCACAGGCGGATTTCGGATCGGTGTAAGCGCCAAGCTGATCACCCGCGCCTTGGCACAGGCGACTGGACAACCTGAACCGCAACTCACCCATAAATTGATGGGAAGCTGGACACCGGATACAATCACATGGGAGGCCTTAATCGAGGCGGATGACCCTTCAACGGACCTCTCCCGCCCTTACCCGTTTTATCTGGCGTATCAGCTAGATGGCTTTGATGATCTCGGCCCGCCCACCGATTGGAACGCCGAACGCAAATGGGATGGCATCCGCGGACAACTGATTGTGCGCGGGGGCGAACATCACCTCTGGTCGCGCGGCGAAGACCTGATGACCGACCGTTTTCCCGAATTCGCCCAGCTGCGGGATTACCTGCCCGATGGCACAGTCATTGATGGCGAAGTGTTGGCCTTTGCTGATGAGGTGCCGCTGTCCTTCAACGTCTTGCAAAAGAGGATCGGGCGCAAGACCGTCCCCAAAAAGCTGCTCGCTGAGGCTCCCGTGATCCTTATGGCCTACGATCTGTTGGAACACGCAGGCAAGGATATCCGCGATGTATCTTTGGAAGAGCGGCGCAGCACGCTCAAAAAGCTTATCAAGGATGTGCCCTCCACCGCGCCGCTCCGCCTTTCGGGGCCTGTGCCTTTTGAAACGTGGGACGAGCTTAGCACCGCGCGCGACCAATCTCGCGATCTCAACGCAGAAGGTCTGATGCTCAAACGGCTGGACAGCCCTTACCTATCGGGGCGCAAACGTGGTGACTGGTGGAAATGGAAGATCGATCCGCTCACCATCGACGCTGTCATGATTTACGCCCAAGCAGGGCATGGGCGGCGCGCAAACCTGTTCACCGACTACACATTCGCCGTGCGCAACGGCAATGATCTGGTGCCCTTTACAAAGGCATATTCTGGGCTGACGGACAAAGAGTTCCGCGAAATCACGGCGTGGGTACGCAAAAACACCATCCAACGCTTTGGCCCTGTCCGACAAGTTCCTGCAGAGCATGTATTCGAGATCGCTTTCGAAGGCATCCAAGCCAGCCCGCGGCACAAATCGGGCGTGGCTCTGCGCTTTCCGCGTATGTTGCGCTGGCGGCGGGATAAACCGGTCGATGAGGCCAATACACTCGATGATCTCAAAGAGATGTTGGCGACCTACGGCTGATGGCCTTTTCACTGCGGCCAACCACACCTATGTTTCCACCAACAATTGATGAAAGGTTTTCCCATGCGCACGCCCCAGCCTGTTTTTGACGCCAACACCAGCGGTGGAAAGGACCTTGGAAACCTGCCTGAATGGGACCTTAGTGACCTCTACCCTACAACCGACGGTCCCGAAATCACCCGCGATATGGCGTGGTTGGAGCAGGAATGCGCAAGCTTTGCTGAGAGCTTCGAGGGCAAACTGGCTGATCTGGATGCTGAAGCAATGCTGGGTGCAGTGCAGCGATATGAACAGATCGATGTGATCGCCGGACGCATCATGTCTTTCGCTGGCCTGCGCTATTACCAATGCACAACCGACAGCGACCGCGCAAAATTCATGGCGGATTGTCAGGACAAGATCACGACCTACACGACGCCACTGGTTTTCTATGGTCTAGAATTCAACCGACTAGAGGATGATCACCTCGCAGGACTGCTTGCCGCCAATGCCGACCTTGCCCGCTACAAACCCGTGTTTGACCGGATGCGTGCGATGAAGCCGCACCAGTTGTCTGATGAGCTGGAAAAGTTCCTACACGATCAATCAACCGTCGGGGCTGCCGCTTGGAACCGTTTGTTTGACGAAACGATGGCTGGGCTAGAGTTCACGGTTAATGGCGAAACGCTGAACCTTGAGGCCACGTTGAACCAGCTCACAGAACAAGACCGCAGCAAACGCGAAGCAGCAACGCACGCACTTGCCACGGTCTTTCAGGAAAACATCAAGATCTTTTCCCGCGTGCACAACACGCTTGCCAAGGAAAAAGAAATCGAAGATCGCTGGCGCAAGATGCCAACGCCGCAGACCGGACGACACTTGTCCAACCATGTGGAAGCCGAAGTCGTGGAGGCGTTGCGCAACGCTGTCGTCGCGGCCTACCCGCGTCTTTCACACCGCTATTACGCACTGAAAGCCAAATGGATGGGGCTTGACCGGATGCAAGTCTGGGACCGCAATGCACCCCTGCCGATGGAAAGCGACAAGATCGTGGACTGGTCAGAGGCCACGGACACTGTGATGAATGCCTATGCCGAATTCGATCCCAAGATGGCCGAAATCGCCAAGCCGTTCTTTACCGACGGCTGGATCGACGCGGCAGTAAAACCTGGCAAAGCCCCTGGGGCGTTTGCCCACCCAACAGTAACGCCTGTCCACCCCTACGTGATGCTGAACTACTTGGGCAAACCACGCGACGTCATGACATTGGCCCACGAACTGGGCCATGGTGTGCACCAGGTCTTGGCTGCGGAACAAGGTGAATTGCTGTCCTCGACCCCGCTCACCTTGGCCGAAACCGCCTCTGTCTTTGGTGAAATGTTGACCTTCCAGAAACTGCTGGATGGGGCGCAAACCAAGGAAGAGCGCAAAATCCTTCTGGCCGGCAAAGTCGAGGATATGATCAACACAGTCGTGCGCCAGATCGCGTTCTATGATTTCGAATGCAAACTCCACGCCGCCCGCGCGGAAGGAGAGCTGACACCAGATGACATCAACGCGCTTTGGATGTCGGTGCAGGCAGAAAGCCTTGGGCCGGTGTTCGATTTTGCGGAAGGATATGAAACCTTCTGGGCATACATTCCGCATTTCGTCCACTCGCCGTTCTACGTCTATGCCTATGCCTTTGGCGACGGATTGGTGAATGCACTCTATGCGGTCTATGCCGAAGGCGACCCCGATTTCCGCGAAAAGTATTTCGACATGCTGCGCGCAGGTGGGTCCAAGCACCACAAGGAATTGCTGGCACCATTCGGGCTAGACGCCTCTGATCCGGAATTCTGGGACAAAGGACTGTCGATGATCGAAGGCTTTATCGACGAATTGGAATCCTTGGAAGATTAAGAACCAAAGTTACCCCGGTCCTTGACCGGGGCGACACCCTCAATCCAGCTCAGTCCAAGGCCACGGCTTTACTTCACTTGCCGCCATTTGATAGCGCGCGGCCTTGGCCATCCAGACGCCCATCGTAGTGCCCATCTCGGCCAGTTGCTCATTCGGCTGGCGATTGTTGAACACCATAATCAGGAACTGCACGACAGTCATGATTCCCAGCAAACTGCTGGCCATGCTCATCAACACAGCGATGATCACCATATGCAGCAGGCGCAGCCAAATGTTTTCGTAGTCTTCGACATTAATGTCTGAACGGTCGTCATCATTGGGCATCGTCAACTCCTAAACAGGCTGTCCACCAGCCTCAAAAACCATATCCATCATGTGCTGTGTGCCGCGAGAGAATTCAAGCGGACAGGGGTATGCAGCACCAGTTTGCACCGAATGGCAAAAGTTTTCCACCTGAGTGACGTATTGGTTCTCTGCAGGCCAGCGTTCCGTTGTCACAGACAAACCGCCCGTTTCTAGTGTAAGTTCCGCGACATCAAAGACGTTGGCGTTAAATGGGCAAGTCAGGGTCAAAACACCCTCTTCTCCATGAAACGTGATGCCCTGCCGCGGGAACATGCGCATAGAAACAGTTGCTGCATAGGTGAAATCCGGAAAGTCAGCGGCCACTTGCGCGAAAACATCAACCTCATTGTCCAACCGCAGCTTTGCATAGGGTATGGATACAGGTTCTTGCCCAGTCAAAAAGCGTGCCGCACCAAAAGTGTAGACACCGATATCACGCAGACCGCCGCCGCCTGCCTCCGGTCGGTTCCGGATGTTTGCGGCATCATCATTGAAGAAAGAGAAAGTCGCATCCACATGGACAAGCTTTCCAATCGCACCGCCCCGAACCAATTCCCGCGCGCGAATAAACTGCGGGTGGTGCACAATCATATAGGCCTCAGCGGCCAATTTGCCGGCTTGGTCACGTGCGGCGATCAGCTGATCGAACTCCACGGCCTTTAGCGTCATCGGTTTTTCGCAAAGCACATGTTTGCCAGCGGCCAGCGCCTTGAGCGTCCATTCCACATGCAAGTGATTGGGCAAAGGGATATAAACCGCATCAATGTCCGGATCAGCCAAAAGCGCGTCATAGCTGTCATGGATCTTTAACTGCGGGGCAAAGGCCCGAAAATCAGCGGCCTTTGTAGGACTTGACGTGGCAAGGGCCGCAAGCTCCGCGCCCTTCGCCGCATGGATCGCGGGACCCATATGATTTCGCGCAAAATTTGCGGCACCCAAGATGCCCCATCGAGTTGATGTCATAGCTGTCTCCCTCTTGCGCAGGATGTTAGCGGCAACATAGGGCGAAAGGAAACACCCCAAGAATACGAAAAATCCCCGCCAGCATGGCTGACGGGGATATTATTTCGGATCAGATCAAAGCACCTAGGCGTCAGCCAACATGCCCTTCTGGCGCGCCAGTTCCTGCATCTTGCTTTGCAGCTTTTCAAACGCACGCACCTCAATCTGGCGAATACGCTCGCGACTGACATCATATTGACCGCTGAGATCTTCCAACGTCACGGTCTCTTCAGACAAACGGCGCTGCATCAGGATGTCTTTCTCACGATCATTCAACACAGTCATCGCCTCCGCCAAAAGCTCGCGCCGAGCGTCAAGCTCGTCACTTGCCTCATAGTCCGCGGCGGTGTTTGCGCTTTCGTCCTCAAGCCAATCCTGCCACTGCGCGGCACCTTCGCCATCGGCACTGACCGTCGCATTCAGGGACGCATCGCCACCGGACAAACGGCGGTTCATCGAAATCACTTCATCCTCGGTCACGCCCAGATCGGTTGCAATCCGCTGCACATTTTCAGGACGCAGATCACCGTCTTCCAAGGCACCGATCCGGTTCTTCGCCTTACGCAGGTTAAAGAACAACTTCTTTTGCGCCGAAGTTGTACCCAGCTTTACCAAAGACCATGACCGCAGGATGTATTCCTGAATGGAGGCCCTGATCCACCACATGGCATACGTCGCCAGACGGAAACCCTTTTCGGGATCAAAGCGTTTCACGGCCTGCATCAGACCGACATTCGCTTCAGAGATCACCTCAGCTTGCGGCAAACCATAGCCACGATAGCCCATGGCGATTTTGGCGGCCAGTCGCAGATGTGACGTGACCATTTGATGCGCCGCATCAGTGTCCTCATGATCGACCCAACGCTTTGCAAGCATATACTCTTGCTCTGGCTCCAGCATGGGGAACTTGCGGATTTCCTGCATATAACGGTTCAGACCACCCTCTGGGGTTGGTGCTGGTAAATTCATATAGTTACTCATTGTATCTGCCCTCCTATGTTTAAAGGCTTAACATGGATATGGTAGCGCTCACATCCAGTTTCAAGAGGTGAACCATCCGATTTTCGCAACACCAATATGAACTATTCGGTTTAGTTTAGCGAGGCACGTTTCCGTGCATTCACGCACATGGGATCAATTATTTCAGCCCTCACCGCCAAGTGCGCGCAAGAGGTCGCGCATATCTTGGGGGATTTCCGCCTCAAACTGCAGGATTTCACCCGAAACCGGGTGTTCAAAGCCCAATGTGGCCGCATGCAACGCCTGACGCGGAAAATTCGCAACAGCCGCAACGCCGGCCTCTCCAATGACCTTTGGTGACAGTTTGCGCCGCCCGCCATAAACCGGATCACCGATCAGAGCATGACCGCAATGCGCCATATGCACACGAATCTGATGCGTGCGGCCTGTCTCCAGCCAGCACTCGATTAAGGCGGCACATGGCGGCGTACCAAGTCCCTCGACAATCCGCGAACGTGTCACCGCATGACGTCCGGCGGTGAAAGAGACGGCTTGGCGCTGTCGGTCAGTGCGGTGACGTCCCAGCATCGTCTGGACTTTAAGGATATTGCCGGGCTCAAATGACGTCCCCTTGATCCCGCGCAAGCGTGGATCATTCTGATCGGGCAAACCATAGCACACGGCCAAATAGCGACGCTCCACGGTGTGTGCTGCGAACTGATCTGCCAGATGGTGATGCGCACGATCCGTTTTGGCAGCAACCAACAGGCCGGTGGTTTCTTTATCAATGCGGTGCACAATACCAGGGCGCTTCATACCACCCACACCCGAGAGTGTTTCACCACAATGATAGATCAGCGCATTTACCAACGTCCCGCCGGGCGTTCCGGGGGCAGGATGCACGACCATGCCGCTGGGTTTATTCACTACAATCAGATCGTCGTCTTCAAACACCACATCCAGTGGAATATCTTCACCAACAATATGGCTCTCTTCAGCTACCGCAACAGTGACAGCAACATGCGCGCCTTCAGCGATACGATGCCGTGGATCCGTCACAACCGTGCCATCAACTGCAACAGCGCCGTCAGCAATCAGCTTAGCCAGCCGTGACCGGCTGAGTGCCGCCTCCTCGGGGACATCACGGCCCAAGGCCTTGTCCAAACGGGGCGGTGGGTTCGGGCCAATCACAAACTGAACGATCTCAGACACGCGCACGCTCCATCATCTTGCCCTAAAAACTCCCGCCGGAGGCTCCGACGATAACAATCCGTGCAAACCTAGAAGGGGAGTGGTACCGCCTCCCCGGCTTGAACGGGGGACCCCTGGTTCCACAAACCAGTGCTCTAACCAACTGAGCTAAGGCGGCATCTGGGGTGATTTAGCCGTATGAGATGATGATTGCAATACCTCTAGAAGGCAATCTCCCAAGTCTCTTCCACCAAGTCGACACCGAAAGAATGTACAGGCACAGCACGTGTTCTGGTCAGACCGTTGCGCCGATAGATGCGCCCGGCGGCCGCATGGCTTTCATGTGTCCATAAGGTCAGACCAGCATATCCCGCATCTCGGGCAAAGCCCAAGCATTGATCAAGCAAGGCCTGCGCGATGCCTGAACCCCGCGCCTGCTCAACCACATAGAACAAGCGCAGCTTGGCCGTCGTTTCGTCAAATCGCACACAAAAGATACTGCCCACAGGCGTTCCATCACTTTGGGCGATCCAACCTGCTTCACAATCTGGATCATGCTGGGCCAGAAAGGCATGAATAATTTCGCTGACAAGAGGCGCGAAACTGTCATCAAAGCCTTCGGCCTTCGCGTAATGCTCACCATGCTGGGCAATCAACCACTCTGCATCGGTGGCGGCGAAAGGGCGTAAGATAAACTCCATACCCCATCATTGCCCGCCTCGCCCTTGCCAATCAAGCCCGTCGCACTGTAGGAAATCTTTATCCAGATCAAAGGAACGGACATGGGTATCAACAACGAACGCGACATCGAAGCGAACATGCAAATCGGGCCAACCGAGCTCGGCATGGTGCGGATATTCATTGAGGCCAACGGGATTGAGATTCCGATGGATTTTGAACCGGAAGAAGCAGAAGAAATCGCTGAAGAAATCAAAGCAGCTGCAATGGCTGCTCGGTCTGTGAAGAAGCGCTAAAAGTTCGTAACTCAAAGACACTGTGTGTCGGATTGGCGAACGTGATCGCTGCGAGATATATCGACCTCGAGGTCAACTGTCCGCTACTAGTGCGCCTTTAACGAGCGTGTCACGATGCTGCCCCGCGACAGAGAACCCCGTTTTTCAGGTTTGCGGATCAAAACGAAAGCACTTTATCTCAGTCTTGATACGGCAGGTTCGCTAGGTTCTGCCTAAGACTGAATCTTTTGCACATCTTCACTTACCAGACGCATTCCGAGATGTGCTGGGGGCGTACCAACAGCACAGCCGCCGCGCGCGGGATCGCGGACAAGGAATGACATCGCCGCGACATGCTCGCCACCGACAAAGAACGCGGGGCAGTGTTCAGGCTCAAGCTGCCCCTCGGCGGCCCCAGCATAGCAATCCATCGTCCATTCCCAGACACTACCGTTAAGATCGACGATCCCTTGCGATGTGGTACCAAACGATCCGCGTGTGCGCAGGGTGCGTTTGGTCTGAGGTTCCATCAGGTAGGCAGAGGCCCAAGTCAGTTCGGGATCTGTGAAGATGGGATCGGGGGCTTCGGGCAGCACTTCGACGGCCATGTATTCCCATTCCATGACAGTTGGCAGGCGGTACGTGATATCCGCGTTATCGTTAATCCAGCGAAGGTATTCAGACACGTCCACGAAAGACAGGCCCGTCGCAGGCATTTCGTCTTCAGTATGGTTTCCCGTCACCCGTAATCGAAGCGTGCAGCCACCCGCATCATGGCAGGCGTTCCATTCGGCGACGCTGACTTCGTATTTCTGAACATACAGCGGGTGACCGTCAGGGAGCAAAACAGGCTGTTCAGCCATTTCAGGTAGATACGCAAAATCGGGGCCGCGGGAAAGAACATCGGCCCCGATCAAACTTGCCACCACCAACGCAGCACAGCTAGCTAGAATACCTTTCGTGTGGTTGGCGATGACAGGTTTCATGTGTCGGGTCTCCGATCAGGCTTCAAAGGACCGCGGCGCGACAACCTGTTCCATCAGGGCATTGTTCCATTCCCCTTCGACAACAAAATGTGCTGCCGCGCCAAGGAGTGTGGCCTCGATCAGGTTGTGGTTCACGTAAGCGTAGACGCCCGGCTGCTCAAAGGTGTACATCGCAGCCATTGCAGTACCGCCGCGCACGAACCAAGTCTCTAGCCCGGTCAGGGGTGGATCGCTGAACGATGTTTCCCAGACATAGTTGCCGTGTCCACCGATCAAATGGGGCCGGCTGTCCCGGTTCGCCTGATTATGGATCATCAAGACAGCCTCGCCCACTTTGGCTTGCAAAGCGTTTTCGCCAGTCAGCGCACCCACGGCACCGTTGAAGACACAGTGTGTCGGGGTCAGTGTGCGCATCGCATCAAGGCTGTCGGCATAGTCGTCGCCAGCGGCCTCATAGGTCAGATAATCGCCAAATTCATCTTTGGGCAAATAGTAATCCTGCTCGCCGATATAGGCGATACTGTCATAGCGCAACGGGTTGCCCATCCCATCTTTCAGGCCATCGCGGGGCAATACCATTACCGCGCCGTTCATGCCGTGTGTGACATGATACGGGATCATCGCACCACCGGGGGCACAGTGATATGTAAAGCAGCCCGGCTTTGTCGCTTTCCAGCGCAGCACGGTTTCTTCGCCGGGGTAGACATGGGTCAAACCACCGCCACCCAGCGCTCCAGTTGAGGCGTGAAAGTCGATGTTGTGTTCCATCATGCTGTCAACGGGGTTGCGCAGGGTCAGTTCGACCATATCGCCTTCATGGCAGATGATCAGTGGACCGGGGACTGAGCCGTTGTAGGTTAACGCCCAGATGCTGGCACCTGTGTCTTCGTCAACGACCATCAGCTTTTCGGTTGTTTCCATGAAAACTTCGATGATCTTTGGACCGCCTGTAGCAACCTGCTCATGAGCCGGGGCAAAGGGCGGCGCGACAAGTTCTTGTTTCACACGCGTGTAACCGGACAGATCCGCAGGGGCAGCCTGCACTTGTGCCTGTGCTTCGGCTTCAATGAAGCGCGCAACGGGTGGTTCCATACGTGGCAATGGGCCACGGCGCTGGTTGGCCAGCGCTCCGGCACCTGTCATTGCAGCCGCACCTGCCAGAACAGAACCACGCAAAACATTGCGGCGGCTGGTTTGGGTCAGTCCGGGATTGATAAATTTAGTCATCGTTTCCTCCAAATGATTGTGGTGGTGCAAGGCATCAGTGCCTTGCAACGGCGTTGCTCAAAAATTCGCCAACTGCGCTTCAAAGCGTTCCTTGGCTTTGCGTGGAATGCGGCCTTCGAGGTAGCCCTCAGGTATCGCCACATCGCCGACGGCAATGGTCATCACCATGCCCATGGCAAAGTGCGGTTTGCAGATCACGCCATAGACGCCTTCGATGTTGAGCGTGATTTCGATCTCTTCATTGATGCGCCCCTTAAAGGCCTCGGCCCCTTCGGGCAGCATGCTGTCGTTGATCTCGGCGTTGTGGCCGCGATCTGTTGCGACGAAGCGGATAATGTCGCCCGCTGCCGCCTGAACAAACGCAGGTTCAAATACCATGCGTTCGCCATCAGAGCCTTGGTTCAGCATCTGCACTTCGAATGTTTCGGCAAAGGCGGCGCTGCCCATAAGGGCGGCAATTGCGGCACCTGCTGCTATTTTGCGGATCATCAGTCTTCCTTTCAAATGTCTCCATGTCTTGAGCTCAATTTTAGGGGGTGCGCCTGACCAAACATTGCGCTGCAGCAAACAACTTGGCGAAAGGTATTAATCATCTTTTGCATGGCATCCCGATCTGTGGCACCAATTGGCACATGGAAGCAGCACCCGCCCGAACCGCTTTTCCGCGACTCGACGAAAGCCTGCTTTCGCATCTGCCTCCGTTTTCGAAACTGGACAGACGGCAAATCCGTACGATCCTTGATCAGGCCACGTCGCGGCGGTACGACGCAGGTGTTTCAATCTTTGATGAAGATGCACCGGCTGAGCGGTTCTATATGTTGTTGGATGGGTACGTCCGTGTGGTCCGCATCACGCCAACCGGCGAACAGATCACCGCGCTGCATATTCCCGCTGGGCAATTGCTGGGCATAGCACGGGCGATTGGAAAAGAGACTTATCCTGCAACGGCGGTAACTGCGACAGAATCGATTGCCCTCAGCTGGTCTTCGCATCTTTGGGATCGGTTTGTGGCAGATTACGACGGGTTCGCCACTGAGACATACAAAACGATTGGCAATCGGCTGGGCGAGGTAAATACTCGCGTGATCGAGATGGCCACCCAGCAGGTTGAACAAAGAGTGGCGAATGCGCTTTTACGCCTGATCAATCAAACCGGGCGCAAGACGCCGGACGGGATCGAGATTGACTTTCCGATCACGCGTCAGGATTTGTCCGAACTCACAGCGACAACTCTGCACACCGTCAGTCGCCTGCTGAGCGCTTGGGAAAAGCAGGGCCTTGTGCAAAGCAAACGCAAGCGGATCATGGTCTGCGATCCACACGCCTTAGTGATGCTTAGTCAGGCATAGGCCGCGACGGCAGTGTTCAACTCTGCCATGAATGCATCTTGGTTCAGATGATATTCAGTACAAGCGTCTGCGACTGTGTGGAACGGGCTGACCAAACATCCAACGCATAGCATTTTATGGCGCACGAACACTGGAATTGTCTGCGGCCAATGCGTCATCAGATCTGCCAGCGGCATCTCTGGATCATCTAGCTGAGGGGCGTCCATCTTAGCCTCCTTTCGATGACCATCATAGAAACGCAAACCTCTGGAACGTTGCGCTAGCACAAATTCCTGCACCTTGGTCGCCATAAGGAATGGCCTTCACGCATATCAGGAGGCTGCGGATCAATAAACTCCGCCTCCGACTGCGGTCCATATCAGCCGTGAACTAGGAGAACCCTCAACTGGACCATTCTCTGACAAACCCCGGATCACGCGCAGCTTGCGCCCGCACCGCCGCGTGACGTGCGAATTTCTGCAGCATCACCTTGCGCCGTGCCCCGGCCAGTTTCGCTTCTGGACCCATGCGGATAATCTCCGCATCATAGGCATCAGCGATGATCAGTCCGGTTTCATCCGGCAACAGCTCTGTCGGGAAATCGCTGTCGACCGCCCAGAAGAAACGATCGCACCATTCTAAATAGCCTTGCCATTTGGTGTCTGACTGAAAATCGGCGCGGCTAGATTTGCACTCGACTATCCAAACCTCGCCTTTCGGACCCAAGGCCATCACGTCGACGCGCAAACCTGACGTTGGCACCAACTCCTCCACACTCACAAAATCATGGCTGCGCAATGCGCGTGACACGCCGCGCGCCAGCAACTGGCCGGGCATGAGGCTGGGAGTGACGACATCATCTGGCATGCACAACACCCTGAACAATACGTGAACAAAACTCAAGTGCAAAAGCCCGTTGACATAATGCTATTTCGTTCATCAATATCACACCAAAAGGTATCATATGTGAAGGTCTCAATTATGGAAACACAACCAACTTTTCGCGCTCTCGCCGATCCGACACGGCGCGACATTCTTTTGATGTTGCGCGACAAGGAGATGACCATCGCTGAAGTTGCCGAGAACTTCGACATGACGCGCGCCGCTGTGAAAAAGCACCTGACCGTCCTTTCGGATGGCGGGCTGATCACCGTACGTGCGCAAGGCCGCGAACGCATCAACGCATTAAATCCCATCGGCATGGCCCCTGTTCGCGATTGGCTAACTTTCTTTGACGCCTTCTGGGACGACCGCCTGAGCACGCTCAAATCTGCGATCGAAAAGGACTCATGATGACCCTGGAAAAATCCATCTACCTCAAAGCCAGCAAATCTGCCGTTTGGGCATATCTTACCGATCCAGACAAACTAGCGCTTTGGTTCCACAGGCCTGCCGAACCGCTGATCGAAGGCGAAGAATATGAAATGTTCGGCATAGACAGCGGCAAGAAACTGATGTGGGGCACGGTGATTTCGGCCAAGCCACATGACCACCTTTCCTATACATTCACCATTGGCCCGATGGGTGACGCAGTCAGCACGGTCTCGTGGACCTTGGACGAAGTTCCCGGTGGAACACGACTTTCGCTGACGCACGAAGGTCTGCCCGAGAGCGCAGCCGCATTCGATCTGACGTTGGCGCTCGATAAAGGCTGGGATGATCATTTGGGGCGTATGCGGGAATCGCTGCATTCTGTATGACCCGCACCGGACCGGAGCTAGGCGACAGAAACAATGCTCCCGAAAACCGCGAAATTGGCCACCATGCCTATATTTATTTATTTCGTAACAATTGCTTACGCGATTTTCGCCATATTCGGTTCATCTAAACGAGACGGCTTTGTGACACAATCTGGACGTATCCCGCCACGTTCCCACCTCAAAAGCCACGCCGCCGTCACGTTTTGGACCGCTTTGTTACGTAAAACTTAAGGCAAGCAATTAGGGAAAGCTGCCAATGTCACTGTTAACGAATATCTCGTTTTTTGAAGTATCCATGGCCCTCGTATTTGTTGGACTGGCCGAGCGTCTACTGCTCGGATACGCCCCAACCGAGATGGTTGGCGCCAAAGGCTGGCTGATCCGCGGCGACATCGACGAATAATAAATCGAAGGCCTTGCTCTTCACCCGCCGCCCGCCTACCTGTTGGAGGACGGGTTCTGCGCCTCTCGTATACTATAGGTACAAATCCAGCGGCCTTACGCAAATCCTAGGGGGCTGGCTCTGTTCTGACCCTGGTCAGTTTACCTGGCGCCCACCTGTACATACAGGTCCTCAGGATTAGCTACCTCTACGGTTGCCGTGGTCCCCGTCACTTTCCATCTCAGAATTGACTGTGCAGAGCTGTGCGCTAGCTCACCAGTATGAAATTGACATGGCTCATCGCTGCAACGGTCCCGCTTCTTGCCCAGCCCGTGTTCTCTGATATCACAGTGCGCTTTGTCGAAAGCGCACCAAAGGATCGTTTTGTTATTTCAAGCGATACCTGCCCGTTGCAAGACGTTGATGTAGTGATCTCACTCGGCGGATCAGCAGGCGGCCTAATCTTTGATGTAACCAGCGCAGGAGCGGGTGTCGAAGTGTTCCAACCAGTCGAAGTGCAAAGCGGTGTCGTGACTGCCCAACCAGTTGTCGACGGCGATCAGCAGCTTTCTTTCAATATTCGCAGCATGGTTGCAGGCAATGACATCATCATTTCAGCGGATCTGGACGACGTAATGCCCAACAGCAGCTTAGGACAAATCCGCGTTGCCGGATCGGAGTTGGATGGCGCAGTTGTTCAAATGACTATCGCGGGCGAAAGCCAGTCGGCTGTTTTCGCAAATGGTACAAACACCGTCACCATTCCACATAGCTGTCTAAGCTAAGCTGGCGTTAAAGCCCGCGTGAGTGCGATTGAGTAGCGACACGCACAGGGATCATCATACCGCGCCGCGGGCCATCATTATCGTCATCGTCAGCTTGAGACATAATGACGATGGCAAACTGCACACTGCCGAACACTGTCCCATTGAAAAACCACAACAAGAAAACGGCGAGCCAGCCCACGTCTGATCCCATGACAAGGCCGCGCAAACCAACTATATCAAACCACAAAATCAACCCGACAAAGACCGCCGACAACACAAAGCCGACTGCACAATGACGCAGATAAAGGCGCATCAGGTCAGGTTCTGGTTTCTGGTTCATTGTTCCGCTCATGTAACTTAAATAGTCAGCACCAACGAAATAGCAAATCACGTTTAGCTGCTAAACGCCTCTGGCTGCGCTTCACGCGCCATGTGATCCAACACCGCATTTACGAATTTGGGCTCTTTGCCATCAGCCGAAAAAGCCTCGGCCACACCGACGAATTCGCTGATCACTACCTTGGGCGGCGTCCGCTTGAGCGTCATCTCGGCGCCCGCGGCTCTGAACAACGCTCGCCATGTTGGATCAATGCGCGCAATGGGCCATTTGGCCACCAGCGCACGGTCGGTCATTTGGTCAATCACGGCCTGATCATCGACTGCCTTTTCCATCAGCGCACGGAAGGTGTCCACATCGCCTTCGGTCAATTCGCCTTCTTCATAGGTCGCCCCGAAACGGTGGTCTTCAAACTCGCGCGTGACTTGGTCGACAGTTTGACCAGAGGCCTCCATCTGAAATAGGGCCTGCACGGCGTAAAGCCGGGCTGCTGTCTTCATCTTGCGTTTTTGATTATTCGAAAGGGTCATGTGGTGGTCTTGTTATCCGTATCGCCAGCCATCAGAATCTCGCGGGTGAACCCCACGGCCTTCTCGGCCTTGCCCCACTTACGGGCGAGTGCGATCAGGTGCAAGGCCGCAGCGGCCGCCCCGCCACCTTTGTTCATTTCTTTCGGATCGGCCCGCACTTCAGCTTGGGTCCGGTTTTCCACTGTGAGGATACCATTGCCGATGCAGAGCCCTTGCAACCCAAGCAATTGGATTGCGCGGCTGCTGTCGTTGCATACTGTGTCATAATGGGTTGTCTCGCCACGGATCACACAACCAAGTGCGACGTAACCGTCAAAATTACTCATCCGCTCTGCGATGCCGATGGCGGTTGGGATTTCAAGTGCGCCTGGCACCTCGACGATCTCCCACGCAGCCCCTGCCTTTTCGATCTCGGCCTTGGCAATGATACGATATTTGGCGGTACTGGCCGCGATCAGCTCTTTGGTGGCGCCGGAGATGACATTTTGAACGGTGGCGGTGCAAAAGATATCATCCACGGCGGCGCTGGCAACGATATCATGCATGGCGGGTCTGACGATGACATCATGCACTGCGAATCAGGCCGAGACATCATGTATGGCGACGGCGGCGATGACATAATGTTCGGTGGCACTAGCGGTGGCACAGACAGCATGTACGGCGGCGAAGGCAACGACCAACTGAACGGCGGCAACCAACGCGATAAGCTATGGGGCGGCGCTGGCGATGACACGATCTCAGGTGGTTTGGGCAAGGAGCTTATCACAGGTGGAGCGGGTGATGATCGCTTCGTTAATACCGTGGGCAACGGCAGTGATACGATCACTGATTTCAATGCTGGCAACAGCGGAGCAATGCGCCGACGGCGACGGCACGAACAGCGAATTCATCGACCTGTCATCCTTTTTATGACGGCCTGCAAGAATTGCGCGACATATTCCTGCTTGGCCTCGGGCCATGTCGCGTAGGCAGTATAGAATGCCCGCTTATGACAAATGAACAGCTGCCGCACATCCAGCGGCGAAAGCTCGCTTAGCAGCATATTGACAAGGTCCGCCTCAGACGTGTCAGCCGCGCGCAACGTGTAGAAATAGGCCGGGTGATCCGAACTGATCCGTGGCCGCGCCCCACCGTTCTCGGCCCAATTCACGACTTCGGCAAGAGCATGAAATTCGGGCGGCAGTAATTGCGCGTGTCGTCGCGCCAGCATCCGCATGTCGCGTCGCGTGGTTCCAGCCAGGTCCACACCTGCGGCTGTCACGGTTGCGACAAGAATGAAATCCATCTTTTGGCGCAGGATCGCCACACCATCGATTCCACGCTCTTTGATGATGGGCTCGACCAAATCGTTATACTCAAAAAACCTAGCAATTCGGCTCCGGTCGGACAGGGCAAAACTATACCTGAGCGGCACGTCCTGAGGGGCGGCATCGGTGCCAATGACAGCGGGATGTTCTACTGTCTGAAACACATAGAGCCCACCGAAATGCGCTGTCCAGAAGTTGCCCTGCGGCACACGCAGTGGTTTCAAACTCACAGG
>ENA-OQVM01003394-OQVM01003394.1-marine-metagenome-genome-assembly--contig:-NODE-3394-length-17311-cov-3.811709_pt1 | contig 17311 bp, 9 predicted proteins | sample MGYA00237776_ERZ505498 | MGnify/ENA primary metagenome ERZ505498 (study PRJEB26159, sample SAMN06265151) | marine metagenome | isolation source: Helgoland LTER site | place: Germany:Helgoland, sampling... | reverse complement strand
TATCTACCTTGTTAAAAAGCAGGTCAACCATTAATGATCTATTCTCCGCTCCAGGATTCATTCCAATCAATACCTTTGTAATCCTCAAGCTCCCAATAAAATTTACCGCGCGGGCGATCGTAATTACCTATTTCATCCATACTGAGAGAGTCGTATAAACGACCATTGATCATCGTATACGATCCGCCTAACTTTCTGATCTGAACTTTTACTATTAACGCTAAAGATGCACGCAATAGACAATCCAATTATTGATCATATGGTATAAAACAAAACACCTCACAGGCTACTGAGAGCGCAGCTCAAAAAATTCCTTTGCTTGCTGAACTTCATATAAAAGCTGCTTCCTATTTTTTATAGTGATTTCTTTTAATGCCCCTTCATCCATCAGCGCTATACTTTTTTCGTCAAGCTGAGCTTCAAGATTTTTCAAACGTGAAGACCACGCAATCGCCGTCGCCTTTGCCTGAGAGCTAGCAGCTATAGGGGGAGAATTTTTTATGGTTATATATATTGGTGCCGAGTGCACAGCATTCAGGTCATATACAATTTTATGCACTTTCTCAACAAATCTATTGTTATAACCCCGAAGTGCTAACCATGATGACTCTCTAACTCTGTGTTTTATTTTAAAAGCAATTTCACTTTTGCTTCCAACACGAGGAATGCTATAAATCACCTGACCATTTTCAATTACCTCAAGACCCTGCAAATCATCACGAATAGGATCAAACCTCACCTTTCCTGAAATATTTATGACCTCATCACCTTCAATAAAAATCTCTTCCCCTATATCATTCCCGTTAATTGAAAAATCCAACAATGGCCCTGTTGTAACAAATGTTTTGCCCTTACGTACAGATTCCAACCAGTTCTTATAAGAGAACTCCCCATCTATCTTAGTATAGAAACGTTCTTGCCCAGGTATAGTTGGCCCACCGCAGGGGTAGTCCGTACCGGCAACTGGGGTAATTCGAAAGCCCATATTCAACATCTCATACCAGGTTTTGTTATCAATCAAATTAAAGGATAAAACCTCAATAAACTGTATTAGGTTATTCGGTAACGCTAAAGGCAAACCAAACTCACCGCCAAAGCCAAAACCAAAATGTGCTGCGCCATTTATACCTCCTTGGTTAATGGCCTCCTCCCAAAGCAGCTTATAAATTAGATAATTTTCAGGATCATGAAGTGCAGTTTTTGCGCCAAATGTAATTGAGTGTCCAAGAATATGTGTCCTAGGGTTTTCTTGTGCCGACGCCAATATATGGTTATGTTCTTGATACAGGCCATCTTGACCAAAAGCATATTGAGGTGCTGTTGAAAATGAATCTGACTTTCCCATTTGCAATAAATTGGCAACATGAATATCTTCCGCTTGCATCATTTTTGAAACATAGGGGTTTAGCGCTTCAACTGATCGTTCAATATGAAGGTGGCCATCCGAGCTATACCAGCCATTTTTCGGCATGTTCGCCCAGCGTGAAATGCTCATCGTTTGTTCAGATTTTTTACCCCGAAAAACCTCAACCTCAGTAACCTCAACATTGTATTCAGGCCCTTTGTACACTTTAATAGTTGCCAAGCCTTCTGGGACAATAATTTCTGACTCGCCCTCACTATAAAACTGCGATGTCATTGCAAACGGGTGTTTTATCTCGTTCAGAAAATAGGAAAGGGATTCTTTCACACCATGATGCCTTTCGACACCACTAACCATGTCACAATCACCACCAACTAAAAGCGCGTCTCTGGCGATGTAACTTTTTCCATCACTTGCTACCACTTCAACCCGCGCAGGTGTTTTTCCTTTGGTATCTCCATCTAAAATCGTTAATTTTATGATCCCCTTGTTTTGTTTAAAATAGGCCTCTGACAACTCAAAGGCCATTGCCGAATTTATTGAGCAACTAAAAGAAACCATCAAAACTAAAAATGTGCTGTATATAAATTTCATGGCGATCAGTCATCCTCTTTTTGTTGGCCGTTCTCTTGCGTTGACAACAATGTCTCATCGACAACTGTAAAACAACGGCCTGACCAAGTGTGCAAATAGTAAATTTATAGCCGGACATGGCATTAGCCAATTTGTAAACTAATAGCAGGAACCTCTACATAGACACCTAGAATTGGCTTATTAAAAAACTTCTTGTTCACTACTCCAAGATTCATTCCAATCGATACCTTTATAATCTTCGAGCTCCCAATAAAATTGACTGCGCGGACGATCGTAATTACCTATTTCATTCATGCTCAATGAATCGTAGAGTCGCCCATTGATCATGGTGTAACGCACGCTATTGGTATTGCGAATATCGTCTAAGGGGTTTTTGTCCAATATGATCAGGTCGGCAAGCTTGCCAACTTTTAGTGAACCAATTTGATCGTCGACACCCAGGGTTTTTGCCACATTCATTGTCGCGGCGTTTAATACACGTTGCGGACTCATCCCCCCTTCAGCCAATGACCACATCGTCCAATGCAGGTCCAGGCCATACAGCTGGCCATGACTGCCAGCATTAACAGTCCCGCCGGCGTCGTCCAAACGCTTTAGTGAGCGCCCAGTGGCTCGAAAATCGGCGTCCAAAATTTCATCGGCGATATGATCGGTGATCATGCCTCTCACATAAGGTGGTGATGGAGTGCCGGTGAACCCGCTGGTCGAGTGGTTATAACGTTTGACTTTGGGGTCATCCCAAGGACGCGTGGTTTGGTAAAAATATTTTTCACCCGGAAAGTCATTGGCAAAATCATACATCGTTGGCGTGAGGGCTGTGCCACTGTGCGCGACAAGTTGCAACAGGTCGTCGTAGTAGTTGGCCAGTCGAATACCGTGTTCAACGGTAGTGTGACCATCTAATACGAAAGTAATCGCATTATAGTATTGCCTACCACCTTCGGCGGCGACCATCATATTAGCCTCTCGGGCTGCCTTGATTATGTACTGCCGATTTGTTCGGCTGCTTTGCCAATAGCTTTTAATAAAAGCGCCGCCCATCGCTTTTTTCGCGCCCACCGCTTCACGGGCATCGTCTAAACTATTGATGTCGGTGAAGTTAGAAACTCCAGTGTAACCTTGCAGCGGCTTGCCAGAATTCATTAAGCGCAGGCCTAAAGACACGCCAGTCAAATTCATTTCAGTGCGGGCATAAGCCTGTAGATCAGCTGTCGCTGGATCGAAGGTTGCGGTGATCCCATAGGCAGCCGCTGCATAGTGCGCAAGGTGTTTTTGTGGCGATATCCCTGATTTTTGCCGAGGATGTCCGTGCCCATCGATCAAACCTGGCATCAGTGTTTTACCGCTCACATCAATAATTTTTGCCTGCTTAGGGATGGTGATCTGATCGCTCGCGCCCACTGCGACAATGCGGTTATCCTTAACCAGTACTGTCCCCTGCTCTATGACGTTTTCGTTCTCCATGGTGATAATACGCCCATGGACAAAAGCAATTAGTCCTTCTGGCTTGTCCGTTTTTGCCGTTAGGTCTATGGCACTTAGCTTAGCCCCATCGGTAAAACCGGACTCTGCGGATGCGCTATAGAGTGTGTTTCCCAAACTCCAATAAACCCGTTTGGCATCAGATGACCACTGCAGCTCATAACCGACTTTCTTACTGAGCGCGATAACAGGCACAGCTTTACTTGACGTACCAAGGCTGATCGCGATGCCCATTTCGCGATAGGGTACGATAAAATAGCGATGGTTTTCTTTGAATGATAGCCATTGTTGGTCAGGGCTTATACTGAGTTCTGTCGCCTCTTTGGCGATAGCGTGCTCCTGTCTATTTTCACCGTCTAGATTAATGCTTTTTAATGTTCGCCCAGCTCCCCATAGTTTGCCCAGCGGCGTGAGGTAATAGATTCGCTGACCATCAATAGAAAATTGGGGTTTTGTACCCGCATTACCCAAGTAGTGTGTTTTGCCGGTTGTTAGGTTATGCCGATAGAAGCCCGGTTTTGTGCGGTAGCCTGCGGTATTTGTATTACCGCCTTCCACCCAGTAAACCACCTGTTTGCCATCACGGGAAAATGCCGGTTGGCGAATAACGCCTTTACTGCTCAATACGGTGGTGACTTTGCGGCGCTGGACGTTCTTTATCTTAAGCTGACTGCCCCGCTCATCATCCCAGGATGTGTAAACAATTTGTTTACCATCAAAGGAATAGGCCGGTTCAAATTCAAAGTCTTTTGTCTGGGTTAGTCGCTTAGACTTCCCTGCGGGTAATTGCTTTTGCCAAAGATGCCCTAAGGCATGGAAGAGTACGGTTTTTCCATCCGGCGAGTAGGCAACATGCCGTACTGCCTTAACGGCAATTTCCTCTGGCGCCAAATCTTGTTTAAATCGCAGTGGCGCAGTAATTTTATGCTTGGCATGAACCTGAAAGGGGATCTCTTGAACGTCTTGTGTGTCCATGTTGATTTTATAGAGCTTTCCTTTTCCCCAAATGGCTAGATTTTTTCCATCGGGAAACCAGTTGTACTGGGGGTAGTAGCTACCCGATACCGAACCGTAAAAGCTACCCATCATGTCGTGATCTAATTGATCGTACACTGGCCGCTGCTCACCGGTCTCTCGATCATAAACAAACAAAACACTTTTTTCTTTAACGCGGCGTATAAACGCAATGCGCTTACCATCCGGTGAGGGTTGCGGCGTTATGGCGCCGCCAAAACCTTTGAGTATTTCCTCAGTATGACCGTCGGATAGTCGTCGCTGCATGATCGATATATTGCCGTGTAATGGATTTTTATAGCTCGCTCCATTCGCCATCATCTCTGAGTAATATAAATACTGGCCGTCTCTGGACATTTGCGGTTCGTTGACACTTGACGCTTCAATAAGAAGGCGCCCTTCTCCGCCATCGACATGAAATAAGCGTATCTCGGCGACACTGAACTGCGCCCAGGGTGTTTTTAACTTTCCAGCAAGCACATAGTCACCATTGGGGGCCCAGGAAGGTACGGTCAAATCATTGGCGGTTTCATGCGTAATTTGACGGGGGTTCATTCCATCGACATTTGAGACCCAAATATTACTGTTGCCGCTGGCATCACTTAGATAGAGAATGCGGTCACCGTCAGGGCTAAAACGCGGTTTCTTCTGCATCGCTGGGCCACCATGTAATAAGGTGGCCTCTCCACCACTAGCTGGCATGCGATAGATATCACCTAATAGGTCAAACACGATTGTCTTCCCGTCTGGGCTCACATCAACACTCATCCAAGTGCCCTCAGTGACGGAGAAAGAGACTTCCTTGCTTGGCTGACCGGTGTTAGTGATGTCCCAAGTCTCTTGTTCCTCTGCGAGTAACAGTGACGACAATAACAACAGCCAATGCAGGCTTAACACTTGTGCAATTATTTTGTAGTGAGGCTTCATTTCGAACTCCAACGATTTATCAATGAGTCACTGCTAACTTGTGAAGAAAAGACTTTAGGTAAGGGTAACAATTTTTACTCTCATAGCCTTGTCCAAAGCTACGATAAACTTTGCCATTCCTATGATTCATAGGGGGTTGGTCTACTGACATAATAAACATCCCCGGGGCAAGCCCTTCTGCTAACGCAGAACTCACTTCGTGAGCGGGGTATTCTGATGAGTCATAATCTCCAAAAGACTTATGCCGCAAGCGGCGGGGAATATAACCCGAAGAGATTTAATCAGGCCCACGAACCGTACCCTTGACGCTATCTTTTAACGCCTTTGAGTCATAGCCAATGCCGTTTTTGAATACCGTTTCTATTTGATAAATGTCTGTAATAGTTGTTGAAGGATCGCCATTGATAATAGAAAAATCGGCGCGTTTACCCACTTCAATCGTGCCTCGATCTTCCAGAATCCCCAATGCTTTGGCACCATTTTCAGTGGCGATTTGAATCGCCGCCAGTGGTGGAATACCGGCTATCACTAATAGCTCTATAGCACGAAGATTGGTATAACCCGCAATCAAACCCTGCCCTGCTTCAGTGCCCACGGTCAGTAAGCCGCCGGCACGCCAGAAGGCTAATTCCATGTTCATTAGACTTTGGCTATAGTTGCCGGGATGTTCCAATTCCGAAGGTGGTGTGTAAGGGCAGTATTGGTGATAGGCTTTTACACCTGAGGCGTTGTACTGTTCAATAACCTCTTGCGGTAGCGCGGTTCTTAACGCGCAGCATAATGAAGACTGTAAAGAAATATTTCCGTCTATCAATGCTTGAAAGGACTGCTGCACTTTTTCTGCCACTGCGGGGTCTGTTGGTGACAACAAATCACCACTAAAAATTCGCTCTATTTCTCTTTTGATATTTTTGTCTGTGGATATCCCCTCTTTCTGCAGCACAGCATCGGGTATTAAATCAAATAACACCTCCAAGGTCCCATGAGTTATATGGCTAGACCCTAATTCTAAAGCCTGCCACATCGACACGTTATAGGCGGTATGAAATGCAACGGTACAACCACGCTGTTTAGCTTCATCCAACGCTGCGGCCATGACTTCATAGGTAACATCTTCATAGATATGGAAGCTGGAAAAACCTTCATCGGCCCAGTAGCAAACAAAGCCTCGGGCTTCATCGGCATTTTTCAGCGACTTCATTTGTAGCTCACCGGGTTCGCCCTCGATATAAGCACTCAGCTCAAAATCGGGCCCTACCCACAGTCCCGTATCAATATTTTTTTTGACATTGAGATCAGAATACGGATCGATAGAACCTAAAGTGCGAGCACTGGTGACACCTGCCGCAAGATACAGGTGTGGGTAGCTGATAGACTGCTGGGTGAGAATTAAGGACCGAGCAGATGAGTACGGCGAGTATTTTTCATGGTCACTAGAGCGATCACTGGAATAAAGGTGTTCATTGACCATGACCCAACCGGGTAAAAGGCTTTTTCCTTTTAGAGAAATTGTCTTGGCATCATCTGGAATCTTTGTAGTTCCATCTGGCCCTATTGCCATGATACGACCATCACGAATGACAACCGTTTGCTGTTCTTTTGCAGCAACACCTGTACCATCAATTAACCGCACGTCGGTGAAAGCAATCACGGGTGAGTCTTCTGAGGTAAATTTCTCACGAGTTATCTGTAATAGATTGTCTTGAGTGGAATTCATTGATTTTCCTTTTCTGTTAAAGCGTTTTAAGCGGTTGTCACTTCATGATCAACGTAAGATTTTTCGGCGGTGTTTCATCGCGCAGGTGCGTTACCACATAGTCCCGAGTACAGCGTAAGCTATTAGGTAAGGTTAACAGATTAGCTCCCCACAGTTTTTTCCAAAGCTATGATATTCTTATCCATTCCTATGATTTATAGGCGCGCTAAAGTCACAGGCACAAGATTCCCGCTCCTAAGTTTGACTTCTGGACTAATCCTATTAGCTGTTATTGGCTCAATAGTCATCTAGCGATAGGTTTGATTTATAAATCGTCAAACCCTGTGTTTAATACAAATTCTTTTGGCGGTTCATCACCGATCAAATGTTTCACCAAATAATCCCAGGTACGGCGGGTGGTATAATTTGAGGGCAGCACGTCCTGTTTGGGCATAATCAACATATCAAAATCTTTATTGGCTTTTTCAAGTTCGTGGATCAGCCTAAAGGTGCCGCCAACGGTATTAAAAATATCAATCATGCCGTGGCGGATCAGTAGCTTACCTTTGAGTTTGTGCAGGTGATGTTTGTAGTGGCGTGGATTTTCAGAGGAATCCGCGCAAGCTTCTTCCATCAATAAAGCCGCAGAGGCTTGGATCAACCGTGAATCATGCATCTCGCACAGTACGGCAACTTTGTAAAAATCGGGGTATTCCAGTAAAGCATAAAGGGATTGTGTGTTGCCCCTAACGCCTGTAATACCCACTCGCTCTAAATCCATCGATGGATAACGTGCCGCCAATTGTTTTATGCCAGAGACACGGTCATCAATATTACTGGTGGAGGGTGCCCAACCATAGCTGTCATCGGTAAAGGCTTTGCTACGATGTGGTGTACCACGTCCATCGATCGTGACCACTATCATGCCAAGTTCAGCGTAAGCCTGTATGGCCCAATATAGCTGTCCACCAAATCCATCGGTGAATGCCGCTTTAGGCGTACTGATGGTATCGGTATTGGAATAGAACGTATATTCTAAAACAGGGTATTTTTTTTGAAGGTCAAAGTGTGAGGGCCTGAATATCGCTCCATGAATAGCCGTCTCACCATCAGCGGCTTTCATCGCCACCGGTTCAGGCCAGTGCCAGCCTTCAGGAAGGCCGGTGATATCGGCAGTTTCGACAATCATTACTTCCTTGTCATTAGTATCAAAAACCACGCAGACGGGTATCTCATCAAGTCGTGAACGTGTGGCTGTAAAATACTGGCCTGAGGGAGACATAACAATGGAGCTGTAATCATGGTTACTTGACGCTATCGGTATGAGTTCTCCCGCATCGATATTCACCTTAACGACTTCGTGGTAATAAGGGTCAACACCGCCAACGCGCCCACCAACAGTCAGAATAACCTCACGACTTACTGTATCGATATGAACAATATCACGGACCGCCCAATCACCTTGGGTAAGCTGATTTTTGAGCTGGCCTGTCGTGAAATCATAACAATAAAGATGCGGCCAGCCATCGATATTCGATAACCAAAACAATTCATTAGCGTCAACGCACACTTTAAAGAAACCGGCTTCATGCGTCTTAAACACCGTGTCTGTAGTTTCGGTAAAAAGCACCCGCGTGGCACCCGACTCCGTATTAAACTGCACAACACTTCGGCTTTTATTATCGCGCCTGTAATCAACAAAGTAGGCCGTTTTATTATCAGCACTCCACCAACCTTTATTGCCAAAAAAACCTCTGAAAAAAGGCTGACCCAGATTGGCCTCATGGGCAATCGGGGGGTAATCCGCTGCAATGACGCTTGTACTTTTTACATCAATAGCCACCATGCGATTAAAACCACCATGGAGGTCACTGGCAATGGAATAGGATTCCTCAATGATCTTTGGTCGCAGCTCACTATCATCTGGAATATAGTCGATCTTAACCTGAGGTTTAACGTCCCGGATATCCCGCTGTAACGTCAGCAATCGTTTGCTATCTGCTGACCACTCAACCTGTAACAGATCCCACTCTGGTAACACATGCCCCCAGCCCGCAGCGCCATCACCATAGCTATAGGATTTTTCGCCATCGTGAGTCAGTGCTGTTTCTTTACCTGTGGCAAGCTCTTTTACCCAAAGGTTATAGTCACGCCGAAAGGCAATCTGTTTACCGTCAGGTGACAGTCGCTCATGGATACCTAGCGTTTTATCCAATTCGAATACAAGCGATTTACACGCTTGAGAAACCGCATCAAACTGCCAGCGTTTTTCAAATGCAGTAAAGGTCACCACTAAAGGTGAAAGAGAAAACGCAATATCTGTAATTGGAAGGTTACTTTCACTAACCTCCTCACCAGAAGCCTGGCTTAATGTCTGCGCTAAAGTGTTATGGTCAAAAGCCAGCTGATTGACTTGTGCTTTAGCATCCACCAATCGGTATTCATTACGAAGCTCTTCGACAGTGTTGCTTGTTCGCTGATACCAAAAGCAGTCTGTTTTTGGTATCCAATGGACTTTCACATCATGGTTTTGAACTAAGATGTTGCACTCTAAACGCTGCATCAATAAAGCGGCAGACTGATAGTTATGCTCTAGACTGCGTTCTTTTTCGAGTATGCTTTGAGAGTTATTTTTTCTAGTCGTCATGTTTTTTCCATATCAAAGTAGCTATGTATATAAGAAAATTGGCGTATAGTCTTTATATATTGTCAAAATAGAGTTGGCGGGATTCGCGATAGTCTTACCAATACTCAATGGTGTTTAAACATTCAGCTCAATTTCTTTGCCAACATTGAATCCAGTATGAGAATTTTTCTGCTGAGCTCTGTTTGCTCGTGCAGCTCTAATCATTAAACGTTGACGAATAATTTCAGAGTGACCGCTATTCAGTGGAATCAACAGCACAAACACGATTCCCAGAAACAGAAATACCGAAGGAACCCAACCAATAACAAGGCGCATGCCAAACGCTATATCGGCTGAGTACGCGGGTGCAGCAGGGTCAAATCCATACCAACCCACAACGATCATGCCTAGGGCGGCACTGATCGGAGGAAAGCACTTGAATATGGTAGTATTGAGCGAAAAGAAAGTAGCGGTCTGCTCTCGTCGATATTTCCAGGTGCTGTAATCAATAAGGTCTGCCAACAATGAGTAACCGGCCAGCCCCTCACATATGGCTCCGACTAGGAACAAAGTCTGTGGCAATAATAAATCCCAAAAACTGGTCTCGCCTGGGGTTAATGACGCTAGCATCAAACAGCTCAAAATGATTAACACTTTACTGACGACCCAGGTTACTTTTTTGCCTAGAATACAAATGACTTTACGCCAGACTATTAGGCTAATCAGGGCTGAAAACATTCCACAAATATTAATCAGCGCATAATCTTCTCCCATGCCTAAATAGGTATCGATAAAGATAAATTCTAGACCATAAAAGGCCCCTACACTGACGCCATAACAGGCGGAAGCACCATAAAATAACACCAGTGATTTATTGCCAAACAGCGCGGACATAAGCAAGCGCCATTGTTGCTCCTTAGCAGTACTAGGCTCTTTATCCGGTTGATTGGCACCCACACCATCTGACACTTCTTTTCTAGTCGCTGTTGTTTGGATAGCATAGCCATTGGGTGTACTTTTGACACAAACAAACAGCGCCGGCAGCAGAAGCATCCCGGCGAAGAGCACCGACCATTGGGTTGTTTCTGGCGTAAAGGAACGACTTTCAAATAGTGGCAATAAGGGCACGGCATAGAATAGAAGCAAACCCACTGAAACCGCTGCAGCTCTTAAAGTAAAGACAGTATTTCTGCCTTCAGACGTGGAAGACAGCGTTGCCCCCCAGGATTGATGAGGGATTTCGTAAAGCGTAAACCCCAGGTAAAACGCCAAAAAACAGAGTAAAAAATACAGGCCGCTCACCTGTGTATTGGCATCGACTAAAACAGGGTTAACAGGGACAAACAAAAAATAGCTACTAATAAACAGTAAAATTCCGCCCCCAACAATAAAAGGTTTTCGGCTCCCTGTTCGCATTGTGTATTTATCGGAAAAATAGCCAATTATGGGATCAGTGACAACATCAAATAACCGGACGGTTAATACCACAGTGGCAATCACTGCTAAAGACAGGCCAAAGTATTTGGCATAGATACCTTGAATTATATTTATAGGCCCCATCAAAAAAATAACACCGATACTCGGCACTGCATACGCTAATTGCTGTTTTATGGTGGGCGATATCGCATGTTTTTCTGGTGGCTGTATAGCCTTTTTTGTTGCAGGGTTTTCAGTCATAGAGGAATCACTAAGAAGATAAAGCCAGCCCCCAGCAGAAAATACTGCCAGGGGCTGACAACAATGACTCTAGGAAAGAACCATTCGACAAACAACGGACTGGCTAAAAGGCGTATTTAACGTTAAGGCCTAACTTACGCGGTCTTAAGCGCCCTGAAATATCGGCGGCGTCGTAAAAGGTGGCAGCATCTTCGTTGAGGAGGTTATTTCCATAAAGGGCCAGTTCCCACTGGTCGATATTAATGCCGGCACGTAATCCAATATTAATATAATCGCCATTTGTTGGGTGATCATTAATCTTCGTAAAACTCTCAGCTTCGCCACGATAATTAATATCGGTACGAATAAACATGGGGTAGGAGCTGACATCAAATCTGTACTCCACACCCAGGTTTGCCTGACTATGGGGCGCAAATGCCAACTCTTCTCCCACCTCAATTGAGGAATCGTCTGTTGTTTTCGTGAAGTTTGACTCATTGTAACTCAGCGCTAAATCCACGCTTAGTGCCTCAGTCACCAAGTAACTAAGCTCCACCTCAACCCCTTCAGACCGTACTTCACCCACATTATTGAAAATACTACCAAAGCATATATCAGTCGTGTCTCTAAATACCTGAGGGAGATTTGTCCAGTCCATTTGATAGACAGTGGTATTTAGCATTAAACGATTATCCAACAAGGTGAACTTTGCGCCCAATTCAATATTTTCCGTTACATCCGGCTCTAACTCTTTAACTAATCGGCCACTCGTATGATCTAAAAACCCATCATTATCCACATCACAAGTAGAGGCAGGAGGGACATTTTGCGCTCTACCTATACGGAAACCTTCTGACCATTGAGTGTAAATTAAGGTATTGTCGTTAGGCGTAAAACTTAGATTGGCTTTATAGGTTTGGCCTTTATTACTGCTCCCTCTAGCTGAAGCCGCAGAATTAATGACAGCGTCTGGACTGCCGGCGACCTCGCTCGATTGATCGTAATCGAAATGTCGTGCGCCTACTGTGAGCTCTAGCACCTCATTTAACTGATAGGATAATTCACTAAATAACGCAAACTGTTGTTGGTCACTGGTGCTGGAATCCCTGATAAAGACGCCATCATTAGCTGCATAACCATATTCCGCTCCTGCTGGACCATAGGCACCCACAGTGTCTGTAAAGGGTACTCCATGCCACAGCATCTCAAACCCGCCTTCACGCTCGATATCCTCATAGTACAACCCGGCCAAATACTGTAAAGGGCCTTCTAATTGGGATGACAAGCGAAACTCTTGCGTCAGAGAATCCACTTCGCTAGGAAACTCTTGTGTAGTTGGCCCAACCGATAGAATTGGAGCAAACGGATAGGTATTTCGAAGGTATACTAAATTAGTACTTAGCATTGTTGATGACGAAGTTAACTCAGCCCAGCCTAGATCGAAATTAACTACCAGACTGGCATAATCAGCATCATTGTTTCGACTGTCGTCTTTAGTCTCCAGGGCAAGTCCCTGGTAAGTTCCCAACGCATCAAATGAGTAATTAGAGCCATCAAGCTCCTGGTCTTGTGTTCCTAAGGTGAGGTTAATATTCAACTCGTCACTGATATCCCACAGCAAGCTAGCACGAATACCTGTGGTAGTCATACTGTCAGCATCTTCTTCCACCTTAACCTGGTTACCAGTGATAGCAGCAAAGGTTTCAATCGTTTCATTGCTAACATAATCATTAATACCCGCATCTTCAAAGTGGTAAGCGGCAATACGCAAGCCTAATACACCGTCAATGAGTGGCGCATTAAAAACCCCCGTAAAGGATTCACTGGTATCATCTGATTCTGAAAAGGTTGCAAAGTCGACCTCAATTGAACCTTCCATGGTGTCGAGATTAGGTGCTACAGGGATATATCGCAGAGTTCCTGATAAAGAGCCGCTGCCATATTGTGTACCCTGAGGGCCTTTAAGAACCTCAATACGTTCGATATCTACCAAACGTAAATCAACGGTGCCGTTTCCGCCAGTAGACAATGGAATTTCACCGAGATAAGCGTTGGTCAGCGATTGCTGATCAGAGGCACTTCCCAATCCCCGCATAAAAACACGCTTATCTCCCGGACCAAAATCGAGCATTGCGACACCTGGCACGGCCGGTGCGAAGTCGCTAAGATCAAGGAAGCCGCGTTTTGCAATGGTGCCACCGGTTAGTGCGGTGATGGACATTGCGGAGTCTTGGATGCTTTGGCCTGGGCCGCGCTTGTTGGCGGTAACAATTATCTCGTCAATCCTCGACTGATTAGAAACACCAACCTCTTCCGCAGCCAACCCTTGTACACCACCTGCCCCAACAAAAAACGCAATCGTTGACGCTAAAATATTTTTCTTTCTATTCATAATACTCTTCATATTACTCTCCTCACCTTCACTTTTTTTTAGACTCAACGTAATTAAAATCACGCCGTCCTCAGTGAGCTCTCCGGAAAGAGGTGTGCCTGTTAGTATAATATCTAAGGCACTTATCAAGGTGTATCGTCCTGATACAGCTGTAGACTCCAACGATTCGACTAGGTCGTAAGGAAATAATAATTGCTTGGCCGTTACATTGGCTAATGCTCGTAATGCTTGCTCAACATTTTGCGATGCAATATCAATTTGATACCGCTGAGCTTGCTCACTGAATGCCGGTAACGATACCGATGCCAATAAAAACAAAACAAAAAACTTTGCTCTTAATGCTTTATTGGCAACCACTAGCCACTGCATACTTTATCCTTACTCGCCGTCGAAGATTCTACCCTTGCCTCTCCATACTGCTCGTATAAGATAAGAGACAAGCCTTGAGCAAACCCGCTATCGTAATGAAATTTATTTTTACGATGCATTGTTATTTATAATTAATTTATTGATATAAGCCTTAATGCAACTCTTTATTAGGCTCTTGATACGAAAGATAAACCAAACTGTTGGTGACATAATTTGCTTTTAAACCAAAGCCTTTTTCTAATGCGGTAAAAACCGCTTGGGTATCGCCTATTTGAAACTGCCCACCAATACGTAAATGCCGCGCACGTTCCGATTGAATCACTATCTTTAAATCGGTATAACGACTCAACTGACTCACCACCTCTTCTAAGGGCTCACCACTAAACATTAACAACCCCTGCTGCCATGCTTGGCTGCGCTGCAAGGCGGTTTCATCTAAAGGCTCAATAAGCGTGACAGCCTGCTGATTAAACACCGCCGCACTGCCCGCTTCTACTCGCTGCAATTGTGCTAGCTGCTGTAAATCATTAACGCCTGACACTATGGATGATTGCACTATGGATGATTGCACTATGGATGAATCAGCACCATTACTCGTTTGCAGTGTTGTAGACAAAGCATTGTTATAACTGTGCATTTCTGGCGCAATTTCAACTACGCCTTCAGTCACTACCACACCTATATCGTTATCATTAAGCCGCACAGAAAACGCTGTACCTATAGCGCGTACTCGCCCCGTACCGACATACACTTCGAAGGGCCGCTGCGCATTAGATTCAACATCAAAATGTGCCTCACCTTGATGTAAATAAATAGCCCGCACTGCTTGCGAATAATCCACTTGAATACGACTATTCGTGTTTAACTGCACTACAGTGTTATCCGCTAGGGTAATTGTTTTTTGTTCACCTATCGCTGTCCAATACACTGTTGGTGCAGCTTTAAAAGGCCCAAGCTGCAAACTAATAAACACAGCAAATACTAATGAAGCGGCAACCGCTAAACCACCAAACCCAGACCATGACCCATTTAGCCATAAGGGTAACCGGGCCTTATTAACAAGCTTGCTTTTAACTTTTTCCTGCACCTGTTGCTGCGCCCGCTCTTCTATTAGCAGTGGTAACCGCGTGAGTATATTAAGATCTCCCCATGCGGCCGAGACTTTTTTAAACGCAGCATAATGGGATTCATCTTGATTTACCCAATGCTTAAATTCGAGTAAAAGCGCATCAGAAGGTTTATCGCCATCGAGCTTGGCAAGCCAAACCGACGCCTGTGATTGAGCGCTTTGCGGCACCTCAATTGGCGTGACGACAGACGCACCGCTATTAGATTGATGTTTACGACTCATGTTAACTCCGTCGACAATACTGGATCGTCTTTAGATGTAACCCGTGTTGAGTTTTGCTCAATGGTTTCAATATGGTGGGTATAGCGATCGACGCCTTTGGCTATATGCTTTTCTACGGTACTTATGGATATACCCAGTTGAATAGATATTTCTTTATGCGAAAGCGCATGGACTTTTCTTAATAAAAATACGCGCCTACATTGCTCGGGTAAATCGGCTATGGCTTCGCAGCAGTGCTTTAATTTTTGTTGGGCAATTAGCTCTTCTTCGAGTGAGGCTTCACTATCTAGCGTTTGATCATCAACCGACTCTTCTAAATAATCGGTTAACTGCCGTGTTTTTTTCGATAATTCGCGCAGGGCAATATTGCGTGCAACACGAAATAAATAAGCTTTAGGTGATTTAATTTCAGTGGTGCGCTCAACCAGAAAGGTCCGCAAAAAGGCTTCTTGCGCAAGCTCATCAACATCTTCTGGCTTGCGTGAAAAGCCGTACAAGAATCGCTTAAGCGATGTCTCGCAGCTAAGATAAACCTCTAGCAGCGCCGACTCTTTTTTACGAGAGCCCCTGGGTGGTGAAGGCTTTTTTTTTGCTTTAGCCATAAATAGTTAATCTCTGCTTACACTATCTCTTAGATGTCATATCTTAGAATTCCGACTCTAGAATTTAAAACCCAGAATTCCGATCCTAGAATTTAAAACCCAGAATTCCGATCCTAGAATTTAAAATCCAGAATTCCGATCCTAGAATTTAAAATCCAGAATTAAAACTCAGAATTAAAACCTAAGACACACCCTAGTTAACGCTGTTAAGTTATTGATAAATATGCGCCAAAGCATAACGAACGTATCATTAACAACCGCGACCAAACTGTTTGTAAGCAACTGCCGTATTTTTTATAAATATCTAGCCAGTTCAAAAATTGAACACAGGGCAAGCTAAAAATGGCAATTGCTATAAGTGTAGAGACCTAAGACCCTAAAACCCGCTATTGCTCTCGCCCTTTTTTAATTATTTAATTATTTAAAAGCAACGAGCAAAAAAACGTTAGAGAAAATTTAGACCGCAAGAGAAAGCAAATGACTTACTTGAGAAATGACTTACTTGAGAAATAACTTATATGAGAAAGGATTACTTAGGCGTTAACGCCCCGCTAGAAATGGCAAACTGTAAAAACTTTGAAACCTCTACCATGTCTTTACCGACAAATTTAATGGTATGCGCATCCACTTGATCAACATTGGGTAAATAGGCAAATAGCTCAGCACCCAAGCGATTTTTACAGACAATTTCAGTCTCAATATTGTCAGGCAGTCGGTTTGCAGAAAAGGAATCTAAACGTGTCAATGCAGCTGTAACGCCATCGGCAATATTCTGCTGCACAATACTCGGCTTAATCATTCTTGCGCTAGTGCGTGAACACGCCCATTTGGTAACAACCCCTTCTACGCCGGGTAAAACAGTTTGCGCATGCTCAATATACGCATCGCAACCCGACACCATAATTAATGGCACGCCAAAGTGCGCCGCTGTAGCAGCACTAATAACTGTTTCGGAAGCAACCTCTCCATTAAGACGCACCTCGCTAATGGCTCCACCGTGCAAGGTATGCGCTAACACGCCACGCATATCACTGGCACCACTGTGATAACCAATTAACAGCGCACCGACATAGTCACCAATATCCACTCCTTCCATCATGCACAGCGGGCGCGGCCATGAGCGGATAACTTGAACATTGTCTGGTAGCTTATCAATAATCAAACTTTGACCATTGCCATGCGAGTCGCTGACAACAACTTCTTCAACGCCTTGTGCAAATGCCGCCTCGCAAGCCGCTA
>ENA-OQVM01003393-OQVM01003393.1-marine-metagenome-genome-assembly--contig:-NODE-3393-length-17312-cov-4.691964_pt1 | contig 17312 bp, 13 predicted proteins | sample MGYA00237776_ERZ505498 | MGnify/ENA primary metagenome ERZ505498 (study PRJEB26159, sample SAMN06265151) | marine metagenome | isolation source: Helgoland LTER site | place: Germany:Helgoland, sampling... | reverse complement strand
CTTCATAACAACCGGTGGCCAGCAGGCTCTGGTTGTTATAGCTGAGCTGCATAATACGCACCCCCAGCTGTTGCAGAATCTGCACCATTTTGACATCGTCTTCCATGGGCGAGCAATTTTGAAAACCAAAGATAATGCCCACTTTGCCGAGACGCTTGGCTTCAAGGATATCTGCCGCCTGGTGTACCGGCATAATCAGATCGCCGTGATCGAGAAAATGGCGATTCCAGTGACCAATATTTTCCAGCGTCTCGCGACTGTTCTCCCAATAGGCGATGGTCACATGAATAGCATGTAAGCCAGAGCGCTGGGCCTGTTCGAATAGTCCGCGGTTCCAATTGACGTACTGTAAGCCGTCAATCATGAGCATATCTTTGTTCATCAGTGACTCCCGCTTAGTAGGGCTTGCTGTAGTTAGTTTTCACAATGGTGTAGAACTCACGCGCTGAACTGCCCTGCTCTCGCGGGCCATAGCTTGAGTTCTTGCGACCGCCAAAGGGCACGTGATAATCGGTGCCTGCGGTTGGTAGATTGACCATCACACAGCCAGACTGTGAGTGACGCTTAAAGTGGCCGGCGTATTTTAGCGAGTTGGTAATAATGCCTGAGGTCAGACCAAAGTCTGAATCGTTAGACACTTCAAGAGCCTGCTCATAGCTATCCACCTTGATCACACAGGCGATGGGCCCAAACACTTCTTCCCGGTTAATGCGCATCTGGTTGCTGGTATTCACAAACAGTGCGGGAGACATAAAGAAACCCTCTGTATCCAGATTTAAACGCTCACCGCCGACCACTAACTCGGCGCCCTCGTCTTTGGCGATCTGCATAAAATCGAGATTCTGTTGCAGCTGACGGGCATCCACCACTGGGCCTATCTGTGAGCCTTCACCCAGAGCATGACCCACCACCAGCTTGCTGACAGCAGCGCTGAGCTTTTCAACGAAAGCATCGTGGATGCCCGCCTGAACAATAATTCTTGAAGAGGCAGTACACTTCTGTCCGGTACCAAAATAACCACCGGCTAGGGCACAGTTAACCGCCACATCCATATCCGCGTCATCCAAGACCACCAGCGCATTCTTGCTGCCCATCTCCAACTGCACGCGGGCCATATTGTCGATAGCATTGCGCGCAATATGGCGGCCAACACCAACAGAGCCGGTAAAGGTAACAGCTTGTATATCAGGTGAAGTACAGAGAGTTTCACCGACATCGCGGCCAGAACCCATCACTAGGTTAAACGCACCAGCGGGAAGACCACTGCGGCTAATGATATCGGCCAGTATCCAGGCACTGGCGGGTACCAGCTCGGCGGGCTTAAGCACGACAGCGTTGCCATAGGCCAGGGCCGGAGCCACTTTCCATGCCGCCACGGCCATGGGGAAATTCCAAGGGGTAACAATACCCACAACACCTAGGGCTTCACGGTGAACTTCGACATCCACACCGGGGCGCACTGACTGGGTGTTTTCGCCCATCAGACGCAGCGCTTCGGCACCGTAGTATTGAAAGAATTGACCGGAGCGATAGACTTCACCAACGCCTTCAGCCCGGGTCTTGCCCTCTTCACGAGCGAGAATTTCACCGATTTCAGCGCTGCGCGCAATCAGCTCTGCGCCGATAAAATCCAGTACCTGCTTGCGCTGCTCTAAGCCACTCTGGGACCAGCCAGTAAAGGCTGCATTGGCTGCGGCTATGGCTGCAAGACAGTCTTCCGGGGACGCTTTGGCGTAATGTCCCACTACATCACTGGTATCTGAGGGGTTAATGTTTTCGATTACTGCTGAGCTACCAACCCACTGGCCATTAATATAGTTCTGAAACACTTCGTGACTCATGCTGACTCCCCTTGTTTATAAACGATTAGCGCCTTGCGGCTAGCTAATCTTATGCTTATTCAGCTATAAATCTAATTAAAGTTTTCTATAGATATATAAGCTAAATTAATTTATTGTTAAAGTCTATCATCCCGACCACAAAAGCCAGACATACGGGCCGGAAAAGTTTGTCATCCCGACCGCCAAATTTGTCATCCCGACCGCCACAGTTTGTCATCCCGACCGCAGCGGAGGGATCTCAACCAGCAGGCAACAACCTCTGGACTTGGCAATGTCAGGTGCCGCCAGCGGGAGATCCTTCGGCTGCGCTCAGGATGACAGAGTATGGAGTGTCACGGGACTGCAAATTCTGTCGCCCCGGCCGGCAACGCTTGTCATCCGGGCCGCCAAAGTTTGTCATCCCGACCGCCAAAGTTTGTCATCCCGACCGCAGTGGAGGGATCTCAACCAGTTGGCAGAAAACCTACAACTTTGCTCATTATGAAAATAACGCTAAAGGTACTCACATCAATCATTTAAACGTTAGTCTCCGACACCTGCGCAGCTTTATAGCGGTAGCCAACGAAGGCAGCTTTAACCGTGCCGCGGAAAAACTCTCCCGCACCCAACCGGCTATCACCTTAGCAGTAAAACAGCTTGAAGAGTTCGTCGGCCTAAAGCTTCTGCAACGCACCACTCGCAATGTCAGCACCACTGCCGAGGGTGAGAATTTCCTGCCCATCGCCGAGCGTCTAGTGCGAGAATTTGACAGCGCAATCTATGATTTAAGAGCCACCGCCGAAGGTCGCAGCGGCCATGTGAGTATGGCCGTGGTGCCCTCAGTGGCCACTAATCTACTACCTGACATCATCAAAACCTTCGCCACCGAATTCCCCGGTATCAAACTACATCTAGACGATGATAGTTCTCGCGGTGTACAGCATCGGGTGGAGAGCAATGAGGTGGACTTTGGGATAGGCAGTAGGTGGAATCCCAATAAGGCACTGGAGTTCACACCACTGTTTGCTGACAAGCTTGAATTGATCTGTCACCGGAATCACCCCCTAGCCCGAGGCACTGGGGTGGTTGGCTGGGATCAGCTAAACAAGGCGACCTTTCTCGATACTGGCGTCACCAAAGCACTGCGCGCCCGACAAGACCTGGGTGAATCGAAGTTTGATTTCCCCAATATCACCACTCTGCTGGCAATGCTTAGGTCTAATTTAGGTGTATCTGTGCTGCCCTCTCTGGCGATACCCAAGACGGCTGATGATTTGGTGTCACGACCATTAACACCCACTGAGACCAGTGAGATCTATCTGATTACCCGCAAGGACTGGACGCTATCACCAGCCGCTGAGGCGATGATCGAGACCATTATTCGCGAGACACCTCAGCAGGTCGAGAAGTACGGATTAACTATCCTTTAACTAGCTGGCAGTCTTAATAAACTCAAGACAGCTAGCATGGGTCTTAGCGCTCACTACAATGCCTTCGGCAGCACTTTTCGCCCGGTTGGCATAGCGGCGATTGCCCGGTATATGCGCTCCTTCCATCCCTGTCAGACGCTGCAAAAATTCCTCGGAGTGGTTTAACCAACCCTCGGCATCACCAAAACGATTGGGATCTATAGCCAGCATAAACTCGCCACCATTCGGTGGGCCACCATCGTTGTTATCATTCTTCTGCGCTTCGTAACTGAAGTCCATGCCGGTCAGACCCGCCACTAACAGCTCAATCATCAGGGCAATAGTGGAACCTTTATGACCACCAAAGGGCAGCAGTGCGCCGCCATCGATAATTTTCTGCGCATCTGTAGTCTGATTGCCCTCGGCATCAATACCAGTTCCCATAGGCACAGGATGTCCATCCCGGGCGGCGATCATGACTTCGCCACGGGCCATGGACGCAGAGGCCTGATCAAATACCAGCGGCGGCTTGTCTCCACGGGGCCAGCCAAAGCACATGGGGTTGGTACCAAAGAGTGGCGCTTTGGCACCAGAGGGAACCACAGCCGGCTTGTAGGTGGTAAAAGCCATAGCCACTAACCCAGCTTCGGCAATCGGCTCTACTTCAATCCACAGGGAGGCAAAGTGATGTACATTGACCAGAGCCATGGCCGCGATACCATTCTCGCGAGCAGCTTCGATCAAAGCTTCACGGCCTTTTTCCAGAGCCAGTGGTGCATAGCCATGATCACCGTCGACTTTGACTACGGCGGGAGAGATGCGAGTGACTATTGGCTTTGCATGGCCATTGACCTTACCGCTGCGCAGGGAGGCTATATAGCCGGGCATGCGAAATAAACCGTGGCTGGCACTGCCATCGCGCTCAGCTGAGGCGATAGTGCGACCCAGAGCCGCAGCGTTGTCTGCGTTACAGCCATTGGCGGTTAAACATTTTTCTACCAGCTGCTGAATTTCTCCCTCAGTCATGTTGATTTCTGACATAAATCACCCCCCCTTTTTGGATTATTTGTAAGCCGCTTTTAGCACTGCAATTGCGCCCTTTAAGGTCGCAGCATATACTCAATACCATTAAAAGTGACGCATAAATTAATGCCGACCAAAAAATAATAACGGGAATCCCACCAAAGCTATGAAACTTGCTCAGCCCTTTGTCAGACTCCCCTATCAATTTGATGCCCTGCAATTGCAGCGTGAGATTGCTAAATTTGGCGACTCGGATTGGATGGAGCACCCGTCTAAACTGGTCGGCAATTTAGCCATTCCACTGATCTCACTCAATGGCCAGCGCAACAATGATTTTGATGGGCCTATGGCAGCGACGCCGGCATTACTTAGCTGCGACTATCTGCAGCAGGTAATGGGCAGTTTTGGTGAGGTCTTGGCCCGCTCAAGGCTGATGCGCTTGAATGCCGGGGCACAGGTTAGCGAACATGTAGATTTTAATTACCACTGGTATAGCAGAGTAAGAATCCATATCCCCATAATCACCAATCCACAAGTAATGTTCCACTGTGGCGATCAAGCCATCCATATGCGCGCGGGGGAATGCTGGATCTTTGACTCCTGGCGTCGCCACAAGGTTATCAATGCCAGTGACCAAAATCGGGTTCATCTGGTTATAGATACCTCTGGTTCGTCACGCTTTTGGCAGACGGTGCGTGACATGGAGCCCTTCGGCATAGAAGGGAATACCGCGCAATTACAGGCTAAAATGCACTCCCACAGTTACCAACCGGGTCAGCCAACCAACATTGCCACCGAGCGTTTTAATATTGCACCGGTTATGGCGCCAGGGGAGCTAGAAGCTATTGCCAATGAGCTGATTGCGGATATTGAAAGCAACCCAGAAAATGATCCCGAGCTAGCCAAAAAATATAAATACCTTCTGCTAGATCTGGCCAAAGACTGGCGTGAAAATTGGCATCGCCATGGTTATGAAGAGGCTGGCTGGGTAAAGTACCGTGAACTTTTGGGCCGCGCTGCCCATCAGCTTGACCCTAATCCGAGAGCACTGGTGAATGGCAGTAACCAGGTGGGGCTAAACCCGATCATCATGCGGCGCTTGATCCATGCCGCCTTCAATGTCGAGCAGATGGATGACTACAGGACTTAGAACTGAATCCCTAAGCCCTAAACAGTAAGCCCTAAAGCAGTAAGACCTGAACTAATACGACCCGTATTAAAATGAATAACCAAACCGCTTTAGATCTTCTTTATAGAATTTTCCGACCATCGACTTAAGCTCGTCATCGTAATACTCACGATACTGCTGGTGGTCTGAGCTGTTTTTCTTGATCAGTGGTGTCGACTCAATCTGCAACTTGCCACAGATCTCATCCACTGAATCCTGCAACCTCTCGTAACGACCCACATAGTCCATGGCTATATTGCCCTGAGCATCGGTCAACTGCAGATACTGAGGTGCAACTAAGACTCTGCGGCGAAAGCGCGGCACCACAATCGCAGACTTCATCCACTCCAGCGGTGTCTCGGCAAACTTCGGATTTTGGCGATTCAAAAAGAAGCAGATAGAGATAAAGCGATCAAAGGGGTTTCTGACAATAGCGAATTTAAAATAATTTTCCCACAGAGCCTTCTCCAGATGAGGCGTTATCTGCTGGACGCTAATATGCCCATGCTCAAGTTTTGCTATCTCTGGAATCGGCGAAATCTGCTCGCCGAATAAGACTTGCTGCTCCCAGTCATCTGGTCCTTTATGGCGGCTGAGTAACTCTCGAACCGCATGGGTGCCGGTTTTCGGCACCGCGAAAAAGATAAACTGCTTGGCGTGAGAAACGATCATATCTAATTAACCGGGTAACGTTTTAGGACGTCAGGCCCCAAGGCCTCGACTAAGGGTTGCAGATGCTCTTCAAAGTTGCGCCACTGATCCAAGCCGGTTTTATAAATTGGCTGGCGAACCTGCTCAGCACTGGGAGTCCGCACACTGCGTTCGGTTTTATGGAAATCCAGACAGGCTTGTTCGAAAGGCAGACCACAGAATTCAAGGATGCGGCGCACCTGGGTTTCCAAGTCTTCGACTACATCTTCATGCTGCACGCGCAGCACAAAATCCGGTAACACCTGATCCCAGTGATCCATCAGACTGACATACTGACGATAGTAGTTACCTATGTCGGCTAGACCATAAGAAAATTCTTGGCCTTCGCCAAATAGCTGTTTAAAGCCACTAAAACAGCAAGCCATGGGATGACGGCGGGCGTCGATCACCTTAGCATTGGGCAATATCAGCTTAATTAAACCAACATGAAAAAAGTTATTCGGCATTTTGTCAGTAAAGAACGGTGCCGACTCTCGGTAGACCTGAGTGTCCTGCATAAACTGATCGCCGAAACGCTCAAAATAGCTGTCATCTAGCTCGGTGATTATTTGCGGGTATCGGGGGTTTTCCTCATTGTCATTGTCTCTGCCGCGCAGACGCTTGGCCAAATCCAAGATATTGTGCAGCTCCATGGTGCCGTCCACCTGTGAGTGGGAAGCCAGAATTTGCTCTAACAGAGTCGACCCTGAGCGTGGTAAGCCGACGATAAATATCGGATCAGCTGAACTATTGCCGAGATCCTTTTTAGACTCTAGGAAGTCCCGCGTACAGACTGCTATCTGCGAGTCAATGCGGCGCTGCAACTGCCCAGCCGAATAATGGGTGGTGGGTTTCTTTAGGGCGTTGCCCTTGGCGTAATGATGGAATGCCTGTTCGTAATCACGACGGTCTTCAAAGGCCTTACCCAGGGCGAAATTAACCTGAACCTGATCCAGTGCCTCAATCTCAGCGCTGGCTTCAGAGGCTTGCATAGCACTAATCTGCTGATCATCAAACTTGTAGGATTTAGTATTAGCCAGACTCCAGTAGGCATCGCCAAAGTTGGGATTGAGACTATAAGCTTGCTTAAAAGCCTCTGCAGCTAGATCTCGGTCACCCTGAGTATTGTGAATATGACCCAGAGAGACAAATAACTGTGCATTGGTGGGCGTTGCTTCAATCATTTCCAGGTACTGTTTGATCGCCTCTTCATTTCTACCTACACCAAAACAGGCGGAGGCATAAACCTGCTGAGTTCGCTCCCTAACCTGGGGGTAGTTATCAAATACCTTTTTAGCCTGATCATAGGCCCGATGAAAGCGCTGTCGACGGAGCAATATATGGGCGTACTGAATATTGCCGTCGAGATGATCGGGTTCAAAGGCGATAACACTTTCGAGTAAGAACTCGGCGTCTTCGAGAATATTATTGCGCGTGGCAATTTCCGCTAATAGACGCATTCCCTCAACATGGGTTTTATTGTTCTTTAAAAAGGCTCGGCAGACTTGCTCTGCCTCCAATAAACGATCAGCCGACAGATAACTAATCGCCGCTAAAAGCTCCTTGGGCAGGGTATTTAGGAAATCGACCTGCTCTTGGGCTAGTCGTGCTTTGCTACTGCCGCTGGCTTTATACAGTGGCACCAGCAGTGACCAGCTTTTTAATAACGATGGGTCTAGGGCGACTGCGGCCTCTAGAGCCTTGCCCGCAGGCATAGGGTTATTTAACGACAGTTCGTTAAGGGCGCGCTCCTGATGGGCTCGCGCTAAATTGGGTTGTTGTTGCAATACTTGGTCTAAGGTTTTTAACGCTTCTAGATGCTGTTTTTTAAGCCGTTGAATCACAGCAAAAGTATAGAGTGCATCAACGTTACTCGGACTCTCCGCAAGGACATTATCAATAAGGTTTTGCGCTTGCTCAAGCTTTCCTGCTCCCAGTAATCTCTGTGCCTGATCTACATCCACAGCTGCTTTTGGTATTGCTTGAGTCATAGTATTTTCTCGGGATTAAAAAAAAGGGCGAACCGAAGTTCGCCCTTTAGAGTCTAACAATTGCTATTACTTATTGAAAGTTATACGAGAAGCGCAGACCCATAGTACGTGGGCGCATTACACTTTGCTCGGCAGAGAACTTACCCGCTGTCTGAGCCATGGCACCCTCTTCACTAGTGATGTTGTTAACAAAGACTTCTGCGTTCCAGCTGTCTTTAGAAATACCCATGCTAGCGTTCAAAGTAGTAGTCGCTTCATTGACAAATCGGGTGTTCAACGGAATCGCACCAGTTGAATCCGGAGCTGAACCGAAGTTACCGCCTTCATTGTTCAGTTCGATGCCAGATGCTGCGCCGTAGGCCAACAAACCAGTGTCGTCCATAAATGCCGCACTACCCACGATACCTGCAAGCGTCTCACCACGATAGGTCATAGAAGCAGCGACAAATGCGTCGGCGCCAATACTGTCCATTGTGAAGTTGTAGCGAGCACGAATGTTACCAGAGAAGTCCGAAGACAATGGCAGATCAGCGCCTAAAGGAACTGCAATGCCTTCAAGCTGTGGGTTCACTCGAGTAATCTCGGTGTTCAAGAAGCTAAACGCGCCTGTGATAGTCAACTGATCGGAAGCAGCCCATTCGAAGTCAGCGTCTAAACCTGAAGACTCTGCATCACCAACGTTCTCCATAAACACTAAGAACGCAACATTGGATGGATCGAAACGAGAAACCTGAAGGTTTTCGATGTCGGCCTGATAGTAAGTTGCGTTGAAGCGCAGAGTGTTATCTAAGAAGGTACCTTTCATACCGATTTCGATATTCTCCAGCGTATCAGTCACCGCTACAGCAGGAACAACATAACCTTGATAGACACCAGACTGATTTGATGACAAACGGCCAGCATTTCGGTTCTGTGTGGCTGGACGGTAACCTTCAGAGTAAACACCAAACAGCATGATATCGTCAGTCAGGTGATAGTTCACAGAGACTTTGATTATAGTGTCTTTCTCAGTAGTAGAGCCATCAGCATTAAGGTCGCTAATATCTAACTTGCCACTCTTAATCGCCGCGAGAGTTGCAGCATTGCTACCACCACCACGGAACATGTCTTTCTCACCTGAAGGGCTTGTGTTCGCTAAGAAGGCAGTATCAGCGGCAGCATCCATTGCACCAGCGCCATAGCCGCCCAAGGTTTCCAGACGTGCAGTAACATCATTACTAAACTTCTCACTGGTACAGCGATCAACTGTCTGATCGGCAGAGGTTCCAGTGGAGGGATCCGCTAAACCAGCACCGTTGTAACGACAGCCGAAGGAGAAGTTTGATGCACCCTGTAACGCGGTATCAAGCTCATACTTACGAGCACTGATCGAACCGGTTAACTTGTCGCTGAAATCAAAGGAAATCTCACCAAAAAACGCGATCTCTTCTTCTGTACGAGTAAAGTCGTTATAGAAAACCGTACCGGGTCCACGAGGTTCAGAACCTGCGTTAGTACCAGCAGTATCTACTGTGACATTGCCAAGCTGATAGGCTGGGTAATCAGGGTTGTTGTAGTAAATTTGATTAAACTCACTGAAAGTATCGCCGGCACCAAAGTACTGGAACTCACCGATAGTTTTAGTATCAACATCATTGAAGTAAACGCCGCCGAGCAATCTGAGGCGGTTGTCTGCGTCAGTGCTTATACGGAATTCGTGAGTAGTACGCTGGTTGTCGCTGCTATCGAGGTACTGTTTAGTCGGATCAAAACAGCTATTTTTCTCAGTAGCCTTATCAGTCGCATAAACGTTACCACTACACATATAATACGTAATGTAGCCACCACCGTTGTTGTAGTGCGTGTAATCGACAATCGCATCAACTTCACGATCCAAGTAACCACCGGTGTAAACCAGATCCAAGTTTGATACACGACCTTCAAGGGTCCAAGTAGTCAAACCAAAATCATCTTGGTTGCGCTCAGGAGAAAACTTCGCTGACTTGTCATCACCCAAACGAGGATCAACAAGGAAAGAACCTTCAACATCAAGTTCTTGTGAAGCATGCTGAACCAAAACACTCCAATCTTCATTGATGTCGGCAGCTAGACCGATGCGATAGCCGTTGTAGGTCGCTTCGTTCCAATCTTCTTGAACCAAATCAGTATTGTAAGCAGTTTTCTTAGTGGTCAACGGGAAATCACCGAAGGAAGGACCATAACCCAGGGAGTTGCGGTCGATCACTTCACCGTTTGGCGTAAAGCTAGCGGGTACGTTATCAATCCAACCACCTTGGCGATCGCTGTAGCTAACCATTCTCAGAGCGACATTCTCGCTAATTGGCAGGTTGATCATGGCTTCCATTTTGTTGCTGTCTGAACCGCCAGCAGTAGTGCTGATACCGAGATCGATGCGACCTTCAAACTCACCGATAACGGGCTTGTTAGTGATCATTCGAACTGTACCCGACTGCGAGCTAGCACCGAACAACGTGCCCTGAGGGCCGGCCAGCACTTCTACACGCTGAAGATCAGCGGCATATAAATCGAGGTTACGAGCACCAAAGGAAACAGGCATCTCATCGAGGTACAGTGCAACGCCTGGAGCAGAACCCTGGGCTGATGAAACGGTTACTGAACCCTGCTCGGATGCAGAGCCACGAATGTAAATTTCTTTCTGACCGGGGCCAATACCCGCATTGACAACATTCGGCAGATATTCAACATACTCATCGAAAGTTTGCACGTTTAGCTCTTTAAGTGCATCGCCACCCAAAGCGGAAATGGCAACTGCCACATCTTGCATATTCTCTGTACGCTTTGTTGCAGTTACGATAACTTCTTCGAGTTCTGCACTTGCTATACCAGCAAATGAAACACCCATGGCAATCGAAACAGCCAGACTTAGCCTATTATTTCTATACATACTGATACTCCCCAAAAAATGAATTTTTTCTACTCAATTCCAAAAGCATTTCTGAAATTGCGTATTTTTTTCAAATAACTCCCTGATGCCTTTCTCTGTAAAGAGAGAAACATTATTTAAAAACCAATTCCATTTAGATTAATTTTGATCACTAGGCTCTTTTTGGCCTAGATTTTTTTATACAGGCCACATGTGACCTTTGGCATAACCTGTGCTAAATAAACACGTTGAGATGATAACACAGCTAATCAGCAAAATCAGGGGAGCTAGCCTTTTTGCCAAGGCCTAGGACAGCCTGTTATTGCAGCTTAAACCAATACAATGTGATAATTGAGACATTGAGCAGGAAATACAAAATCACTCGACCAGTTGAATTTTCTCTGGACTCAACAAAATTCTTTTACTTCTATAGAGCGAGCCCAACGCCTGTTTGTATTTTTTCTTAGACACCTTAAAGGCACGGTATATCTCGTCTGGATCGCTTTTGTCGGTCAACGTCGAGACACCGCCTGAGGCACGCAAATTTTCGATAATTTTCTCACCCAAGTCGTGATCGCCCTGAAGCGTTCCCTGAGAAATCACCAGATCAATCTTGCCGTCGCTGCGAATACCCTTAATAAACCCCGGTAATCGCTCACCGACCTTTAATGGTCTAAATGCGTCATCGCGGAAAATAAGCCCCAGATACTGATCATTGATTACGGCTTTATAACCCAGATCAGTGCGCCCAGCGATTAACAGATCAACTGCCTGGCGAGGCTTAACCCACACCGACTCTTCCGCTAAATAGTCCTGTAGGCGAGTCGAGGCGGCAATACGATCGCTATCCTGGTCGTGAAATACATAGACCACGTAGGAATAACCCACTTCCATGGGCTTAAGTTGCTCACTGTAAGGCACCAACAAATCTTTCGGCAGCCCCCAGTCCATAAAGGCACCAGCGTTATTGATATCGATAACCTTGAGCATTTCACAGCGCCCTACTTCGACTCTGGGCTTTTCAGTAGTGGCGATTAACAGATCTTCGGAATCAAAATAAAGAAACACATCAACCCAGTCGCCTAACTCGCAATCCTCTGGCATATAACGCTGCGGCAACAAAATCGTACCCAGTTCGCCGCCATCCAAATAGACGCCAAAGTCGACCTCTTTGACCACTTCTAATTTATTAAACCTGCCAACCTGTACCATTTTATTAACCGCGCTTTAGATAATCGAAAACCCAAACTACTCAATGAGTAGTGGGTATAAATAGAGGGCGGCAGTATACAGCAGTTAAGGCGGAGTATTCACTCGAGGGTCAGCCATCGCTGACCTCGTGTTCTAACTCATTGATATCCGAGCGCTGAATATCGGCCAATTCCTGCAATGTAGGCTGTGCGTCAAGAACCTGCTGTATATGGTCAATAATGTCACCAATGGTAATAAAGGCTTCAACCTGTTGATCTGACACATCAATTCCAAAATGTTCTTCAAAATCCATCGCCAGTGAAATTTTTTCCAGTGAATCAAGATTTAAACTGGCCAGGGACATGGAGGCATCGACTACATCGACCACCACAGCCTGATTATTGAGAATATGATCGTAAACAATTTCGCTAATACTCGGTTTTTTAAGGTTTTGCATAGTGCCGCGCCTTTTTCCGTAAGTGAAAAATCAATCCGTTAACGAAGCAAAAATCAAACCAACACTAGAACCAATTCGGCATAGATAAATACAATGCCCGCGGGATTACCGCCATGCTAAGCTCATCGTAGATATACAAAGCTTCTTAATGATCTACGCTAAGTAAGGGCAAGGCCTCAGTAAATAACCAGTCTTTGGAGCGCGCCTTAAAAGCACTCAGGCTTAGCAGACCTGCCCGACCCCTTAATGATTGACTCTTACCTAACGAGAATTAATGTGCACAACACAGCAAATAGCGGCTTCGCCAATGTCTGGATCCTAACTCTTAGCAATGCCCTGGCCGCATCGATTATGGCCCTGATGATTCTAGTGGGCAGCCTAGTGGGCAGTGACCTAGCACCGGCCGCGGAATGGGCGACACTGCCACTGGCACTGACCATCTGCGGCACCGCCGCAGGTATTGTTCCCGCCACTCGGATAATGCAGCGCCTAGGCCGCAAACGCGGCCTCTGGGCCTTTATGGGGCTCGGCATAATCGCCTGCACAATGGCCAGCCTGGCCTTAGAGCTGCGTAGCTTTAGCCTATTTTGCCTGGCCGCGATATTGCTCGGCACCACCAACTCGGCACTGCAGCAGGTACGCTTTGCGGCAATGGAGTCTGTATCACCTAAATCTGCTGCCAACGCCGCCTCTCTGGTAATGCTTGGGGGTATTCTGGCGGCTTTTGTCGGCCCAGAGCTGGCCGTGCTTGGCGCCCATATGACTGCCGTCGACTACCAGGGCTCGTTCTGGCTCGGCGCCCTCTCCATAGTCTGTGGCGCCATACTCTTGAGCGCCTATAAGCCGGCTCAGATTGAAGCCACCAGCAAGCCCATTGCTGCGGGGTCACTGGGGACGATTTTGCGCGGCCATGGCTTTATTCTGGCGGTGGCCAGTGGCGCCGTGGCCTTTGTGGTGATGTCCTTTGTCATGACCGGCACGCCGATCAGCATGCACCATACCTATGGTCATTCTCTGGTGGATACCAAGTGGGTGATTCAAAGTCATATTGCGGCCATGTTTCTGCCGTCTCTGATAGCGCCACTGCTATTTAAGTGGCTGGGTACTCGAGGATTGATGCTGGCGGGACTGGCCTGTTATGGCGCCACCATTGGCATTGGCTATTTCGATATCAGCGTCAATGGCTTCTGGTTGCAGCTGGTGCTGTTGGGCGTGGGCTGGAACTTTCTCTTTGTGGCGGGGACAGCGCTGCTGCCGACCAGCTATAAAGAGTCAGATCGGTTTAAGGCACAGGCGTTTAATGACTCCACAGTGTTTTCACTGCAAGCGTTGGCGTCACTGTCTGCGGGGTGGGCATTGAATTTGATCAGCTGGCAGCAGATGTTATTACTCTGCCTAGTACCCATCAGCTTGATGCTGCTGGCACTGGTATGGGACCTCACTCGTGAGGCTAGAGCTAAAAGAACAGTCAGAGTGCTCTAAGAGACAACACTAACCGCGGTAGATACAGCCGCTGGTGCAGGTCTCTTTGATAGTGATACAGCTGAGCAATGGCAGTTTAGGCTTGAGGTGCTGCCAGATCCAGATCGCCAAATTTTCACTAGTGGGATTCTCCAGCCCCTCAATATCATTGAGGTAATGGTGATCGAGCTGATCATAGATCGGTGCAAAAGCCGCTTTAATGTCGCCAAAGTCCATAATCCAACCAGATTGTTCCCCCACCGGACCTTCGACGGCCACTGTCACGAGAAAGGAATGGCCGTGGAGACGCGAGCATTTGTGTCCTACCGGAACATTCGGCAAGCGATGTGCCGCCTCGATACTAAACTCTTTGTAAATCTGCATTTTTGTGCTTTCAAATGGCTGTTGATGGCGCGTATCTTAGGGCCGACGAAGAGATATGTATATAGCTGTAGAAAACGTTTGACAGCCCCCCTCAATTCGGTAGAATGCGCCCCTCTTTCAGAGGGTGGTTAGCTCAGCTGGTAGAGCATCGCCCTTACAAGGCGAGGGTCACAGGTTCAATCCCTGTACCACCCACCAAGAGAAAATGCTTTCGCGGACCGGTAGTTCAGCTGGTTAGAATGCCGGCCTGTCACGCCGGAGGTCGCGGGTTCGAGTCCCGTCCGGTCCGCCACTAAAATAGATAAGGCTGCCTCGAAAGAGGTGGCCTTTTTTATTGTCTGCGAGAAAGTGATGGCGATGACTTTTGGTGTATCGAAAGGCCCGGAGGCAACTGGTTGAGATCCCTCCACTGCGGTCGGGATGACAGAGTGAGTACGGCAGGAATGACACTCCACACCCTGTCATCCTGAGCGAAGCCGAAGGATCTCCCGCCGCATTGCACCCAACCCCGTAATCCCCAGCAAGTCGCAGATACTGCTGCCAGCTGGTTGAGATCCCTCCACTGCAGTCGGGATGACAGAATGGGTGCGGCCGGATAAACCACCAGTCTGTGAACTGGCCCACCTAACCTCAGCCTCTAGAAATCTAAAATAACGCTTCTCCCAGCCAAACTCACCCCCATGGAAAAGCAATACGCGGTTTATATTCTCGCCAATCAAAACAACAGTGTGCTTTATATAGGCTCGACTAGTAACTTAGAAAGTCGGCTCGCGCAGCATAGGCAAAAATTAATCACAGGCTTCACTGCCAAATACAATGTCAATAAGTTGGTCTACTTTGAAATAACTAATGACGTGCTTGCAGCCGTGGCACGAGAACGGCAGCTGAAGCGTTGGCGGCGTGATAAGAAAGAACGCCTAGTGGAGAGGATGAATCCAGACTGGAGTGATCTGATGGAGATCCCTCCACTTCGGTCGGGATGACAGAAGTTGGCGGTTGGGATGACAGGGTATGGTAGCCGAGATGACACTCCACACTCTGTCATCCTGAGCGAAGCCGAAGGATCTCCCGCCGTATTGCACCCAACTCCATCACCCTGAGCGACATCGAATAAACGCCAACCAACCGATTGAGACACCCCAGACCCAAAATCCAAATTTGGTAGCTGACATGCCAATCAGTTAGTATCAATTCCTGATCCGTAATCACAATAATAAAAAGCAACGGACCCTCACCATGACAGTAAAATTTGACCACCAATTCAACGCCTCCGCAGACGCACTATGGGCCATCGTTGGCACCCCAGATCGAGTCGACTGGGTTCCCGGCGCTGCCAGCTGCACATTTGACGGCGAAGTGCGCTCCCTATCCCTGCCCGGCGCGGGCGACATTAAAGAAAGAATCCTAAGTCGTGACCCTGAGCAGCGAACCATGGAATATTCGTGCTTTGAAACTCCCGCCCCACTGGAGTCTCACCATGCCAGTATACAGGTGATAGCTAACGCAGACGGTTGCCGCCTGATTTGGGAAACGGCTGTTACACCTGTAGCCTTTGAAACCTTTATTCGCAGTAGTATGGAAGGCTGTCTTGAGAGAATAAGAGAGATTCTGACTAAGTAGAACCGAAAGCCTTAGAGCTCAGTTACAGAGGCAGTGGAAAATACCCGCTTAAATACAACGGATAACTGTGCATTGCCGCGTCAGTATTAATTTACAAGTTACGAGCACTGATACGCGTGCGATAGGCCGCACCATATTTTTGTGCAAACACATTTAAACTCTTAAGCTTTCCAGATTTGCCCGATTTCACTTCAATGGGCAACACTCGGCCATCTACTTCACGCATAAATTCGATTTCAGACGTATTATTCATCCAGCTATACAGTGTTCTTGTATCTGTATACCTGAGCTCTTGAGCAACATAGTTTTCACAAAATGCGCCTTTGAATGTAGCGAATAAATCCGTTTCTTTATGCAACGCATTTGGTGACAGCTGCGCCAACGCACCGAGCAAACCCGTATCGAAAAAATATAGCTTAAAACGATTCTCTTGAGTAAATGTAGAGAAAGGCAATTCACCAGAGTTGGTGATGGGTACCTTCGCAACCAATCCTGTACCCTCTAGCCAATCCACAGCGCTTTGCAAATTAGAATAACGCCCACCGGAAAGCGCTTTTGAGGCGATAAACTTTTTATTCTCTTTTGCAAGCTGTGAAGGGATGGAAGCGAACACGGCTAGAATACGGTCGGAGCGCACATTGTCAGCGTATTTGGAGAAGTCACGGACATAGGCGTCGAGCAAGTCTTGCTGAACTTCCCGCACTAATTTGAATGCAGTCAGGCGCTGGTCCCGGTGATGGCGGTAAACATCAACTACCTCTGGCATACCACCGACGATAAAGTATTCTTTTAATAGATCGAGAAGCTTGTTATGTATCGGCTCTGGAATGCTGCTCGCGGAGTTAAGGTCTAACAAGAAATCTAATAATTTCGTCTCCTTAATCGCACCTAAAAATTCAGTAAATGATAAGGGGTGCAGATCAAGAAAGTTTACTTTGCCCACGGGAAACGATGCTTCTGTGTGAACAACACCCAGTAAGGAACCGGCGCAACAAAGGGCAAGCTCAGGCATTTTTTCATAGAAGTACTTAACACTGGTTAAGGCCCGGGGACAATCCTGCACCTCGTCAAAAATGAGTAAATCGGTCTCAGGGTTAATATTCGTATCAAGAATAATTTCTAAAGATTGAACAATGGCTTGCGGCGAAAGAGAACCTTCGAACAGGCTTGCCAGGTCGGAGTTTTCTTGAAAATTCAAATGGTGGCAGGCCTCA
>ENA-OQVM01003392-OQVM01003392.1-marine-metagenome-genome-assembly--contig:-NODE-3392-length-17320-cov-6.763440_pt1 | contig 17320 bp, 11 predicted proteins | sample MGYA00237776_ERZ505498 | MGnify/ENA primary metagenome ERZ505498 (study PRJEB26159, sample SAMN06265151) | marine metagenome | isolation source: Helgoland LTER site | place: Germany:Helgoland, sampling... | reverse complement strand
GCAAAGGATCATGTTGACCTTGCAGAGCTTGCAGCCAAAGTGACCGACGGCCTCGCCCCGACCGCAGACATGAAGGACATCACGCTGATTTTGGATGCAACTGGACCTGCCGCTGTCAAAGGTGATGCAATCTTGCTCGAGAGTGCATTGCGCAATGTGCTGGATAATTCGGTCAAGTATTCTCCGGCTGAAACCGAGATCAAAGTCACGCTCGACAAGCTTGATGAAGCCCATTGGCGGCTAATCATCCGTGACCAAGGGCGCGGCTTTTCATCTGACAGTCTGCCCGAACTCACAGCGCGCTTTAAGCGTGGCGCCAATGTCGATCAGATTGTCGGATCAGGCCTTGGCCTGACAATCGCCGAAGAAGTTTTGGACGCCCACGGTGGGCGCCTCGAACTCAGGAACCCACAGACAGGAGCAGGCGCATGCGTTTCACTGATTTTACCCGCAGACTGATCGGTCTGTGGCTGCTCCTTGCCAGCCCGTTGCATGCATTGGAACCGGAAGACCAGAAGCTATATCCTGGCACGTCCACGACAGTGGTCAAAGTGATATCTACCGGCGATTTGGCTGTTTTCGAGCCGTTTATCCTGCAGTTTCAAGCTGAAAACCCAACTATCGGCATTGATTACTATGTGACATCCAGTGCCGAACTGCACAGCGCCATTCAGGGCGGCGGTGTTTTTGATGTCGCTATTTCCTCGGCCATGGATCTTCAATTTCAGCTTGCCAATGATGGGGCTGCACAGGCCTATGCTTCGGCGGTGACAGAGGCCCTGCCCGTCTGGGCGCGGTGGCGCAATCAGGTCTTTGCATTTACCGCTGAACCCGCCGTCGCTGTGATTTCGCGGGAGAGGTTTGTTGATCTGGAACGCCCCAAGACCCGACAGGAATTGATCGCGCTACTGCGTCAGAATCCGGATGCTTTTGAAAACACCATCGGCACCTATGACGTGCGCAGCAGTGGTCTTGGCTATCTGTTTGCAACACAAGAGGCCCGCAATTCAGATACATTCTGGCGGCTTTCGGAATTGATGGGGACACGGGGAACAGAGCTTTATTGCTGTTCAAGCCAGATGATTGATGACGTAGCATCTGGGCGGCTCACCTTGGCTTACAACGTTCTGGGGTCCTATGCTGCAGAACGGATCGCGCGCGATGATCGTTTGGAAATCCTCGAGATGGAGGATTATGCCACCGTGATGTTGCGCACCGCTCTGATCCCCGCAACGGCGACAGAGACCCAAGGTGCGGCACTCTTCATTGATGCATTATTGCAGGAAGGGCTGCGCGACGCCCCGACCGTATGGGCCTTGCCGCCATTGGGGGCCGCAGACACACCCGAGGCCCGGGCCTATGGCCCCATTCGCCTTGGTCCTGCGTTGTTGGTGTATCTCGACAAACTCAATCGCGACGCCTTCTTGCGCGCATGGAGCGATGCGATGGTTCAGCAGTAGGCGCAGCCAATCTGGACAAAGTGCTAGACAGATCGATCCGAGTTGATGCAGGCTTCTGTACAGGAATGTCTAGGAGATACGCCGCGTTCCCGCGTGGCATGCGCAAGAAGGGCGAAGCATGAAATCTCACTATCAGGCCGTGGTGATCGGCGGCGGCGTTGTTGGTACATCAGTGCTGTACCATTTGGCAAAATTTGGTTGGAAAGACGTGTGTTTGATTGAACGATCAGTGCTGACAGCGGGATCAAGCTGGCACGCGGCGGGCGGGATCCACGCGTTGAATGCCGACCCGAACATCGCCAGCCTTCAGGCCTACACCATCGACTTGCTGCCAAAAATAGAAAAGGAATCAGGCCAGAATATCGGCCTGCACATGACGGGCGGGATCACCCTTGCGGGTACGCCCGACCGTTGGGAATGGCTACAATCGGCCTATCGGACATTCCAATCCATCGGCATCGACGATTGCCGGCTGATCAGCCCCGAAGAGGCCAAAGAGCTGTGTCCGATCATGTCGACCGACGGTATCCTCGGCGGCATGTGGGCGGATCGCGAAGGGTACATCGACACCACCGGAACAGTGTACGCCTATGCGGGAGCCGCCAAGAAACACGGCGCCGAAGTCATAGAGCATAACCGGGTGCTGGAGCTGAACCAAACTGCAGACGGCTGGGAGGTCGTGACCGAGAAAGGCACGATCTACACCGAACATGTGGTCAATGCCGCTGGCCTTTGGGCCAAGCAGGTGGGGCGCATGGCAGGCATTGAACTGCCCGTCAGCCCGCTTAACCATCACTATCTGATCTCGGACACGATCCCCGAACTCGAAAAGCTGGATTTCGAAGTTCCCATGACCGTAGACCTCGAAGGTTTCACCTATATGCGCCAAGATCAGAAGGGTATTCTGTTGGGCATCTACGAAGTCGACCACCAACATTGGAACATGGATGGCGCACCTTGGGATTATGGTTTCGAGCTGCAACAAGAAGACACCGACCGTATCGAACACGAGCTGACACTAGGCTTTGAACGCTATCCTGCCTTGCAGGAGGTGGGCGTAAAGACATGGGTCAACGGCGCCTTCACCTTCTCGCCCGATGGCAACCCATTGGTGGGCCCCGTGCGTGGCAAGCCTGGTTACTGGTGCGCATGTGCGGTGATGGCGGGTTTCTTGCAAGGTGGCGGCGTTGGCAAGTCACTTGCAGAATGGATGATCCACGGCGAACCTGAAGCGGATGTTTACGGTATGGACGTGGCCCGCTATGGCGATTTCGCCGAGAACAAACAGTTCATCAAGGAAACTACCGGACAATTCTACACCCGCCGTTTCGTGATGACCTATCCCAACGAACAACTGCCCGCTGGTCGGCCGATGAAGATGGCGCCCGCCTATTCCGATATGTCAGCTGCAGGCTGTCAGTGGGGGGCAAGTTGGGGACTGGAGGTGCCACTCTACTTTGCACCGACCCCTGATTTTGAGGAAAAACCCTCTCTTAGACGATCGAATGCACATGATATCGTCGCGGCCGAATGTAGAAATGTGCGGGCGAATGTCGGTCTATTGGACATTACCGGCTTCTCTCGCTTTGAGGTGTCGGGTGACGGGGCCGAGGCCTGGCTTGATCACATCATGGCCTCAAAGCTGCCAGCACCCGGACGCGCACGCCTTGCACCAATGTTGTCGCCCGAAGGCCGGATGAAGGGTGATCTCACCGTCTTTAACTGGGGCGACGGCACCTATTGGGTAATGGGGTCGTATTATTTGCGCGAATGGCACATGCGCTGGTTCCACGATCATAGGGGAGCGGGTGTTACGGTTCGCGATATCTCGGACGGGACAGTCGGGTTCTCTCTTGCCGGACCCAACAGTTTGAAAGTGTTGGAAGAACTCACCGATGGCGACATTAGCGCCCTGCCCTTCATGGGCTGCGGCAAATTCGACATCGGGCTGCATAATGTCAAAATCGGGCGCTTGTCGGTGGCAGGAGAGTTGGGTTATGAAATCCACTGCCCTGCGGTCCATCATATTGCGTTGCGTAAATTGTTGCTCGAGGCGGGTGCCGATCTTGGTATTGGGGAATACGGGTTCAACGCGTTGCTTAGCCTGCGATTAGAAAAGAGTTTCGGAATATGGAACGCGGAATTCACCCAAGCCTACACAGCCGCGCAGACTGGCATGGACCGTTGGATTGCGTGGGACAAACCGGACTTTGTTGGACGCGATGCAGCAATCGGCGAGCGCGACGGCAATGGACCTGCACAACGACTGATCACACTGCATGTACAGGTCGAAGATGCAGATGCCAGCGGCTATGAGCCTATCTGGAAAGACGGCAAGCGTGTCGGCTTTGTCACTTCTGGCGGTTACGGGCATACCACCGATATGTCCTTAGCAATGGCAATGGTGGACAGCGATTTGGCGGTCGAAGGCACCGCATTGACTGTGCATATCGTCGGTGTGGAACGGCAAGCGACAGTGATTGCCCCGTCTCCCTATGACCCGCAGGGTCAGGCGATGCGGGGATAGGCGTGGCAAACTCAAGTCATTCTAACCCGCGCACATTGACAGAGAACCGCGACAAACCTCTTTTGGATCGGAATAATCCCGACCTTGAACCACTGGTTGGTCATACAAAGATCACGCGCAATGATTGGCTCAATATCGCGCGTGATATTTTGGTGAACGATGGTGTGGGCGAGGTGAAAATCCTGAAGATGGCAGTGCTATTAGGTGTCTCTCGATCAAGCTTCTATTGGTATTTTGAGAACCGCAAAGACCTGTTGAACGCCCTTCTGGATGAATGGGCGCAACGGAACACCGTGAAAATAATCCAACATTGTCAAAGAGATGCATCAAACGCGACTGAGGCGCTCTGCAATTTTTTCCAATGCTTTGTGAACCCCACGATCTTTGATACCGGCCTCGACTTTGCGGTCCGGGAATGGGCGCGGCGTGATGCAGGGCTGCGTAACAGAATTGACGCCGCGGATGCGGCACGGATTGCCGCTATTCAAACGATGTATCAGCGGCATGGCTACGAGGAAGCGGACGCTGACGCCCGCGGGCGTATCCTTTATTTCATGCAGCTTGGATATCACGCCCTCAAGCAATCAGAACCAATGGAAGACCGTATCGGGCGGATGCATGGATACCTGCGCGGGTTCTTGGGCGCAGAGCCGGATCAGGCTGCCATAACTGCGTTCACGGACTACATCGCCGCGAACAATCTGCGTTAAAGTTTGTAAGCCGGCAATTGCTGGAAGGCGGCCTTCAGGGAATCGCCCCAGCCAGCCGAGATCGCTTGATACACTGGGTCGGTGTCCTCAATGCGACGGGTCATGCCAACCGAAAAACTATCAGTCTCATATACTTGAAGATCGAACGGCAACCCAACGGAAAGGTTAGATTTAACTGTAGAATCAAATGATACAAGCAACAGCTTTAGCGCATCCTCAAAGCTCATTTCGGGGTCATAGGCACGTACAAGGATTGGCTTGCCGTATTTGGTTTCGCCAATTTGAAAGAACGGCGTGTCATCCGTGATTTCGATGAAATTCCCTTGCGGGTACACCAAGAAAACCGTGGGTTTGCCACCCTTGATCTGACCACCAACGATGACAGAAGCTGAAAACTGATCCTGTTTGAGCTGCCCATCATTGGTTGAGTCACCAATCACCTCTTTCAGGGTCGCCCCAACCAGGCGAGCTACCTGAAACATGGTGGTTTCGCGCAATATACTGGGATCGCGATCCTCGGTCGTCTTTGAGCGTTCTTCCAGTAAGCTGATCATCGCCTGTGTCGTCGCGAGATTTCCGGCGGTCATAATCGTGATCATACGTTCGCCGGGCAAATCCCAAGTGAACATTTTCTTGCTGACAGCAAAGTTGTCGACACCTGCGCTGGTGCGGGTATCAGACATAAAAACAAGGCCCTTATTCAGTTTAAGACCGATGCAGTATGTCATTTGTTTTACCTAAGGATGCGTTTCGCCCCTACTTACTGCTGAACCTGCAAGGATACAATCATCTGTTCTACTGCATCGCCCATGCGCAGACCTTCAGCGGGGGCGGCGTCGCGCGCATCACGGCCCACAGCGATCCGTACATATTTTTCGTCCGGGCTGACACCATTTGAAACGTCAAATCCAACCCAGCCTAGCCCATCAACATGTGCCTCGGCCCAGGCATGCGTGGCCTCTTGGTCGATCTGGTCGTTGATCATCAAATAACCGCTGACATACCGCGCGGGAATACCCTGCGAACGAGCTGCCGCAATAAAGATTTGGGCATGGTCCTGACACACACCTGCACCAATTTCCAGCGCCTCTTCAGCCAATGTCTGGCTGTGTGTTTCCCCTGTTTTGTAGGGGACTGCTGCAAGTATGCGGTCAGACAGGCCATGTAATGCAGATATACGGTCGCTTGCATCGCCCAATCCATCACTCAACGCCAGAATGCCTGCACCCGCTGCGGTCGCTGCGGTTTCTTGCTGGAAATGCCAAAGCGGTGCACGGCCATAAACCTTGCCTAGGATGCCGGTAGCATCATGGGTCACAACTGTGCCTTGTGCTGTGATCTGAACTTCAGTGGCGCCAACATCGACATTCAGCAAATCAACATGATTGCCATAATGATCTGTATATTGGGTCTCTATCTTGCCGCCGCCGATTGCGATATCCCAATCAACGATGTCCTGTACTGCAATGCGCTGAGGACGCAAACGTACTTTTTGCAAAGCATAATCAACAGGTTGATCATAACGGTAGGTTGTCGTGTGGCTTATCTTTAATTGCATTAGCTGTTGAACCTGTAATCTTGCTCGATCTGTTGGCCAATCTTGGCATTTTCTTCGATCACGCTCAGCAGAAATTCATGCAGCCCCTCTTCGAAGATCGATGCGACATCACGGTCCTTTAGCCGACCAGAGAGCCGTTCTGCCATTTCAAGCGACGGTTTTGGGGTGTCATCATTCATACCCAAATACCCGAGGTTTTCGACAATCTTGCTTGCACAAAAACGAAGAGACCTTGGCATGCGCCCATCAAGGATCAGGAAATTGGTGATTGCCGGTGCGTTAAAGTCATCTTCAACGGCCCAGCGAAACGATCTATGTGCAGAAACAGAACGAAGGATCGTTTCCCATTGCACATTATCAAGACGGCTACCGACAAATGAGGGTGCGGGCAACAGTGAATAGTACTTCACATCAATGATCCGCGCTGTGCTATCCATCCGCTCGATAAACGTGCCAAGGCGACAGAAATCATAGATATCATTGCGTAGCATCGTGCCATGCAGTGCCCCACGCACAACAGCGGACTGCGCGCGAATGGTGGCCAAAGCCGCCGGAAGCTCTGTTTGTGGAATGGGCGCGCCAAGCAGCTTGGTTAGGACCATCCATGTTTCGTTCACGCTGGTCCAAACTTCAGTAGTGAGAGCGGTGCGGACCAAGCGCGCGTTGTCTCTGGCCGATTTGATCACCGAGAGAACAGAGCTGGGATTATCAGCATCTTGCAACAAGAAATGCACGACTGATTCACTATCGTAATGTTGATACTTCGCTTCATAGGCAGCGCGCGCTGCAGAGGTGACAATCACCGATTTCCATTCAGCTTCTGCGTTTGTTGAGCGGGTCAACGCAATCCGGAACCCCGCCTCTACCAGACGCGCCGTGTTTTCAGCGCGTTCAAGTGAGCGGAACATCCAATAAAGACCACCTGCGGTTTTTCCCAGCATCTTAGTCTTCCAATATCCAAGTGTCTTTTGTACCGCCGCCTTGGCTCGAGTTCACCACAAGGCTGCCTTCGGTCAATGCTACACGGGTCAATCCGCCCGGCGTGATATTCACTCCTTCGGGCGACACCAGCGCAAAGGGCCGCAAATCAACGTGACGTGGTGCGAGACCGCTTTCGGTGAAAATAGGAACTGTGGACAGCGACAATGTCGGCTGTGCGATATAGTTGGCAGCATTGGATTTCAACTTGGTCGCAAAATCCGACAATTCTTTCTTGCTGGCCGCAGGCCCGACCAGCATCCCATAGCCCCCCGATCCGTGGACCTCTTTGACGACAAGGTCGGCCAGATTATCCAGAACATAGGCAAGCGTTTCAGGCTCGGAACAGCGGAACGTCTGAACGTTCTTCAGGATGGCCCGTTCACCTGTATAGAACTCAATAATATCGGGGATATAGCTATATATTGCCTTGTCATCTGCTATGCCCGTTCCGGGCGCATTGGCGATCGTGATATTGCCAGCGCGATACACATCCATGATCCCCGGTACACCCAACATCGACGACGGATTAAAGGTCAGTGGGTCAAGAAAATCATCATCTACGCGGCGATACAGGACATCAATACGTTTATATCCGCGCGTCGTGCGCATCGCGATATGGCCATCGACGACCCGCAGATCATGCCCTTCGACTAATTCAACACCCATTTGATCTGCTAGAAAACTGTGCTCGTAATAGGCAGAATTATGGATACCGGGCGTCAGCACCGCGACGCAAGGGCGCCCCTGGCAAGACGACGGCGCACAAGCCGCCAAAGATCGTCTCAGGCTTTTTGGATAGTCCCCAACAGGTTGAACTTTGATTTTGCTGAAAAGCTCTGGAAACATCTGTAACATTGTTTCCCGGTTTTCCAACATGTAGCTGACACCGGACGGCGTGCGCGCATTATCTTCCAACACATAGAAATCATCTTGCCCTGTGCGCACAATATCCGTGCCAACAATGTGGGTATAGACATCGCCCGGCGGGCTGAAACCGATCATCTGCGGTAGAAAGGCCTCGTTCTGGGCGATCAGTTCAATCGGCACGACCCCTGCCCGCAGAATTTCCTGTCGGTTATAGATGTCATGCAAGAACGCGTTGATCGCACGGACACGTTGGTCAATGCCTTTTGACAGTTTCGTCCATTCGCGGTTCGACAAGATACGCGGGACCAAGTCAAAAGGGATTAACCGCTCTTCCGCATCAGATTGTCCGTAGACATTAAAAGTGATGCCTGATCGCCGAAAGAAAGCTTCGGCTTCTTGGGATTTACTTGCAAGCCGCGCATTGTCTTGCCCAGCGAACCAGCTCCCATAAGCGTCATAGGGGTCTCTGTGACCGCTCTCTGACTGCATCTCATCGAAAAACTTCATATTCTTAATCATTCATTCACCCTACAGAAACGATACTAGGCCGCAATGCGATGGCGACAACAAGAATATGACAAAAACGCAAGTGACTGTTTTTTAGTCATTTACTCACCGCGCAAGAACCACTTCGGCCTTTAGGCCGCCCAACCGCGTACTTTCACCAAGCCGTAGAACACCCCCGTGTGTTCGCGCAATATCTGCAACGATTGAAAGCCCCAATCCGACGCCACTCCCCCTGTCTTGGTTCCTTGCAGGATCAAGCCGGACAAACGGGCTCAATGCCTCATCATAGCGTTCCGGCGGAATACCGGGTCCATCGTCCTCGACCCAGAACCGCACGGCACGATCTGTGATGCTCACGCCTATTTCCGCCCGGTGCCCATAACGCAGCGCATTCCCAACCAAATTGTCCAAGGCGCGCCGAATGGCGAGCGGACGCAAACCCACAGCGTCATCTGGGCCTTCAATTCCTCCGAGCATCACATTCTGCCCCATCCGTTTTGCGTCATCCAAGACGGCCATTACGATTGATGATGGTTTTGTCGGCTCAAGACTATCGCTCGCGTCGCTTCGCGCAAAATCAAGGAATGCGTCCAGCAGGCGTTCCATATCGTCCACGTCATGTTCTAAAGGTTCGGCCTCCTTGGGATCTAACATGGATAAGCCCAATTTCATCCGTGTCAGCGGTGTTCTTAGGTCATGGCTCACACCTGACAGCATCATTGTGCGGCTTTGGGTCTGGCGTTCTAACCTGTTGCGCATATCAAGAAAAGCCATGCCAGCCGCACGCACCTCGACCGCGCCAGTCGGTGTGAATGGGGTGATGCGCCCTTTACCATAATCCGCGGCTGCGCGCGCCATCCGCTTGATCGGGCGCAATTGGTTGCGCAGGAATGCATAGGCGATCGCTGTCATAAGACCGCCCAAGACCACCATAATTACAAGCAATTGATGTGGGTTGGATGCGGAAACACGCTTGCGGCTCAATGCAAGTTTCAAAGGGCCATGTCGTGTCTCAACCCACAATAGCACTTGTCGACGATCAGCCAGTGACACAGCCAAAATATCCGCTATGTCGCCGCGCAAAGTTTCGATAACCATACGACCGGTCAAATCGATTGCAGGCTTGATGTCTGCCGCAACCACATCTTGCGACGGCAGTTCTGTGCTTATTTCCAACGGCTCATCTAGCTTCCCCAGCGCAGCCCGGGCGGCATCAAGCGTGGTCTCGGCGTTCACAGTTTCGACCAAGAATCGGAGTTCAATATTCACTGCGCTTGTCATCTGTCGCGTCACATCGTCAAAGTGGCGTTGAATGAAGACAACCGAGACAAGCAATTGCAGCAGCAGGATCGGCAAAATCAAGATCAGCGCAGCCCGGGCATATATCCCGCGGGGCATGTATTTCTTGAGCCATCCAAACAACATGTTGCTACGCTACCTCTCAATTTTGGAAACGGAAAGCGCGCGTGACATATGAATTCGATCCAATTGTTGGCCAGCCTGTGTCACTTGCGCCGGGTTTGACGCTTGTTCTTGCACCTAATGCCTCTGCGATGACTCATTTAGGAACAAATACTTATCTGTTAGGGCGCGAATCTCTGGCCGTCATCGATCCTGGCCCCGACAGCCCCGCACATCTAAAGGCATTGCGCAGCGCAATCGCGGAGCGGCCGGTTACACATATCTTTGTTACGCATAGCCATTTGGACCATTCACCGCTTGCCGGCCCGCTCTCACAAGAGACGGGCGCGCCTGTCCTTGCCTTTGGCAACAGTAAGGCAGGACGAAGCGCGATTATGGAAGAACTTGCGCAGGGCGGATTTGTGGGAGGTGGCGAAGGTATAGACCGTGAATTTGCACCCACACAAGTGTTAGAAGACGGCGACGTGGTCACGGGTTCTTGGGGCGCATTGACCGCAATTCACACGCCTGGTCACTTGGGAAACCACCTGTGTTTGGCTTGGGGCACAGCCATCTTTACTGGCGATCACGTTATGGGGTGGGCCAGTTCGCTGGTTTCACCACCCGACGGCGACCTGACTGACTTCATGGCATCTTGCAGAAAACTGCAATCGCATCATGCATCAACCTACTATCCCGGACACGGAGCTCCAGTCACTAAGCCAGAAGAGCGGCTTGCATGGCTCATTTCGCATCGGATCAGTCGCGAAAAGCAAATTCTACTGGCTCTCAAAGCCCAGTCAGCGACGCCGGAACAGATAACAAAAGAGATATATCATGATGTGCCAAAGGGCCTGTTACACGCGGCAGAACGAAACGTTTTTGCGCACCTCATTGATCTTTATCAACGCGGCGCAGTCACAGCGCTACCAAACCTTTCTCTGGCAGCGAACTTTGCATTAAGGGTTGGAAATCGCTCGGATTAAGAAGTTTCGCATAAACACGTAAATCCCTCTGGACGTCGCGGAATCGCATTGCTATATGGGCGCGAGTGTTCCGACGTAGCTCAGCGGTAGAGCAGTTGACTGTTAATCAATTGGTCGTAGGTTCGATCCCTACCGTCGGAGCCATTTATTCATAAAGCTACGCAAATTACATCCTATTTGTCACCAGACACTTGGGACTGGTGCTGCGTTCTACAGCTGGCTGACAGACCTTAGAAATCCTGCCAAATGTTATCTCCTGAATGTGCGCGTCCACCGGCAGCAGCCACTGCAGGCGCACGTGCCGAACGCTCTTCTTGTAACGGAGTCGTCGTTGGCTGGGGTACAAATTGCGCAATGTTGTCCGTGACGGCAGGCGCAGAAATGCTAGCTTCATCAAGTTCGAAACGGGTTACGAGATGCGCAAGCTCTGCCGCATCACTATGGAGAGCGTGGCTGCTACCTGTCGCTTCTTCGACCATTGCCGCATTTTGCTGTGTCACTTTGTCGAGCTGGGTAACGCCAATATTGATTTCGCCTAATCCTATCGACTGTTCTTCAGCGCCTGAGGCGATTTCTGCCACAAGGTCAGAAATGTGATTGATATGGCCTGCAATCTTTGTCAGCACCTCCCCTGCTTGTCCAACCAAGCTTACGCCGCGTTGCACCTGATCAGAGCTTTCGCCGATCAGACTCTTGATTTGTTTGGCCGCGTCAGAGGACCGTTGCGCCAAGGCGCGCACTTCTGAAGCAACAACAGCAAACCCGCGTCCCGCCTCCCCGGCTCGTGCGGCCTCCACTCCGGCATTGAGGGCCAGAAGGTTCGTTTGAAAGGCAATATCGTCGATGACACCAATAATCTGCGAGATTTCCTGCGACGAGCTCTCGATCTCGGTCATGGCACCGACGGCTGACTGCACCACCGGATTTGCGGCATCTGCGTCTTGGCGTGCATTTCCAACGACGTCCTTAACCTGGCGAGAGCCGTCAGCCGCCGACCTTACACTTGCCGTCATTTCATCGAGGGCCGCTGCGGTTTCTTCCAATGTAGCCGCCTGGTTCTCTGTCCGACGCGACAGGTCATCAGATGATTTGCTCATTCCGTCAGAGCGGTCCCGGATAGCTCCAGCGCGCAACACAACTGATCCAATTGTTTGGTTCAAATTCACGACAGTGCGATTAAAGTCCTGCCGGAGTTGATCATACTCCCCGTCAAATGGTGTCGATATCTTATGCTTTAGATCGCCATCCGCCAGTTTTGTCAGCGCCACACTCAGGCGGCCAACAACCTGTACCTGCTTCTCTTGCTGGGCTTGCCGCACTTCCTCTGCGCGGTCAGAGGCGCGTAATTTATCTCGGAACGCACCTAGTGCAGCGAACAGACCTCCAATTTCATCACGCCTATCCTGCTCGCCCAGATCAATGTCATAGCTCTTCTCGGAAACTTGCTGCATCGCAGCGCCAAGGCGACCCAACGGCGTCACGACTGAGCGCGCAATCATCCAACCCAAGACCGTTCCTATCCCGGCAACCAAAAGCGTCACAATGATCATCTTGTTGCGCACCAGCACAATTGGGGCATTCACCTCGGATTGATCCCTTTCGCTAATGATTGCCCATTGCTGGTCGAACACGTCAATCAAGGTTCCTTTGGCAAGCACTGGACTTCCCCGGACACCAATCGAATTGGCACTAAACTGTTCGCCGCCGCCAAAAAGAGAGGTTATTAACGCATTCCCGGACATGTCCGAGAGCAGCGGGATATCATCAGCCAAGCGCAATTCGCTACGCGTGGTCATGTCAGGACCGACAACATAAACTTCTCCGGTTTCGCCAAGCCCCAAAGGATCGTTCACGATACCGCCTATTTTTGTGTTGGGCACTTGCACAGCTATGACTCCAATGACCCCTCCTGATTGATCCATAAGCGGTGTCGCGACAAAGCCGGCTGCTGCACCATTACTTGGCGCATAGCTGGCAAAATCTGAGAAAGTGACATCGCCGGCTGCGCCATTCACGGCATTCTGAAAAGCGGCGCCCAGACCGGAACTGGCGTATGGCCCCGTTACAAAATTAGTCGCAAAATCCAGCTCTTTCTCGACAGAGTAAATCATCTCCCCATCTTTGTTGAACAATAGAATATCATAATATTCTTCCGCCACCTGAATTTGACGGAAGTGGGAGTGAAACTGTCCATGCTGAAAGTGATATGGAATAGAATCCGGTGCCTGAACCAACAAATCCTTTTGGCCCACCGGATTGGGATTGTTGGTGATATAGGCCGCCTGCAACCCTGCGCTATCAATCATCAGATCATATGAACTTGTAAACGCCGCCGTAGCCGCAATAACCGTCGGATCAGACCCGAGAGATACAACATTTTTTTCAGCGTGATCAAACCATGACGACAGCGCAGCCCCCCTGCTTTCCGTCAAGACACGAAAGTTTTCGCGCACTTCTTGATTGATGTTTTTGTTAAAGTCCAAATAGCCAACAACAGCGATGCTGACGCTTGCTGAGATACACAGTGCCGCGATGATTACGGGCAACTTACGTGACAAGGAAACTGTTGTGAGCAATGCCATATTCCGTACCAAACCTCTGAATTATTCGCGAGACTTGTGCCCAACCGAGTTTAATATCTGCTTAAACTGGTTTGGTCTATTTTGCGGAACACCTGGATGTCCATGCCCAAAGGTTGCAGGTTCCGTGGATAGCGCTTCGTAACAACGCCTGTGAGTGACCTGATAGACAGAGATTTCGTTCTTGTGGCATTCTGTTCTACACTCCTTCTGATCATCGTTGACCACCAGATGAGCAAGTGTGGCACTGAATAGCTGACCGCGTTAGTATGTTGACATGATCCGATCATTCTTTTTCGCTTTTTGCACACTCATGCTGTTCTCGGCGACAGATTTGCCAGCGCAGGCTGCGCCGGAAAACCATTTGTCATTGGATGGGCAGATTACAGCGGATGGGCAATCTGTCACGTTGAGCTGGTTCGACACCCAAAGCCCGCGTGTTGGGTCTGTTGTTGTGAACCGCCGAATTCTTGGCCAATTGGGCGCTGAAACGTGGCGACCCATCACCCCACCACTCAGCCAGGCCATGCGGTTCACCGACAATACAACACAACCTGGCGTGGCGTATGAATATAAAGTTGTGCGCTCGGATCGGGACATCATTGATGTCGGATATTGGGCGACCGGCGTCGGGGTGCCTGCAGTGCAAGAACGCGGGCGGGCTTATCTGGTTGTTGATGAAACTGTCGCAATCCCATTGCGTGCTCATCTGGACCGATTTGAACGTGACCTTATTGGTGATGGCTGGCAGGTGACACGCATTCTTGCACCACGCGATGACAGCAGCGCGCCTGCCGAAAACCTCAGGAAAGCGGCCTCTTTGCGGCAGGCAATCACAATGCAGTTTGCAATGGATCAGGAAGGCACCCATGCCGTGGTTCTGGTCGGCCATGTCCCCGTGGTCACAAGCGGCCGAGCACAGCCAGATGGGCATGATGCAAGAGCGCACCCGACGGACCTCTTTTATGGCAATATTGATGGACGCTGGCGGATCAACACCGAAGGCCAGCTTCTCGACCACCGCCTACCAAGCGACTTTATCGAACTGCAAGTCGGCAGAATTGATTTTGCCAATGTGAGCGACAGCGATCCCGATCGCGAGGTCCATTTACTGCGCGCCTACTTTGATAAGAACCATCATTGGCGCCAAGGTATGTTGGGCGACCTGCGCAATGCTTACGGGTCAGACGGTTGGTTAACCGCCGAAATCTATGGCCTGCGCAATATCGTTGGTGCCGACGCTGTCGTCACAGGGGGGCATCATGACGTCGGTGAAGACCGCCCTTGGCTTTGGGGGGTGGATTTTGGCGACTGGCAGGGTAGCAATTACGCCCAATCCTATGAGAACAAATCTGTTTTTGCGATAAACTTTGGCAGCCATAAACAAATATTCAACGCCCCCTCCAATCCCATGACCGCGCTGTTGGCGCAGCGTTGGTATACGCTTGCAGTGGGATGGGGCGCACGGCCAGCATGGTGGCTGCATCATATGGCCTTGGGTGGCACGATCGGCGACGTCCACATGCGAACCGTCAATAATGGCCACGCAGAGCAGCCTTACCGCGAAACCATGGACTATTTCCCCACAGGTCAATATCTGTGGCGCAATCCGATCTGGGTCAATCTTCTTGGTGATCCAACAACACGTGCCTTCATGCTGGCACCGCCGCGGCAACTGGCTGCGCAATCAGATGATCAAGGTGTGCAGCTGCGTTGGACGGCACCACTCGATCCCGACGTTCAGGGTTATCGGGTTTACCGGGCGCGCGTTGGCAGTCAGGATTACGAGCTAATCAGTGGTGACACACCGGTTACCGCCATGGAATTTCGCGATACGGCACCAATGCTTCAGGCTCAGTACATGGTCCGCGCTTATGGATTAAAGGATGTCTATGCGGGTACATTCCACACGTTATCACAGGGTGCTTTCGCACAAGGGGACACTCTTTTAACAACGGCGACAGGGATTGACATCAGCGGGCCAAAAGACATCCCGCTTGCCCTGCCCCAAGAGTTTACGGCCCCTGTGAAGGGGATCATCCGTGCGTTCATCGCGGGGCCCGATCAGGGACGTCTGGATTTCGACGGCAATCAATGGGTGTTTTCACCACCCGCTGATTTTGTCGGGCAAATAGATTTGCCGTTTTCAGTGTCCAACGCCCTTCAAACAGACCGGGCCATACTGACAATCAACATCACAGAGTAACGCTGACTGAAATCGTTCTTCTTGGTGTCGCGCCCGGCACAGAGACAGATGGGCGTGCTCAGAGTGCTCATTGTTGCCATGTGCGATCCAGAGACAGCAAAAGAACAACGGACAAATCTGTCAGGTGGTTAGATTAGCCGAAGGCAAGATGGAGAGAATTGAACCAAGGTCCGCGCACTGGACCAGGGCGCGAATTCGGTCAATGAAAGTTTATTCAGGTTGAGAAACGCCATCCGCGACAATCACAATTGACGACTTCAATTCGCGCGCTGGTGCAGCTGCGCCTTATCTAAACGTCACGAAAAAATATGAAACCCAATCTTCAGGCTGCAGATTACACATGATTTGGAAGTGGTGGCGGACAGACAGGGAGTTCGGTTCCTATCTCATCCACCAACAATCAGTTAACACTCTGCAATCATTGGATACAGCAAACCCTAGTTCACTACAATAAGGCGCATATTGGTCAGTAATCTGGTCAGTAATGACTAGAATAGAGTCAAACTCTTTATAGTACCTTTCTGTCTTAGGTTCATAACCCGTACATATTAAATGATATGTCTATGATAGTATGAGTATCGGTGCATTTGACGCATCCAATATCTAACGACTCTTTAGTTTGATTGAGTGCTATGGCAGCCATACCCCTGAGAGCCCCTGTGTGGCTTGCTGGGTGATGATATTGGCTGTTTTCTGCGTGGGTATGGCACTGCGTTAAGGGACTCAGAGGGGCTCTGAGAACACACCCCATTCGTGGACCAGTGGGGGCTAGGGTTAAGTATGTACTTGGTGTTTTACATAGTTCAGGTTCTAGATTGGTCAGCCTGTATGAGCAGTGCAATTAGTGGAGGATAGCTTTTAGATCATATCCTATTAAGAATAATGACGCTTCGAATCCGTGCTTTCTACTTATTAAATCGCCTTGTGCTGAAAATAGATCTGAACAGTCCAATACTGTATCCATAATCCAAGAAAGTTTTAACGTATCTCTGGACCAAACTGCGTCATCTTTATTGATCTTACTGACACCACTCAATGGTATTCCATTTTTCTTGTTACGATCCCAATTAGTTCCTACTGGGACGCTAAACGATAAAAGATTCTCTCTGCCGTTAGGGTGTATTTTTTGATGTTTATAAAAAAGGTTGACGAGACCCACCATACCCATCGCAACTCTTGAATCATAAATTGGTAAAGCATCATCAGAGTTAAGAGCATATATTTTGGTCCACATTGAACCAGTATAACGAACTTGCTTCAAGAGTTCTGGTTCAAGGTTGTGTCCTTTGAATATGGATTTCGTTTCATCGAGATAAGAAGTCAGTTGATTTTTCAATACCAAGTTTTGGATATTGATTGTTGCACCAACTTTCTTGTTCCTATCTCCGCCCCATTGCAAAATTTGAGTTGCCGCTTTCTGTGCTTCGTCATCATTCCCTGATGCGCAAGCTAATTTTAAATTTGAACTCAATTCCGTCAAAAGACGTTTTGTCGAAAGCCAGTCAGAAGCTGTTTCTTTCGCTCCAGATGCTGCAATA
>ENA-OQVM01003391-OQVM01003391.1-marine-metagenome-genome-assembly--contig:-NODE-3391-length-17321-cov-3.108849_pt1 | contig 17321 bp, 7 predicted proteins | sample MGYA00237776_ERZ505498 | MGnify/ENA primary metagenome ERZ505498 (study PRJEB26159, sample SAMN06265151) | marine metagenome | isolation source: Helgoland LTER site | place: Germany:Helgoland, sampling... | reverse complement strand
CTGGTCTTCCTGTTCAGAATTTGGAAACTGAATAATGATCCTGAGCTGCTGGTAGTTTGGTGTGACAACTTTGGCCCCCTTTTGCTGTACTTCACCATTTAAATAGACCGTATATTCCACCGTCGTCTCACCGATTTTACGGTACGAGATTGTTGCTCGTTGGTCCTGATTGAAGCTGGCGATGGGGTATCGTTCGCCACTGTAGGAGTAACGAGCAGTTGAGCCACTCAGAGAGCCATTCACATCACTGGGACTTACGCCTGAAAGCGTGTAAGGCAAATAAGTTCCTGCAGTTAAATTCTGATTAATTGGATCATTATGTCCATCTGACCAATTATAGGTATATGGTCCTGTTGTTCCTGTTACACTATTCACTGTTATATCCCCACTAGAATCGCCATTGCAAAGAATATTAGTTGGTGTTAATACAGCACCCACTTGTACAGGTTGGCTTAATGTAATAGATAAAGATGTTGCACAACTATTACTATCCAATACCATTACACTATATGTTCCTGCAATTAAATTAACAGCATTTTGTGTAGTTTGACCGTTCGACCAATTATAAGTATATGGAGCAATACCACCCTGTGGAATAACAGTTGCTGAACCATCATTATAACCAAAACATGAAATTGATGCTGATGTTTGAGATGTTAAAGTAAGTTGCTGTGGCTGATCAACAGTTCCTGTAGCATAAGCAACACACCCATTATTATCAGTAATCGTACATGTATAAGTTCCGATTGGTAAATTTGTTAGTGCTTGTGAATTTTGTCCGCTTGGCCAACTATAGTTATATGCAGATGTTCCTCCAATAGTTGTTAAATTAATACTTCCATCAGAATTTCCAAAGCAACTTGCAGATGTTACAGTTGCAGTTGCAGATAATGAAGTAGAAGGTTCATATACATCATATGTAAAAAAGTATTGACAGTTAGTTGAATCAATAACTTCTACTGTATATTGTCCTGCTACTAAACCTGTAGCATTTTGTGTAGTTTGTCCATCAGACCACAAAAAAGTATAATTTCCATTACCCCCACTTATACTTAAGGTAATTAAACCGTCATTACTACCAAAACAAGAAACAGAATCTACATTAGCTGTAGCTGTAATTACTGATGGCTGATTAATTGTAATTGAAGATGACACTGAAGGGCAATTTATTGAATCTGTTACAGTTACAGTATAAACTCCTGCTTTAACGGAAAAACTATTGGAAGTATTAGTAGTTTCTCCACTAGAAACACTAACATTATTTCCATTATAATCAGTACCATTTATTTCATAAGTAAATGGAGCTGTTGAAGAAACTGTAATGTCTGCTTTAATTACTCCATTATTATCAAAACAATCCCAAATTACATTGTTCAACATATCAACTTTTGCAGAACCTTGTATTCTAATGCCGATGCATGTATTAGTAATGGATGCGCTACTTGATAAATAATAATCGTGAATTTTATTATTATTGATTATAACTACGGCGTTACTTGAATTGATATCGATTCCAATGCCACCGCCCACTGGTACCTGAGAAAAGAACTGAGAATGTCCATCGAATTCGTTGCCGGTAATCGTTCCGGAGTCGGTAATTTTTAAATAATTCAGTGTGGAGTAGGCGAGAATGGTATTCTCGGCATCAGATGTGATCCGCCCGTACTTTCCACGAACTACGCGAAGGCGTGAGGTGTGGTTTTGGGATTTATTGGCAAATACTTCAGCGGCCGAAAAATCAATCAGGTCGAGCTTGCTCCCATTGGCCTCAATTTCAAAAACATTTGCTTTGACCGAACCGTGGTGTTTGAAAACTAAGTCTTTATCGACCACTGAAATCTTGGGGTAGGTACCCGGCATGAAACGAATAATGTTCCCATTTGCTGCAGCATTAATTTCTGTCTGTGCATTGGAATCGGTAACGACCCGGGTTGCGCCGTGGGCGAGGGTGGTTCCTAGGATAAAACTGAGAAAAAAAGTAAGTATGGAAGATTTCATGATCAAAAAATTTACTTCACAGTGGCTCCGGTGGATTCAATGGTTACGGTGCCTCCAACGGGGACGGCAATGGGGGCAACATCCAATCCCAGCACGATGGGTTTATGCGTCGTCCGACCATCAGGAATGAAATTGTGCCCGCCAAACATTCCGATGTCATTACGCGAACCGTCTCGGTCATTGTACTGGGGAAGTGGTGAACCGGCGTTGATTAAAGGAGAATTCGCACTGGGGAGAAAATTTCCATTTGCTTTATCGATGAAAGGGCTAGCATTTCCATTTGGTTCTAGAATGTTACCCACCGATTCAACACCACCTCCAAATCCATAATTGTTGGCGTCCTGAAGACTATTACTTCTCCATAAAAAGTTGTTTTTAAAAACTACATTTGCGAACGGTGCCCACACTAATCGGTTTCCAGGGCTATTTCCTGTTCCATCCCTTATAAAACAATTCCAAATGGCATTGCCAATAATAGTAGCTCCATTGGTAGATTCTACAAAAATGCCTATACCTGATTTGTATTCAGTACCGAGTTGATGATTGTCGTAGCAGTCGGATACTATATTGTTAGTAATATCTGCCTTGGCGTTTCCTGTTATTCGAATACCTATGCACTTTGAATCAAAGTTAGTTTGATTCGAAACATTATAACCGCTGATCCGGTTGTTTTGTATCCTTGCATAAGTTTGGCTTCCGTTTACATCAATTCCAATACCAAAAAAGGAATTTCCGTCGAAGTCATTTCCAAGGATTTTTGAATTCCCCTCAATGAATGCATTACGAATCGTGTTGTATCCAATTATGGATATGCCCGCTTTGCAGGTAAGTTTTTCAGGGATTGTGGATTGGAAGATTTGAGCCTGAGTAGGGTTTCCTAACCGTTGTGAATGATTTAATGATAAATTCGCCCCGATATTTGATTTTATAATCGTAAGACTGCCCTGATCCACATTTACATCACCGGTAATGTTGCAACTTTGAATGTTGAAATCATGTGAAGTTCCATTGACATAACCTTGAATGCGCAGATTTTTTAGATAAAGGGATCTTTGAACTGAATTGGAATTACTTGCTGTAATATTGTTAACCTGTACCGAGTCGCCGGGTTGAACAACTAGGCTTAAAGACTTTTCACTGATCGATATATTTTCGGAGTAAACACCTTCTGAAATTCTAATCGTATCACCCGAACTGGCACCATTCACCGCCGCCTGCACACTCTGTCCGGGGCTGACCATGATCACTCCCCCGTGGGCGAGGGTGGTTCCAAGAAGCAGAGAGCAAAATAAGAAAAAAATATTGGTTTTCATGGGTTTTAGTAAATTACATTGAAATGGTGACATTTTGACTTAGCAAAAGTGGGGTAAATCGTACTTGGCACTAAGATAATTTACATAAAAACGAGTGAAAAAGGGGAATACTTGGTAACATTCAAACTTGGTGGAGTTTGAAAAAGTAATTTCTTTGCCCGCTGAACTGTATGTCATATCTTCGTAAGCACGGAAGATTGTGTTATTTAATTACTCTTTTTACTTAATTTTTAAGGATTGAGTCAATGGTTTATCTTATCATTGAATTTTACTAAAGGATTTTTTTACGGGAATAAATGGGTAATGGTGTTAGTGGGGAGTAGATTCCGAGTGCTTTGTCATCGCGAGGGTGTAGCCCGTGGCGATCCACTTTGATCCAGTAAACGAAGAGACAAGCTGTTCGCGTTCCCCGAGACACGATGGATTGCCGTGTTGGCACTGGGGGTGCCTCCTCGCAATGACAATATTTTGTTCACTACCATTCCTTATTACTCTTGTCATCGCAAGGATGTAGCCCGTGGCGATACATTGGTTCAAAAAATCTTATCGCACTGAAGGGATGCGTCGATTGCTGCTACCTTACCGATTCGGTGGTGTAGTCGTAATAATGGGCTTTGCCATCCTGTTTTTTCAGGAATTAGATCCAGTTGGCAGAGATGCGAGTAATAGGTTAAGTCAGAAACCTAAGTTTTAAAAATAGGTTTTTGTTTAAGTGAATCTATTATCTCACTAATCTTCTAACATGCTAAACGCTATTAGTTAGGCTCAATGGAATGTGTGTTAGCATTATAATACAATATTTGATCACCTGGGTTTTTTAGTAAATATATCCATGCGGTATCATGCCACCGAAAAAGGTATGGAAATACATCCTCTTGGGTCCACCGCCATCCATCCTTTTCGTTCCATAACCAGATACTTTTGTCTTCGAGTTCTGAAATGTATAACCATTTGAATTGGGAATGGTATATCCAGGAAATATTTTTAAATTCCTTGAACTCGCCAAACCATGAGGAATCTTTCCATCCACCGATCAAATTTTTCGCCTCCGTCCATAATGTTTTATGTGAATTCTTCTGTGGAATTATTATTTTTTTAATTCCACCATTCGATAAACCAACTCCGTTTTTTCCGTAAGCTTCATAATAAAGAATCGATCCATATCTAAAATTTTTAATCAATAATTTGAATTTTTGTCCATCTCTCTCGATTGCTGCTATCGGTTCTGTGTTATTAAAATTTATATCGTAGCTAAGAAGTATCCCGAGATCTGTAATAGGAGCTCCACCATTCGTTATGATTTCACCAAGTAGGGCATATCCACTGGTTGTATTTCCTTCATGACCTAAAGTTCTTACAATAGGAACTTGTGCGTGCGAGAATTGATTGAAGGGATCCGTTCCCCAAATTATTTCATTTAAGTCCGTTATGCCGTCGTTGTCATCATCCAGATCGATCTCATCAACGATGCCATCGTTATCAAAATCGAAGTCATAAGCATCCTCAATCCCGTCTCCATCACGATCTTCTATAATATTTTCGATTGAAATTAAAAATTCTTTTTCAATGGACATATTATAGTCGTCGCTCGCACGGATTTTAACATTTAAGCTTTCATGTTTCTCAAAATCAAACTGCTTAGTCGTAAAGATAGTACCATCATTTTGTATTTGGAATAAATGGTGTGGAATAATGTTATGAATTGGAAGATTCCATTTGTTTCCGAGATAAGATTCAATTTCTTTACGCTGGGGCACAGGTAACGCCGAATTGAAAATTAATGTTTCACCAATGGATCCTTTGGGATGCTGACTTATGTCCAAGTTTGCAAAAAGTCTGAAGATATGATGAGTGCCCGGTGCACTTGTGTAGGGTACCTTGCCTTTATCTGTACCATTTAAAAAACACTGTACGAAATTTTGTTTCAAATCAAATACGAGTTCATATAGTGCTGGCCCTGCCTGCGACTGGGCAAAAAATACTTTGTTATTTCCGGTTGTTTCATTGCTAAAGTAGTGTCCATGAAAACCGTCTTGTTGATGAGATCGAAAATTAAAATACCCCCCCTCGCAATTACTATTGTATGAAAATAGAGCATCACCAGCACTGTCAACTTCCTCAAGTTGTGCGACCATTAAAATGCTAAAGTTGTCTCCTAAATTAATACTTCCCAATGAGTGCATGAAGTCATTTCCGTCAAAATATAAAGAATTATAATTGTTCAAATTGCTATGTTGGAGAGATGGTCGATTATCTGCGATGTTCTGAACGAAGTCATGTCGTGAGCCGATTTTATTTTTCCATATTTTAACAGCACCTTCTTCATCATGTTCGAATGTGGATGAATCTGTTGCATCCAGCCAAAGTAGGGGTTTAATTTGTTTAGGATATTGTGGAATCAGCGAGTAGTTCAAAGTATTGCTTCCCTGGGGATCTAAGCCTTGAATTTTACCCACCAATGAACCAACTGGTTGGTTTTCTTGAACTTGTAATTTCTCGAGTACTTGCCAACCACTTGGTGGTTCATTGTCGGAGGTTTTGTCCCATGGGTCTGTTCCGTAAAGCATTTCGTTTGCATTACTTACCCCGTCTCCATCGATATCCGGGTCCTCATGGTTCTCCAATAAATCGCCATCAAGGTCCTCGATCTCATTGTTAAGAGAGAGGGTGAACTCTTTAATCAGTGAAATATTATGATCGTCAGTTACCTTTACGGTGAGAGGGAAAGAATGCTCATCTGTCTCATAATCGAAAGTCTTTTCAAGGCGAAGGTGCCCGTTTTTATTTAAAGTGAATAAAGAAGATGTTTCGTAGTTACTGAATGCATAGAGATGCCAGGTGCTAGAGGTAATTGGACTAATCGTGAATTCAGTTGTTGTTGAACTGGCGATATAGGTACATTCAACTAATATTCCATCATTAGTCGAAGAAGTGTATGAATTTTGGTTTACAGTAATGTGCCGCAAAGAATCGGAGTTGGTAATGAGTGCCTCCCTTGCCGTTTCGGTTCCCCACGCCTGACTGTATAGAGTGAAAACATATTTTTTGCCAATAGTTAACCCGGTCAATTTGATTTTTTGAGGATTCCCTCCAAAACGCATGCCGTCGGATAACATATCCCCGACTTGTCCGTTAACTGTTGATTTCTGACTTCCATGTTTACTCTGCAAACCGGAGGTTATCTCCCATCCTTTTCCTGAAAGTCCAGACTCCCCAGAGAAGGTTACCCGATTAATTATCTTGTCCGTTCCGTTCACATTGACTGCACAGGTGTAGGACCGGGGTGAGTCGATACCTGTATCGTGATCGCCTGTTAGGTGTGCCGTTCGCCATCCTATTTTTCCGTCACTTACAAGTTTATAAGAATGGGTTTGGTTTTCATCAGGATCATCGGTGGAAAAGTTTAGGATGTTAGTACCGCTTGAAACATTTTCTTTAAAATAAAGGTTTGATGCTATGATATCGATGGGTGAACGGTTTTTGGAGTTTTGATCCATTGGGTCGGAATTATTCTGCCATTCGTTCCAATTACTCACTCCATCTCCATCCCAGTCCTCGTCGAGTAAATCTTCGACTCCATCTCCGTCCAGATCCGCCTCTGCAAGATTGGTTATGTCGATGGTGAAGTTTTTGTCGAAGGACAGACCATCATCGTCCATGGCCCGAATGCTAATTGTTAGATTTGCATCGATTTCGTGGTCAAATGTGGTTGTGGTGCGGAGCGTCCCATTATTATCGATGCTGAGAAAGACATCGCTTTGATCAAAACTTTGATAGTTTTTCGAGTAGAGGTGATCATTGGGCAGGGAACTTTCCAGGCCCCACTTGTGGGCAAGATAGCCCTCAATCCGCAAATGCTCCTCCTGTTGCATTACTCCACGAACCACTAACATTTCACCAACCGTCCACTCAGGAATATTCTGCGATCCGTAATCTGATGGGAAGAAGAAGGCACCACCAATATTTGTTTCGGTTGTTCTTGGTCCGCTCATAATAACGGTTCCATTTTTGTATAATTTCTGAATTCTTTTACTCACAGAAAATTCAAAGCACAACAGTAACTCTTCACCATTCGAGCTGAAATTCGTGGCTCTTCGCACATCCGAAAATCGCCAAAATATTTGATTGTTATTCCAAGGGAAATGATCTCCCCAGCCAAAATTAAACGGAAAGCCTGACTTTGTAGATTTGTTGGAGCGAAAAGTCATGTAGAGTGAACCATCTGTTAGTTTGCCAGAAGCCGCTCCATTTACCCCCATTGGGTTCCAATTGGCTCCGTTCTTATACCCCCATAATCTTTTGGATATTTGGTCGGCAGCGGTGAACTCAATCGCATTTAGTCCATTAATCGAACCATTGGTATCAGGCTCTTTGCCTAATACTGGGCTAAGGTAAATATCTGGGTCTATTTTATTTCTCCAAGCACTGAGCTTGTTGGTTGCCTCTACTTTTTGAATTGTACGAGAATCAGATGCGTCAAACCAGGCGGTTAATCCATCGACACTGGAGGAGTGGAATCTATTAGGATCCCCACTTGTAGATAGAGTGTATTTATGGTGTGCATCTCCATCAAGATCAACTGCCTTTACTTGCCCAACAACTGAGCCGATCGCAGCATTTTCTGAAACTCTTAGTGGGCTATTGGTAGTAACGATATCATGTGGGATTGTACTTTGATTGCTTTCGTAGTCCTCGATCCCGTTGCCATCGGCATCTTCCAACTCATTGGTTAGTTGAAGGGTAAAGTTTTGCTCACTGTAGGCTCCGTAATTATCCACCGCCCGAACGGTGAGGGAATAATTGTGATCATCAGTTTCGTAATTGAAAGCACGTTTCGTAAAGAGGGTGCCATTTTCATCAATTTCAAAGAAATCAACAGATGAGTTGCCAGTAGGCAAAGGCAAATTCCATTTACCGATTAAATAATCTTCAACCTGCTTGATCTCCGCGGTATTTAATACCTGATCAAAAACGATGAGTTCCGCGACCTCACCTTTCGACATTTCTGTAAACCAGGAGGTCTTTGCATTTCCCCAACCACCTAGAGCTAGAAGTTTGGGCCGATACACTGCTCCTGCACCATTAGGCGAATCAACCATATTTATTTGATCAACCCAACCTTGCCCATAGTCACTGCTGTTCATTGTGCCAATATGTAAATGCCAGTCCTGATCAGCGGGTACATTACGATTGTTCGACAACCAACCGTTTACATAAAAGGAATCAACCCCTGAACTGTGATAACCAAAAAGCCAATTAATTTGGCTAACATCTGAAATTAGACGTTTATTTAAACCTCCTGAATATCTAGCTACCGAAAAAATTGTGTAATTATTGAAATCGGGATAAAGCGATGTTCCTGTCCAAATAAGAGTCTGCCCATCAAACTTGACCACGCCTTTTCCTTCTTTAGCTGAATATGTCGGCTTCCCCTTGGTTTCATTGAAATCATACCCATTGCCTGATTTATCGACCCACAGGGATATATCGTCACCCACTCCGTAAGTGTCTGGTTTGAGATTGCCATCAATATCACTACCGTCCAGCCATAGAGAGGGGGTAACTTCTAAAAGTGGATGAAGTGAGAAACTGAGATTCTCATTCCCGTCGGGGTCAATGGCGTTGATTTCACCAATTTTTGTACCTGTAGCCAAGTTTTCAGTGAAGCTGAGGTTCGACAAGGTAATGGCATTGGGAGGACGATTCGTAGAATTTGAATTATACGGGTCGGATTTTCCAAGCAGTTCATCTGCATTGCTCAAACCATCGTTATCAATGTCATTATCCAGATGGTCAGGTGTTCCATCTCCGTCCACATCTTCAGCTGTATCTGTAACCTCAATTGTGAAAAGCTTATCGAAAGATGCCCCATGAGGATCGGTTGCCCGAACGGTTAAAGAAAAATTTTGTTCTGTTTCGTAGTCAATAGTTTGGGCAAGGGTTAGGGTTCCATTATTATCAATGGTGAAGTGTTCATTACCCAGTGTGTTATTCTTATCCTTGTAAGAGTGAGTCTGAGCCAAGTTGTTTTGTAAGCCCCATTTTCTTGCTAGGTAATACTCAACACTTTCAACCTCCCAATCGTCCAACGGTTGGTCAAAAAGAACAAGTTCCCCATAATCTCCGTCAAAATTGTTGTAAGAACTATTTAAATTTCTATCCTTCCCGATTCGATTGGTGGAAACATTACCAATTGGCGCAAAAGAGATCAGGAAGAAATCAGAGCTTGGTGAGTTCGAAAATCGTGCATCGATCTCCAATCCATTAAGTCGTGATATGCCATTCTTCAGGTTGGCATGTGCGTGGGTCGAATGTAAAATTTTACTTCCATTTGAGTGAAAATGGTGGGCGCTTGCATGACTCAGGACATGTCCGGAGTTTCTTTTAAGTACGGCAAAGGCGGAGCGAATGTTATTCACCGAGGCCCACTCATGATAATCTGTTGTGGAGGAGCTAGCCTGGTATCTCATCACAGATAATCCGTTTTGAATATTTTCCACCACCGTGGGAGAATTGTATCTATTGGCATCTCGATTGTAGGTACTCAGATCCTCCCATGTGGGAGACTTGGCCGATGGATGGTTTGCATCCAGCCATAATACAGGTCCCAGCTGTTTAATCGTTTTTGGTAATGCGTAAGAAAAATTAGAATCCCCGTCCGGATCGGATGCGGAAAAAGTACCGACGATTGTGTTGAGTGGTGCATCTTCCGAAATCGTTAATACGCCGCTGGCATTCAACTCATTGGGAGCAACATTTGCATGAGAGCTGGGGTCCCGCGGGTCGGACGGGTAGGCAATCTCGATCAGGTCAGGAAACCCATCCCCATCATCATCCAGATCGTAATGATCTTCGATCCCATCATTATCCAGATCTTCAAATACATTACTGAGCAATATTTTGTACTCCTTTTCATTTTGCACTGAACCATTTGCTGATGCCCGCACATGTATATTGTAGGTGGATGCATTGGTCTCGTAGTCTAAAGATGTTGCCGCTAGCAAAACATCTTTGCGGCCAGGATGAGAGGGGGGTAATTGATGTACCAAACCCCACTTGTTTGAGAGGTAGGCTTCTATGGATTGTTTCTCCAATGAATTTAATGATCTATCAAAGGACAGAACCGCGGCTATTTCCCCGACCCAACTTCGTTGATTAATATTCCGATCTGCTCCTAAAACATATCCATTTGCAGAGATTTCGCCCTTGGAAGAAAATGAAATGATGAATGGTTGGGAAATCTCCTCTATCACGCTATCACTGGCCTTAGTTAATTTGGTGTTTAGATATATTTCATCAACCCAACCTCCCCACGAGAATCTATTGGAATGGATTTGACCATGAAAGGAAGGTTCATTTTTTCCTGTGAATAAGGAGTTGTAAGAAGGAAAAGTGGATCCCCCCGACCATCTTGCCACCAAGTAACAATCCTGCCAGTTTGCATCGTTGGGAGCATTACTTGTCATTTTTTTATTTGATGACCATGCAAGTACATTCCTACCGTTTAATTTCTGACTTCCGGAAACCGGGAATTGGCCGGAAACAGCAGTGGCATTGTATTCATTTGAACTTTTGTCTGCCCATCGACTCACATTCCCATCCTGATCTGCCGTGATGGTGGATACATCCGAAGCGTCTAACCATAAGGAGAGCCCTTCTGTTGCTGAGGGATCGAATGACGCTTGGTCGGAGAAAGTAAATTCTGCATTGTCATTGGAAACATTGGCTTCGGTCAGCGAATAGCTCCAACTGGCATTGTAATCTGGATCTACATCTGAAAGATTGACGAATGCAGTACCTACGGGCAATTCCTCGGCCAAGGAAATCGTTCCATCCATGATTCCGCCATTTTTATAGGTATGGTATTCATCCAACTCCTGAACAAGATTCCATTTATGGGCAAGGTAGCCTTCCACTCTTTGGCGGTCGCTGTCGTCCAAGGTATCATTGAAAATGAGAATTTCCCCCCACTTGTATGGACCCCCAACGCGCAATGGTTCAATTTGATTTGATATAAATCTAGAAATTATAGAGGTGCTCTGCTGTTGAAATGAACCATCAGAATAGTATAGTAAGGTATTTTCCGTACCATCGTATCTAATAGTGATGAGCTTGGTTTCACTTCGTGCATCCATGTTTAAATTTCCGCTCAATCTATTTGCACTGCTACCTTTACGAGCCCACCAAAGTGCAGCAGCTTGATTGTTATTCGGATTCATTATGTCAAACGACCATCCCGAAACAGAGTTGTTGCCATTGCCTTCACCATGCTTCCAAATTCCTTTGGCCCAAAAAGTAACTTTCGACCATTTGTAAACAATTACTATGGTCATGCGTTCCCAAGCATCAAAAGCAACTGCAGAATTGGAAATTTCGTAGGTATCTTCACTCGTATCGATGGAAGGCATTCCGTTCAATGTCTTCTCGGCATAGGTAGGATAACCTTTAATTTTCAGCGCATTATGCCCCTTGCCACTTTTATCTACCCAGAACAAAGTAGAGTCTCCATCTTCGGGAGGGCCGAGTTCGCCGAGGTGGGTTCCGCGGTCCAGAGTGGAGGGGTCTGCTGCATCGAGCCAGAGCATCAAGTTGGAATCGATGGTGAGAGGAGAAAAGACATCCTCATCGATTAAACTTACGGAAAAAGATCTCTCACTGGAGGCATTTCGCTCATCAGTCACCCGTACTCGAAGGGAGAATACGCTGGCGTTTTTCTCGAAGTCAAACAGTGAAACAGTTCGTAATAGACCAGAAGAATCGAGGGTGAAATGGTCATTGTCTGCATCGCCTGTGCCTGGTGATAAGCTAAAGGATAAAGTTGAATTATTGTCTACATCGGATGCGGTGAATTGGCCGACATAGGTTCCCGCCGGACGGTTCTCTAAGATGGTAAGCTCGGCGGTGGAGTTCAGGTCGACGGGGGCATAGTTAGAAGATGCATGGCTGTCTGGGTCGGAAAAGTTTGCAAGTTCAAGGGCGTTGCTCAATCCGTCGCCATCGCGATCTGGGTCGGCAGAATCGAGTACGCCGTCTTCATCCAGGTCGTTTGGTAAATCCCTGATACTAACAGAAAAGGTGGCACTCGAGGCCACACCACGTGAATCTGTGGCGATGAGGGTGACGCTGACTGATGCAGAGGTCTCATGATCAAATGTACGATTGGATGAAATCACGCCATCGGTTGATATTGCAAAAGCGGGAAGAATTGGTTCATAGGCTAATGGCAGGTTCCATTTCCTGTGCAGGTAACTCTCAACTTCCTTAATTTGATAATCACTTAAAGTCTCGTTGAAAATAATTAATTCTCCGAGGTCGCCATTAAAGAACCTCGCTTCAATATTTCGATCATTAGAGAAATTGTTAGCAGTCACATCACCAGTTGTCCGGAGAGAGATAATCGAAAGATCTTTGGGAATATCTGTATTGGATCCGTCAATCGAATTTCCATTGATAGATAATCTACCATTTAAAACATGGGGAGATGCATGTTTTTCCCACCAAAATTGTCCGGTGTTAAAATGAAAGTGAACTAATTTATCATGGCTAAGCATGAAGCTATAACCGCTTTCTTTTCTCAACACCCAAAATATTGTTCGAATGTCGTTTAATTCATCAAACGAATGATAGGCTCCAATTGCTCCGCAGTAATGCATGAGAGACATTCCATTGTGGGCGTTTTGCTTAATGGATGGATATCCATGTGCACTTCCATGCATTGTGGCATGATTGGAGTTTTGACTTTTATCGAACCATTGTGTGCCTGCCCAATCTAAATCACTTGCATCCAACCACAATTTAGGAGAGAGACCTCTCGGAAAAGTTGGTTTTAAGGAAAACTTAATTTTGTTAGAATCAAGATTTACCGGGGTTATTTTACCGATAATTGTACCCGCTGCAGAATTTTCTTCGATGATCAGATTACCCGCCTCAATCTCTGAAAGGATTAAATTACCCAGTAGAGAGTTTTTTAAAATTAAAATAAAAAATAACAAAGAAGCTGTTTTTTTCATAACTGTATTAATTTGATTCAAAACCGGGAACAGCTTTATTCTGGGAAAGATGGTGATAAATCCTGCCTGGCACATAGCAAATTTTGATAAAAACTTATAAAAAATCGGGACACTCGAAGGATTTCAAACTTGGTGGAGTTTGAAAAAGTAATTTCTTTGCACGCTGAACTGTATTTCATATCTTCGTGAGCACGGAAGATTGTGTTATTTAATTACTCTTTTTACTTAATTTATAAGGATCGAGTCAATGGTTTATCTTATGATTGAATTTAGCAGGGTAATTTTACAGAACCCAGGGTGTTCGTTGAAAGTAGATTTCAAAAGAGTGCGGATCAGCCGAACGGTGATAGTGGATTGCCGCGTCGGTCGATTCGCTCCCTTCTCGCAATGACAAGGGGATTAAATTTTGATAGGAGTACATTTTAGGTTGTTGATTAGGTGCGTTTGCGCGAGTTTTGAGTTTCGGATGAAAACGACTCAGTATTTTGAATTTACCAGGAAAAGACCGGATCGGTCGATGATTCTTGATGAATGGATACTTTCCGCGATTAATGATCCGGAAGACCAGGTGATTCAATCGGACGGAAGAATAAGAAGGTGGACTTGGGTGAATGAATTATCTAAGTATTTAAGGGTAGTTCTGCTTGAAGACGGAATCACTGTTCATAACGCATTTTTTGACCGAGATTATAAAAGGAGAAAGAAACATGAAAATTAATTACTTTGAGGATACAGATACTGCGTTGATTCATTTCACTGAAAAAAAAGTGGTGGAAACCCGCGAGGTATCGGAAAATGTGTACCTAGACTTGGACGAGCAGGGAAATCTAGTTTCCATGACCCTGGAACATGCGGGAGAGAAGGCAAATATTGAGGATTTTTCATTCGAGAGATCGAAGAGTCTCGCCTCCTAAATTCTTGATGTTTCTTTAAGGTCGTTTTTTTAGTTGGGCAGTAGATTACCGGGTCGGCATCGTGCGTGCCTCCTCGTAATGACAAATAAGGAGATCAATTAGGAAAAATTAATCGATTTTTTGGATAAATTAAGGTAATATACATCTATCGTGAAAAGCTATCGGGAGATTATATCCATTCAAAAAGGTAAAAGGGGGGGGAAGCCTTGTATTCGAAATCTTCGGATTACAGTCTATGATGTTTTGGGCTGGATGGCTTCGGGAATGAGTAAGGAATTGATTATTGAGGAGCACCCTGATCTTACCAAGGATGATCTAAATGCCTGTCTTTCTTTTGTTGCAGATCGTGAGCGTGTGCTCGCGAGTGCATGAAACTACTCTTCGACCATAATTTAAGTTTTAAGCTACCCAAGCGCCTGTCTGCGATATTTCCGGGCTCAATAAGTGCAAGTGCGGCGGGTCTGAATACCGCAACAGATTTACAGGTTTGGGAATATGCGAAGGAAAATGATTTTGTTCTGGTGACGCAGGATGCGGATTTTATTGATTGGAATCGATTATTTGGAATACCGCCCAAAATTCTTTGGATTCGTTTCGGTAATCAACCAGTTGACTTTGCTGAGCAAAGATTTCTGCTCCATGAAAATGCGATTAAGTCTTTTGAGAAAGATGAGGAGATCGAGATTTTAGAAATAAATTAAGGAGGATTTATTTCCGACTGGCTCGACTTGATCGTTCGATTTCATATTACTGGGCAGTGGATTGCCGCGTCGGCACCCTGGGTGCCTTTTTGCAAGGACAGGGGGTTGCTACTTTACTGATTCGGTAGAATAGTCGTAGTAACGGGCTTTACCATCCTGTTTTTTGAGGAAGTAGATCCAGTTGGCAGAAGCGTGGTTAAAGAAGTGGGGGAATACACCGTTGGCGGTCCAGAGCCAGCCAAATTCCTGATTCCATAGCCAAAGGTCTCCGCTCTCTCCATGGGTGGCATGCATCCAGCCGAGTTCGGTATGATAGAGCCAGGAACTGGGGAAGGGGCGGAAGGAACCAAACCAGGGCGATGTGCGCCATCCTTCGACGGTTTCTGGAAGGGGAGTCCACCAGTAGGTTTTGGTTTGGTTGGCATCGGGTTTGACCGGAGTAACGGGCTTGGGTTGTACCACGATAGTCTGGTTATTTTCAGAAGTCGGGGTGGCGTTTTGATCCACGATGGGGGCGGTTGTAGAATTAGAATCGGTTTGGTTTTGATCGATAATGGGAGGGGTAGTCTGATTATGATCTGTTTGGTTTTGATCGATGACTGGTTCCGTAGTTTGATTGGATTCAATGGGGGGTTGTGGATCGTCACTTGGATCATTGAGTACATAGACAGGAAAGGTTTGTTGAATCGATGCATTGAATTGATCGGATACACGGACGGTGATTGAATAGGTAGTCCGGTTGGATTCGTAGTCAAATAGGATTGCGGAAGTGAGTGTTCCGTTTGGATCGAGAGAAAATACTTGGCTCTGGGTGGATGAATTTCCTTCGATTAAAGAGTAGGTGAGGGTGGTCTTGGAGTCGATGTCCTGAGCAGAGAATGTACCGATGGTGGAACCAATTGGGCTGTTTTCCATGATAGTCAGGTTGGAATCTGCAATTAATTGAGTGGGAGCGGCATTGGCAGTCGAATTGGCGTCCAATGGGTTGGAGCCGTAGGCAAGTTCAGCGGTGTCGGAAAAGCCGTCGTTGTCATCATCGGGATCGTAGGCGTCCTCGATGCCGTCTCCATCGAAATCTTCCACGATATTGGAAATTTGGACGGTAAAAGTTTGTTTTATGGTTAGATTATATTGGTCGCGGACTTTGGCATTTATGGTGAATGAAGAATTGGATTCGAAATCAAAAACGGCGGCCGTTTTGAGGGTGCCGTTAGAATCCATGGAAAATAGATGATTGTCCATCGCATCCGCTGGGCTTTGACCACCTTGATTGACCAGTCCGAATGTGAGAGTTGAGTTGGCATCCGGATCGGTGGCAGTCAGTTGGCCGACAATGGACCCAATCGTTAGGTTTTCCGCAATTTGGAGTTGAGTGCTTGTGTTTAAGTCGGAGGGGGAGGCATTGGCGGTGGAGTTTGCATCCAATGGGTTGGAACCGTAGGCAATTTCGGCGCTGTCGGAAAATCCGTCATTATCATCATCGGAATCGTAGGCGTCCTCGGTGCCGTCTCCGTCAAAATCTTCGATAATATTGGTAATTAAAATAGAGAAATTACCTTCAGTGGTGGCATTATGATCGTCTTTGACTTGTACGCGAATGGAGTAGGTATTGTTTGATTCGTAGTCAAAGGAGGATGCGGTTTTCAGGGTGCCATTGGATTCAAGAGCAAATAGATTGTTTTGAGGGGAGGTGTTGTTATTATCGATAAAGGAGTAGGTGAGGGTATTATTTGCATCTGGATCGATGGCGGTGAAGGTGCCGATGGTTGATCCCACGGGGCGGTTTTCGAAAATAGAATTATTATCAAGTACCAAGTTAGTGGGTGAATAATTCCCGGTAAAGGCTTCGACTTTAAAGTTTGATTTGAGAACTTCCCCCCAGGTTCCGTTAGAGTCCTGGTAACGGATTCCAATTTGATGGATGCCTAAACTTAGAGTGGAAACTGGAATTTGGGTGTCTACAATACTTTCAAGGGAGTGAGAAAAATTACCGTCTGCGGGTGTTAGGGAAGTGGCGTTTCCTTCACCTGGGTCGGCATCAATAAAATATTCGGCAGCAGCAATGTTGGAAATTCCGTGAATGCTGTAATTTCCTGTCGTGCCGGATTGATTGAGATCGGGTGCGGGGTTGAAAATGGTGAAGGGTTGTTTCAATATCTCGCCCCATGTGCCGTTATCATCTTTATACCTGATATTGAGGATGTGGGTACCGAGTGAGAGGTTTGCGACGGAGATGTTGGTGTCGAGGATAGCTTCAAGAGAATGAGAAAAGTTTCCATCTGCGGGTGGTAGGGTTGTGGCATTTCCTTCGCCCGGATCGGTGCCGATGAAGTATTCGGAAGTTGCGATGTTAGAGATTCCGTAAAGGTTCGAATTTCCCGTGGA
>ENA-OQVM01003389-OQVM01003389.1-marine-metagenome-genome-assembly--contig:-NODE-3389-length-17328-cov-19.555562_pt1 | contig 17328 bp, 15 predicted proteins | sample MGYA00237776_ERZ505498 | MGnify/ENA primary metagenome ERZ505498 (study PRJEB26159, sample SAMN06265151) | marine metagenome | isolation source: Helgoland LTER site | place: Germany:Helgoland, sampling... | reverse complement strand
CTGAAGGGCGCCCCGTAGGGTGAGCGAAGCGAATACAAAAAGTGACTGGCTGTCGGGCCACCCCCGACGACCTTGAACTTAAAAACTCTAAAAAAAAACCCAAATCCAATCCAATCGTAATCGTAATCGTAATCGTAAAATCAACCCATCAAAAAAAATCCAACTCATCTATTCCAAACCGAATAATCATACCTAACATCATCATAAGCCAACTGCACACAAAGCGCCGCCACCAACTGCTTAGCCAACGTCTTCTTATCCGGCAACACAGCAACCTGCTGCTGCAACTGCGTCACCTCAAGCTCAGGAAAACCACAAGGATTAATCCCCGCGAATGGCGTCGTATCAAAATCAAAATTAAAACACAGCCCATGATAAGAACAACCACGACTCACTCGTAAACCCAAGGCCGCGATTTTTTTCTTCTCAACATATACACCCGGCGCTTTTCTATCGCCATAAGCTTCCACGCCATAACCCGCAAGCACATCAATGACTGTTTTCTCTAAACACTCAACCAAAGCTCTAACACCTAAACTACGGCGACTTAAATTAATTAACGCATACGCCATAATTTGACCAGGACCGTGATACGTCACCTGACCGCCTCTATCGACTCTCACCATCGGTATATCACCGGCATCTATCACATGCGATTCATCGGCAGCCTTACCTAAGGTAAATACTGGAGCGTGCTCAAGCAGCCATAACTCATCTGGCGTTTCAGCAGTACGTGTGCGTGTAAATTCTTTCATGGCTTGCCAGACGGGATCATAGTCAAGCAATTGAGGTGTAGCCGAAGAAGGAGAAGCTTCTATAGAGTTGGTGCCATGATTTAAAAAATCACGCACCTGTAATTGAGAATCAACTGGCATTAGATAACCATCTTAACGCGGCCAGTGGCTTTTAATTCGTGAAACAAGGCCATAATCTGCGGCTCGCCAGTGGCGCGAATAATGACGCCTACTGAGCGAAATTTACCTTTACTGCTATCTCGACTTGTCATTGTAGTCGCGTCAAAATCTGGCGCATGCTTTAGAACAATACTAGCAACAAGCACATTGAATGATTCATCTGCCTCGCCCAATATTTTAATGGGATAGTCGCAAGGAAACTCAATTTTCGGCTCTTCCTGCCCTTCTGGAAGCGTTTGGTTACCTATAATCTCACTCATTATCCGCACTCATTATATAAGGCCTTTGTGTTATCTTAATCAAGACCAAAAACGCCTCTAATAAATAATATAAAGTGATCCCATAAACGAGAAAATAACGTGGCTGAATCAATATTATTAGCCGCCAACAACTCACGCTGCTCTAACACTTCACCATGAAGACTAATATTTAATAGACCATATGATTGCCCGGCTAAGATCGGTGCAACAATATTATTATCGACTTCTATAGTCACTTGTAAGTTATCGCGCTGACCACGAGGAATCGTTAGTACAATTGGATCAGCTAAAACAAGATCTAGCGAGGGGCTAGCACCCGCCCAAAGACGGGGGGAATTAATGATTTGATCGGCGCTATAAAGCTGATGTGTTTCGTAATATCGAAACCCATAAGATAATAATTTTTGCGTTTCTTGCTCTCGCCCACGACCGCTTTTAGCCCCCATAACAACAGACACTAAACGCATATCACTGCGCTTAGCCGATGCGACAAGACAATATCCCGCCTCAGCTGTATGACCGGTTTTTAAGCCATCTACGCTGGCATCACGCCATAATAGACCATTGCGATTCGGCTGCTTAATGCCGTTAAAAGTAAATTCTTTTTGTGAGTAAAGCGTATAGTGATCGGGGAAATCGCGAATCAGCGACGTCGCTAATTTCGACAGATCTCTAGCCGTGGTCAAATGCCCTTTAGCTGGCCATCCGGTAGCGTTAACAAAATTAGTTTTCTGCATACCTAACAGACTGGCTTGCTGGTTCATGACTTCGGCAAATGCACCTTCATCACCGGCAACAAACTCGGCTAGCGCCACGCTGGCATCATTACCCGATTGAATAATAACGCCTTTTAATAAATCTTTAACCGGTACCGTAGTACCTTCGCGAATAAACATCTTGGAGCCGCCCATGCGCCAAGCTTTAACACTTATAGGCACGGCATCATCTGCACTAATATTGCCTTTGACCAATTCCGAAGAAACGATGTAGCTGGTCATCATCTTAGTTAGGCTGGCCGGCGGCAAGCGCTCATCGGCATTCGACTCGACAATAATTTTGCCGCTATCAACATCAATAAGTATATAGCTGCTGGCGGCTAACTGAGGCGGCGAAGGCATTAAAGTCGCTGCGCCTTGAGCTAAGGTATAAGAACTGCTTAAAACGATAGATAAAACTGAACATCTTACCCATTGGTTAATTACTTTGATCACTTCTTTTCCTCTATTCATAAACTGAGTGCATCTTACCAAAGGATTTCAAACCTGCTGCATTTTTTATTGATAAACTTTCTACAGTCGAAGCAAAAGGACCAATTCGTACACGATATACGCCTTGATCTGATGGGTGAATAACCACATTCGCAGACTCATTGAGCGCTAACAGTGAGTCTAGTAGCTTATTCTGTAAAGCCTGTGCAGCCTCAAGGCTTTTAAACGCAGCCACCTGTAGATATTGTCGCTGAATAGCGGCCGTAATCACAGCGTCCGCACTCGCGTCTAGCGTGGCTGCTACTGCCTTTGGCGCGGCCAATGCAGCAGCCGAGGCTTTAGCGGCTGCTACTTTGTCTTTTTTACGCTGTCGCTTAGATTTCTTCCACTCTCGCGGGTCTATAGCCACAACCTCTACCCTAGCGGTGCCTTTTTTTAACATGCCAATTTTACTGGCGGCGGCATAGGATAAATCGATAATCCGCCCTTCATGAAAAGGCCCACGATCATTCACTCGTACGATGATTTCACGACCATTATCTAAATTCTTGACGCTGACATAGGTAGGAATCGGTAAACTTTTATGTGCCGCTGTCATCTCATACATATTATAGCGCTCACCATTAGAGGTCAGCCTGCCATGAAATTTAGTGCCATACCAAGATGCCCCACCACGCTCCTTATAGCCTTTGGCGGTTTTCATTACGCGATAGGTTTTACCTAATACCGTATAAGGCGTGAAATTACCCCCTCGACTGCGCGCTTCGACTTTTGGCGTAGCATTTATAATTTTACGATTATCGAGAGTAACATTCGGGGCGCTATCTGTGCTGCCACCCGGCTTACTTAAACCGCCAAAAAACCCACAGCCCGACAGCAATATTACAAACAGTAATATTACTGAGCGAGTAATCAAGACCTCTGTTTTTTTAATCATACTAATAAAAGGACCTCATTTATCTGATATCGCCTGACTGTTTAGCTTATGTTTATTATGAAGATGTAGGGCTACCCAGCATCCTTGGCTGCCGAAAGAATCGACTGGCTTAATTGATAAACCGCCATGGCATATTTTGAACGTGGGTTGTAACGGCTAATGACATAAAAATTCTGGTAGCCCAACCAAAACTCATCACCATCAGCATCATTAAATCGAATCACTCGCGCCTGACGCTCTGCGGGTACTTGATCTTGAGGGTGGTAGCCGGCTAATGCTAAATCTTCAACACTACGATTAGGCTTGATACTTTTACCGATAACACTCGTATCAAACTCGGCACTTACAGCCGCTCGGCTGGTCACGCGCCCTTCTGTCTCCCAGCCATGATGTACAAAGTAATTAGCAATGCTGTGAATGGCATCAACCGGTTCAAAGAGATCGACTTGCCCATCACCATTACCATCAACAGCCAAACGACGATAATTGCTTGGCATAAACTGACTCATACCCATTGCACCGGCATAAGAACCCAACTGCTGCTCTGGCGACCACTGTTGCTCACGACACAAGACAATAAACTCCACCAACTCAGAAGTGAAAAATCGACTGCGACGAGGATGCTCAAAAGCCAATGTCGCCAAGGCATCTAATACACTGGCTTTACCGGTATAACCACCGTAATTCGTTTCGACACCGACAATGGCGGTAATAATTTCACGCGGCACACCGTATTGCTGTTCAACTTGGTCAAAAATCTGTTCATGCTTGGCTAAAAATTTCACCCCTTGAGTGATACGTATAGGGCTTAAAAAGCTGCGACGGTAAGCTGTCCAGGTTTTGGTTTTTTCTGCCGCATTCGTCATACTATCGAGAATACGCTGCTGAGTATCCGCCTCTACTAACACGGCTTTGACTTGCTCAACGGTAAAATCATGCTCGCTAACCAGAGTATCAATTAATGCCTGCGCAGAAGGGTGTTCGCTATAATCGGCAAAAGCCAATGACGACAGGCTTAACGTAGCAAACAGAACCAGCTGGGCCAGGTAAAAGTTAAAACACTTTACTACCATTCTCATAAATCGTCTCTCACTCAATTTTCTGTTTTAAATGTCGTTTAATGAACTAACTAATAGACTAACGCTGAGTATCCTCAGTGCTAATAGCCATCAACACGCCAAAGCTAGCAAACATAGTGACCATTGCCGTGCCACCATAGCTGACTAGCGGTAAAGGTACACCAACAACCGGTAGCATACCGGAAACCATGCCCATATTAACCAATACATAAACAAAAAAAGTAAGAGTTATGCTGCCGGCAGCTAAACTGCCAAATATATTTTTAGCGGCAAGACTAATTTGTGCACCACGAATAATAATCAGTAGGTATAAAAGCAATAAAAATACGACACCCATAAAGCCAAATTCTTCGGCCAACACGGCAATAATAAAATCGGTATGGCTTTCAGGTAAAAAATCCAAATGCGATTGCGTGCCATTCAGCCATCCTTTGCCATCCCAGCCGCCAGAACCAATCGCAGTTTTTGATTGAATAATATTCCAACCTGCGCCTAAACGATCATCCTCAGGGTTAAATAAAGTCATAATGCGCTGGCGCTGATAACCATGTAATAAAAACTGCCATACTGGCCATGCAGAAACTACCGCTAATAAACCACCGCCAATTAAGAAACTCCAGCGAATACCGCCTAACCATAAAACAAATAAACCCGAGGCGGCAATTAAAATAGAGGTACCTAAGTCTGGCTGCATAACAATAAAGAGAGACGGCAAAATGGCAATAATCAAACCAATGAATAACGTTTGTACTTTGGGGGGTAAAATTTTATCTGACAAATACCATGCAACCGTGAGCGGCACTGCAATTTTCATTATTTCAGAAGGCTGAAAACGAATAAGGCCAAAAACATTCAGCCATCGCTGTGCCCCTTTAGAACCCTCGCCCACCCAAGCCACCATGAGTAATAAAAATATTCCTAGCACATAGCCTAAGGGGGCTAATGATTTCAAGGTCTTCACTTTTATTTGTGCAACGATAAACAGCCCCGTAAAGGAAATACCTAAATAAACTAACTGCCTCAATACACGCCCTAGCTCTTTTCCACTGGCACTATAAAGAACAACCAAGCCAAAAAAAGCGACAGCAACCAGCAATACTAGCAATGGCAAATCAATATGCCAGCGACGAAAGCGCCCCGCCTGAATCGATAACGCGCTGGGATCGCCTGGTAGGCTTCGAACAAAATCTGACTGTCCTCTCATAGTCTACAACTCATTATTTGTCACTCGCTTGCTGCTTACGAGCATTCGCCTCTAATACCCAATCAAATACCTTACGCGCAACGGGCGCAGCATGCGTACTACCACCACCTGCATTTTCAATAATCACGGCTACAGCCACCTGCGGATTATCAATAGGCGCAAAGCCTACAAATAATGCGTGGTCGCGCTGCCGTTCAGTAATCGCATCTTCGTCGTACTCTTCACCTTGGGCAATACCCACCACCTGCGCAGTTCCACTTTTACCCGCTATCCGATAATTGATACCACGACCGATACTTCTAGCCGTACCATTAACACGATCATGCACAACCGCTTCCATGCCATCAATGATTTGATCCCAATAGTTATCAGCAACTGAAAAAGTATTTTCGTGAACCACTTTCGTTTCCGGCAATTGCTTAACTAATCGCGGTATAGGGCGCTCGCCACGATTCGCAATGGTTGCCGTTGCCACGGCTAACTGTAACGGTGTGGCCAGCATGTAACCCTGTCCAATACCAATATTCAATGTTTCACCCGGAAACCACGGCTGGTTTTTATTTTGTTTTTTCCATTCTCGCGAAGGTAACAAGCCACTGCGCTCATTGGTAGAATCAATGCCCGTTCTAGCGCCTAATCCAAACTGGGCAGAGAAATCATGTATACGATCAACACCTAATTTATAGGCTAAGTCATAAAAATAAACATCACAGCTTTGCGCGAGAGAATCATGCAAATTAATAAAATGGGAATGGCCACCTTTTTTCCAATCACGGTATAAGCGATCATCATTGGGCAGTTGGTACCAACCCGGATCCGCAACATTACTGGTGGCACTCACTACACGATAATGCAAACCCGCCAAACCAATAATCGGCTTAATCGTTGAGCCAGGAGGATACTGTCCTTGCAGTGATCGATTAAATAAAGGCAAATCAATAGACTCACGCAATTTAGCGTAGTCTTTGGTGCTAATACCTGTGACAAAGGGATTAGCATCATACGACGGTGTGCTCACCATCGCTATTACACCCCCGGTATGAGGATCTAAAGCCACCACAGAACCGCGCCTACCCTCCATAAGTTGATATATTTTTTTCTGAATATCGGCATCAATATGTAATGTTAAATCAGCACCTGGCGTTGCAGGATTCGGCTCTTCTTGTTGCAGCACACGTAACACGCGACCATGCGCATTCGTTTCTACGTATTGAGAACCTACCTCGCCATGCAATGTGGATTCGTAAAAACGCTCAATACCAATTTTGCCAATATGATCGGTAGCGGCATAATTTGTCTTATTACTTTTAAGGCGGGCTAAATCTTCTTGATCGGAGGTGTTAATTCGACCTACGTAACCCACAACATGAGTGAGGCTAGCAGATTCAGGATAGTTACGAACAAGCTGCGCTTTAATTTCCACGCCCGACAAACGATAACGATTAACGGCAAAGCGGCTAATTTCATCTTCACTTAAACGAAATTTTAATGGCACTGCTTGATAGGGTGCGCGGCGCTTAAGTCGCTGCTTGAATTTCTCTACACTCTTTATATCAATATCAAATAACTGCTGCAAATCTACTAGTGTATCGTCTAAATTTTCAACCCGTTCTTTCACTAACACTAAACTATAGCTAGGCTGATTGTCAGCAAGCAAGACGCCGTTAGTGTCAAAAATTAAACCGCGTTTAGGGGCAACCGGTTGAACGTGAACACGGTTACGTTCAGACTGAGTAACAAAGGAATCGTATTGAAATATTTGAAGGTCGGCATATCGATACGCTAATACGCCGAAAAATATAATCACCATAATCAACGACAAAATAAGACGGGAACGATACAGTCGCTGTTCGCTATGACTATCTTTTATCGCCGCATACCGTTGCATGATTAATTAATCTCGGTGATAAGGATGACCCACGCTTATACTCCAAGCGCGGTATAACTGTTCAGCCAAAATAACTCTTACCATGGGGTGAGTAAATGTGAGGCCGGAAAGTGACCAACGCCAATCTGGCCAGTGACGCGTTTTGGTAGAATTGGGTTTCTCTAATGCCGCAACAGAAAAGTCGAGGCCATCGGGGCCGCCAATAAGAAAACTGACGTCGCGCCCTTCCATTTGCCAATGGTCCATTTTTTTTGACAAGCCATCAGTGGTGACCGACTGGCCACGCTCATCCAACGCAACAATCGTATTCGCTTGAGGCACCGCTTGTAATAAGCGCTGCGTTTCGCGACGACGAATCGCCTCTGTCGATTGGTTTTTGCTGCGCTTCTCGGCGGCCACTTCAATAAGATTAACCGATAACTCAGACGGCATTCTGCGCAAGTAATCGGCGCAATTTTCCACTACCCAAGCAGGCATTTTATTGCCTATGGCGATAATACTAATCTGCATAGTTTTGCATAATTCTGTATAGCAAAGTCGAGTGCCAGCCTTTTCTATTAATCTATGACAGCGGGCTTTAATGTCCATAAGCTTTCTAAATCATAAAAGGCGCGGGTCGTCGGTAACATAACGTGGACAATAACATCACCAAAGTCGACTAACACCCATTCAGCGGTTTCATTCCCTTCACTACCAATGGGTTTGAAACCCTGTTTTTTACCATCGACTTCGACATTATTCGCTAACGCCTTAACATGACGGTTAGATGTGCCTGTAGCAATAACCATCCAGTCGGTAACACTAGACGAATCTGCGACAGAGAGAACGGTAACATCGACTGCTTTCAAATCTTCTAAAGCGGCAATGATGGTGTTTTTTAATTTTTCGTTTTTTGCGTTTGCATTTTTCACTAGGCTTTCACTAACTCCTGACAATAATAAATTTTAATAAATTGAAACATTGATTAGCTCAATGTTTTATAAGCTCTGTACCCAAACCATTAATGGTTTGACTGATATAACTGCTGAGCTTCGATATATTGCACAACCGAGGCTGGTATAAATTCATGAATCACTTTTATTTGCGCTTCATCAACCTTGCTATCAACTTGATAAGTCGCAGCTAATGCAGACCTAAGCACCGTTGATGAAATGATATAAGGCTCTAATGCTAACTGAACCAGCTCGCCATGCGATGCATTAATCGTTGTTACCGACTGTGCAAGCAGTGCTTTCAATGCAGACTCTGTTATTTGCGCTGCTGTCTGCTGCCCCGCTCGCTCAATCACCGCAACATTAGACAATAATAATAATGACTGCCAACGCTCCCATTGATGCAGTGAAGCAAAGGCATCAGTACCGAGAATAAAAATAATCACGGCATCTTCACCGAACTCACTACGAATGTCTTGCAAGCTATCGACAGTATACGAAATTCCATCACGCCGCAGTTCGCGCTCGTCAACCTGAAGCTGCGCTTCATCTGCCACCGCCAACGTCAACATATCAGCACGTTGCGATGGACTCGCGCCAGGATGCTTGCGGAACGGATGCTGCTGACACGGCATAAAATATAAGACATCCAACGACAACTTAGCCACTAACATTTTCGCCGAGGCGATATGCCCGTAATGGACAGGATCGAAAGTACCGCCAAAGATACCAATACGCTGTGTCATATAAAGGCGATACTCATGATCATATTAACTGCGTATTTGTCCGCTACCGAGCACGACATACTTTTGTGAAGTCAGGCCGTCTAAACCGACGGGGCCACGCGCGTGAATTTTATCGGTAGAGATACCAATTTCAGCACCTAAGCCGTATTCAAAACCATCAGCAAAACGCGTTGAAGCGTTTATCATGACCGAACTAGAATCCACCTCGCGAATAAAACGCATAGCACGTGGATGATGTTCAGTCACAATGGTTTCACTGTGCTGAGAACTGTAGTGATTAATATGCTCTATCGCTTCATCAAGCCCTGCAACAACTTTGATGGCTAGTATGGGCGCTAAATACTCTTCATACCAATCGTCTTCTGTTGCCGCAATCAATTTAACATTACTTGATGCACTGCCACTAATAATACGTAACGACTCTTCACAGGCGCGCAACTCAACACCGTGTGATTCAAAAGCTTGCGCCAACTTCGGTAATAGCGACTCGGCTACATCTTTAGCCACTAACAAAGACTCGGCGGTGTTACAGGTGCCATAACGCTGCGTTTTGGCATTCACGGCAATGCTAATAGCCATGGCTTCATCGGCACTGTCATCAATATAGACATGACAATTGCCATCAAGATGTTTAATAACGGGGACTCGCGCATCGCGACTAATGCGCTCGATTAAGCCTTTGCCGCCACGCGGAACAATCACATCAACGAATTCAGGCATGGTAATTAATTGCCCAACAGCTTCTCTATCGGTAGTTTCAACCACTTGCACAGCCGTTTGCGGCAAACCTACTTCCGCAAGACCGGCCTGAATACAGGCTGAAATTGCTTGGTTAGATTGTATTGCCTCGGAACCGCCACGCAGTATCACCGCATTGCCCGACTTTAAACACAAACTAGCCGCTTCGACCGTTACATTTGGGCGCGACTCATAAATAATGCCGATAACACCTAATGGCACCCGCATTTTACCAACTTGTATCCCTGAGGGCCGTGAACACATATCCGTCAGGCCGCCAATAGGGTCGGCCAGTGCTGCAACCTGCTCTAAGCCTTCTAACATGCCGTCGATACGAGCATCTGTGAGCTCAAGACGATCGAGTAGCGCCGCTTCAAGGCCATTGGCCTGCGCCGTCGCAAGATCGCTAGCATTAGCTTTAATTAAAGCTGAACGAGAGGCCTCTAAGTGACGAGCAATCGCCAATAACGCCGCATTTTTATCGCCAGTAGAGGCCGATGACATGGCCCGACTGGCAGAACGGGCGCGTTCACCCAGGGTTTGCATATATTGATCAATATTCACGACTTTATCCTAAAACATTTGATCAGCTATTCTCTCACAGTATGGTGGTTTCGCAACTAGCTAGCGACCCGAGTGCATTAATTCGTTAAACTAATCGGCATTAAACTGGCATCATCGACTCAAGCAATGCCCGACACTGAGATTCACAGGAAACGATCGCATGAAAAAGCTGCAGACATTATTCAAGCTGACCCAAAACCGTACTATTAAGATGCAAGCTAGCCATCCTTTTAAACACAGTCGTAATCACTTTCTAAGCCGTACGGCATTAATTGCCATTATGAGTCTAGGCTTAGGCGGCTGCCATGTGGCATTACTGGGCGGCGCTGCAGTCGCAGGCTATGAAGTCACTAAAGATGAACGTAATGCCTCCGAGGTTGCTAGCGATACGCGTATTGTTGCCGATATTAAGCAGAAGTTATTACGGGATAAGACTATTTCTGGATGGGATATCAATGTTGATAGCTATAAAGGGGAGATCACGCTGCATGGCAATGTCGTTAGCCAAACGGCAAAAGAGCGAGCGCTTCTGATTGCTCAAAGCGTTAAAGGCGTCTCTAAAATCACCAGTAAGCTAATCATTATACCGAAAAGCGATTAGTAACCGCGTTAGCCATTTGACTGCGTCAAAATTAAAGCGGATATGAAAGATAAGGAGATGTAGATAGATATGGATAAGGGATAAAAGATAGAAATGAGCGCTGCTGATAATCACCAGCGCTCAGCTGAACTATTATTGCAAGCCTTCAATGACTTCGACAATGCGACCCGCCGCCTGCCCATCACCATAAGGGTTATGCGCTTTTGACATAGCCTGATAAACGGCATCATCCATCATCACCGCTTCAACATGCTCAACAATGGCTTGTTGGTCAGTACCCACCAATCTCACCGTCCCTGCATCTACAGCCTCTGGCCGCTCAGTCACACTGCGCATAACCAGTACAGGTTTACCCAGTGAAGGCGCCTCTTCTTGAATGCCACCGGAGTCCGTCAAAATTAACGACGAGCGATTCATTAACCAAGTAAAGGGCAAATAGTCTTGCGGATCAATTAAGGAGACATTATCCAAGCCCGATAAAATATCAAAAACAGGTTTTTGCACATTGGGGTTAAGATGAACAGGATAAACAAACTCCCAATCACTGTGCGCCTCAGCTAATAATTTAATCGCGGTACATAAATCAACAAAACCTTGGCCAAAATTTTCTCGACGATGGCCTGTAATCAAAATCAGTTTTCTGTCGGCATCTTGCAAGCGCTCAAATACTCTTGGCGTAACCGCCTCACGCCATACCGCATCATCATACTCAGCAAGTCGTGACTTAACCCAAAGTAAAGCATCGATAACCGTATTACCCGTTACCGTAATTGAATTATTGGCAACGTTTTCACGCTGTAAATTCGCTTGCGAAGATTCCGTTGGTGCAAAATTCAGACGCGCTATACGCCCTACCAGGCTTCGATTCGCCTCTTCAGGAAACGGTGCCTGCATATCGCCAGTGCGTAGACCAGCCTCAACATGGCCAATCGGAATTTGTTTATAAAAAGCAGCAAGGCTGGCAGCAAAACACGTTGTTGTATCTCCATGTACCAACACTAAATCGGGCTGATAATCATCAAGTACATCACGCAAGCCAAGCAAAATTCTCGAAGTAATATCGTATAAATCTTGATTCGGTCGCATTAAATCCAAATCATAATCGGGCGTAATTTTAAACAAACCCAATACCTGATCTAACATTTGGCGATGCTGCGCAGTCACACAAACACGGCTCTCCAATGTGGTACTGGTTTGCAATGCCAATACCACCGGTGCCATTTTAATTGCTTCAGGACGCGTACCAAAAACCGTTAAAACCTTGTAAGCCATACTTGAAAACTCTGTTAAAAATCCTGCTAAAAAACCTACTCAATACTTTCTAAAGTAGCTAATGCGACATCAAATCCTGAAAAACGTTTTGATGGGTCATCTCGACCGTCTTTAACAGCAAGTTCAAGGTGAACTTTGGCATTAACAGTATCGTCTAATTTAAAAAACGCCATACCCAAATGGTATTGCAATAAGCCTGAGCTTCCCACTTTATCAACAGCTGCCTGTAAATAAGTGACCGCTCTATCGTATTCGCCAGTCAAGTAAAGCACCCAACCCACGGTATCCAAAAACGCAGGATTATCCGAATCTTGTAAATCTGCTATCAACGCATTCGCTTTCTTAATATTTTCAGGTGTATTTAAAAACTCAGCATATAACATGGCTAAATTATTTTTAGCTGACAATGCATTTTCGTCAGCATCAATCATCGCTGCATAAATTTCGCTAGATTTCTGGAAATCGCCAATTTGATAATAAAAATTAGCCATATCAAACGCAAGACCTTGATCCTGAGTAGCTGCGAGACCACGCTCTAAAACAGCAACAACGCCTTCTTTATTGCGCTGAGAACCATAAACTTTAGCGAGCTGACGGTATGTGATTAACAATTTATCATTTAATGATAACGCCTCTTCCAACTCAACAATCGCCAAATCTAACTTACCTGATTGCGCAAGCAAACTACCAAAAAGGTGGCGGCAATGAGCTTGAGTAGGATAGTTTTTACAATGCTCACCGACAAAAGCCACCGCTGCTTCTAAACCATCTTGCTGCGTAATTAGTGAAGATAGTCCAGTTAAAGATTCAACACCTTTAGGCTCAGCCTTAAGTGACGCCTTAAGATTTTTAATAGCAGAATCTTGATCTTCTAGGCGAGTATCTAGACCTGCTAATAAGAAATAACCCAAGGCTCTGGATTTTTCAGAGTCAACCAATCGATTTGCAAATGATCGCGCCGCATCCCAATCTTCTTTTAACACTAACAATTTAACTAAGTTTGTTACCAAGCTGGCATTATCACCTTCAAGCTCTAATGCTTGGCGAATATAACTTTCAGCCTCTTGATACTGCTCAGACGAAATAGCTAAACGTGCAGCACTTGTAAGTACGGCAAGATCTGGTGCTTGAAGAGTCATTAACTTTTTATAATTATCTAAAGCTAGGCCTTCACTGCCTTCCAACTCTTGTGCAGCAGCCAGTAAAGTCATAGCAACAATCGACTCTGGATCATTTTTCAGAATAACTCGAAGATCCGAAATGCCATCTTTGATTTCACCATCACTCAAGCTTAATCGCGCTCTCGTTAATAAGGCATCCGCATTTTCAGGTTCAATATCCAGCACTTCTGCAAGTAAGTTATTCGCTTTATCAACCGACTCTTCCTGAAGATAAATGCTAACCAATATATTTCTCGCCTCAATAGATCCCACGCTTCGTGGATCTCTATCAACAGCCGCTTCAAGTACACTCACAGCAGAATCTTTATCACCGGTAAACAAATGCAACTGAGCTAATGCAGCAGAGAATTTACTCTGATCTTTATCTTCGTCTAAATAGGATTCAGCTTGTTGAATCGCTTGCTCTTTCGATCGCTGCTGTAGTAAAAAAGAAATAATCGATAATTTTGCCGATATATCATCTTCATTATTATCAGCAAAACCTCTGAGGGCCGCTTCAGCTGCATCTAAATTTGATTCTCGAACATAGTATTTAGCTAAGGTTTGCGTATAACGAGACTCTTCAGGAAACTTATCAGCTAAGCCAATTAACTCAGCCTCAACAGCCTCAGTTTTACCCATATTTTCTAGCAATGAAATTTTCATAGAAATAATTCTAACTTCATCTGGGTTAGCTAGCTGCCCTCGCTCTAAAACGGCTAAACCTTTTTCGTTAGATTTTTCATTAAAGTATTTTTGCACCATAACACCCAGCGCTTCTGTTGAGCCTGGATCAAGCAATAAGGCCTCTGCTGCGACTTCTTCAGCCTTAGCAATGTTACCTTGGCCTGCTAGCGCAAGTGCTTTATAACCAAGGACTAATGCATTATCACTCTCAATAGCTAATATAGAATTAGAATGCTCGATGGTTTTATCATAATCTTTTACCGCAATATAAATTTTTGCCATCGAAGTATGTGCAGCAATATTATCTGGATTCTCATCAAGCACCGATAAAAACATGCCGTAGGCTTTTCTTATATCGCCATCATCATAGCTAATCTCGCCTAGCAACTGTCTCGCTGCTGTATTTTTAGGGTTAATTTGCAATACGTTACGCGCCTCGATGCGGGCCTTATCGATATCTCCCTCCTCGAAGTAAGCCTGCGCTCTCTCTAAATATTTTTCTTGTCTATCTTCGCCACTGCTGCAGGCAGCTATTAAGCCCACCAACATCAATACTGATAAGATACGAACAAAGCTTTTCGTTAGCATGTTAAGTAACCCTTTTCTATTTTTTAAAATCATTAAATAATAAACCAATATACTCATGAAAAATAAAATCACGAACCATAATTTCTTTAAATGCCTGCTCAACAAAACAGACTATAAAATACCTGTCACACCAACCATCAAAAATGTGAGTATTGTTAGCACTTTTACTGTTGTAAAACTTTTTACACGACCGACCACATACTCAGAAGCATAAAGCAGTACGGCTAATCGTATAATCGCACTTAATACCTGATCACCACTATCAAAACCCACAACTAAAACCGAAGAGGCTCCTAAAACGAGCAATACCAAAATATCTTGCGTATCAAGACGAAATAATTCTCGGCGAGTCATACGAATCGATAAAACAAGAAAAACCACCAAGGCAAGAATTAATAAATCAATGTATAGCTTGCCTTCGCCCCAATCCAATACCGATAAATCTTGTTGGTATGTGGCACTAAATATTGAAATCACGCTGACAGAATATAAAAGAAACCGTATATATAAACGACTTTTCTTTATTTTATTCCAACTCAATACTGTTATTGCAACAATCGCAAATGCAATACTCGTCAATATAGGGTCACTGTAGTCACACACTAAAACTAAGCTAACCCAAATAGCGCCTAACAAATATTGAATAACACGTACGCCATGAATATGAATCCAGCCTAAACGCCTTAACCAAAGATTACGACGCTCAGTTTGCTGCGCGCGTATTTCTCGACGACGCTGAGCAAAAGACGAATGCTTTAAAAAAGCGATAATGCCCAAAGTAGTACTACAGAACAGTAAATATGAAATGAGTACATATATATCAGCCTCAAACCGCATAAAATAAGCAATGGCAAGCAATGAAAAATTAAGGATATAAAGTGCCGCAACGGACTGATAATGTAACAAACCCAACATTAAAAATTGATGATGAATGTGTCGCTGATCAGGATGGAATGGCGACTGCCCATCACGTACTCGCATTAACATCACAGCCACGGTATCAAGAATAGGTAGGCCAACGACCATTACTGCCAGTATTGGACTCACGGCTGAACTCGATGACTGCGTAGCTAAGATAGCAAGGCAGGCCGCAACAAAACCTAAAAATTGACTACCTGCATCCCCCATAAATACTGAAGCAGGATGGGTATTAAAGCGTAGAAAACCTAACAGCCCTCCCATGGTGGCGCCAGCAATTAAGGCTAATGACATTTCGCCGGCTACGTAACTGAGATAACCAATAAAACCTAAACTCAACAAGCTAGAACCAGCAGCAAGGCCATCCAAGCCATCACTCAAATTGACGGCATTAGTGACACCGAGAATAAACAGAGCCATTATTGAATAACTAATCCAGGGTGTTAAATTACCCAAGCCTAAAAAAGGCGTTTTAGTGATTTCGACATTGCCCAGTAGAAAAACAGCAACACCTATTATCTGACCCGCAAATTTCCACTTATAATCTAAGTCATAACGATCATCTACAAAACCGGATAAGGCAATAATTGCCGCACCAATAAAAAAACCGGATAGTGCTGATACATCACTCAACCAAAACATAGTAGGAATGAACACAGCAATAATAATGGCTAAGCCACCACAACGCGGAATAGGATCAACATGAATTTTGCGATCACCATCCGGCTCATCAAGTAGCCCTAACGCTGGAGCATAGCGAATCGCCATTGGGACTAAGGCAGTGCTAAGAAAAAGCGCTAATGCAAAACTGATTGCTATTTCCAAACTTTAGATACCTCCCCTTTTGACTCTTTTATTTATCTGTTTATTTTTTTTGAAAGTCACTACTCTTTACTCAGGAATATATTTAGGTAGCTGCTCATCAATGGCCGATATAAACGCCACTAAACGCTTATCTGCTTCGGCGATATCAGCGCCCTCAGGTACAAATGTCACTAAACGAACCAATGCACCATCCGTTCTTTGACGAGTTAAGGAATCCCAAAAAATAAACCACTTAGCTAAATATTCATTAGTGATATTACGATTACGCCCTTGGAACCAATAGTAAACAAGCTGATTATTTTCGCCCATTTGCATATTAACGCGGTTAATTTTTAACGATTCACCGTCACGAAGGACTTCGCTAATAGTTTCAATGGTATGACTTTTTATTATCCAGCCCCCGCCAGGTAAGCAGGATTTAGGTGAATGGATAGACGCGCCTTTTCGCTGTTCCTGATACCAAGCGGTATAGAAATTGACCGAATCGGAGCTCCCGATTTTTTTATAGTTACCCATAAAATAGTCAGTTAATTTCAGCTCATCTAATACATCTTCTGTTAATGCATTTTGCTTACCAATCCAGTCATTTTGCTCTAAAGGAAAATCAATAAATGCCATACGATCTGGCACAATATCTTGTCGTTCTGAGAAGTACATTGATGCTGGAATAGCCGCAACTAGCATTGCCATACCAATCCAAGCAGGGGTCGCCAACTTAAACGGTTTAGCTGTAAAGTTTTCTGGTTGATCACCGCCGCCGAAATCCAAATCAAATAACGAGCCAAAACTGGTCTTACGCGAAGAGAG
>ENA-OQVM01003386-OQVM01003386.1-marine-metagenome-genome-assembly--contig:-NODE-3386-length-17347-cov-22.998263_pt1 | contig 17347 bp, 18 predicted proteins | sample MGYA00237776_ERZ505498 | MGnify/ENA primary metagenome ERZ505498 (study PRJEB26159, sample SAMN06265151) | marine metagenome | isolation source: Helgoland LTER site | place: Germany:Helgoland, sampling... | reverse complement strand
TATTTTTCTAGCATTTAATTCTCCTGACATAAATACGTAAAACGTATTAACAACCACAAACCCAAAACCCCAAAAAACATCTACAATACTTACATTTTTTATAAAAATACTCCAAATCCACAATAGAGTTACAAAAGTTAAAATGATTAAGGCTGTTTGAGAAAATAGTGTTATCATAGGTTATTGGTTGGTCATAATGAAGGAAAACGTTTAGTATAAGGGCAGTAGCGAATTTAAAAGCACTTATCTTTCAGTTAGCAAGATACTTCATTAAATGCAAAACGGTTTGAGAAAGTACCAAACCGCTATTGTTGTTATACATTGTTATGCCTAGTTTTAGAATTTTTCAGGCATAATATAATGTTATTTTATATCATCATAGAACTTCACCATACTTACGTGCATATAAGGTAATATCCATAGGAAACCAATACCTAACGTGAGAATGCAAAGTAAAGACCATCCAATAAACCTCAGTCCTAAACAGAAATATTTCCATTTATATCCGTCCATCATTTTTTTGCTTTTATCGATTGCTTCCATTGCTCCAATTGAGTTGTCATCAGCAAGAATATAAAAAGTCATAGAATAAGATAATGCAGCAATAATTCCAGGAATTATTAACAAAAGAGTCCATAAAAATGTAAATAAAAGCATCAGTAAGTAAGCTCCTGTAGAAGTGCCAAAATTATTAAACCCTTGAAATATTTGCTCTAGTTTTGCATCTTGATTCCTTGAAATGTTTATAGAAAATACAGCAATTCCTACGGCCATAGGACCTGAGATAATTAATGACAGTAAACCTGCAAGTGGGAAAAATTCAGTCGTTGCTTGAATAGCACCGATTATTAACATATAAACAACGTATGTTCCAATTGCAAGACCCCATTTCTCTTTTAAAGATTCACGTGCCATTCGCATTAATACTAGATTCTCTTTTTTCATATTATTATAATTATTATTATTATCCCTACTCTTATGGTTTTTCAGGTACCCCCTTTTTTTTGTAATATTCAGTGGTCTGCTCGTTGGCTTTCGCAGTCCTGTTTTTTGTTTTTGACTTGCCCATAACGTTTTTGTACATAATTACGTTGTGTGAATTTAGCAAAAAAATAATTAAAAAACACAGATTTTTAAGCTTACTGTATGGTTAGTGGCATCCCGAAGGGTGCTATGCACTATACACATTGAGTATTGGCAAAAAAATAAATGTGTAAAATGTGCGGTTGGCTTTTTTTCGCTTGTTGGTAAAGGTCTAGTGTATGATTAGTGGCGTGTTTTTACACACTAACTTTTCGGTTAAGCACAGAACTTTTGTAAATGTACTTACTTTCATTTTTGCGATTAAACCGCTATTATTTTTATACATTGTTGGCGGTAGTTATTTATTGCACAGTATATCTTATAATAACTTCATTATCTAAAATTACACTTGTTGACCAAATAAAGTTATCGTTGATAGTTTTCTGTTGTTGTACCGTTTGGATTAACAAATTCATAGGTGTACAATCCATTATTATCCCAATTATAGTTAATAATGTAATTTTGATTATTTAATGTATAAGTTAATGAATATGCATTTGTGCCTGTTGATTGAAAGTCGGTAATAACTGCTCCATTTAGTGGTTCTAAAGCAGGTCTCACACCTTGAGTCGTTGCTTGAGGAATCACTTGGTTTTCTGGTGCTGTTGTATTAGGGTCTAGAGTAACTTCACCTCTCATACCAGCAATAAAGTAGGGATATTCGCTAATAGTATAATATTCATATCCACCATCATCATTAAACCTTCCTAGGTACTCATCTAATTGCTCCGTTGTTTCCCCATATACAGGGAATCCATCTACGGCATAAGCAATAGGATTACCTACTCCTACAGTATTTTGTAAATGTGCTGGTGGTAGGTGATAATGATAATCATCTGCTCGTCCACAGTGTCCGCCCCATTGGTCTAACTCTCCAATGGCCTTGGCGTCTTCTCCACGATTGTTTAGCGGATTAAAAATAGGTATACCATTAGCTGCGATAGCTAATGCCCCTTTTAATAAGTTGGTTTGTGTACTCAAAGGATTTTCAGCTAAAACAGGTTGAAGAGGTATAGCCCAACTGTTATTTCCAGTATAATTATGGTCGATAGGTACTTGCTGTTGCCAATTGGTAATGCCAACCATCCTATTATGACTTGGTAATCCATTTGAAGCTACATAAAAATAGGTGTTATCTGATGTTGTGTATACTCCAGAGAAACTTCCAAAAACTGATTGCATTAACGAAATGTCATTTGCAGGTACAACAGGAAGTGGCTCTACCGTTACATCATCATCCTTTTTGCAAGACGTTATTGTTATTAAAAAAATACCAATAAATCCATAGGCTAAATGATATTTTTCCCTCTGTTTATAAAAAAATATTATTGATAAAATCAATAGTATACCTCCAATACCTGCAAATGCATAACTATAATGATTGCTAGTTTCTTTTTTATTATGAATAGATGAAACTTTAGCATTTTTATCTAAAATAATTTTTTGTTGTTCAGATGAAAGTGATTCTAGATCATAACTAATAAGATTATGATTGTCATTTAAGAAAAACACTTTACCTTCTTCATATTTTAAAAACTCAGCTTGTACAGGTTTGTTATCAATTATCCAAGTTTTACGATTTCCGTGACCACCTTCGTGAGCATAAAGGGAAATTTGAAATACTAATAGTGCCAATAGTGTGATTATGTACTTCATGTTTTTTATTTTAGACGATTTTTTTGATTATTCCTTCGGTTTCCTGCTTGTAAAAGTGAATTTATCATCAATTTCTATAGTTGCTTTTGCCATTCTTTGTTTTTTGTTTAATTTAATATTATGAAACATTAAGATTTGCCAACGGTTTAGCTAAACTGTGTTTTAATGCAGTTTAGTTTTTGTTATGGGCTGATTCGACTCTCTTTGTAGAGTCGCTCTTTTATTCTATGACCATTATTTGTTAATTTAAAAAAAATATTCTAATTATTCATATTTATAAATTTATAAAAGTCAAAAGTCTTCGTCACTAAACCTCAATGATAAGTGCCAAACCTTCCCGTATTGTGTAATATGCAAGCCATCTATTTCCCAATGTTCATTTACATAGACTCCACTAGATTCATAATTTAAACTAGAATCAGAATCATCTTTAAAAATTGGCACATCACTTTTCAACTTTTCAGCTTCTTCACCATAGGATATAAACATTTCCATTTCAGAAAACATACTATCTCTAATTTCAGATTCAGACTTATCTAGTTCAGTCCACAGTTCAGTTACTTCAACTTTCTCGTCCCAATTTTCATAAATAATCTTCACTTGATTTTCCCAATCATAAGGACCAATAGAGTTTGAGAATTTTCCCACTTCCCAACTTATATCTTTCGCCTCATCACTGTCAGTTCTAAATTTTCCAAAAAACTCATCATAAACCCCACCGCCAGCATAACCTAAAGCCATGATGTAAGTATCTTCTTCAATATATTTTTTTAAAATGATAGTATGAAAATTTGAATGCCCTCCTATCTTATTTAAATATATACCTGTCATAATTTTTTAAGTTTAAATTGTTTTTAATTAATTGTTATTTTTCAAAATCACAACGGTTTGGTATGATCCTCTTTTTAATGTTTGCCAACGTGTTTGTGTATGGTTAGTTGCGTGTAAGTACACGATTCACTTTCCATAATGTAATATAGTTAAATGTATGCAAAGATCGTCGTCTTAGCCAGCAGAAGCAATTAAATATACACGTTGTTGTGTGTAGTTTTCCTAGTTTTTTAATATGCTTTTCTGTTGTAAATGAGCAATTTTATATATTAAAGAAATCTTGTTTTGATGATTTATAATTACTTGAAATTGTCTTAATCAAATAGTTATAAAAATTCACGAACCTACTAATAGAGGCTATTGAAATTAGAATCAGATTTTATTTCTTAATTTATTATCGCTACTGCTCTTGCTGGGGCACCTGAACCTCCTTTTATTTTTAATGGGAAAGCAGCGACTTTAAATCCAGTTAAGGGAAGTGCATCTAAGTTTTTCAGTTGTTCCATGTGGCAATATTCATAATCGACACCAACTAAATGTGCCTCCCAAAATAATTCGGGATTGTTACTTTCTTTAGCTTTTTTAATTAAATATGGTAATGGTAAGTCCCAGCCCCATTGGTCAATTCCCATTACTTTTATGCCTTTTTTTATAAGCCATTCAGTTGCTTCTGCACTCATTCCTGTTCCTTTGTGAAAGAAATCTTTTGTACCCATTAATTTGTCTCTTCCTGTTTTTATTAGCACAATCATTTCTGGAATTAACAACAGATTCTCTTTTTCTAAAAATAACTTTATGTCATTTGAGGTAATTGAGTCAAAGTCTTTTTTATGTGTCATGTCAATAACAATACCTTCTCCGAAACACCATTCTAATGGAACTTCATCAATAGTTTTTGCTGGTTTTCCCATGCAAGTTGGTGCATAATGCCAAGGCGCATCAAGATGGGTTGTAGAGTGCACACCCATTTTTTTTATTTCATCATCTGCCCAACCTATAAATTTCTTCGGGAATAACCGAAAAGGCAATCCTAAAAACCGAACTAACCATTTTGCCTTTTTATGCGCCTTATGTTTTATTTTGACCTTCATAAAAAATGGGTCATTAGCATTGTATTGAATCGTTTTAGAAAGATCTATTATTTTACTCATTTAGCCAATCTTATTTGTTAGTGAACCAATTCCTTCTATTTCTAAAACAATGGTATCTCCTTTGTTTAACATTACACCGTTTTCAATTCCTGTACAACCAGGAATTGTTCCCGAACCAAATAATTCACCAGGATGTAATTGTTCTTCCCAAGAAGCATACACTATGGCTTCTTGTAAAGAATAAGTTTTATCCTTTGTGTTACTTTCAACTATGGTTTTACCATTGATCACCACTTTTACATTTAAATTGTCTACTTGATCAATAAGAGTATCTCTACCCACAACGACTGAAGATATTGCACTACCAAAATTCTTCGTTTTCATTGGTCCAAATCCACTATCCATTTCATCTAGTTGTACATCTCTTGCTGAAAAATCATTCAAAATTAAAAATCCTCCAATGGCATCATTGACCTCTTCAATAGATGCATTTTTCAAAGGTTTGGTTATAACTACTCCCAACTCCAATTCATAATCCATTTCTTTGGTATAGGATGGAATTTCTATGGAATCTCCTTCAGAAATGAAATTTAAGTGATTCCCCATATAATAGATAGGGTGTTGATAAAATCTCTTTTTAGGTTTTAACTTGGGAAAAGGCTTTCTAAAGACTTTCTCATATGTCTTTACAATTCTAATTAGGTTAGGCATATACTTTTTTACAAAGCCTCTTGCTGCATCTATGGCATGTTTTTCATAGAGCATAAAGTCTCTGTAAGCAGTTGGTTTAAATGGAATTATTTGCTGGTACAATTCAAAGTTTTCAATAACTTCTCTATCAAATTTGTAAACTTGATCAGAAGGCGTATTCAGTAAACTCATAAAAGTTGACTTATTATCCTTAACAATCTGCCATTGCCCTTCAAATTCAATAGCAAATTCTTCGGATTTTGTTTCTTTATTATAGAGTCTCGAATATTTCATTTTTTGTTATTTGCTGCTAACGTGTTTGTGTATGATTTCGTTGCGTGTTTCAGCAACTAAATTAATAAACTAAAACGAGCCAGAGGAAATTCCAAAGGAATTTCCAAGTAGGCTAGAACTAGCAATGAATTATACACGTTGTTGCCATTTCGTTTTTTTTATTCATTCTGATAAAATTTATCTCTTAACTCAAATGTGAGATTATTGATAAATTCAATATTCGGTTTTTCTGGTAATTCAGAATTTTCAAAGACTAAATCCATTTCATTTTGTAGTTCTTTAGCCATTTCTAAAAGGTCTTCGTATTCATATTTCCCGCTTTTAATGTCAAGTAAAAACTCTCTGTTTGGTCGCTTAACATTAATCTCTTTCTTTTTACCAATTTCAATTGCCATTTCTAAAAGTCTGAAAGTATGCATCATATTTTTTGCATCATAATTCTTTCCGTGACTTTGAGTATTTTCATAACGCACTTCGTTCCGATTTTCTACCCAATCCCAATATTCTTTATATTCTTTGCAATATTTAGAATAGCCATCTTTGTTGAAGTAGAGTAGAGCTTCTTGTTTTTCCTCTTTTGGTATTGAACTTAAACGAATATCGTTTGACAAATCATTTTTGATAATTCCGTTATAATTGATTTGTTCATTATGAAATAGACCAAAAACATCTTTCATATGAGCAATGTTGATTAGTCCACAATTTTCTTGTTTCCAATTTTTAAGTTCTAGAAATCTTGAAAGAGTTATTGAACCTTGTCCATAATTTACATAGCAAAACGACAAAACACTTTTTCGTTCTTTTCCAACTGGGTTTACAATTTTCTTTTTTAAACCTTTAGCTTTCTTAATTTGAGATAAAGCAAATTTTCCAAATGTGTTTTTACATAGTTTAGATAAAATCATTTTTGAATTGATTGCATCTAAATACGAATGCTTATAAATTATTGCTGATTCTGGCGTGTTAAGAAGCTCTAGGATATTTGGGTTGTTTAGAGAAAGTAACTCCATATAACGCCCTAATTCATAGTAAACAATGTCATTTGTTGAGTTACTAACTTGAGGTGTATATTCAAGTCCATAAAAATCCTTTTTTGGTAGTAAAAAAACTCCTTTTATATCTGTGTCAGAACTTGGTGTATCAAGTCCATATGCTTTGCTTCCGCTAATACATTCTAGAATTATTAAGTCATTTTCTTTTAAAAATTCAATTGTCATTTTGGGAAAGCATTTTTAGGAAGAATGAATTTAACTGTTTTACATCTCCATTTGATGAAGGCAATGAATTCCTTTGCTCGTCAGCAGAATTTATACAATTCTCGATAAAACTAATTAGCTCATTTTCTCCTTTGTGTAAATAGCTTTCACTTATTGTAGCTTTAAGTTCTATTAGTTCGCCAATTCGGTTTAATAAATTACTTTCAATATTTAATCCATCAATCATTTTTAGAAACTCAATTGGTGGCATTTCTTCTCTCTCTAAAATCCATTTACAAGCAGTTGCAGAACGTAAAGCGTAAAAGAACTTTTTTAATTTATAGTCTTCATTTTCTTTCAGTTCTTCTCTGAACTTTTTAGCCATACTTAAGTAATGATGAATTGTGGCAATTCTTGAATATTGAGAATTTGCTAATTCATTTATTTCAACTAAAAAATCATTATCTGATTTGTAAAGAATTGGCGATTGAATTCTTTCCAATAAAGGCGGATTTGATTTTTGTAAAAGTCTCAAGGATTTTCGTAAATCCCAACCTGTTATATCAATATCGTTGTTTTCAAACATTAGTTCGATACTATCCTTTTTCTCGGAAAGTGATAAGTACCAATCTTTTTTATGAACGTAGATAATTCTAATATCAAAATCGCTATCAGGTGAAGGAAATCCCCAAGCTCTTGAACCTGTTTCACAAGCCAAAAGAATCTTTATCTCTTTTTCCTTTTCGATTTTATCTAAATATTGAATTATTTTTTCTGTCATATTATTCTAATCTATGAGTTTGTTCAAAATGAATGGCAACGTTTAGTATATGAAAAGTAGGCGATTTCGAAGCACTAAACTTTCAGATAAACACAAACTTTGATACGAGCGATAACCTTTGCATTTACTACTGTTTCGCCTATTTTTTATATACATTGTTACCACCAGTTATTTATTCATTAGTTGTATTATAATCCCAATTATTCCAATTGACAAGCATAATGGCACAAACAATTTTGTGTCAGCTTTCGCAAAATCAGTATGCTTTATTTTCTTGAAAAGCCCTACATATTTAAAATCACCAATTGTTCTTAAAATAAAAATAGTAGGAATTATCCAACCTCCATAAGTAATTATCCAATTAGGAACTTGATTATTGAATATACCTGTTTTCACTAAATATAATAAGCCAAATGAAATTAAGCCAAGAGCAACAATTGCTGTGGCAATTCTCGGTGGTTTCATTGCTTTTTCTCCATTTTCTTCAGTTGGTAAAGCATTATTTATACCCCATTTTCCGCCAAAAAGCCAATAAAAATGGATGAACCCTATTGTAGTGAAAATTGCAAATAAGGAAATAGATAAAATAGTTTGAATCATATTTCTGCCAATTGAAAAATTAGTTCATTCTGTTTTCTATTAACTGAAGTAGGCGTTAATCTTAACATTTGATTACGTAAACCAATTAATATAGGATTTTTAAGATGTGCCATTTTTCCAACAAGCCAACTTGCTTTAACTACTTGATGTGCTTTTGGTAATCTTAATTTTTGATATTCCGAAAATGCTTTGGTAATCTCATATTTGTGTAAACACTCTGAAAGCACAAAAGCATCTTCGATAGCCTGACAAGCACCTTGCCCCATATTTGGGGTTGTTGCGTGTGCTGAATCTCCTATTAAACATACATTATCTTTAAACCAAATGTCTGTTGGTTTTAAGTCTGAAATTTCGGCAGTGTTTATATGTTCTTTTTTCGTTGATTTTATAATGTCTTTAATTACTAAATTATAATCGCCAAAATATTGCTCTATATTGTTGATAGAAAATTCATTCGCGTTTTTTTTGAACGATTTTAAAGCATACCAATAGACTTTATTTTCTGCAATTTGAACAAAACCAAAACGTTCGGCTTTTCCCCAAGCCTCGTTCAATTCGTTTCTAAAATTTATTGGCAATTCATATTCTGTAACTCCTCTCCAACATATTTGATTAGCATTCCGAATGCTATTGTTCGGGAATAATTTTTGTCTAACAACTGAATTAAGTCCATCAGCTCCTACAACGGTTGAGGATTGAATTTGTTTCCCATTTTCAAAGTTCAATTCGTATCCATTTTCACTTTTAACTATTGAAGTAAGTTTGTTGTTGAGATTAATTTCGGTTGTTTTTAATTTGTCAATCAATATCTTTTGTAATTTCCCTCTATGAATTGCGATGTTTTTTGTGTTGTGTTTTTGCTCAAAATAGGACAAGTCAATTTTCGAAAGTGGTTTTAGATTTGATTTGGTAATATTCATTGAAGAGATTGGATTTCCATTTTCCTCAATTATTTTTCGTAATCCTAACTTGTCATAAACTTGCATTGCGTTATTAGCTAAAATTATTCCAGCACCAACTTCTTTTATCTGTTCGGCTTGTTCAAAAATCCTTGTTTTTATTCCTTTTTGCTCAAGTGCAATTGCTGTCGTTAATCCTCCTATTCCTGCTCCAATAATATCTATGTTCATAAAGTTCGTTCTAATTGGTGGTAACGTTGTTGTGTATGGTTTGTTGCGTGTTTTAAACACTAAAGTTAGCAAATAAATCACAAATAGAAAGTCCGCGAGGGCTTTCGTAAATTGGCTAAAACCAGCAATAAATTATACACGGTGTTACCCACTGACTTTTCTTTTCAATTCTCAAAATATACTTTCTCCTAATATCATTAATATATGAGCAAAAATATGTGCAATCATTGCTGATTCAAGACCTTTTTTCCAATAAATCCAACCAAAAATAATTCCTCCAACTGAATTTCCTAAAATTATATATAGTAATAATTCGGTTGTTGGTGTTCCAATTAATGTATACACAATAGGTAAATGTCCAAAACCAAAAGCAATTGCAGAAATAATAATTCCAGCCCAATAAATAATTGGGTTTAGTTTTCTTGTAATTTTAAAAACAATCCACGTAATTAATGACATTAATCCAAACCTGATTAGAATTTCTTCTGTCAAACCACCATAAAGAAATTTCGTGATTATTCCAGGCTTAAATTTCTCTCCGATTTCAATAAATTCAATTGGTAAAAATGGAATAAAAATTACAGAAATTAATGTCATTAAAATTCCACTTATTACTCCTCCAATGATTCCATATTTTAGAATTTCATTTTTATCGGGCACTTTTTCTTTAGATATGATACTTTCTATTATTGGTAATTTAAAATTTACTTTATCGTAGATTGTAGTTCCAATTATTACAAATATTAATAATAAAATTGTTGGGTTTATTAATGAGATTAATTTAAATTCCCAAGGTGTAAACATTTTATCAATAACTATTTGGATTTTTTCTGGAAAGACTAAATCCATAGTTAAAGTCGATAAAATTCCAATAAATCCAATGAGAAATAGAGTAATTCCTAATTTAACTTTTCTATTCATTTTATTCTCGTGTTAGTTTGTGGGTAACGTTTTGAATATGGTTAGTGCTGGATGAAAATACAAGAATTTTCATATAAACGCTTACTTTGTAAAAATAAAACCAAATTTGAAGTTTGCAATTAGCCAGCATTAACTATATTTTTTGTTGTAACCAGTTTTCTATTCTTTTATTCAATTATTAATTTACTTAATTCTAAAGTTATTTGTATTCCAACAGCTTCGTAATTAGAAAGTACACAAACCATATGTTCATTCTCTAGAGAAATAAAAAAACCTGAGCTTATTCCAGTAAATCCTCCAAGATGCCCAATCATTTTGTTATTTTTCTTTTTTACAGTTACAAATCCATACCCATATCCATAGTTGTCAAAAGCAGGACCATCTAGTTTTTGGTGTATTTTTGAAAGTATATCCATTGAGGATTTTGATATTAGTCTATTTTCTAAAATGGCTTGACCAAATTTATGTAAATCTCTGACCGTAGAGAACCCTCCTCCAGAAGGCCCACCTTTTATAACGTGTTTGTATAGATTATTTCTCCATTCATTTTCACTTTCAGGTTTATAGTATCCAATAGCTAAATTCTCAATAGGTTTGTCCATTTCATAACAGTCAGAATTAGTCATTCCAGATGTTTTGTAAATGTTTTCTGCTATATAGTCAAAATAAGATATTTTAGAAACTTTTTCTATAATTACTCCCAGTAATAGCATTCCTGTATTGCTATATTGTGTATTTGAACCTGGCTTAAAATATAATGACTCTGTTTTGATTAATGGCTTAAAGTCTTCGATATTTCTAAAAAGTTCTTTAGACCCATTTTCAAAATCGCTATTAAAGAAATCTCCTAAACCACTAGTATGTGTTAATAAATGATGAATAGTTATTTGACTGCCTATTTTTTTAGGAATCCAACTTGAGTCTATGTATTTATCTATTGTGTCATTTAGGTTTAACATTCCCTTTTCTTGTAGTTGCATAATTGCAATTCCAGTAAACATTTTGTTATTAGAACCTAGATTGAATTTTGTGTCTATGTTATTTTTAATGTGGAATCTTTTTGAAGCTTCTCCACACGCAAATTGATAGAGAACTGAATCTTTTTTGGCAACTATAATTGTTCCAGAAAATCTGTCATCTTCACATAATTCATCAATTAGTTCAGTAGCTTTTGAAGTCAGTTTTTCCGATAGATCAACATTCTTGTTTTGGGCTTTGCATCCAATAAAAGTAAATACTAGTAAAAAAGATAGTTTTAAAATTTTGTTTTGCATCTTGTTATTTCATTTCTCAAATTGGTTACAACGTTTAGTATAAGAAACGTAGGGCAGTTGATAAGCACTTTCGTTTCAGTTTATTACTTAGCTTAATATAAATATTTCACTTTCATTTTTTCTCTAAAATGCCAAATTTTATATTTAGCGGATTTTGTAAATAGACACAGAACTTTGGATTTATTACAAACGCCCTATGTTTTTTATACCGTGTTAGGCACAGTACTTTTTATTTTAATTTGCAATAGTTCTTTATATGTCAAACACCTCCAAATCCATTCCAATGGTCCAAATTTAAAATGTTTTAACCAAATCTTACTAAAAATTACTTGAAAGATAAATACTGAAATTGCTGTCAAAAATGATTCTGAAGGACTTAAAGTTTCATAAAGTTTAAATCCGATTGATGAAAATAAAATCAAACCGATAAAACTTTGCATTATATAATTTGTCAATGCCATTCGTCCAACATATTTTAAAGGCAATAAAATTTTATTACATTTGGTTTTATTATAAATCCAACCGATAACCCAAAGGTAAAAAAGACCCATTGCAACATCTGAAAGTACCATTATTTTAATAAGCACTTCTCGATAAATTTCTATTTTGAAAATATCGTGTTCCACCAAAACCAATAAGAATAGTATTCTATAAACATTAGTTATAATAGCAACAATCAATATCGGTTTTTTTATTTGCTCTATAAAAGTATCCATTGAATTGTAAATCTTATTTTTTCCAAGATAAAGTCCTAAAAGAAACATTGAAATGGCTATTGGTGCTAAAAATCCAAAAAGTATTGGGATATTAGAGAGATATTCTAAAAGTCTCAATTTAACTCCTTGATAATAACTTCCATTTCTTATTGTTTGATTTACCGTATCTCCTGTGTATTCATTTAGGTAAATTTCTGGTTGAAAATTTAAAAGTCCGAATAGATATTCAAAAAATTGGTCATAAAATGGGAAAAATAGAAATATTACAGATAGTACGAGAATTAATCTATTCGATCTTTTAATCATAAGCGTTGTAAATAATCCAATTATCGCATATAAATTTAGAACATCTCCAGACCAAATAAAAACGATGTGTAGAATTCCAAAAATGAATAAGATTAACATACGTCTTGCAAAAAATGAGAATGAGAGTTTGTTTTCATCGAACATTTTTAAAGCCTGCATTGAAATTCCAAAACCAAACAATAAAGAGAATATCGGAAAGAATTTGGTGTAAAAAAATAGCTGAAGTACCTTCTTTGTAATTTGGTCGATATTGGAAGTCCATTGTTTAGCAAATTCATCTTGATTAAGGAAAGTTGAATTCATAATAACAATATTTACTACAAATATTCCAAGAATGGCAAATCCTCTATAAATGTCTAATAAGTCAATCCGTTTTTTCGCTTTAGTCGGTTGTTCAATCAATTTTGGTTTTTTTTCGTATTGTGCCTAACGTGATTGTGTAAGGAAAGTTGCGGTTTTGACTGCGATAATTTTCGAATATTTAAACAATCTAGCAAAAAAGCAATAGCCTTTTTTTTTCACTAAAGTAGTAATTTTTTTTACACGCTGTTGGCGTGTCGTAATTTTTTATTTTCATCAATCCGCAAACTTGCTCAAAAAGTTTGATTAGAACTAAAAAGATTTGGGACAAAAATGTACAAATGGTAATCAAAGCATTAAGAGACAGATTTCATAATTCAATCCGCAAATTTGCTTAAAAAGTTTGATTAGAACTAAAAAGATTTGGGACAAAAATGTACAAATGGTAATCAAAGCATTAAGAGATAGATTTCATAATTCAATCCGCAAACTTGCTCAAAAAGTTTGATTAGAACTAAAAAGATTTGGGACACAAATGTACAAATGGTAATCAAAGCATTAAGAGACAGATTTCATAATTCAATCCGCAAACTTGCTCAAAAAGTTTGAATAGAACTAAAAAGATTTGGGACAAAAATGTACAAATGGTAATCAAAATCTTAAGAGACAGATTTCATAATTCAATCCGCAAACTTGATCACAAATATTGAATTGAAACTATAAATACTTTAGATAAACACTAAATTTTCATTGGAAGGATTTATGCACGCCAACGTGTTTGTGTATGAGTTGTTGCGTGTATTAATTAACTAATTTAGTAAATAATTACCGACAAAGAAAGTCCGCTAGGGCTTTCGTAAGTAAGCTTGAACTAGCAATAAATTATATACGTTGTTGTAAAACGTTTTAATTCCATTCTACATTTAATTTTTCCAATTCCGCATTTAATTTCGCGAGTGAATTCGTATCGATTATTTGCGTATTAATAGTCAATTCCTTTTTACTTGTCTTTAATATATAATCTCCTGCAAACTTTTTAATCCGCTTAATTTCTGCCAGATTTATTTTTTTTCCGAATGAACCATTTATCCTTAATACTCCGTTTTCAATTGTCAAATATTGATATTTTTTTTGATAGAAATATAAAATGAAATACAAAACTCCGAATACTAAACTACCATAATCAAACCAACCTATATTTTCACTAAAACTTAATTCCATAACCCCAAATAAAAACCAAACAATTCCTAAAATAAGGTTGATATTCAAATGTTTTTTTTTCAATTTTATCTTCATTTTTATTTAATGTTTTACAACGGAATTGTGTATGGTTAGTTGCGTGGTTAAGCAACTAAATTAATAAACAAATACGAACCTGAGAAAATTCCGAAGGAATTTTCCAAATAATCACTTGCCAAAGCAATTAATTATACACGGTGTTGTAAACAGTTATTAATTTGGTTGAACAGCGCCACTATAATTTCCAATTATTGTTATTCCATTCCATTTAAATTCATAATCTACATCAATTTCGGTTATTTGATTATTTACACCATCAGATTCAGAAGTGACAGAATTCACTATAACTCTTCCAGATTGGAAATCGTCATCTTGGTGCCAATATCCAGAATAAGCGAAATTTCCTTCTTCTGAATTATCTTGAAAATGAATTGGATGATAACCATCAACTCCAAAAACGTTGTTTGGACCATTGCTTGTAGAGTAAGTTCCTTCAGCTAATGGAATGAAATCTCCTTGTGCGCCAGAAATAATATAAAAACTTCCAAATTGCCCTTCTTCAACATTATGATTTAATGGATTGGATAGTATTAAATGGTATGGGTTTCCACTATTGGCTTTTGCGAAATTTGTCTCGTAAAAAGTTCCATTAACAGTAAATCCATTAGTGACATTTGAACTGTTGGAGTCATCGCTTGAACAAGATGATAAAATCATAAATCCGATTAGAATTCTGCAAAATAATTTCATTTTTTTCATTCGTAATAATTTGGTTTTAATTGTTTACAACTGGTTATATGAAGCACAAAGTTCCCGTTTACGGGTCTCAATTTCCGGATAAGAGGAACTTTTGTTCTCGATTAGCATTTTTGTTTAAAGATAATAAAATCGCATCTAAAGGACTTTGAATTTCTAATAAATCTTTTTTTGCTATATGGGTGTAAATCATTGTTGTCTCTGGCTTAGAGTGTCCTAAAAGCTCTTGAATATGGCGTAAACTAACACCGTTTTCTAATAAATGAGTTGCATAACTATGTCTTAAAGTGTGCGGTGTAACATGTTTTTTTATACCAGCCAATGCAACGCTATTGTGCAAGAATTTACGAATACTACTTTCTGAATACCTTTTTTTATTAGGTCCTTCTATAAAATAAAAATGAGGCTTGTAAGTAATTAAATAGTTATTTAAAAGAGGTAAAAATGTCTGTGCTAAAACTACAAACCTGTCTTTTCTGCCTTTTCCAGAAACAACTTTTAGCTGATTTCTACCGATATCTATATGAGATAATTCTAAGGCAGTAACTTCACCAACACGCAAACCAGAAGAATATAATAATGCAATAATTGCTCGATGTTTTAAGTTTTTTGTTACCTGTAATATGGTAACAATATCTTCTGGCGCCAACACATTTGGTAATTTTTTAGATCTTTTTGGCCGGGCTAACTCTAAATCATTTATCATTGTTTCTGGGTAGAAAACAATAAATAATTTTAAGGCACTTATAAACTGCCTTTGAGTACTAATGGCATATTTTCGCTTTATAAAAACAACCTCTAAATACTCTTCTACACTTCTGCTGTCTAAAGAATTTAGCTCTTTTTTTGTATGAAAAGCAATAAAGTCTGCTACAAAAAAAACATATGTATCAATTGTACTTTTACGATACCTCTTGCCTCTTAAATAGGTAAAAAAATTATTTAAAAGTGTTTTCTGAATTTCATTTAATTGGCGCTTATAAAGATTTTTCTTCTGCAAGTGTTCTGAATTGATAATGGCTTTATTTTTAAGCAGTACAACTATTAAATTCAGATTTTCTGCTGTGTCTTCTATACACCAACATTTTAAGGTAGCGCTCCAGAAAGCATTCTTAAGGCTTCGCATTAAAACAATTAATACTTCGTTATATTTAAATTTAATAAGTATTCTAGACTGTTTTCTGTGCGTTTTTCGTTCTAAAAGAACAGTAGGGAGTTTTTTCATTTTTTTTGCAGTTGTCTAAAAATAAGATTTTTTATTTAAAAATTAAATAGTTGCAATCAGTTTTTTTAGTCTTTAGGGTTAAATAAAAAAGATATGGGTTGTCTTCAGGTTGTCAAATAAATAGTTTGTAGATGCTTTAAAAGATAAATATCTTCTGCTTAGAGCATTTAAATTGGTCTCATACTCGCATCAATAGAAGTGTGTCTTTTAAAGCACCTATTTTGTTAAAGGAAACCATTCATTCTGTAAGTTAGAGTCTTATTTTAATAAGATATTCTTTAGTTTTTTTTAAATTATAAGAAGTAGCAACCTCGGCTCTACAGAGTGCTAAATAAAGTTAGGTCTTTTTTATTGATGAAGCCACCTTTAACAAATTTTCATAAACTCTCTCAAAGCATCATTTAATGCCAGCTTATTTTCAATATGAGGCATGTGTCCGTTTTGGAAAACAACAATTGCAGAGTTTGTTTTTTTAGCTTCGTTTAAAGAAGTTTCAAAATCTAAAACAGGATCTTTCTTGCCAATAATTAATAATTTCTTAAAACTATTGTCAGTTAAAACGTGGTTTCTATTTGCACGCAATTGCATGCCTTCTTGCGCAGCAATATAACCTTGCATGGGTGTTAGTAAAGCTTCAGAGACGGCTAATTCTATTTCCTTTTTAAAGAAGGTTTTGCTTTTTGGACCAAACAAATTGGCAAAAGATATACGCACCATATTTCTAAAGTTACTAGTAATCATTTTGTTGGCACGCAAACGCAATGCTTTGCGTTCTGAAGTATCTTCATTAGAGGTAGCGTTCATTAAACACAGCCCTTTTACTTTCTGCGGATGTTTCTCTGCAAAAGCCAAGGCAATATAACCACCCAAAGAATGCCCAACTAAAATACATTTTCGAATTCTTAACTTTTTTAAAACTGCTGCAATAGTTTCTGCAAATAACTCCATGGTATGAATATAGCCTAGACAGTCCGTTTTTCCATGCCCTAACAAATCAATAGTAACTACTCTGTTTCTTTTAGAAATCTCGGGTATAACGTTTTTCCACATAGTGGCATTCTCTAAAAACCCATGAATTAAAACAACAGCAGTTCCTGTTCCTTGATCAGAAAAAGAAATATTTGCATTTTTAAAAGTTAATGATTTTTGCATCACACAAAAATATGTATATTTCCGGCACGAAGACAAGAATTACAATGAACAAAACAAAAGAAATTTGGATTGCCGGTTTTGCACTATTTTCACTCTTTTTCGGAGC
>ENA-OQVM01003381-OQVM01003381.1-marine-metagenome-genome-assembly--contig:-NODE-3381-length-17375-cov-4.151116_pt1 | contig 17375 bp, 3 predicted proteins | sample MGYA00237776_ERZ505498 | MGnify/ENA primary metagenome ERZ505498 (study PRJEB26159, sample SAMN06265151) | marine metagenome | isolation source: Helgoland LTER site | place: Germany:Helgoland, sampling... | reverse complement strand
TTGGCGGCTCGCCGCCGCGCGCCGAGCGCCGCCGCCTACCTCGGTCAATGTCTCGCGACTTTTCTCGCCCGAGCCGAGCCGCTGCTCGGAGCGGCTCACGCCACGTTCGCGCCCTCCGCCGATCCGACCGGCCCGGCGCTCGTTTTCGCACGAGTCGCCGGATCCGCTGTCGGATCGGCTTCGGTCCCGAGCTCGACGTCGGTGCGCCTCGATGACGGTTGGGAATCCCGCCGCCGCACGCCGTGTGAGGTCACCCGCTGAGCTCGAGCTCTCGCCCTCGGACTGGCCGAGTAGTCGCTCGGAGTCCCTCACGCCACGCTCGCGCCCTCCGCCGTTTCGATGGGCGCGACTCTTAATCTCGGATGAGTCGCTGGTTTCGCCCTCGATTCGGCGTTCGCTCTGCGCTCGGTGTCGCCGCGCTTCGTCTTCGGTCGCGCGGCTCTGCGCCGATCGCACTGCGCTCTCGCCCGCTGCGCTCTCCGCCTCGCTCTCCTTTGGTCTCTCGGGATGCGTTCGGGAGGAGGCCGCGCCGCGGCTGCCGCGGTCGTCGTCGGACGAGCTCGCGCTGCCGTCGCGCCGCAACTGGAATGCCGCGGCGCGGCGCTGCCGTTCTCGTTCGCGGGCCGCGAAATGCCGAGCGGCGCCGTTGCGGACGGTGACCTCGTCGCCGCTGTCGCTGTCCCCCTCGTCGTAGAGTTGCTCGGGGAGCTCCTCGTACCCCCTTCGGTCGCTCGAAGCGAGGATCTCGTCGGGAGGCCCCGACTTCAGAGGGGCGGCGTCTCGTCGTGGCTCTGCCACGCCGCGACAGCCGCCGAGATCCTGCTGCGAACCTGGGGTTTGACGATGGAGAGAATCTGAGTGACGACGTCAGACAGCATCCCCACAGGAATTCCGTTTCCGCAGAGCCGATACATCGTGTCTGTGCTAATGACATGAGGCATCTGTCGAAGACATGTGATGACATGTTCGGGGATCGAGTGAGTTCTCATCGCCTCCCACGGCGAGAGACGCCTCACTGTCTCCCCATCCCAGTAGAGCCCCGTGGCCCCTCCTGGTCCCTGGCCCCAGGTTTTCTGGGTGACAGCGGGTCCATCGCTGTCGTAGATCGACCAGCCCATCCCACCGGCGCCGATGACTCCGAGGAGTTTCGGCCCGTCGTAGGATGGGTCCGGGTCTCTCTCTGGGAACCAGGTAACGTGCTTCTCCCAATCTGCGTAAACGCAATCGGGAGAAGGCACGCGGTCGAGGCAGTCCCACACCGTCACACGATCTTCTCGTGGCCCCTCGACCGTGAAGAAATCGCACAACGTGGTGTTCTCGACGAGTGCTTCTGGTAAGATACATACCAAAAACACTCGCCGGCGGGCGGTACCGTCGCCGTGTCGCTGCGCCGAGCGCACGGACCACGCGACGAGGTACCCTGCACGCCGGTACATCGACACTGCCTCCCAGACTGGGCTGCCGTTGTCGATGTCCAGAATGCCCGTGACCATCTCGCGCACGAGCACGGGGGCTCGAAGGCTGATGCCGAGACGGCAGTCATCGAGCCAGAGACCTCCCGTGTTGCCGTCGAGCCCCCGGCCCTCGCCTGCCGAACTGAAGTCCGGACAGGGCGAGCCGGAGACGTAGACGAGCAACATGCGCCGCAGCCAGTCGAGCTCGCCTCGCTCCGCTGCGGCGACGACTTCGTAGAAGTCGCCCCACGAGCTAAGCCCCGTGCGGCCGTCCCAGATGTAACGCACCGTCGGACAGATGTCAAACGCGCCAAGGGGAACGCCGCCGAGCGGCTCGGCGGCGAAGGACATTGAGTCCAAGCCGCAGAAGCCGGAGAGGAAGCCCCACTCTGCGAGCTGCTCGTAGTCGACGCCCGTCGTCGGCTCGAGCGGATCGGTCGGCGCCTCCTCGACCGTGTCGGTCTTCGCCTTGAGATCCTCGCGCTCACGCTCGATCTTGTCATACAGCGCCTCCTGCGCCTGCATTTCTTCGACTGAGCCTGCCGTGCCGGACGTGTCTTCGCCGTCAGCTTCGAGCTGGGCGAGACGAGCATCGAGGTCGTCGAGCAACGCGCGCGTCTCAACCGAGAGTGGCAAGCGAACGAATCGCGTCGCCCCGAGCTTCCGCGCCTCGGTGCGGAAGTCGTGCTCGTTGAGGCGGCTGATGGCGTCACTCAGCACGTTGTCCTTCGAGCGAACCCTCGCCTGTCGTCGCACGACGTTCACCTTCGCCACGTACTCGGCGCTGTGCTGCAAGACGACCGACTGGAGCACGCTGCGGGCCTTGTTTGCCGCAGACGTGTACTGCTCCGTCGTGTTGTCGCCGTGCGCGAGCGCCGCCGGCCGCGGCGCGACCGGGAAGAAGCCCGTCAGCGCCGCGTGGCCGGCTATCCCCTCCTTCACGTTGATGTGAAGGCGCCGATGGTCTCCTCGCCACCGATGGAGGATGTAGTAGCAGGTGCGGGTGCCGTCCGGGCCGTCTTGCAGCATGGCTGCCCCGAGGCCGTCGCCGCCGGAGGCGTCGTAGGCGTACTCGAGAAGGCCCGGGTCGCCCGACGGCGGGAAGCGATTCCTCGGGAAGAGCGCGACGCCGTCGTTGCGCTTCAACAGAGCACACTGCCAAAACTCTAGATCTCGTCGCACTCCCCTGCCGATGCGAACCCGCTGCCGCCCTCGACGCTCGGCTTGCCGAAGCGCCGTAAAGGCGCTCGTCAAGTACGGGCGTCCCGCAGGGCGGTACTGTGACGCGTGAACGAGTCGACAAACGAGCGAGAGGAAATCGCGAGTGCGCATCGAGCGCTTGTCGACGCACTCGTTGAGCGTCTCGAGGTATGACCGCGCCTTCTCCTCGTCGAGAGACAGACGCATCGTGTCGAGGTCGCAACGAGAGCCGAGGATGGTCATCGACCTCTTCGGCCCGTCCTTCTTCTTGTCCTGGACGACGAATCCGATGTACTCGGAGAGGAGGACGGCGACGTCGAGGATCGCCTTCGTGCGCGCGCGGCCGAGCGCCACGCCGAAGATGTCGTCGATGTAGCCCGACTCGTGTGAAAGCTGCACGTCCTCGTCGCAGAGGCCGGCCGCCTCCCTCCGCTCGCGCCAAGCCACTGCTGCCGGCGGCGGGGCGGCGTCGATCGCCGCCCACAGCTCCGCCGGCGCGCCGAGCTCCTCGCGCAGACGCTCGTCGCCCGCGCGGAGACGGCGAAGCAACCACAAGAAGAAGTTTGTAAAGCTTGCAAAACACGCTACCATCGAGGCGTCCCCAAACTGGGTTCGCACATCGAGGTACGATTTGCCGCCCCACTGCTTGCCATACATCCACAACTCATGTTTAGCATTCGCCCAAAAGCGATATGCTGAGTGAAGATCAATCTTCCACTCCCAGCAGTGCTCCTCGGGGGAGTTCTCAGCCGCCGCCGAGCGCTCGAGCGCCGTCGGCAGCCGTCGAGTCTCCTCCGGCTCCGCCTGGAGCAGCACTGCGCAGCCCGCCGCGAACTGGACCGTCGTCGGGAACACGACCTTGCCGAGCGCCTCGAGATCCATCCAAAAGTTCGCCGCGAGCGGCCCGAGCGGCAACAGGATCTCAGGCCGTGGCCACGCCTTGTCCGTGGTCACGCGAACCTTGCCGTTCTGCTCGACGCCGTTGACCGGCTCGACTCGAGCGGGGCACGTGGCGACGAAGACCGGCACCGTGAAGTCCTCGCCGTCTATACGCAGCACCAGCGGCTTCTCCGAGTTCTCGCGCATGCAGCCCATCAGCCAGCCGCGATCCGGCGCCGAGTCGTCCGCGAATGTCTTCGCGATCGAGTCGGAGTTCCGAAGCGCGCCGGCGTGGTTGGCGCTGAGCACCGTCACGCGAGGGCACGTCGACTCGTTCGAGTGGCCCCGCGTGAGGTGGTCGAGCACCGCCTCGTCGTGGTACTCCGTGCCGAGCCTCCGTATGCGCTCGCTGTGCAACGCCGGCGGCGTCACCACCGCCTCCTCGAGCGGCACGATCGGCAGTGTGCCTCCCGATCTGATGTGATCGGACAGGTACCACGGCCGACCGCGCGCCTTGGGCCGCAAGTGCTCGTCGTCGAGCACTACGTCGTCCGGCCTGCGGACGCCGCTGCCGCCCTTGGCAATGCCGCTCGCCTCGTGCTCCGCCATCTGCTTGTACCAGTTCACGATCCGCTTGATCGGCTCGTCGTAGTACAGGTCCCTGAGGCCCGCGGGCCGCCAGTCCAGGTCCTCGACCGCCCAGGCTGGCCGCTCCGGCAGAGGGTCGCGCTGAGGCGACACGTTCGTTCGCGGGAACGGCATGATCGCGACGATCGCGTCGTCCTCGGCTACGAGACGAGCGAGGTCGTACGTACCGCCCTGCGACTTGAGCGCCTCCTCCGTGGATCTCGCGCCATCGTCGGTGGCATGCGCCTCCGGTGCGTCACTGACGCCACGAGCGACGGGCGCCACCGGCGCGTTCAGCGCGGTGGAGCCGTCCGAGTTGGTTGCGATGGTCTCGCCCGCAAGCGCGTCCACAAACGCCGCTTGACGGGTGAGCCACGCCTTGCGCTCCTTGTCCGTGATGCGAGGGCCGATGAAGCCGTCGCTCTCTCGCAGCCTCCGTTTCCCCCGAGGCTTGACTGGCGTGCCGCCGCCCGCCGAACTCTGCGATCGCTTCCGATCGCCCGGGCTCGCGGGCGGCGTCACTGACCTCTGGGCGGCGCGACTCGGCTGCACCTCCATGTTGATGACAGCCGCGAAGCCGTCCATCGGCGTGACGTGTGCCACGTCATCGCCGTCATCCTGCTCGGCGCCTTCGAAGCTGCGTTTTCTGCTCGCCGCCGCCGCTGCCGGCGGGCGAGACCCTCGCGCCAACGTCTCGGCGTCGGGGGATCCCGGCTTCATAGCCGTGACCGCGATGCCGTCAACAACGCCGGCGGCCGCGACCTCGTCGTCGGCCGCCGTCCGTCCGTCCGCACGGTTCCTTCGCTGCCGCCTCCGCTCGCGCCTGTCTCGCCGTGCCGCCCCCGCCGAACCGCCCAGCGAGTCGATGTCGATCGAGGAGTCGCTGTCGTCGAAGGGGTATGGCTCCGGGTTTGTGTCGGAGTCTGGATCGGGGCCAGGATCGGGATCGGGATCGGGATCGGGATCGGGATCGGGATCGGTGTCGGGCTCCGGCTGAACGCCGTGTGACCTGTCGCACTCCTCCGTGTGTAACTCGCCGTCCCAAGTCTCGCACCAATCACAGCACAGGTTGTCGTGTCGGTCCGACTGGTTGCGTCCAGGCCGACCGCAGCCTGGCGTCCGGCAGACGACCGGCGGGCCCGGGACTTCGATGAAGCGCCCGAGCCCACCGGCAGCCGCCGTCGGCTCTGGCCCGACGCCCGACCTGCCGTCACACTCCTCCGTGTGTTCTGCGCCGCCGGACATCGTACACAATACACAGCACGCCGTGTCGTGTCGGTTCGACTGGTTGAGGCTCGACCGGCCGCAGCCAGTCGTTCGGCAGACGACCGGCGGGCCCTGCATCCTGAAAGGCTTGCCGAACCCTCCCGGGTCGGCCGCCGTACTTCCGCATGCCCTCGCCGCGCCTTGCGCAGCCCGCTCTGAGAGCTTGACCGAGCCGGCCGGCGCTGCCGCCGCGAGCGCCGGGCGCCGAGACTCTCGCGCCACCTTCCGGGCGTCGGCGGATCCCGCGTCCACCGCTTGGTCCGCGACGCCATCTGCAACGCCGGCGGCCGCGACCTCGTCGTCGGCCGCGTATCCGTGATCCGCCTCCACGATCTCCGCCAGTGCCCCGCGGTAGACCGCAGAGTCCTTCATCCGTTTTGCCGCCGCCCGGCTCGACGTCGTGTGCCGCGGCGGCGGCGAGTGCGCTCGCGCCGAGCGGTTGCGGTCCGACCCCGAGTCGGACTCGCCATCGCGCGCGACGCACTCGCTCTCCCAGTCCGAGTCGGATGACTCTGACGCCGACGCCAGCGATGGCATCGAGTCCGAGCTGCACCATCCTGTCTCCGAGCTCTGTGACGCCTCTGTGGTGCCGCCCCTCCGACGGCGCTCGCCCGTGTCGGCGAAGCACTCGCTGCTTGCCGCCACGTCGCCGACGCCGGCGGCGAAGAGCACGTGTGCCGCGCCGCGCTGCTCGCGCCGCCGCTGCCGGCCGCCGTCGTCCCGGCTGACTGCCGATGCCAGCTTGCGCATATCTGCCGCACCCCCGTAGAAACGGTTGCGCTGCGTCATCACGCGCTTGCTAGCCCTGCGGCTCTCCGCTTCGTCTCCGTCGGTCGCGAATCGGCGCGCTCGCCGCTCGCGTACGTCGGAGACGAGCTGCCGACCGTCTTCGGTGCCAGCGTCTGCATCCGCTGGTTCCGCGTCGGTCGGCAGCGTGCGGCGTCAGTTGCCGCCTTTGCCGCCACCACGGCCGCCGCCCTTGCCGCCTTTACCGCCTCCACGACCGGCACCCTTGCCGCCGCCGGCGCTCCAGCCCGGCTGCGACGGGATCATCGCCGAGTTGAAGAACTCGCTGACGATGATTGGCTTCTCGGGCATGCCGTTCGCCTCCTGCAGTGCGACCTCGATGGCCTCCTTGTCGTCGGGGTGCGCACCGTGGGCGTTACCGCACTCGCCCATGCCGCCCAAAGCTCCGCCGTTTCGGCAGCCGTACGAGCCGTCGAGGCAGTGCATGCAGATGCCCTTCAGCGGGCTCGCACTGTTCGAGGCGGCTCGCTGCATCCCCATGCACTGACCCGCGTGCGAGCGCGCCTCGCCGTCGTTGCGAGCCGAGACGCCGAGCTCGTCGGTCCACTTCGGCCGGTCCGTGACCGGCTTGCCGCCTCCACGACCGGCTCCCTTGCCGCCGCCCTGCGCCCCTTTGCCTCCAGCGCCCCGGCCGGCTCCTTTGCCCTTGCCGGTGTCGCCGTCGCCGCCGCCGTGGCGGGCGGCTTCGGCGTCCTTCTTCTTGCGCTGCGAGATCTGGCTCTCGAGGTTCGCGACCGTCTGGCGGAGCGCCTTGGTCTGGCTCGCAGCGTCTCCGTCGGCCGTATCCGTGTGCGCCTTGCGCTTCCCCGCCGCAGAGCCGCCCTCTTCTCCGCCCGGCGTACGTGGTGCCGCCGCCGGGCGAAAGGTGAGCTCGGTGAACGGAGTCTCGTTGGGCACTGCGCGCGCCACGCCGAACTCGTGCATCTTCGCGCGCATGTTCGTCATGAAGGTGCCCTCCGACACGTCGGTCAGGCTCAGCCGGTCCGCCGAGAGACCGTTTCGCCAGAGCTTCTCGGTGTCGTACCACTTGTGCAGCAGCACGCCCACGTAGTAGGCAATCTGCTGCGGCGTCCACTCGGTGACGCCGTCAGAGCAGCCGCTGCCGGCGAGAAAGACGACGATCGCTTGCGTGCCGACCTTCATACCGGTCGCCGTGCCCGCGAGCGCTTCGAAGATCTCGCCCCACTTGCAGAAGATCACGCCCCAGATGTCTCGCAGCTTGTGCGCAAGCTTGTCGTCGCCGTAGACGCACCGCGCCTTGATGAACTCCCAGACGGTCTTCGGCCCGCCCTCGAGCGGGTTGAGGATGTGCGGGCCACCGTCGACCAAAGACGAGCGTCGCATGGCCGCGAACGCTGTCTTCTTGGCCTTCCCGACCTCGTCGGCGAAGGCCGCTCCCGTGAACACCTTGCCGCTGTGCTTCTGAAAGAAAACCTGCACCGCCAGCAACGCACCGCTAGCCATGCGCTCCTGGAGCTCCGTGAGGTAGCCGAGCCGCGGCTCCTTGGTCTTGTCGTCGGCGTGCACCACCTTCGCGAGAAGCTTGGTCGCGTCCGACGAGAGCGAGCGCGCGAGCACGAAGACGTCTGCGTCCGGCGCGCGCGCCGCGACCGCGACCTTCTCCACCTCGTCCCGCACTCGCAGGAAAAGCGTGGTGTCACCCGCCTGTACGTACGCATCCGATGCTGCCGCCACCGCACACTTCCCCACGTTGAGCACGTCATTGGCGCCCGGCGCGTTCGCCGCGCCACCGCGGCTCGCCGAGAGTGCCGCGATCGATACCGCGTCGAGCGTCATGACGTGCGGCATAGCGGCGGGCGGCGCGACCGCCGCCGCCGCGCCTGCCGCTGCTGCCGCCGCCGGCGGCTCCGACGCCGCCTTGTACTGTCGCACCAGCTCCATTGCGTGGCCGATCAGATCGGCCGCCGCGAGGCGCTCGACCTCGTCGTCCGTCACGTCCTTCTGCATCGCTGACGGCGAGAGGTCGAGCTTTTGAGCGATTGTCTTGAGCGCGATCCCGACGCACGCGCGACGGATCGCCGCCTGCGCCAGCAGCTGGTCTGCCGTGTAGGAGTGCATCTCCTGCAGCACTGTCGCCAAGTCGTCGATCAGGATGACCTTCGCGGCTGCCGAGCCCGCGACGTTGATCGTGCCGACGACCGGAGGGACCGCGGCGACCGAGCCGTCGACGTCTGCCTGCGTGTAGTCCACGAGGAGACGTGCCACGAAAGCGGTCGAGTAATCAGTCGGCCGCTTCGCCGCCTCGTACTGGTCCGCACCTCGCACCGGTCGAACAGCCGCCGCCGCCGCCGCACCCGCACCTGCCGCCGCCGCCGCTAGCGCCGCTCGATCCGCCGCGTCGATAGTGCCGTCCTGGCGCACTGTCGCCACGGCCGCGCGCCACGCGACCTCGGACCCCATCTGGGTAGACAGGGTCGCGACGGTCGCGTGTGAGAGGAGCGGCGCCAACCGCGTCAGCTGGTACAGCCACTTCAGGCTGCTCTCGCCATCCGTCAGCGTCACGTTCATCCGCGCCGCGAGCAGCCGCAGCCACTCGAGCCGGACGGGCGCCGCCGAGAGGTCGGCGAAGACCCGGATGCCCTCCAGCCGGATCGCGTCCGCCGCGATGACCGGCATCCGCCGAAACCGCGTCAGGTCCTTCCCCATCGCAATCATCAGCGCCATCGCTCGCTTCTCCGCAACCGCTGCGTCCTCTTGCGACGACTCATTCGGTATTGCCGCGAACGCGGCTTGATACGCCATGACGACTGCGTCGCCGTCGAGCACGGGGCCCTCATCCACAAGGGCGTCCGTAAGCTTGTCCAGCGAATAGCCCTGTGACCATCCAGCGTGGACCGTCTCACGTATCATCCATGTCAGGCCGAGGTGCTCCGCCGCCGACAGCCGATCTATCGGGTATGCTGCGAACGAGAGCAACCTCTTCAGCCTGTTGTAGCCTCGGCCGACCAGGTCGACCTCGGCCCACTCGGAAGCACGCACTGCCATCGCAAAGACTCTACCGCCACCGCTTTCCCAGTGACCACCCTACTTGGGAATACTACTCTCCACGAACAATCGAACTGGTCGAAGGCTCGCGGAGCGTGGCTCGCCGTTCGAAGAGGAAATTGGTTGGTGGGTGGTGGAGGGTCCTGCTGTGCAGTCGGCTCAGAGTGCGGTGACCCGACGCGGTAATCGCGCGTGATCACACGAGACATGACGCTGGCGCATCATGCTCTCGTCACTCTGACCTACCTAGGATCCCTCCCCTTTGAGACACTAGAACCCCCTATCTACTGAGCATAGAACGAACCTTCTAGTGATCCATTTGGGACCCTTCCTTCAGAAGGCCAATGTGCAAAAATATATTATTTTTGTACTTGGGACACCGCGGGGCGGTGTCGGTCTGGGGGAGAAGCAACAGGCCCCCGCCGAATTCGGGTGACGTCAGAGTGACGCCAACCGAAGACGGCGGCGAAGTCCCTCGGGACAATCCCATTCCTCCTCGCGCTCCCACGACCATCATGCCTCCCCGCAGTGACATCCTTGCGCCCTCAGGGCCACGGCTACTCTAACATCTCGAGGCCTCGACGACGGAGGTGACAGCAACCGGTGCTGCCACCCCCCTCTTCGAGCCTAGGCAGAGGCCATTCCATCATTATCCTATTGATGGTTGATCGAGGAACCGACAACTCGTGTCGGTCCTCGGTCGCTCGTTTTCTCGCCACGACGGCGTTACGTGTTCCGCACCCGTCGGTGTTTACGTGTTCACGCTCGTCAGCGTTCTATAGCCGGCGGCGTATCTGTGACCTCTCCGAGGATCCCAGGCCGCACGGCTCGAGCTCGACGATCCAGAACCTCTGTGATGGTCCCGAATCGTTCGGCCCCGAGTCCTCGTCGAGGCACTCGACGCCGGGCACCCCTGACCGGTGCCCGACGATTTGTGAGCTCGACCCCGAGTCCTTTCTGACAGACTCGAGTTCGGCCCCGAGTCCTTTCTGACAGACTCGACGTCGGGCACCCCTGACCGGTGCCCGACGATTTGTGAGATCGGCGGCCCAGTACCTCTACGAGGCTCCCGGGCCGCTCATCCCCGAGTCCTTTCTGACAGACTCGACGTCGGGCACTCCTGACCGGTGCCCGACGATTTTCGACCCCGCGCTTGCTTTCGCACGCCGCAGAGGCCCCGACGGCCTCCCGTGCTCGTTCGCGCCAGTCCGGCCGCGAGTTCCAATCACGGAAGTGAGTCGGTAACGACCGCCGGCAACCTCAGGCGCCCGTGGCCGCCAAGCGACATCGGTCGCGGCGGCCACCGCGCCGAGATACTTATCGAGCAAGGTCTCGCGTAAATCCGTAAGCCCCCGTGAGCGTTCTCACGCCACAGAGGCCTCCTACGGCCTCCCGAGCCCGTTCGCGCCAGTCCGAGCATCTCCGCGCCCGGCCTTCCAAACCCGGGGAATCCCTTCTCCGAGTGTAGGTGTCGGCGACGCGCTCGCGCGCCGTGCCGCGCCGCGCCGAGCGACGCCCGTCACCCTCCGCAGCAAGTACGTCCGCCCTCGCCCCTGTTCGCCACCGCCCGAAGGCAGTGCGAAGAGCTCGAGCTCGACAGCCGCCGCTCGTCGACGTCGCGCACGCGACGACGGATCGAAAGAGCGCGCGCAACGGTCGCGCGAAGACACGCCCGACTAGGAGTCGACGTAGTCTTCGTCGTCCGAGTCGTCGAACTCTGAGTCGTCCGAGGCTTCGCCACCGCCACGCCCGTGCGCCTTTGCCGCAGCCACGCATGACCGGGGTCCGCCCGTAACTGTCTGCTCCGACTCGTCGTCGGAGTCCATAGTCTCAGAACCAACATTGACCCCAGCCATAGCATTGAAGAAGCTGTCTCCCCTGCCGATAAACTGAGTTGTATCTGCTGTGGCCATCAGCTGACTGATATGGAGAAGGCGGCCCTCACAGACCCTGCAGTAAATCTGATACACGTCGCTCGCCCAACGCCCCATTACCTTGATCTCCTCCGCAGAGACCCCCGCTGCCATCATGGCTGTCGCACCTCCAATGCGAAAGGAGTGCATCTTGACCTTGTCAGATTGCTCCTTATTCACACCGGCGGCCTCGCACCGCGAGCGGTACCATGTCATGACGCGCTTGTGTGATATCCATTGGTGGAGGCGTCGGTCCCTCGGCGACATCTCCACCGCCTCTCTCGCATACTGAAAGACGGGTGTCGTGGCCTCCTGGCCCTTCCTGGAGGGTGAGAGACTCATCAAGATGTGAAGGAGTTCGGCTGACCTCAGGTTGCCGCCCCTGAACGCAGAGACGACGACCGGGACCTTGTCGGTCGACCCGACCTTGTCTCCATATTGCTTGATGGGCGTAACCATCACCTGAATCTTCACCAGCATCTGCGTCCTCTTGTCGAACGTGAAGCTGACGTCCTCGTGATGAATATAACTGCGTATTGTCGCGCCCGTGACTGGGTCCTTCGTATTGGGAAGGGCCTCAGATGGGCGTAACAGGCCATCTGTCATAAATTCAGTAAGAGCCGAATAGAAAAGGTCGTCGTACAGAGCTTTATCGAAGGATCCTGACCAATACTCCGGGCTGCCCGCTAGCAGCAATCTGATCTTCGCCAGCCGCCTGTCGTCCAGTGGCCCCTCGTCGTAGACCTTGAGAACCTCCTTCAACGACGACCGTAACACCGGCTCGTTGATTGCGGTCGGGTGGGCGATGCGATCCATTTTCTGATGAGGGAGTAACCGGCGCAAGCCGCGGTTATTCCGTGAAAATTGATAATCGGTGAAAAGCGGCGTCTCCGCAATCTTGTACCCGATCGTGTCCGCATGCCATGACTGGATTAGGCTGAAGTAACCCTCCGCCGTTCTCACTGAGCAGCCCGTGAGTGTGCACCAAGAGATGAAACTCGATTTCAGAAAACATTCCTTCATGAACTGTTCTTCCTGGGACTCGTGGATGCGAGGCCGAATCGGTCCTACCTTCGCCACGTCGTGCGCGAACTGGAAGTATCGATTCAGCGCTGTCTGGATCTTGGGCTTCGACTTCTCTGAGTAGATTCGAGCCTTCGCCTCTCGTGACCGTTCGTTCACCCCCCATCTCTCTAAGTTGGTGACGTCCGGTTCCATGGGATCATCCGGATCTCCCCCCTCTCTGTCGCCGAGGGGGTCGTAGAAAGCCCTGCTCGCGACCTTCTCGAAACTCAGATCGGAGAGGGTCTCGGCGAGGCTATCCGCCTCGCCTTCTCCCAGCCCCCGCAAAGCCGCCATCGTGCCAGGGGACCATTTCTCTTTATTGAGTAGTGACACCTCCAGCACCAGACGCTTGAGGGTGTCGGAGTCGAGCTTCGAACTCGACCCCGACATCCACTCGCGCGTCGCTGGCATGTGCGACCTCGTCGCTGCCTCGACTGCGGTCGCCCTGTCACTCATCTCGGCGCGGCCGCGAGCGCCGCCGTCGCTGCTGCGCTGCCGATCGCCGCCCGAACTCGCGCTACCGCCGTCGTCAGCGGCTCGCTTCTGCTGCTGCCCCGCTCCTCGTACTGCCTCGGCCCAGGCGTCGTCGGCCGGCGTTCGCGCCGTCGCCGGGACTGCCGGCGCCGGCGCTGCGACCGCTCGCCCGTCGCCGGTGGCGCCCGGCCGTCGTCCTCCGAGGTCGCTGAGGAGTGAGGCCGATCCCCCGTGTTGTGCTGCTTCTTGGAGCTTGACCTCCGCCAACGCACGCCCCCAAGCGCCGTCGCAGTTGTCGAACTTGCCCAGCAGCGAGGACGCCTCCCCCATGTCCCCGTCGGCGTCGCAGAGCGAGTTCAGCCGCGTGGGCGCCCTGCGGCCTTCCACGTGGCGATCGCCTGCGCCGCGCTGCGTCTCACCTGGGGCGAGATCAGCGACATGACATGTTTGATGACGTCCGACAACATCCCCACCGGGATGCCGTTCCCGCACAGACGGTACGCCACTTCCCAATCCACCACAGGGGACTCTCGCAGCGTGGAGATCACATGTTCGGGGATGGAGTGGGTCCGCAACGCCTCCCACGGGGAGAGGCGGCGGGCACGTGTGCCGTCCCAGTAGAGTCCCGTGGACCCTGCTGGCCCTTGGCCCCACGTTTTGGAGGTGATGCCAGGTCCATTGGCATCGTGAAGGGACCAACCCATCCCGCCCCGGCCGATCCCCCCGAGGAGTTTCGGTCCGTCGTAGGATGGATCGTTCTCCTTCTCTCCATACCAAGTGATGTGGTCTAGTGCGTCGTAGCACAGACGATCATCCTCGGGTTCAGTGTCGAGACACATCTCCACCGTCACCGGAAGGTACCCTCCGGTCCTCTCGACACTGAAGAAATCCTCTTTAGTCACGCCGCCGCGCAATGCCTCTGGCTGGATTGCCACGAGGAATACACGGCGACGCGCCGTCCCGTCGCCATGGCGCTGCGCATGGCGCACGTCATAGGCGACGGAATAGCCTGCGGACTCGTACATGGCGATGGCCTCCCACAGCGGGGAGCCGTCGTCCACGTCGAGGATCCCTGTCACCATCTCTCGGATGATGACCGGCACGCCGAGCAGGATGCCCAAACGGCAGTCGTCGAGCCAGAGCCCGCCTGTTCTCCCGTCGAGGCCTCGACCGTGGCCCGCCGAACTGAAGTCGGGGCACGGCGAGCCCGACAGGTAGAGCAGGATGAGCGGCTTCAACCAGTCGAGCGCTCCTCTCTGAGCCGCCTCGACGACGTGGTAGAAGTCGCCCCACGCTACCATGCCCGTACGCTCGCGCCAGAGCCTGCGCACGATGTCGTCCATGTCGAACGCCGCCACCGGCACTCCGCCGATCGGCTCGGCCGCAAAGCTCAGCGAGTCGAGGCCGCAGAAGCCGGAGAGAAAGCCCCACTCGCTCAGCGAGTCGAAGTCGACGTCCTCCGTCGCTTCTGGGATGCTGTCCTCCGCCGCCTTCTTCGCCTTGCGAGCCTCCTTGTCGGCCGAGATGCGCTCGAAGAGACGCTCTTGCCGTCGCATCTCCTCCACCGATCCGACCGTGCCCGACGTGTCCTCTCCGTCTTCTTCGAGCTGCGCCAGCCGAGCCGCCAAGTCGCTCATGAGGCGAACCGCCTCGGCCGGGAGCGGCACGCGAACGAATCGCGTCACGCCGAGCAGCCGCGCCTCCTTCCTGAAGCCGGCCTCGTCGAGACGCGAGATGGCGTCGGAGAGTACGTTGTCCTTCGACTTCACGCGCGCCTGTCTGCACGACACGTTGACATCCGCCACGAACTCCGCACGGTGCTGTAGCACCACTGACTGCAATACGCTCCGAGCCTTGTTCGTCTCAGACGTACGCTGCTCGGTGGTGTTGTCGCCGTGTGCGAGCGCCGTTGGCCGCGGCGCGAGCGGGTAGAACCCCGTGAGCGCCGCGTGACCTGCCACGCCCTCCTTGAGGTTGATGTGCAGTCGCCTGTGCACGCCCGTCCACTTGTGGAGTATGTAGTAACACGTGCGTCCGCCGTCGGCGTCGTCCGCGAGCATCGCCGCTCCGAGGCCGTCGCCGCCCGACGCGTCGTACGCGAACTCCAGGAGATCCGGGTCGCCCGACGCGGGGAACCGGTTCTTCGGGAAGAGCGCGACGCCGTCGTTGCTCCGCCGCAGCGCCCGCTTCCAGTAGCGCAGATCACGCTCAACTCCGCGCCCGATCCGCACTCGCCCGCGTCCTTTGCGCTGGGCTTGCCGAAGCGCAGTGAACGAGCTCGTCAGGTACGGCCGTCCCGCCGGGCGGTACTGCGAGGCGTGCACCAGCTTGCACACGAGCGACAGAAAGTCTTTCGTGCGCAACGAGCGCTTGCCCAGCGCCGCCTCCAGCAGCCGGCCGTACGAGTCCGCCTTCTCGGCGTCGAGCGACAGCTGCTGCTCGTTGAGGTCGCAGCGGGACCCGAGTATCGCCATCGATCGCTCGGGCCCGGCCTTCTTCTTGTCCTGCACTGTGAAGCCGATGAACTCGGCGAGCAGCACCGACAGTTCGAGCATCGCCTTGGTACGCGAGTACCCGAGCGCGACTCCGAACATGTCGTCGATGTAGCCCGCTTCGAAAGTGAGCTCCACGTCTTCGCCGCACAAGCCTGCTGCCTCCCGCTGCTCACGCCACGCCACCGCCGCCGCTGTCGGCGCCGCGTCGATCGCGGCCCACAGCGCCTCCGGCGCCGCAAGCTGCGCGCGCAGCTTCTCGTCGCCCGAGCGGAGTCGTCGGAGAAGCCACAGGAAGAAGTTTGTGAACTCGGCGAAATTCGCGACCATCGAAGCGTCGCCGAATTGCGTCCGTACGTCTAGATACGAGCGCCCGCCCCACTGCTTGCTGTACATCCACAGCTCGTGACGTGCGTTCGACCACTGTCGATACGCAGAGTGAAGGTCGATCTTCCACTCCCAGCAGTGCTCTTCCGGCGCAGCCGCTGCTGCTGCGGCGCGCTCTCGCGCCGTCGTCAGCCGCCGAGTCGACTCCGGCTCGGCTTGCATCATGACTGCGCACGCCGCCGCAAACTGCACCGTGGTCGGGAAAACCACCTTCGCCAGCGCGCCCATGTCAATCCAGAAGTTGACGGCGTGTGGCCCGAGGCAGTCGTCGAGAACGTCTGGCCGGGGCCACGCCTTGTCGGTGGTTACCCTGACCTTGCCGTTTTGTTCAACACCGTTGACCGGCTCCACCCGAGCCGGGCATGTTGCGACAAAAACGGGTACAGTGAAATCCTCTCCGTCGATATGGACGATCAACGGAGCGTCTTCCGCAACCGACGCCATCAGCCAACCCCTGCTGGCGTCCGAGTCGTCGACGAACGTCTTGCCGACGTCGTCGGCGTGTCGCAGAGCGCCAGCGTGATTAGCCGAAAGCACTGTCACGCGCTGGCACTCTGAGGCATTTCGATGCCCTTCGACAAGGTGGTCGAGCACCGCCTTGTTGTGGTAGTCCTCGCCCAGCGAGCGAATCCTCGCGCCTTGAAGCACCTCCTCGGTCACGCCGGCCTCCTCCAGCGGTATGATCGGTTTCTTCCCGCCCGACCTGATGTGGTCGAGAAGGAACCACGGTCTGCCGCGCGCCGCCGGTTGTACGAACTCGTCGCCCAAGACGATGTCGTCCGGTCGGCGCAGCCCCGAGCCGCCCTTCATCTTGCCGAGCTGCTCGTATGCTGCCATTTCCGCGTACCACCCAACGATCAGCTTCACGCCAGCGCCCGTGTACACGTCCGTGAGAATGCGCGGTCGCCACGCGCCGCGCTTGCCCCACGACAGGACAGGCGGCGGCAGCGGCTCAGCCGCGTCCGACACGTTCGCCCTGGGCATGCGCGCCAGCCGCACGAACGCGTCGTCCTCCGCCACGAGCCTCGCCATGTCGTAGGTGCCTCCCGGCAGGCGCAACGCTTCCTCCGCCGTGCGATCAGCTAACGCCTCCGTGCCCGTTGCTGCCGGCGAGTCGCTGCGACCGCGCGCCACCGGCGCCGCCGTCGCGTTCGCCGAGCCGCCGCGAAGCTCGCTAGCCGACTCGCTCGCCGCCGCGAGCGCGTCCGAGAGAGCCGACTGCCGTGCGAGCCACCGCTCACGCTCGTCGATCGTCATCTTGCGCCGCTTCGGCTCAGTCTCACCGTCACGACTGTCAGTGCCGTACCCCGAGTCTCTCTCCGCCTCGCCGCCACGCGGCTCGTCGGTGGTTGACGAGGACTCGAGCGTCGGCCGGTCGTCCAGCACGACCGCGTCGCTCTCCTTGATCGGCTCGAACAGTAACCCGAGACTGCCCGCGCCATCCTCGCCTGATGTCATCGTGACATCATGCTCTCCCTCGAAGCTGCCAAAAGCCGTCACCGCCGGCCCCGCCGAGGCCGGGGACTCTCGCGCCACTGTCTCAGCGGCGGGAATCCGCTTCCGACGGTTCCCGTCCGCAACCTCTGATACAACGCTCCCGGCCGCGTGCTCTCGCGCGGCCGGAAACACGTTCTCCGTGCAACGTTTCGCGCCTGCGCCAGCCGCCGCCGTATCACGCCTCAGCGGCCCCGCCGTCGGAGCTGCCACCGTCCGCGACTCTCGCGCCACCGTCTCGGCGTCGGGGGATCCCGGCTTCATAGCCGTGACCGCGATGCCGTCAACAACGCCGGCGGCCGCGACCTCGT
>ENA-OQVM01003378-OQVM01003378.1-marine-metagenome-genome-assembly--contig:-NODE-3378-length-17379-cov-11.377471_pt1 | contig 17379 bp, 16 predicted proteins | sample MGYA00237776_ERZ505498 | MGnify/ENA primary metagenome ERZ505498 (study PRJEB26159, sample SAMN06265151) | marine metagenome | isolation source: Helgoland LTER site | place: Germany:Helgoland, sampling... | reverse complement strand
ATCATCCGCTTGGCTGTGATGCTTTATGTTCGGTTTCCGCTCTCACTCCGTAACGTGGAAGATCTTCTGCACGAACGTGGCATTGGCTGGGCGCCAAAGTAGAGCGGTGGAGCGAGTGGAGCAGTTTCCATGTAACTTACGCAACGCCACCGCGGTGTAAAACACCGTTTCCCAATTACACCATAATATACATTGTAAAACAATGGGTTATATATGTTGTATTTGTTTTGGTATATTTGCTCCACTCGCTCCACCTCTCCCCCCTAATTGGAACGAAAAGCGCGCAGCGGAGGCTTGCTCCACCGCCAAGCTCCCCTCACAGCCACTTCTGGTCCGCTACAGGCGCAACAGGGGCTGAGTGTCGGGTTTTGATGGCTGTGAGGGGCCTGCAGGAACGCCGCCTCTACTCACGCATCAATTTCAAGCTAAACCGTGCCGCACACAGATGCAGGGATCGACGTACCTAACTAAAATGTATGTATTTTATTTTACAAATTATTCAAAAACTGAATGTTCTTTAAAAAACTTGGTGTTTATGGTATGATATAATTTGATTGGTTTTGCGTGGAGACCAAGATGCTCAAGCTAATTCTCTATATGATAATGCTGCCAACAATTGCCTTGTCACAGGAAAAAATTGGCGACAATGGCCTATATAAACAAGATTGGTTTCATCAGAGCTTTCTTGAATTTAACGATGATGCAATCGAAGCGAGCGAATCCGGTAAATATTTGATGGTGTTAATTGAGCAAGCTGGCTGTGCCTATTGCCGTGAACTCCACCGTGTGAATTTTCAAAACGAAAAGATTTTAAAAAACCTTAGAGACAATTTTTTGATTGTTCAGCTCGATCTTTGGGGATCTCGAGAAGTCGTCGGATTAGATGGAATGAGTTACGAGGAACGGAATTGGGTGATCAAAAATGATATATTTTTTACACCTACAACTTTAATTTACGAAGTAAGACCAAACCGCGAAGTTAAAGAGATTTTCCGCATGCCCGGATATCTGAAACCGTTCCATTACATGTCCAGTCTCGAATATATTGTGACGCAACAATATCTGGAAAAAAACTTCCAGCATTATCTGCAAGAGAAATTCGATGCTATGCGGGCGAGAGGTGAAACGATCGATGTGTGGCAATAACGAGTATGTAAATCATACTTCAACTCATTTTCAATCCAGTAAATAGTGAGAACTATCTTGGGGGGAACGCGACGATGCAAGTTAGCCAAATCTTGAAAACAAAAACTCATGGGAAACTATTTTCGGTTTTAAGCGGTTCAATTCTAAATGACGCGGTTAGGCTTCTGTCCTCCGAACGTATTGGATCCGTTGTAGTATTGGGCAAAAATGACACTCTGGTGGGTATTTTCTCAGAGCGAGACACCATACGCGCACTCGCAACACGCGGCGCCAATTGCCTAGAGGAACAGGTCAATCAATTCATGACCAAGACTGTTGAAACCTGTAGCCTAACTGACCAAGGCGTCGAAGTCCTTAAGCGCATGACCGAAGGGAGGTTTCGGCACATGCCAGTAATGGAAAGTGGCGGGCTTGTAGGGATGATAACAATAGGTGATATTGTGAAATCACGGCTTGATACATTGCTACTCGAGAACGAAGCCATGCAGAATATGATCAGAGGATATTAAACTTATGTAATTGGATGCTGTCAGACAAACGCCGTATCGCGGAGTGATTTAGTGCGTGAGCCTTTATTGCTCGCTGTTTTCAAAGCAGCCCATGATTACTCTGCAGAATGGCGATATCTTGGCGAGGCGACCTGCGTGTCGAACTGTGCTATGATTTTATTTTGTGGAGGACGATCAAATGAGCTTTGTTTCAATCACCACTTGGCGGATAACAGGCGAGACCGAGACCCTGCAGCACGTAACGGAGTTGATGGTGCGAAAATACTTTCCGGGCCTGCTGGCTTTGGGCGCGAAGCATTCAATGCTCATGGATGCTGAGCTGGACCGCTTTGCCATCGTGACGGTTTACCCAAGCCGCAAGGTACGTGATGACGCCGTCGCTCATATCTCAGCCCTCAGGAGCGAAGGTGCCGAGGAATTTGGAGCGGAGCTGATGGATGCTTATGGCGGCGAGATGTTGGCCTCCTCTGAAAACTAGAGCGCGATGTTCATATTATCGGCTCTGTCAAATCTGAGGCTGCTTTTGAAGGAGACAAAATGCTTTATCAAATTACCGGAAAACAAATCGACATTGGCGAGGCTTTGCAAACCCATGCAAAATCTGTTGTGGATTCCATCGCTGCGAAATATGCAGAACGCCCAACTGACGCCGCCATCACTTTCTCTCGAAGTGCGAACGAATTTGTATGTGAAGTGAGCGTCCACCTCTCGACCGGTATTAAGGCGCAAGCCAATGCGCATGACCATGAAATATATGCCTCTTTTGACGCCGCGTCGGAGAAAATGGAGAAGCAATTGCGGAGATATAAGCGCAGATTGAAAGATCATCATCGTGATCGCGCTCACCCCGTTGAACTTTTCGGGGCATCCTCGTATGTCCTCTCCAATCAAGGCGAGTCAAACGACCCAGAACCAGAGACACTGCAGCCCTTAATTGTGGCTGAGATGGAACAAAAAATTCAATCTCTGTCTGTTGGTGAGGCAGTAATGCAAATGGAATTAGCCGGCGCGCCGGTCCTTGTCTTCAGGAACGAAGGCCACAATAGAGTGAACGTTGTATACCGCCGTGAAGACGGCAACATTGGGTGGGTCGATCCGGCTTAACCCTTGCATAAAAGGAGCCGTCCACACATGACAGTACCCTACTATACCATTAGTCATCTTCAAAGTGGTCTAGTCGCTGATAGTGCTCTATAATTCACATACACTCAATAATGTGGGCCTGCGCGAAGGATTTTGGTAAACATTGATCGATCAACAATTTGAATCTAAAGTTTTCAAATGGGTCGAATGATGCGACATCTACAGGTAAGGGGAATTGATCCATGGCAAAAGTAGTTACCTTTGCAAACATTAAAGGGGGCAGTGGAAAGTCCACACTTTGTGTAAATATCGCGGCTATGCTTACTAAATTAAAGTTTGACGTTTGCGTTATTGACGCAGATCCGCAAAAATCGACGTCTGATTGGATAATAAATACGAAAGATCCTTTGTTATCTCAGGTGACTTGTAATGAAATTTTGGATCCTGAAAAATTTGTAGAGCTTGATTATGATTTTGTGCTGATAGACACTCAAGGCAGCTTAAATAAAGAATTAGCTGGCTTCCTTCGTGTATCTTCGTTGGTTTTGGTGCCGTGTCGTAGCTCGAGGGATGATATCGTTGGTCAAGGTTGGATACAAATTTTTCTGGAAAAATCTCAGCATGAGCTTAAAAAGGTCCCACTTCTGGCAGTTTTAAATGGCGTAAATAAAAGGAGCCAGATCTTGTCCCATATCAAACAACAATTAAGTGAGGATGGAGTTCTGGTTGCGAAAACAAGCGTATCACAACGAGTTTGTTTTTCGGAAACGAATGTAAATATGGTTTCAATAATTGGTTATAATCGAGTGGCAGAGGGCGAGCTCCGTGATCTTACAAATGAATTATTAACTTATATTCAATATAATAAGGAGATGATAATTGGCTAAAAAATTTGATAAAGTTTCTCCTAAAGATATCTCAGAAAGGAAATTCAATCAGTTAGTCGCCGCCCTGCCCAGTTCGGACCTAATTGATGAAAACAATGAATTAAGTTTTAGTGAGTTGGATGAGAACGACACTGCTAAAAAACCAAAAGCGAATTTAGAAAAGTCTGACAAGAAAAAAATCATTAGTGATGAAAAAAAAGATAATGGCGACGAAGATAATAATGGTTTTTTGGTGGAAAAGAATTATGCTAGTGAAATTTTTGTTTTTGAAGCGGGTAATAAAAATTTTGGTATTCCGGTAAGATTTGTTACTGAAGTTACCAATGACTATGGGCCTGTTTCTGAATTAAATGGTTTCATACGCTCGTGTGTAGGTACGTGTGAATATCGAGGTAAATTGGTACCAATTTTTGACAGTGAAAGCGCTTATTTAAAAGAACCCGGCGAAATGAATGGGAATTTAAATAATACTATAATAACAATTACTTATGGTAAAATTATATTTGCTCTTACTATGAGCACATACAAAGGCCTTGTAACCTTACCGAGCGATATGAGCGACATGCAAAAGCGCGGAGATATAGATGATTTTTTGGACGAAATTGTTTGGCATGACGGATCAAACCTTTATATTTTTTCACCTAAAAAAATAGCAAAAGCAGTTTACCGGGAATTAAAAGGCCAAATTTCAGCGCATAAAAGTTCTGCTTCTGATCAAGATCGCTTTTCAAAAACCATGTCAACAAATGGTTCAGTTGATTACCTTGTTGGGAAAATTAGAGAAAGTTACATTGCAATTGAAATTAATAAGGTGTTGGAGGTTATTGAGGGATTTGAGGTTACGCCTTTGTATAAAGTTGCTGAATTTATCCGCGGTCTAATAAACTTGCGGGGTCAAGTAATCGCTTGCATTGATTTATCCGGCGACCTCGGCTCAGACCAGATTGTCATCGATGAACGAAATAAGTTCATTGTGATTAACGAGTCGGGTTTAGATTTTGCTTTGTGCGTTGATGAATTAATTGGAATCCAGTCGATAGATAAGAGCGTATTTCAAGAATCAGAAAAAGTATTTTCTGAACGAGTAGCACAATTTTTTCCTTATTTTGTTGATGAAGTTGATGAGTTGAAATTAATCATGAAGCCAGAATTATTTTTGAATTCCGAGAGCTTAATAAATTATAGGAGAAATCAATTGTGATATTTTTTCAGGTCTATAGTGTCAGTGACATATCTTAGCGAGGTTTGGGAGATGGAAGCGGATAAGAAGTTTTTTAGAATTAGCATAACAGCCAAAATACTAATGCTAGTGCTGAGTTTAGCGTTATTACTCGCTTCCTTTGGCGGGTATTCTGTTTACGTAATTAATGCAATTGGCATAAAAATAGATCGTTTGACTAAGATTGAAGCCATTCTTGAAGCCAGCTTGTACAACATGGATGCTGGTGTCTCCCAGTCAACCAATAGCGTAGTTGGCGCTGTGCTTGGCCTGTATCTAGCCGAGCAAAGTGGTGAAGACGAGGAGAAGAGTAAACAAAATTTTACAAACGGAGTCACTCGCGCCAAATTACAATATGAAGGCGGTTTGAAAGAAGTCGAAAATGCGATTTCAATAATAGAAAAAGTTTTACCACCATCAGGACTTCGTAATAAAAAAGCATCTGAAGAAATAACGATAAGTAAACGACTTCAAAACATAATATTTCCTCCAATAGAAAAAGATGTTTTGACAATTTATAGACGGCTTAAAGCTTCGCTCATAATGATAAAAAAAGACTATTCTTCAATCAGTGTTGGTCAGTTAGCATTGGCAAATGCGGCCTTAGAACGTCACTCATTTGCATACTTGGTTCCTGAAACCAGCTTAGAATACATGTCAGCCAACAACATAGAGCTAAGAGAAAATTTAATTAAAAAGATAAAACGCTCAAACCTTAAATTAGATACGTCTCAGCGAGAACTGTCGGAAAAAAGCGATAATGTATTTCGCGATATTGATCTTGCGAAAAATGAAGCTTTTACCGCGATGGCGCGAGCAAAAACACAGTCCATTTATGTTACTCTGACTGTAGCCGTAGCTTCGACATTGGTAGCGCTTACTTTCGGCCTTTTGCTAACCGCAGGGATCAAGAAGAAATTGCGCAGGGCTAACGAAGCGGTGGACTCAATAACGAACGGAGACCTTTCATTAGAAATTGTTGCCCTGGGGAATGATGAAATCAGTCAGCTACTTTTATCTACTGAAAAAATGAGGGAAAAGATCGTAGAGGTTATAACGGCTATGGTGGTGGTAATTGATAAGATATCCGAGAATTCCTCTAGTCTGAAAGTTACTGCTGATCAGGTGACTGATGGAACGAACCAACAAGCTAGTTCAGTACAGGAAACTTCTGCGTCGATGGATGAAATGGCCAGCACGATTAATGAAAATGCTCGAAACTCTCAGGAAACTGATGACACAGCTAAAATTTTGGCTGAAAACGCTTCAGAATGTTCTCAAGCAATGAAAAAAACATCAGACGCTATGAAGGATATTTTCGAAAAGATAGCAATAGTTGGAGAGATTACTCGAAAAATTGAACTACTTGCATTAAATGCTTCCGTTGAGGCAGCGCGAGCAGGCGAACACGGCAAAGGTTTTGCGGTTGTGGCGTCCGAAGTGTCAAAGCTTGCTGAACTTAGTAAGAACGCTGCTTCTGCAATTGAAAAATCTTCGTCTGACGGAAAACAAGTAGCGGATCATACTAATCAAATGCTGGACGATCTTCTGCCGGAGATCAAAAAAACGCAAGACTTAGTTCAAAATATTAGCGCTTCGTCCAAAGAGCAGTCGATTGGTGCCGATCAGATAAATGGTGCGATAAAAACATTGGATGCAGTGATCCAACAAAATGCCGCAGTTTCATCAGATCTTTCAATCACTGCCAATGAGCTTTCTGAAATCATTCCTAATCTAAAAAATTTAGTTCATCAGTTTAAGCTTGCCGAGAACCAAACCAACGAGGCAGAGAATATTCCTGGACGATCTCTACTTGATCCTATTGAAACAAAAAAAGAGCTTGAGAATAATCAAAGCAATCCAGTAGCGCTTAAGCGCGATAGTCAGCAACAAGACTTTGGAAGATACTGACGTTTAATTAGAGGCAAGTAGGCATATGCTATTAAACGGTGAACATTCGTTACAAAGCTGGCCCATGGATTCAATTTCCGAGTCAGTTTCTCTACTTGAGGGGGACGAGTATCTAGCAGTATCTATTTTATCAAGAGCAAATCAGATTCAAAACAACTTAGCAAATTTAGAAACCGCAGATCCAGAGAATGGCGACTTGTTCGATGATGCCTACGTCAGCAGCCATTATATTGCAGGCTTTGGAAAAATAATAAAGTCTGAAAAAATACACCACCTGGGGTCACTTGCTGAATTAATTGCTGATTTAGCGCGCCAATTTCATAGTTATTCAGATCATTCTATGATTTACCTCACTGGGTTAATAGTGGAAAAATTAATTGAAGTCTGTGAGGATCTAGTTTCTGGCAATTCCTTAGAAACTGACATTTCAGATGTAGTAGGTGAATGTGCAATTTATTTAAAAAGTGCTATAGAGCTGGTAGAGCGCCAAAAACGTGAAAAAAGGGAAAACCGCGCTGCATTGGTATCACAAATTGCTTTAGAAACACCTTCGGATATTGCTCCGACCAATCTTTCCGACGATATTTTCGTTGAAATAGATACGGAAGAGGTACCTGAAAAAATAATTATAGATCCAGAAAGAATTGGGTTGATCAGCGATTTTTGTGAAGAGGTTTGGGACAGTCTACAAAAAAGCGAAAATTTATTGATCGAACTGGAGAATAATCCGACCTCTAAAGATCTTATTAATGAACTTTTTCGCGCGGTTCATACAATTAAAGGTGGTTCGCGCCTATTGGAAATTAAAAAAATTGAAAAGCTATCTCATGAACTTGAAACGGTGCTAGATGAGGTTCGATCTAACCGCAAAACTCTTGATGCTAACATGATTGATGTGGCTTTGGACTGTGTAAAAAGAATACACAACATCACCGAAGAAGTTGCTAGTAGGGAGCCGATCAACACAAAAGTAAATGATTTGATTCTTAAATTGAGAGGTAATGTTGCTTCGAGTATATCAATTAAAAAGTCAACAAATACAGACATTTCCAAAAATATAAACGAGACATCTACAAACCAAGAAAAACAAAATTTATCAGACGGGGATTCTTCGAAGAGCGCCAGAGTACTCCGCGATGATTCAATTAAAGTTTCTGCGGAAAAGCTTGATAGTGTATTAAACGCCTCATCGGAAGTATACATAACAAGAATTCGACTTGAAAACGATAAAAATAATTTATCTGATGCGATAAATTTTATGGATAAGACTATAGAAGCGTTCAAAAAAGATTTTGATAATTGGTTGATTAAAAATGTAGATTTGGGACTAATTGAAAAAAATTTTAATAAGGATTCACAAATTTATGATGAAGAACTGTTAGAAAATTTCAAAAATAAAAATCATACTGAATCTGTATTTGCGCGACAATCCGATTTGGTTGTTGGCATTGAGAAATTGTCTATACAAAACAGAAATATCCAAAAAAATGTTGAAGATTTAGAAGTGTTAAGTTCGCGCCTTCAAAGTGGCGCAATGAATTTTCGTATGGTGCCTATTTCCACTTTATTTAATCGGTTTCCTGCGCAGGTAAGAGATATTGCACGTCAAATTGGAAAGCGCGTTGATCTTAAGATATCTGGCAATGAGACAGAACTAGATAAAATATTGATTAATCAACTTTCTGATCCTTTGCTTCATCTAATTAGAAATTCCATTGACCATGGAATTGAAGAGCCTCAAAAACGTATTGAGATGAATAAAGAAGAGGTTGGCAAAATTAATTTGCGAGCTTATTATATGGGGTCGAACGCAGTCATAGAAATTGAAGATGATGGAAAAGGCATTGATTCAAATGTTATTTTGAAAAAGGCTCTGGATAAGGGACTTATTTCGGAGAGTCAAAAAGCAAGTCTATCAGAAAAAGAAATATTAGATTTAATATTTGAACCTGGATTTTCTTCAGCTGAATTTGTCACAGAACTGTCGGGCAGAGGCGTAGGGATGGATGTGGTGAAAACATCTATTTCAAGAATGCAGGGTTCAATTAAGTTGCAAAGCACTGTTAATTCTGGGACCCTGGTTACCCTGAGGCTGCCTTTAACCCTCGCTGTTGTTGGAATAATTTTGGTATCAGAAAATGGATATGAGTTTGCATTTCCAATTTTGAATGTGGATGAGATCATTCGTATTAATTTAACCAAGGACGTGGCTAGGGTAAATGAAACTTTAGTCTATAATTTTCGCTCTGAACTTGTTGCAGTAAACTATCTATCTGATTTTTTGGGATACCCTAAACGGATTGACGAGAATGGTGAAAATTTCTTGCTAATTTTAAATGATGGCGAAAATAAAATTGGCGTGATTGTAGATTCCGTTTTAGGGCAACAAAACGTTCTTTTAAAACAGCTTGGCAGCTTGATCGAAACGGCACCCTTCGTGATCGGATGTACTATTCTTTCAAATAGTAAGCTAGTGCTAATTCTTAATGTGATAGAATTAACTCAGAGAAATGTTAGATCTGACGCATTGGCTGTTTATGAAAAGATTGAAAGCGGTGATAAAGTACGATCGCAAAGAAATCAAAATACAGTAATGATAGTAGACGATTCGAGACTTCAGAGGAGTAGGTTATGTAGTTTTCTTGAGAATGCTGGCTATAAAATCATTCAAGCATCTGATGGCTATGAAGCACTTAAACTGTCTGAAAAAGAAATCATAAGTGCCTTTTGCATAGATATTGAAATGCCACTAATGGATGGCTATCAATTAATTCAAAGACTCAAACTGCAACCTAAATATCAAGATGTCCCGATATTCGTTATATCTGGATTGAATGTGACGAAAGATAATTTACTTTCTATGATAAGTAACGAAGAGATCCAAAATTTTTTCGCCAAGCCCGTCGATTTAAACAGTTTGCTGGTCGATTTGGATCAGCAATGCCTCACTGATCAAGTTACGGTCTCATTGGGGATTACTTCATGACTATTGCAGCAAAAAAGAAGATCCCAGACTTTTTATTATGCGTGGAAAATAGAGAATTTCGTAAATATCTTTTTAATTCTGCACATAGTTTTTCTGAATGTATCGAGTTTTTAAAAATTGAAAATATCCCGAGAGCAATCGCTAATAATCCGAATACGACTTTGGTTCTACAATCTGATGAAAAAGAAAGAATAATTTTTGATATTGGAAAGAAACTTAAAGGTGTTTTTTTTAATGATTTAAAAATTATTTTCCTGTCTTTCGATCACTTAATTCGAGATGATGCTAATAATGCTTTTGAAGCTTTTCTTCAGGCACCATGCACTTTGAAAGAAATCATTTCTGAATCCCAAAGTGTGGGCAATAGGAAGAAAAAAATTCTTCTAATAGATGACTCAAAGCTAGTGCATAAAAATCTAGTTGGACCCCTTACATCGGAAGGGTTTACAGTTAATCAAGCGTATAATGGCAAGCAAGGCGTAGAGCTCGCTATTTCTGAACAACCAGATCTTATAATCTGTGATATTGAAATGCCCGTCATGAATGGTTTTGAGGCTTGCTCGGCAGTCCGCGCTCACGAAACGACAAAAGATATTCATATTATAATGTCCAGCACACTTAGATCCGCTGAAGATCAGAAGAAGGGCTTTGCTGCAGGTGTTGACGAATATATGCCAAAGCCGGTGATTTTTGATGATCTATTAGAAAAAATTACAAGGGCATTTTCGTCGAAGGCTTTATTGAGAGAAAAAATTCTCATTATTGACAAAAACGACGCAGAAGCTGGCATGGTAGCCAATTTTTTAAATAAACAGGGTTTCTATTCAAAAGTGGTAGGCAGTGTTAGTGAGGCCAAGCGTGCACTTAAAAAAACTTTATTTGATTTGATTCTTACAGAAACCAACTTGCTTGATGGTTCGATAATTGATGTTGCTGAATTTTCTAAAGCCGAGTTCACTAATTCTGATCTAATATTCATTGGATTAGTCGCACAGGATAATGAGGCTGATAGACGTATGGCATTAAATTCTGGAGCAAAAGATACAATCTCCAAGCCTCTCACTAGCGAAACTTTACTCGCCGTTGTGGAAAAAACCATTGCGAAGCTAAAATCAGAACGTGAGAGCAAGCAGCTACAGAGATACGTATCTAAAACGTCTTTTCAAGCAGCGTTAGAAAAATCAGTGCTTAGTGAAATCTCTCCCTCGTCCAGGGCCGAAAGACGCAAGGCGATTATTTTCTTCTTAGACATTGTTCAATTCACGGGAAGGTGTGAGCGGTATAGTCCAGAGGAGATAGTCTCGCAAATTAATAACCTGTTTGAAAAGATTACCGAAGTTATCACTGAGGAAGGAGGAGACATTGACAAGTTCATGGGAGATGCATGTATGGCTTTTTGGTTTGATGACGATGGTGGTCAAAATCATGAAAAATGTATAACTGCAGTGCTCAAAATACAAAAAGCAGTAGCTGAACTCAATTCAGCAGATCACATATTGAAGAAAGATCCACTTCAAATTCGAATGGGATTAAATGCTGGTGATGTTATTTTATGTGACCTAGGTGCTGTTAAAGCTAGGGTCGACCTCACAATGATCGGAGATGCAGTAAACACAGCTGCAAGGTTGGAAACAGCCTGCTCTAAATATGGTGTTGATAATCTAATTAGTGGTTCTATTTCGAATGACGTTAAGGAAAAATTTGCGATACGTCTTATTGACAAAATACATGTTTACGGAAAAACAATTCCCATTTCATGTTATGAAGCAATTAACTACTCGAAGACCGCATCCAAAGAAGAACATGCCTTGGTAAGTTTATTTGAGGAGGCCATAGACGTTTATGAAAGAGGAGAATTTAGCGCAGCAAAAGATTTATTTAAAAAAACTTCAGAATTAGAACCTAATCTGGGATATGTCTCAAATCCGTCTTTAGAATATGTAAAGCGCTGTGAATACCTGATCCAAAATCCTCCCAAAAATTGGGATGGGACCTGGAAAATGGAATCTAAGTAGGTGGATATATTTTGAATTTGAATGATTATTTGAACATAAGAAACTATATACAAAATCACCTTGGACTAGAAATATCCAAAGAGCCCAGGCCTCTTATAAGCTCGAAATTATCTCGTTTTTCGCAAAAACATACAATTATGAATTGGTCTAATTTCATAAATGATCTCTTCGAAAATAACTTAAGTGAAGATATCTTTGACGACTTAATCGATATTTTTGTAGTTGGGCACACGTCGTTTTTTAGAAACCGGAAACAATTTGAATTATTGAAAAATATAATTTTACCAGAATTAACATTTAATAAAACTATAAACTCGGAAACTGATTTAAGAATTTGGAGTGCTGGTTGCTCTACGGGCGAAGAAGTATACTCAATCCTCATTACGTTAATGGAGTATTTTGGCGAAAAGTATAAGGATATTACCTGTGGTGTTCTTGCGACCGATATTTCGCAAAAAGCTTTGAACCAAGCCGCTCAAGGACAATATAAACGTGATGAAACAGCCATTAACCTAAGAGGACTTTTAACGCCTTATATTAAAAAAATAAACCATGACACTTTTGAAATTAAATCAAAAATAAAACAAGAAGCTACTTTTAGAAAGTTAAATCTTTCGGTCCCAAAATACCCATTCATTAATCGCTTTGATATAATTTTTTGTCGTAATGTTTTCTTGTACTTTAATGGTGAGCACCGTAAAGCTAATCAGCTTAAAATAGTAAAAAGCCTAAGCTCTGGAGGATATTTATTCTTAGGTGATGCTGAAAAGTTTGATTTCGAGAGTTTTGGACTCTCAAGAATTGGAAATGGGATTTATAAAAATGACAACTTCGTTTTCTAAATTTGACAATCCATTAATAGTTTTCGTGTCATCTAATGCTTTAACAAGAAAACTAATTTCAAATTTGCTGAAGGAAAAATGGTCTGGACAGTTTAAAATATTTTCATCTATTGAAAAAAAATCTCTAAATCAAATGAATATATACTTGTTGCTTTTAGACCTTTCAGAGAGGTTCCCAATAAATCATACTGATTTAAAAAATAAATTAGCTAACGTAGATTTTGAAGTATGTATTTTTTATGAATATAGTCTAGAAGAATATATTAATAAAATCAATTCAAATAGATCACGTGCATTCACGCTCTATCGTAAACCAGTAGAGAAGCAGGATGACTTCGTTAAATCTAGTGTTGCCAAATATATTGAGCCTATAAATGCGCCATATATTAGCCAAATGATTTCAAATGAACTTAATTTTAAAAAATCACCTCATTTGATTGCAATTGGTGCTTCAACTGGAGGGCCAGATGCATTGGTAAAAATAGTAAAGAATTTGCAGTATGATATGCCTCCAATTTTAATAATTGTTCACATGCCACCTAATTTCATTAAAGGTTTCTGTAAGCGCCTACAATCTTTAACTACCTTAGAAATAAAACCTTTTGAAGAGAACCAAGTAATTGAAGAAAATCAAATTCTAATAGCCTCGGGCCAGTCTCATATGGTTGTCGACGCCAAATTTGGACAATTCCATATAAAAAAGGGGGGGGCAGAAAAAGTAAACGGTCACTGCCCAAGTATTGACGTTTTGTTTGATAGCATATCCAAATTGAACGGTGTCTATGTCGTTGGAGCTCTTCTAACCGGAATGGGTAAAGATGGTGCAAAAGGTTTGCTCAAAATTAAAAATTCTGGGGGATTAACAATAGTACAAGACAAAAAAAGTTCTGAAATTTTTGGAATGCCCAAAGCGGCTATAGATATTAACGCTGCACAGGTCATCATGAATCTTGAAAATATTTCACAAATTATGAGAGATTATTCGCTCCAAAACAATGCCTAAGGTACAGTCATGTGGTAATCTCACCATTTTTAATGGGGTCCGCTTTTAGAACTACGCGGCCATTTTCAGTTTCATGGTGGGTGTGATGCCGCCTATGGCTGTTTTTGGCCAGTCGTTGTTGTAAGTCCAGAGCCATTGTGCGCTATGCTCCGCTTCCGACAGCTGCGATGTCTGCAAAAGTTTGCTGCCGTCCACTGTTCAGTCCCACAACCATTTCAATCAGGAGCGCCACTTCTACTCACGGGACAATTTCAAGCTAAACCGCGCCGCTGCTCTTATTGAGTTGCGCCAATTATTGAGAGCAAAGATTCAGGCTGCGCCAGCAATCCGATGAGAGTACCATCAGTTTAGATGCTGCCGGGAGGAGCTTTAGTTGTAAATACAGTACATATTCGTTATACGTTAAAAGGTGCTGGTGATGTAAACCGCTAATATTGAAGGCATGTTAGATGAAGCTAAAAGTACATGGTTGTCGAGGTTCGGTTCCAGTCAATTCCGATAAACAGCGAAAGTATGGTGGAAACACTTCTTGCTTCGAAATTACTTTTGGCACCTATCAAATTTTTTTTGATACAGGCACAGGATTTAGGACCGCTAAATTTGGTGGCCCTGAAATCATTAAAATAATATTGTATAGTCACTGGCATCATGACCATATCCAAGGTCTTCCATTTAACCCAAATATTTTTGATCCAAATGAAGAAATTTTAGTTTCAAGCGCACTATCTCCCTCCCATGTAAGCCGACAAATACTGCGGCAGTACTTCTCAGGCAGCTTTTTTCCAGTGGACTTTATTGATGGTCTCGATAACTTCAGAATCCACGAATTCGACTATATTAAAGAACGCTTTAAGCATGATTTTAAATTGGAACATGTACCACTTAGGCATCCCGGGGGAGCAACAGGTTATCGTATAAAAATCAAAGACAAAATAGTTTGTTATCTATGCGACAATGAATTCGACACTTTGCAGATTTCAGAGTTAAAAAATTTTGTTGAGGGTGCAAATGTGGTTATTTGGGATGGAATGTTCACTGATGCGGAATTGCTAGAAAAAAAAGGCTGGGGGCATTCTTCAATAAGTCAGGGTGTTTTCTTACACAAAAAACACAGCGTTGAAAAGTTATTGATCACTCACCACACTCCAGATAGAACAGACGACGAGCTCGATCATATCAACTCTCAGCTACCAGAGGGTGTTGAGTTGGCATATGATGGTATGATTTGTAAAATATGAGAAATAAATGCAGAAATTTGCTTTCAATCGTGGACGAACGATCTTTAATAAAGGAGATGGAGGCAGCGAACTCTTCATAATTTCTTCGGGCGAAGTTGGCATTTACTTCCCATCTAATGCAGAAATGGAAAAGCCAGATCTCATACTAAAGAGCCCTGAAATCTTTGGGGAGATGGCAGTAATTGACGATGCGCTACGAATGGCCACAGCAAGAGCTGAGACTGATTGTGTTTTACTTTCCGTTACTAGATCCGAGTTTGAAGAAAGACTGTCGAATGCAGATGTTGTGGTAAGAGGTGTGGTGGCTATTCTGTCAGAACGTCTCCGTGATTTGCAAAAAAGGCGCTAATATTCGTATGGGCACTATCATGTGTTGACGGCTCCTTTTATGCAAGGGTTAATTTGAGTGACTTTGATATTTGCAGTGACGCATGGGCGTTCAGGCGCGTAGACTCGCAATTCAAGATCTCGATGGCGATAATGTACGTTGTTTAGCGCGCAACTGTCTGGCTCTACGTCTGGCTTGGACATTTAAAACACCCCGCCAAGTTCGCTAAGAAACTGTTTGAAATGGATAAGATGTCCAGCCCCCAATTTCAGAGCCACTAATTTGGGTTTTCTCTAATAAAGTTTCTGGCACAGGGGGGCGCATTCTGAGCGCATGGTGGGGCCTGATGTGATTGTATTCCTTTAGCCATGTGTTGATCACAACTTTTGCCTGTTTGACACTATGGAACCATTCGACATTCAGGACTTCTCTGCGCAGCGTGCCGTTGAAGCGTTCGTTGTAGCCGTTTTCCCACGGGCTGCCGGGGTAGATTTGGATCGGCGTTATCCCAACTTTTCTAAGCCATTCCTGAAGATGTTCGGCAACGAACTCGCCGCCGTTATCTGACCGAATAAATTCGGGTTTCCCATGCTTCATCAGCAGCTGATGAATGACCTTCAAAACATCATCTGAGTTCATCTTGTCTTGCACCTCAACGCAAAGCGCTTGGCGGGTATATTCATCCAAGACGGTCAGCATTTTGTAGCTGCGCCCGTTACTCAGCTTGTCGTGAACGAAGTCTATCGCCCAAACGTGGTTGGTGAACCAATTAGAGAAGCTAGACAATCTCTAATTGAATTCGCTTGGGAGCCTACAATACAGACGGAAGAAGTGGTCTTATCATTTGTAGAGGAGATGCGCCAAAGTCGAATTGTTGAAACGATAGACTGTGCTGGAACTGGCTTCGGGTATTGCTCATTTGAGTATGAAAATGCTCATGCAAATTTAAATGTGACAACTTCCGAGCAAACAGTCCCAGTCGGATACGACGATGTAGTGCTGTACTATGGCGTATCGTGCAAATAGGACCCTTATACAAAGGTCAAAACTGGATGAAAAATAAATTTACTGGTGATATTACACTAAGGGAACTGATCGAAATATGTGAACAAATAAAACCACATGAAACAAGCGATACAACCTACGTTTGTTTGTCAACATATTCACGGAATACTAGAGAAAATCTCATAAAGTATAAAAAAAATAATTGGGATGATTATTATAATCAACCTGTAGGTGAAAATGGGACAGAACCAGATAATCAAATCGACGTAAGCCGCGGCATTGTTGGGCTAATCGAGGTAGCGTGGCGTTTTAGCGAAAAACAACGAGAAGTTTATGGGCTTCAAAACACGCATCATTCTTTAATTTTTACGAGGACCAAGTCAGGCAATTTAGAAATTATTTGCTCACGATTGTTAATTTATAGTAATCATATTAGTGCCCTTTCTGCTTCAGAGATTGAAAAAATTGAGTTAGTTTGATCTTCAATCAAGCGGCTTGGTTTTCTTCTAGCTAGGCGTCTCGAAACGCTATTGCGTTTGCGTCTTCATTGAGATATTTTTATAAAAAAATAGTTGAAAGCTGAGAACTTTTTATGCCTTTAATTAATTGCCCGGACTGCAATAAAGAAGTATCTGACAAAGCTGGAACATGCATTCATTGTGGCTGTCCACTCAGTTCGAACGAGCAGCAAATTCATACGCAACATGCGAACACAGATTTAAGGAAGGGCATTTTAATAAGTTGCAATGCCGAAAGTGGTGGTGGGAAGATTAAAGACATTGAAACAGAGCAGACTATTTCGTTTTCTCCATATGAAGTCGCTGAAAAAAAGCTGCTACTTGGTTACGTGGGTAAGACAGTTGATTACGTAAAGGTCGACGGTCGCTGGAAAATTTACGCACCGTTGGGAGCCCCAGTAAATGAATTCTTAATCCAAAATTCAAGGTCGAATTCACAGTCAAGTAGTCACAATCAGACGGTTACAAGCAACAAAGCAGATAGCGAGAACGTAACAAAAAATTACCTTTGGTACTTAATGGTCCTAATTGTTGCAGCAGGTTACTGGATTGCTAAAGGCACTCCCAACCCCAGTTTGTTTTTTGCAGGATCCAGTGCAAAAGAAGAGTGTCTAAACCTTGCGAACGAAAACAAGGGTTCCATAATGTTGAACGATAACGAAATCACTGCAAATGATACATGGTTGAAG
>ENA-OQVM01003377-OQVM01003377.1-marine-metagenome-genome-assembly--contig:-NODE-3377-length-17384-cov-5.150575_pt1 | contig 17384 bp, 15 predicted proteins | sample MGYA00237776_ERZ505498 | MGnify/ENA primary metagenome ERZ505498 (study PRJEB26159, sample SAMN06265151) | marine metagenome | isolation source: Helgoland LTER site | place: Germany:Helgoland, sampling... | reverse complement strand
AAGCGGTCGCTACGCGACGTGATTTTTCTTATCATGCCCATCCGTGGGTTGAAACCCACGGCTACGATCATCAGTCGCTAAGCGACGCAGGCCAATGTCGCATAGCGACAACGCATATTAGCCGTGGGTTTTAACCCACGGAAAGGGTTTATTCATGGTTTGCGTCGCGTAGCGACCGCTCACAACCAAGAACCAAGAACAGCCGCCTCAGGCGGCTTACTTCAACTTAAACTGGCCACGCAGTGGCCTACTTAAACTGAATCCGTCTCCGGCGGATTCTCCTCCACCGGCAAGATGCCGGACTCATAGGCTTTCCGAATGGCCGCTGGGGCGTTAGATACGTTGAGCTTATCATACAGGTGCCGGATATGGGAGACCACGGTGTTCTCCGAAATCGTCAGTGCCTTGGCAATCTCCTTGCGCAGTAATCCTCGGCTGATGAGCTCAAGCACCTCTAATTCACGTGCGCTTAGATTACAATCAGGCAAGCCCCTTGACCCATGACTCTGAATCTGATCAAGCAGGTACTTGGCCACACTGGGGTCCAGCGTGGCACCCCCCTGCATCACAAGGCTAATCGCCTCTCTGATTTCCTGCATTGAGGATGATTTTAGCAAGTAACCAGAAGCTCCCTGCCGGATGGCCTCGATGACGTCTGCTCGTTTATCCGACTGGGTAAGTACAACGATCTTGGCCCTCGGAGCGTATTTCTCAATCCAGCCCATCGACTCGAGGCCCTGCATCTTAGGCAGGCCCAGATCAAGTAAGACGATATCGATATCAGCTTCAGCATCTGGTTTCTGTAGCACGGCGAGGGCCTGCTCAGCGCTACCGAATTTACCCACCAGCTCATAGCCATCACTGCGCTCCATGGTCATGGAAATCGCACGCCGATATTCAGGATTGTCCTCAATGAGAATAATCCTAACGGCTTGGGATGGTGCAGTGGTCATCAGAGTGATTTCAGAACGTTATGTTCAAGACGGTAAGTTTAAAATGATCAAGGGGCTATGTTTAAAGTAAGCGTCTGCTTTTTGTCCCATGGCCGCCCTGTAAGATAGACCTTATAGAGGTTTTCGCCAGCGGATTCGATTTTGGTGATCTCACAGTTAGTCGCCTCACCGGCGGTGAGTGCTTTGTCACTGTGAATGGTGAGGTTTCCCTGCTGGGCACCAGCTGGGTTGAGCTCGATGATCATCTTGCCGGAGGTGACACGGATGTCTCCAACCTCGGTGGTTCCCATCGCGAGGTGCAGGTTCGATCCAACCAAGGTTGGGCCACTCTCATTAACTGGAGTGATGCGCACCATGGCGGATGCGTTTTTCTCGAGTGGCACGGTGTTGTAGGAACCCTCGGTGTAGGCGATCACCTTCTCCTGCCAGAAGTCATAGACCGCGCACTGCTTGTCTGTGGGCAGTCCGGTGTGGGCGAAGTTCAGGTTAATGTGCCGTTTTCCCTCTACCGCGTTGTAGAGGTTGTAAACGGCGAAGTCTCCATAGGGGCGCTCAGCGGTGAAGCCAAAAATGCTGTTGTCGGCAGTCTCGCCGAGGGTAAGCAGGCGGGTGTCCTCAGTATGGGAAGGGCGTAGAATCTCATAGTTGCGCCACATTTCTTCAACTCCAGGAGCATCGAGAGGGTCACTGACCATGGAGGTTCCACCCACGAGTGCCACCGCATTGTGCCAGGTGCGCCACATGCCTACACCCCCAGGGGTGCCGCCGAGTGATCGCGGCTTGCCGTCTACCTTGGTGCCGGTTGCACTGACATAAGCAACATCCGGGTCATTCTGCCACCAGACGTTGTCGTAAATCTGGAAGCGTAACACGGACTTGAGGCACTTACTGAAGTGGGCCGGGTGCGAGTCTGGACCAACGCGTGCAGCATCAATAAAGCCGATCACTCCACGGGTCGGTTGACCCAGGCAGGAGAGGATGTAAATCTCTTCACCAGCGGCATCGCGGTAAAGGGTGTAGAGGTCACGGAAGACCTGCAGGCGGGTCTTGGTCGGATCCACAAAGCGGGAACCGATGCCGTTGAAGTCGATCTTGATGTAGCCGTAGCCACGCTCACGCGCATCGGAGATAATCTTGTGCAGGTAAATTTTAGTCGCCGGGTGATCCGGGTTGACCCATTTCGCACCCGCGGGGTGGAAGGGGTTCGAGTTCATGAAGCTGGCGATCCCCTTGGCATTGGTTTGAATCGCGTCAGGGTTCTCTTCGATCCATGGGTGGTCTGGATTGATCATCAGCGGGGCGAACCAGACACCGGGAATGCAGCCGGCATCGCGGACTTGCTTGGCAACGGCCGCCATGCCCATGGGGAATTTTTTGTTGGCACTCCAGTCACCGTCCATCTTCTGGTAACCGTCATCGATCTGGACGATGCCCTTACCAAAGGTGTTCGGGTTATCGTTGATCGTTTTGGTGACATTGAGCACGTGCTCGGCGGTGATCTTGGTGGTGAGGTCATACCAGCTGCACCAGCCATACACGGGACCGCGGTGAATGCGCGCCTTGTGGGTGGCGGCCACCCAGCGGGTCCAGACGTCAGTAGCAGTCGCGGTGGGCTCAAAGCAGACGATCATTTCCTCCGAGCGGCGGCTCTCACCGGCGCGCACCAGCACCCGGTCCATCTGGGCATAGGCCTTGAGCTTCTGCTTCTTGACCTCGACACGACAGTGAGCCTCAGCAGGACCTACGGGGCCCACGAGCACGCTGCGGCCGTCTTTGTGAGCGATCAAAACAACTTCGTTAAAACCTCCATCGGTCTCAGCAAGGGAGAGTGCATCCGCGTCCTGCATCAGTGGCGTGACCAGCCACTCGGCAGCATCACCGGTGGCAAGGGTCTTAATGTCACCCCCGCTCTGGTCGAGTAGGTCGATGTGGTTGAGATTAGCATCCTTGTCACTGCGGTTGTGGAAGACTCCCTGCAGGGTGAACGCACGCAAGTTCTTGAGCCGCTTAAGCGTCAGGGTATATTCGTAGGGAGAGCCATTTTGGCCGTAAGTGGCACGTGTCACCACAGCCTCACCAAAGGGGGTATCCGCCGTGCCGGTCTCCACTTTACTAATCAGCTTGCCGCCCTTGGTCCTAACCGCGTGGTTTTTGCCATCCGCAGTGAAAAAGGCCGAGGAAACCGCCTTGGAAGGCGCAAAGCCGGGGGCATTAATGAGGATTTCGCCAGTTTCGGCTGAGAGGCTGACCCAGTCTGCACCCGATTGCTGGGCAGAGGCTAAGGGAATGGTATGCGCTACGGCGCATGCGGAAAGAAGCGAGATGGCAGGTCTTAATTTCATAAATTTGATGGTAGATAGTGGCAGGGTAAATAGTGGCAGGGTAAATAGGAGGAGTGTGAATCTTGAGCGGAAGCAAACCTGCTAGGTTCACTTATTCTTGAATAGTATACGCAGATGCTTCGACTTGGCTATCACCCAAAAAGGGGGTATTTTGCCGCTATTTTTTACTTTATTGTTGGTGTTGGCTTCTGCGCTTTTTTTGCGTGGGCGCCTGAGTCCTTCACCAATCAGAGGGAACACTCATTTTTAATTTGGTATTATTGGAATTACAAAACAAATAGGGCGCCTTAATGGTCGTTTTGATCCTTCGTTGCTGTGGGCCCCTATTATTTGGCCGATTTTACTTAGCAGGTTCCTGTTATTTGGAATAAGCCTTATTGATATCAAGCATGATACCAAGGATGGTATTCCAGGTTTCCTGTTTCTCCAGCATCGCATTGGGGAACATGCAGCCGTCCCAGCAGAGGTGCTTGATCTCGGGGCGCTGGTTGCCGTTTTCATCGAGTAGCCAGTAGGAGGCGCACTTGACGATGTCGAGTTTGCCATTGGGATCATCTGCCACGCAGTGACGGCCGGTCTTATCATGAGCACCAGTGCCGTGCACGCTGCCATCGTTCTGGGCGACGTGGAAATCATAGGTCCATGGTCTGAGCTTGTCCGTCATGGTTTTATAAGCGGCCCAGAATTCATCATCGGAATAGCCTTCCTTCAGCAAGGCGTGTTCGGGGGCGTTGTAGCCTAGTAAGTAGAGGTAACTGTGGGCGAGGTCCGCCTGAAAGCCAACCCGACCAGGCTGACCAACCAACTCTAAGAGATCGAGCATGTCTTTCCAAGAGTGCATACCACCCCAGCAAATCTCACCCTCAACGACGAGGACTTCGTCAAAATCAGCAGCAACCTCAGCACTCTCCTTGAATGTCTGGGCGATGAGCTTGGTGCCTTCCACCGAATTCTTCGACCACTCGTCAACACTGACGGCGGAATCGATCCGGATAGAGCCATACTCACGCACACCGTGCTCACGAAGGATCTTACCATAGCGGCACGACTTGCGCACAGCATCAACAAAGCGGCCGCGAGTCTCAGCATCACCCATGGCACTGCCACCTACGGTACCCTCCCAAACGGGTGCCACAAAACTCCCTACTTTGAGTCCATGCCCTGCAATTTTATCAGCGAGCTTACGGATTTCAGCCTCATCGGCATCGATATCCAAGTGCGGTTGGAATAGGAACATGTCCACTCCGTCAAAACCTTTGCCATCAACACTACTTGCCGCTGTCATTTCCAGCATACGATCCAAACTGATCGGCGGCTGATCTGAACCCTCTTCCTTGCCCACCAATCCGGGCCACATCGCGTTATGTAATTTCCAACTCATGCAGGGACGCTAATACAAGCTGGCGTGCCTTGTCCATCTAGAATGTCTGAACGTGGTGGTGAGTGGCCGATTACTAATGCTTTGTGCCTCAACGCAAGTCTACTTGGCACGCTAAGCCCTCGATCATAACGGATTCCTCCGGCAGAGTTGCAAATAGATTGCGTATTTGTCGCATAGCGACAGCTGATATTAGCCGTGGATTGAAACCCACGGCTACAATACGTTGTCACTAACGTGACACTTGGTATGAGCACTCAATACTGAACCGCGAATAGGCGAAAATGGATGCAAATAAACCCATACTACTGGCATCATTCAACATTCACTATTCACTATTCAACATTCCGCCGTCAGGCGGCGGCCTAGCCGCCGACGAGAGCGAGCAGCACACCGGCAGCCACGGCCGAGCCAATCACTCCAGCCACATTCGGGCCCATGGCATGCATCAGCAAGTAGTTCTGAGGGTTGGCATCCATGCCGACCTTGTTGGATACTCGTGCCGCCATAGGAACAGCAGAAACCCCGGCCGAACCGATGAGCGGATTAATTTTTCCTGCGTCCGTCTTGGCGAACTTATTCATCACCTTCGCCATGATCACGCCCGAGCCAGTACCGATACTGAAGGCGATGAGGCCAAGCACGATGATGCCTAAGGTTTCGGCTGAGAGGAACTTGTCTGCTTGCAGCTTCGAGCCAACGGCGAGGCCGAGCATGATGGTGACAATATTAATGAGCTCATTGGCCGCCGTCTTGGATAGGCGCTCAACTACACCACACTCTTTGAACAGGTTACCCAACATCAGCATACCGACCAGCGGAGTGGCTGATGGTAGCAGTAGAGCGCAGATAATAAGCACTGAGAGCGGAAAGACGATTTTCTCGATCTGGCGCACCGGGCGCAGCTGCTTCATCTCGATCTCACGCTCGGCCTTGGTGGTCAGCAGGCGCATGATAGGAGGCTGGATAATGGGTACCAGCGCCATGTAGGAGTAGGCCGCCACCGCAATGGCCCCTAATAAATCAGGTGCCAGCTGGCCGGCGAGGAAAATAGCCGTAGGCCCGTCAGCACCACCAATGATACCAATAGCACTGGCGTCCTGAATGGAGAAATTAATGCTGCCAAACGTACTGGAGAGCCAGAGAGCTCCAATCAGGGTGGTGAAAATACCAAACTGAGCCGCAGCACCAAGGAGTGCGGTCTTTGGATTGGCAAGCAGTGGGCCAAAGTCGGTCATGGCTCCAACGCCAAGGAAAATCAGCAGTGGGAAAATAGGCACGTCGCCGATGCCCATTTCGTAGAAAGCGTAGAGGAAGCCTCCTGGCTCAGCGATGCCGGCGTAGGGAATGTTGGCAAGGATACCACCAAAGCCGATTGGCAAAAGCAGTAGCGGCTCAAACTTCTTGGCAATTCCCAGGTAGATGAGTAGCAGACCCACGAGGATCATGATCAGCTTGAAGATGCCGTGTTGGCCTGGCTGCTCTTCACCGTTCTCGTCCACCGTGGGCTCACCACGTTCGAAGAAACCCTTCAGACCGGTGCTGTCCCAAAGGCTTTGCACCTTAGACTTCTCGGCCACCTCAGCCACCTCAGCAGAGTCAACGGCTTGGGCCGCCTTAGCTGCGACGTCGGCCGCAAACAGATCCGTAGGCATGAACAAGCACACCAGTGCGGCTAGGCACAGGCAAGCAATCGAACCCTTTGTGAAAAATGATGATTTTTGCATTAACCTAGTGTCGCTATAACTTGTCCTGATGTGACTTGATCGCCTTTGCTGACCAGAATCTCGGAAATCACACCAGAGCTAGGTGCCGCAATTGCCATTTCCATCTTCATGGCCTCAAGCACGATCACGGTTTCACCTTCCTCGACGGAATCGCCAGGGCCTTTGAGGATGTCAAAAACAGCACCCGGCATAGGTGCAGAGACAGGCGTTCCGCCGCCACCGCCGCCTGATGAGCTAGGTGATGCGTCGTCACCACCCTCGCTAACACTGACGTCGTAGCTTTTGCCGTTGACGGTTGCCTTGTCACCATCGAACTCGACGACAAACTTATCGCCACCCACCTTGACGGTGAGTTTATCAGCAACCGAACCTCCAGCACTACTAGCTGCGGCGGGTGCATCCTTCTCGATCTTACGGACGTTGGTTTTCATCTCTCCCTTGAGGAAAGAGATGCCCTTGGCACCACAGGCGGCGACAATAAAGGTGTTTTCATCTGTGACAGGTAAGCCCTCGGCCTCGAGCTTGGCGACCGCAGGGGCAACACCTTTCTCAGGGTTGGCCTCGTCCATCTCAAGTGGGCTTTCCGTGGTGGGCTCTAAACCCATTTTCTCGGCGGCGCGCTTAACGATATCAGGATCGGGAGCGACTGGAGTTTTGCCAAAGTAGCCGAGCACCATCTTGCCGTAACCTTCGGCGAATTTCTCCCACTTGCCGAACATGACGTTGTTGAAAGCCTGCTGAAAATAGAACTGGCTGACCGGTGTCACCGAGGTACCGAATCCGCCGAGACGAACCACTTCACCCATGGCATCGATGACTTCTGGATAGCGGTCGAGGATGCCGTTATCACGCATCATCTGAGTATTGGCAGTCAGCGCACCGCCGGGCATCGGGCTCCACGGAATCAATGGCTCCACCGCCTTGGCCTCTGGCGGCATAAAGTAGTCTGACATGCAGTCCTTGAATACGGCCTCAGCCTCCATGACTTTATCAATATCGAGATCAAGACGGTAATCCGTTCCTCGCAGAGCGTGCCACATGGATGCCACATCCGGCTGGCAGGTGCCGCCCGAGCAAGGTGCCATCGACAGGTCAATCTGGTCGGCTCCAGCTTCAATCGCAGCATGATAGCAGATCACTCCGGTGCCGGCGGTATCGTGGGTGTGGTAAACAATGCGGGTGCCCTCGGGCAAACGCTTGCGGGCTGCCTTGATGGTCTCGTGAATAGTCGATGGGTAAGCCGTGCCACTGGCATCCTTGAAGCATACCGAGGTGAATGGAATCTCAGCTGCCAAGATATCATCGAGTGTCTTAGCGTAAAACTCAGCATCGTGTGCGCCGGTGCAGCCAGGAGGCAATGCCATCATGGTGACACAGACTTCGTGGTTCAGACCGTGGTTGGTGATCGAGCGTCCTGAATCAATGAGGTTGTTAACGTCATTGAGCGCATCGAAGTTACGGATGGTCGTCATGCCGTGCTTCTTGAACATCTTGGCATGCAGGTCGATGATGTCGCGTGGCTGGGAGTCAAGGGCGACCACATTGATACCACGAGCAAGTGTCTGCAGGTTGGCATCGGGGCCGGCCTTCTCTCGGAAGGTGTCCATCATGTCGAAGGCATCCTCGTTGGAGTAGAAATAAAGTGACTGGTAGCGAGCTCCGCCGCCTGCCTCAAAATGCCGGATACCTGCATCCCTTGCCGCCTCGACAGCGGGCATGAAATCAGGAGTAAATACCCGGGCTCCGTATGCGCTCTGGAATCCGTCCCGGAACGCGGTGATCATTACATCGATATTTTTAGCCATGATTATTTAGTAGATTAGAAAATAGTTGATCTTTAGTGAGTGTATAGAAGGTCGTGTTTGATTAGCCCCCTTTTTGGGTGCGGTGAGCAGCTGCGATAGCCACGGCCATCGTTGCCGATGTGCGTGCGCCTGAGCCAGAGCCAGCTGGACCAGAGGGCTTGGCAGGTTGTTCTGGCTCGGGAAATTTACTCAATAAGGAGCCGGATACCTTCATTAAGATGACCAGTAAAACGAGAAACGAGAACACTACTCCCATTCCAACTAACATTAGTTCAAAGCCTTCTCCTATCATCGTTTTTATTGTTGTCTGGTTAGCGGGTGGGTCAAGTCGGGTAATGTCAGGCAATCTCTGCTCGCCTGCATTCAAATTATCAGGGGGCTTTTCTAGCGAACCCTATGATACTTGTAAACAAAGGATTGGGAAGTTTTCTCAACTTGTCAGCCCGCCCTGCCTAACTAGGCGTCTTGTTGCCAGTCCGGCTTACCTGCGTAGACCCACCGGTAGTAGTCTGCTCGTTTTAACTGCGCGGCAGCGGCATCATCGATAAACACCTTGGCATTCGGGTGATGTTGCAGAATTGAAGCGGGGACCATGGCGGCCACTGGCCCTTCAACCATCGCAGCGATGGCCTCGGTCTTACCTTCTCCGAAAGCGAGCATGATGTTGCTGCGCGCTGCCATGATCGTACCTATGCCCATGGTGATGCAATGGCGTGGCACCTTGCTCTCATCACCATCAAAAAAGCGGGCGTTGTCAGCCACGGTCTCCTGCGTCAGTGTTTTGATACGGGTTCGGGAGGCGAAGGATGAGGTGGGCTCATTGAAACCGATGTGACCATCGGAACCGATGCCAAGTATTTGTAGATCAATACCTCCAGCATTGATAATAGCCTGCTCGTAGGCCGCACAACACGCGGGGACATCTGTCGTCATGCCGTCAGGGATGTTGATCTTATCCGGGTTGATATTGATGTGGCTAAAAAAGTTCTGCCACATGAAGCTGTGATAGGACTGCTCATGCTCTTTTTCTAAACCGACATACTCATCCAGATTAAAGGTGGTCACCGCACTGAAATCCAGCCCCTCCTCGCGGTGCATCCGGATCAGCTCAGCGTAAAGTGGCAAGGGCGTGCTGCCGGTCGCCAGGCCTAAAACGGCGTCAGGTTTTTCACGCACGAGGCGCGCCACTACTCTGGCTGCGGCAACACTGGCGGTCTGCTTGTTTTGCTGAATGATGATTTCCATGGGATGAAGATGTCTGCTGGGTCACTGATATCACTTCTTGCCAATCATGGGAAGACTGGCTGCGGCAACGGCCTGGCCGTGACGTTTGTCCTGCTCGTTGGGCGTGACCATTTCGATCTGTTTGGCGAGTTCGGGAAAGAGCTGATTCAATACATGCCCCGCCTGCTCGATGATGATCGTTCCGCCCTGGCCACTGGTGACACGACCAAGCAAGAGCACTTTGCGGATCTGGTAAAAGTCAGCGTAATGGGCGATGGCGTAACCCAAGTAAACACCGATGGTGGCATAGATCTTGGCAGCACGGTCGTCGCCCGCAGCCATCAGTTTCTGCACTTCGACAAGCTGCTCTGGAAAAGGCATATCAACAGGCAGCTCGATGCCGGCAGCCGGCACCAGTCGGGCCACGGCTTGCTGAGACAGATACTGGGCCCCGACCCCCGAGTCGCCCGACCACTCATCGACGGGCGCCTCTTCACGATAGTCAATCGGGGCAAAAGCCAGCTCGTTGAGCATCGGCGTGATGTTGCCTTCCGGTGTCACATAACCAACCGCCTCACTGGTCCCCATAGCTAGACCGAGTACGGCGTTTTCATGCATCGACATTGAACCCGCTAGTGCGGTGACCTCGCCGTCGTTAACCACATCAAAGGGCACGTTGCCCCAGCGCTTTTGCAGGTCAAAAAACAGCCGCCTGACCTTCGACTCAAAATCCTCGGGGGAAACACCACGGAACAAGGAGGCTACCCGCACCTCATTGTTAACATAAACTCCAGCGGAGCTGCCACCGATGGCATCGACACGTGGCAGATGCGCCGCTGCACGCTTGAGGGTGTCGTTAATGCCCTCAATCTGATAGCTCGGATCATTTTCAAAATAGGGATTCCACTCAATCTCCTCGGAGAAGACGACTTCACCATCAATCACCGCGGCACACTTGCGATCCGAGCCGCCGAGGTCAAAGCCGATCCGGCATCCGTCGAGGTGTCGGCCAAGTGGTACGGCCGTCTCGTTTTCCGCAGGGATGTCCTCCATGGCACAGGCGCGGATTGCTAATGGCTTGCGATACACCTTGTCGCCAAAAAAATCATGATCAAAGGCACGCACTCCCTGGGCCGAATAGATGGCCGCCAGTTTACCAACCAAGGAATCGCAGCCGGCGATGAGCACGCTGCAGCCACCACGCTGCCAAAACAGGAATTTAAGAATACGCTCGAGGTAGCGCAACGTCAGCTTTTCGTCTTCAGCCGCAAGCGGCAGGATTTGCGTGCGAAATACCGAGCATGTTTCATCTGGGCGCAGCAGGGCAATGGCAACCTCCGACCCATTAACAACCTCTGACCCATTACCGGATTCTTGCACCAGATCGCGATAAGCTCTGTTCCACAACACAGCGGGCAAGAAGTCCTGATCCAACTCAGGTTTAATCACTACATCAACGTTCATCCTTATAGCGGGTCATTCACGGTTCCAGAATGGGATGATCAAAAACCCACATAAAGGTAAAACTATTGCCTATTTTGTCTGTTTTTTAACATTATTGACTTTCTGGACGCCTCGACCAAGCTTGCCTTATGCACGTGGATCTAGTCGGTATCAATGAACCGGAAAACTACTTCACTGGGCTAGGCAATAGCCAGCTACCGAGCCCGACCAGTGTCCTGTTATTCCTGCGTACAAGTAAAAACAAACTGCAGCAGCATGCCCTGCAGAACCGCTCCCACCACCGCTTTGTGCTGGCATTCAATCTCGGCACCGAAGGGCACGTGCATCTCGATAACCTAGATATGCCATTCAAGCCGGGGCAGGCCCTGCTCATTCTCCCCTACCAGTTCCATCACTTCAGCAAACTGGCATCAACAAAACTCAGATGGCTGTTCTGCACCTTCGAGCTCGAGGCACAGGGATTCCTCGAGCCTCTCAGAAACCGGGTGCTCGGTATGCAAGACTCCTGCTCGCTTCAGCTTGATGCTCTGCTCAATCAGCTGCTCGAAATTTGGCGTATGCCACGCGCCGGATTACAAGCGGAGCAGCTGCAGGCCAGTTTGCTGAGCATGTTGATTTCGCTCAGGTGTCTTGGTGCACAAAGTGAACCTGCGTTATTGCCGGAGACGGATGATAACCTGCTGCGCACGGTCAATCTTTTACTGGCGCAGTGGCGCGCACGTAGCGTGACCGTTGCAGACCTTGCAGGAGAGCTGGGCTTTTCCGAGTCACGGCTACGGGTGCTCTTCAAACAAACCGCTGGTATCCCTCTTGGCGCCTATATCAAAAACTACCGTCTAAACCGCGCCATGGCCTTGCTGCGCACCTCGGCACTACCCATCGCCACTATCGCCGAAGAAGCCGGCTTTGGTTCGCCCCAGGCATTTAGTCGCATTTTTAAAAAAGAAACCGGTCACACCCCACGTAGCTATCGGCAGTAAACCTACAAAACAGCTAGGTGCATACTTTGAAGGCCATGTGCAAAGGCCAGCTTAAGCGCTCTATTTATTAAACCACTCCATCTATGAACAAGCTCACCCACATTACCGCCATCGGCCTTTTACTACTCGCCCCAGCTGCCCAAGCTAAGCTGAGCACCGCCAAGATTTTCAGTAACCACATGGTGATTCAGCGCGATCTCGCTAGCCCCGTGTGGGGATGGGACAACCCAGGAACAGAGGTCACCGTAAGTTTTGCCGGTCAACAGCAGAAAGCCACCACCAATGAGCATGGCCGCTGGCAGGTGAAGCTCAGCCCACTGCCAGCCAATGCCACCGCTCAGGCAATGACCATCACCGGTGCGGCAGGTGATACCATCACCTACAACAACATCCTCATTGGTGATGTCTGGATCTGCTCAGGACAATCTAACATGGAATGGTCCGTCAAGCAGTCTCACAACCCGCAACAGGAAATTGCCCAAGCCAACCACCCGCTGATTAGGGTCTTTGACGTGCAGGGCCACATCATCGCCAATAGCCCACAGGATAAACTCAGCATTGCCACCTCTTGGCAGCCATGTAATCCGAAGTCCGTTACCAACTTCAGCGCCGTGGGTTATTATTACGGCCGTGAACTGCACAAACAAAGTGGCGTCCCCATCGGCCTGCTCGGCACGAACTGGGGTGGCACTCGAGTTGAACCCTGGACGCCCCCGGTCGGCTTCCGCAAGCAACCCGAACTTACCGCGCTTTCCAAGAACATCGATGCCCAGCTGATCAATACCCCCGCAGGTAAAGTAGCGTGGACCAAGTACGCCCAACAAGTCGGCCAATGGAGTGCCGCAGTTCAGAAATCGGTCGCTGAGGGCCGCAATGTCCCGCCAGCGCCGGCCAGCCCAGGACCAAGAAGTCACAATGAACCATGTTCCATTTACAATGCCATGGTGGCGCCCATCGTGGGCTACGGAGTCCGCGGCGCGATCTGGTATCAGGGTGAATCAAACGCCGGTGATGGTATGGCTTACCTGCCCAAGCTCAAGGCCCTGGTCGAGGGCTGGCGTGAAGTCTGGCAGCAGCCTAACGATTTCCCCTTTTACTTTTATGTGGTCAAGTTGGCTCAGTTTCACGGCCACACCACCAACCCCGAGGGTGGCGACGGTTTTGCCCGCCTCCGCGTAGCTCAGGACCGCATTCAGGAGCTGCCCCATACCGGCGTGGCCTCGGCCATCGACATTGGCAATGACCGCGACATTCACCCCAAGAACAAGCAGGACGTCGGCAAGCGTCTGGCCCGCTGGGCGCTGCGTGATGTCTATGGCAAAAAGGATATCGTGGTCACCGGCCCCACCTTCAAGGAGATGAAAATTGAGGGCAACATCGTTACGATCAGTTACGATCACGTCGGTGGCGGCCTGATGGTCGCCAAAAAGAAAGATCCCTTCCAACCCGTGCTCGCGATACCGGAAGCAAAGCTCGCAAGCTTCGCCATCTCTGGCGCCGATGAGAAATGGCACTGGGCCGATGCGCTCATTGAGGGCAATACGGTCAAGCTCAGCTCGCCCGCTGTGGCACAACCTGTGGCGGTGCGCTACGCCTACCGCGGTAACCCCGCTAACGCCAACCTCTACAACAAGGATGGTTTACCGGCGATTCCCTTCCGCACGGATAACAAAAACCCTTAAGACTGAGCTCCGCTGCAGGCTACTTTACAGGCTATTCTGCAAACTGCTTTACCCCTCTGCAAGCCAGGCAATGAGTGCCTCTGGTGAGGCTGCCATGGGAATAGAAACCTTGGGCTGGTCAGCGAGGCAGGCAATGCGCTCAGGAATTTCCAACGCTTCGCTGCCAAGTTCTTCGGTAATCGTTTCTGGGAATTTTGCAGGGTGTGCGGTCTCCAGTATGATCATCGTGTCATCTGGATGATCTGCAAGCCAGGCCTCGGCAGCGAGGTAGCCAACCGCACCGTGAGGGTCGATCACGTAGCCATATTTTTCATGCACCTCTCTGATGGCGCTGCGAGTGCTGGCGTCATCGGACGCGTAGCCACTGATATCGGATGCCATCGCTTTCCAGTCATTACCGAACAGCTCCTGCATACGCACAAAGTTAGACGGCGCCCCTACATCCATGGCATTGGACAGGGTGGCCACTGACGGACGTGGTTTGTATTCCGCGCTCTGGAGATACTCGGGAACAACGTCGTTAATATTGGTGGCAGCGACAATATGACCGACACGCAGTCCCATGCGCTTGGCAAGCAACAGGGCGGTGAGGTTACCGAAGTTGCCACTTGGAATGACAAAGACCGGTGGCTTTTTACCCTCGATAGCCAGCTGACGCACTGCCTCAAAGTAGTAGAGCATCTGCGGAATCAGGCGTGAGATGTTAATCGAGTTCGCCGAAGTCAGGTTACACTGCTTTGAGATTTCTGGATTCAGGAAGGCCGCCTTAACCATGCGCTGGCAATCATCAAAGCTACCGTCGATTTCCAAGGCGGTGATATTGCCACCAAGTGCGGTAAGTTGTTTCTCCTGTAAGCCACTGACCTTCCCTGAGGGATAAAGAATGATAACACGGGTGCCTTGCACATGATGAAAGGCGGAGGCAACAGCACCACCAGTGTCTCCCGATGTGGCCACCAGCACGGTAAGGAGCTGCTCGTCATCACGTGTTAACCACGCCATAATCCGCGCCATGAAACGTGCACCAAAGTCCTTGAAAGCTAGTGTGGGTCCATGAAAAAGCTCGAGCACACGCCTGTGCTCGTCCAAGGTTGCCAATGGCGCGGGGAAATTTAGCGCTTCGCTGACAATCTCAGCAAGCTGCTCTTCTGGAATGGCGCCCTGAAGTATTTTAGATACGACTTCATAGGCCATTTTTTGAAAGTCCATGGACTCCCATGTTTGCCAGAACGCCTCATCCAAGACGGGGATATGCTCCGGCATGTAGAGGCCATTGTCGGCCGGTAATGAACGAAGCACCGCTTCACCAAAATCAACCAGAGCATCAGGGCTGTTTGTACTATAGAGGCGCATGGGAAAAACTGAGGCCATTCACCTAAAAACAGCGACAATCAATGAGGTCAAAGGGGTCTCAATATTAAAGACCCAATAGGTTTAGGCAGATCTAAAACGGGATGTCGTCGTTGTCATCCACCGGGGCTCCGCCTTGAGCGGGAGAACCACCTTGTTGCTGAGGAGCTGGATTGCCACCGCCTGAGCTTTGTTGTCCGCCACCGCCACCACCACCAGGAGCTCCCATGAGCTGAATGTTGTCAGCAACAACTTTAAGTTTGGAGCGTTTCTGACCAGTAGCTTTGTCATCCCAGCTATCCATGTGCAAGCGCCCCTCAACGAAGAGTGGCTTTCCTTTTCCAGAATATTGATGCGCCACCTCTGCTGTGCGTCCCCAGAGGGTGACATCCACAAAAGTGGTTTCTTCAATACGCTCACCTCCTTCACCAGAGCGAACTCGATTGACGGCAAGGCCGATGTCAGCGACGGCAGTGCCCTTAGGGGTATAGCGAAGTTCGATATCACGGGTTACGTTACCCATGAGCATTACTTTGTTAAAATTGGCCATGACTTAAATGCTAAGTTACTTCGCTGGTGGACGGCAATAGCAAATTAACCTCGGCTGTCCGAATACCAGTCAATGAATGATCTTTAATGAACAAGAAAGGCTTATCCTAAGCGCTGGTAGTGCTGCAGGTATACGCTGTCATTCAGGCTGAGAGTAGACTGAATCTTCTCGATAGCAGCAGGCTCGGCTTCGAAGATGTAATTCACATAGTGGCCGCCATCAAGGTGGCGCGCATTGTAGGCAAACTTCCGGCGTCCAAGCTGTTGGATCTCATCCATCTTGGCTCCATTACCTTCCATTTCTTTGGCCACAGAGGACACAAGGTCATTGAGTCCGTCGTCCTGGCCTTGGGAGTTGAGTACGATTAGGCCTTCGTATTTTCTGCTCATCGCTATAATATTAGTTTAAAAGTTAATTAGATTTTTTTGTGTTGAAGGCGTTGGCTGCTGACTCAACTCCCTCGGAGAGCGCAAACTGAACAGCTTCCGCCGCAGTTGCAAGCGTGTTTTCCAACTGATTTTGTTCATCGACCGAAAACTTTCCCAGAACATGGCCAGTTAAGGATGCCCCAGCTTTCGTTTTTTCATCCTGGCCTGCATTACCAATTCCAAGTTTGAGGCGCGGGAACTGATCACTGCCCAGATGAGCAATGATGGATCGGATCCCATTATGCCCGCCTGCTGAGCCCGCCATCCTGAATCGTAAGGCACCGAAGGGTAAGGAAACATCATCATACACAACCAATACCTGCTCTGGCTGCCATTTATAAAATCTGAGGGCAGCCCCCACAGACTGACCGCTTTCATTCATGAAGGTTTGAGGTTTCATGAGCATGGCATTGGAGCTCGGCACCTTCGCCAAGTGAGCACGCCACTTGAGGTGATTGGCCATTTGCGCACCATAGGTGTGTGCCAGACGATCCATCACGAGAAACCCGATATTGTGGCGGGTCTGCTCGTACTTCTGCCCAGGGTTGCCTAAGCCTATTACGAGTTTGATGTCGGACATACCCTTATTTAATGTTCCATCCTAAAATACCAAACACCAAATCGCAGAAAAGAAAAAAGCCCGGAGCCTTGCAGCTCCGAGCTTATTAAATGGTTTGGAAATGATGCGTTACTCTGCGGCAGCGGCCTCAGGGCTTGCTTCATCACCTTCGGTGGCTACTGCGCCTTCTGCGCCTTCTGCAGCTTCTGCTTCAGCGGCTTCATCCTCCTCGGCTTGAGACGTGCGGGCCTTGGCAACAATAGCGACAACAACGTCTTCGCCTAGTGTAGGCACGACTCCCTCAGGGAAAGTGATTTCACCGATATTGAGCGCATCGCCAATATCAAGGGCGCTAATGTCTGCTTCGATATTCTCAGGAAGGTCCTTGGGAAGGCAGCTGATTTCAAGGCTGTGAAGCATCTGCTCCAACTGGCCACCTAACGCTACTCCTTCAGACTCGCCAACAAGCTCCAGAGGAATGTTAGCTGTAATAGATGTGTCCTGATTTACTGCAAGAAAGTCTACGTGTAAAATTTCGCCGGTAAGGGCATTGTGCTGCACGTCCTGCAAGAATGCTAGTTGCGTATCGGAATTGTCGAGATCAAGAGTCACAAGAATACTATCAGAGGCTGCATGATTGAGCATATCTCTGAAAGTCTTAGCGTGCACTTTGACGTTTTTGACATCGGATCCGCCGCCATAAACGACGGATGGAATGTATCCCTCACGACGCATTTGCTTGAGCACGCCAGAACCTGTGCGGGCACGCTCTTCTGCTTTTAAATTTTTTGGTTTAGCCATATTATTAGATGGTTGAATTGTATAGTTGTTTTGTGGGAGCAGGTTCGGAAATGCCTGACAGCGCGTAGTAGAGTAAGAGGTCAGGAGCTTCCGTGGGGCGGGTCTTTACCACCTCAGGCGTCAATGTCAAAGAGAGAAGTG
>ENA-OQVM01003376-OQVM01003376.1-marine-metagenome-genome-assembly--contig:-NODE-3376-length-17384-cov-12.059456_pt1 | contig 17384 bp, 15 predicted proteins | sample MGYA00237776_ERZ505498 | MGnify/ENA primary metagenome ERZ505498 (study PRJEB26159, sample SAMN06265151) | marine metagenome | isolation source: Helgoland LTER site | place: Germany:Helgoland, sampling... | reverse complement strand
TCCAAAAGTGCACACGAAATTTTTGAATGTGTGTCTCGTATGGCTTTAGGAGTGAGATTATAATTAAGCTACTATAACATAATGCGAATACATTATGCGTCCCACAATGTGGCTGCAGAAGCACAGTGGTCTTGGGCGTCAATATTGGACGAGTAAAATATCGTTTTGGTTTCGTGTTCTCTGTGATTAATGGTGCGGCTGCTGGAGCCGTGGTTGGCGGAGCATTAGGTGCTGGCGTAGGTGGAGTTGCTGGAGCGGGAGTTGGTGCGGTTCCAGGCGCTGTCGGAGGCGCTGTTGGTGGTGCCGCTGTGGGTGCTGCCGTAACTGCTGCTGGAGGCTTGGTATCAGACATAGGTATTGGAGCCGCAAGCTGCATACTTTCTGGTGGAAAATTAAATACAGCAACATAGGTTCAAAAATGGATATGGTTAGCGTTGCAATAACACCGCTTATAGCCGGTGCTATCATATGGGTGGCAACGATAAGTATTCGTAGATTTGTTCCTCTGTACGCAATTCTGCTTTTTTGCATGGCACTCCTTGCGCTAGGATTAATTGGCCAATTAGGAAAAAATCATGATGAAAATCAGTGGATTTTGAGCGGAATTTCACTGTTTGCAGTTGGACTTACTGTATACGGTATTTCTCGTCTAAAAAAGTAGAGCAAAGGGCTGGAGATAAAATTTTTCTCCAGCCTACTTTTTATTTCACGACTATTATCGCTCTCCAAATGAAGCTACCATTGAATCTGCTAGTGGATCTATAAAAAAGCTGGAAATTGTACGGCTACCTGTAACAACGCTAGCATTAATGCTTAAACCATCCTTCAGTACTATTTTTGGATCAAGTTTAAGCGACGAGTAATCATTCAGTAATACTTTTATTGCTCCGCTTCCTTTGTCCGCACCAGCATCATTTCTAATTATTACTCTCTGGATGACGCCTTTCAGATAGCCATCTTTTTACAGCTACGGTTCAGCAGATCCAAAGTGCGTAACGCGTTCACCCGCTCCCTTTTTGAAAGACGGGCTACGGCTTCTCACCAATATCTCATTGTTAGCGCGTGATTTTTTATTCGGACTCACGAAATTGAGTTGGAAAGCATCTGAGGGTTAACTTTCATAAACTCAATGATTTTTCTTTATTAAAGCACGACATTTAAATTGTGATTTTCAGTGGTGTTCCTGCGGTGAATGTCCTGAAACCGTTGTGCTGGACAGACTAAAGCTCGATAGATTTAAAATATCAAAATTATTATAAAATAAGAAGAATTGGATCCTGACAATAAAGTGTAACGAATAAAATAAAATGAGAAAATAAATTCTTCATGGTTAGGTTTTGCATTTTGGGCTGAATAAATTGTTGGCGATGTGATTGTTCTGCGGTTCTGTGAGTCCTTGAACACACCTACATTTCAACATGAGAGAGAGTGAACCATGTTTTTCGTCGTTAAGCATTCACACGATTATTCTACGTGCCAAGCGCACAACCCAGAGAGCGTGGCCGCAATGGGCGATTTGGTCACCCGCGCGTCCGATCACGGCATTACAGTTCACGGTCGCTATGGCAACCGTCTGGAGCACACCAACTTCTACATCCTTGAAGCCAGCAGCATGGAAGACATTGATGCGCTGTTTGACCCCGTTTTGGAAATGGGAAACTGGGACATCACGCCGGTTGTGAAGAAGTAAGTGATGCACGGGGAGGACGAGAAAATGGCGGACGATATGGCGTAGGCCCTCGTTATCCTGCTGCTTTGGTGGCACCGTGAAAGAAGCCTGTTTGACCGTTCTCAGACAGGCTTTTTGTTTATAACAACCCATGACGAGCGTCACGGGGGCAAAGACGGAAAGAACGATGAAGCTACGCAATGCACAAGACATCCTTGAGATTGAAACCCGAGGCTTTGAGGATTTTGTCCCGCACCGAAGCGCATGGGCGATCATTGAGCATCAGGCGACCACGCGCCCTGACGCTGTTGCGCTCGAATATCTCAACGATTGCGACGCCCCCCAGCAGGATACGCGGGTCACGTTTTCTCAGTTGGCGCAGCGGATCGAGGCGGCGGCCTGGGTGTTCCAAAACGCCGGCGTTGGGCCGGATCAGTCGGTCGCGGTCCTGACCCAACATACCGTTTCAGGGCAAATCGCGCTTTGGGGCGCACAGCTGGTGGGCCGGGCATGTCCGATCAACCCCTTGCTCAAGCCTGAGGCCATTGCCGGTTTGATCCGTGCGGCAAACGCCGCTGTGGTTGTTGTCACTGGCATGAGTGACGAAGTAGGCTATTGGAATACTGTGGTCCCGGCTTTGCGGGCAGAGGGCATCAAGCTCCCCATTTTTTGCTGCGATGGGGATCAAGCCTCCCCGGGCAATGACGGTGTGCTTGAAGATCTTGTCGCAGCGGCGCAGGGCCAGAAGGTTGCGGTTTGGGGCGATGACCAATCCATCGCTGCGCTTTACCATACGGGGGGAACGACGGGGCAGCCCAAGTTGGTGCGTCACCGTCGGCAGAACCAAGCCCATGTCGCTCATGCTTGCGCGGCGATGTATGATTTTGGTCCAGACGATATCATGCTCAATGGCTTTCCGCTTTTTCACGTTGCGGGAGCCTTTGTGTTTGGGCTTTCGGCATTGTCGGCGGGCAGTCGTCTGGTGATCCCGGGCCGGTTGGGCATGCGCAATCAGCGCTTCATGCGTGCGGTATGGCAGCAGGTGGAGCAGCGGGGCATCACAAAGATCGGCGCCGTGCCAACGGTTCTTGCCGCGCTGAACAGCACGCCCGTTGACGCAAATATAGCGACGCTACGGTTTTTGCTCACGGGCGGTTCGCCGCTTCCGACGGAGCTGGCTGACGCCGTAGAAGCGCACACAGGCGTTCCCGTTCGCAACATCTTGGGCATGACGGAAAGCGCGGGCGCCATTGCGGCTGAACCCGTTCACGGACCCAGAACGCCGCTGTCCTGTGGGCTGCGTTTGCCCTTCACCGAATTGGCGGTTTTTGGCGAGACGAACGGTGAGGTAGACCCGAACAAACGGCTGTCTGCTGGTGAAACCGGGATCGTCGCAACACGCGGTCCAAACGTGGCTGACGGATATTCGGAGGTGTCTCGTAACCCTGGGACATTCCTGTCCGAAGGGTGGCTGGTGACGGGAGATTTGGGGTCCATTGATGCCGACGGGAGTTTGTTCATTACGGGCCGCAAGAAAGACGTCATCATCCGCAGCGCCCACAACATCGACCCACAAATGATCGAAGATGCTCTTTTGGCCCACCCGCATATCGAAACGGCAGCAGCGGTCGGGATGCCCGATGCCTATGCCGGTGAGCTTCCCATGGCCTTCATCGTCACGCGCGATCAATGGACGCCCGACCAGCAGGCGCTGCTGAGCTTCTTGGCGGACCGCATCGAAGACCCCTTGGCCGTGCCCAAGCAGATTGAGGTGATCGATGAAATGCCGATGACGCCGGTTGGTAAGATCTTCAAGCCAGCGCTGCGCAGAGAAGCAATCCGCGCTGCTGTTGATCTGGTTCTCGGCGACGTGGCTGAGGGTGGCAAAGTCACCATAGGCGAAGACAACGCGGTCACAATCCATGCATCCAAAGCCAGCGAAGCGGCAATCCGCAAGCGCTTGGTCGGGATGCCGTTGACGCTGCACTTTTCTCGCCTGGGGGAGGCTTGATCTGCACGCTAAGACCAGCGAGGGTAAGCCAACCCCGTCCCCTTATCACTGAGTCCGTTGCGATATGACCAATCAGAATCTCTATACGGTTTTTCAACAGCGCTTCCCTGCTGATCCGGAGGCCGTGTTTCTCCAAGGCGATCGCCGCACGGTAAAATACGCGGCGGTGGATGAGGAAAGCGGACGGTTTTTGGCCGTTTTAAAAGCCTGCGGTGTGGTGCCGGGTGACCGGGTTTTCATGCAGGTCGAAAAATCGGCGGAGGCGGTTCTGCTGTACTTGGCCTGCTTGCGTGCGGGGGCCGTGTTTGTGCCGCTGAACACGGGGTACACCGGATCCGAGATCGAATACTTCCTGTCCAACACCCGGCCAAAGGTGTTTGTTTGCCGTCCTGACGATGCGCGCTCGATCGCGCAATTGGCTGGCCGTGCGGGTGTGGACAAGGTGCTTAGCCTTGGGGTGGACGGTGACGGCACTTTGATGGCGGCTGCGCGCAGGGTTCAGCCGGATCGATCTGTTGCAGCCTGCGATGCGGGCGATCTGGCCGCTATTCTCTATACATCCGGAACAACGGGGCGATCCAAGGGCGCGATGCTGACCCACGACAATTTGCTGTCGAACGGGCTGGTGCTGCACGAATACTGGCAGTGGGAGCCGGGCGACGTCTTGCTGCACGCTTTGCCAATTTTCCACGTTCACGGGCTTTTTGTGGCCTTGCACTGTGCCTTGCTCAATGGTTCCCGTATCATTTTCCATGACACGTTCGACGCCAATCGCGTGCTGCAAGATTTGCCCAATGCGACCGTGCTGATGGGTGTCCCAACCTTCTATGTTCGCTTGCTGGAATTGGATGGATTTGGCCGCGATGCCAGCGCGAATGTGCGGCTGTTCATTTCTGGATCGGCACCCTTGCTGGCAGAGACTTTCACCGCTTTTGAAGCCCGAGCCGGTCAGCCTATTTTGGAACGCTACGGCATGACCGAGGCTGGTATGATGACCTCAAATCCGTACAGCGGACCCCGTGTGCCGGGGACGGTGGGGTTTGCTTTGCCCGGTGTGGCGGCGCGCGTGGCGGATGATGCGGGGCAAGAAGTCGAGCGCGGCACGGTTGGGGTTCTGGAAGTCCGGGGGCCGAACGTTTTTGCCGGGTATTGGGAGATGCCGGAGAAGACCGCTGATGAGTTTAGAGACGACGGCTTTTTCATCACCGGCGACCTTGCCACAATGGACGCCGATGGCCGCGTTACCATTGTTGGTCGAGCGAAGGATCTGGTGATTTCAGGGGGGTACAACGTTTACCCCAAAGAGGTGGAGGAACAGCTGGATCTGATGCCCGGGGTAAAAGAATCCTGCGTCATTGGTGTGCCAGATCGGGATTTGGGTGAAGCCGTCACGGCAATCGTGGTTCCTGATGGCACGGCCGAGGTATCGCTGGGTGTGGCGCAGGCCTTTTTGGTGGAAAAACTGGCCAAGTTTAAGCAGCCCAAGTCCCTGATTGTTGTTGATGAACTGCCGCGCAACACCATGGGAAAAGTGCAGAAGAAAAGCCTGCGCGAGCAGTTTGGGGCTGCATCTTAGCCACGCCCCTATTTGAGCCACGCTCCTGCAGCCATGCTGACTTGGGGTCTCAGGCGTTCTAGGGTCGATCGCGAGATAGATTTGGAGACGACATTCATGGTTTCTCAGACGTTCTGGAACCCGTCCTTTGAGATTACGGAGCGGGAAGACGGCACGATCCTGATGCAGCAGGTGGAGCCGCTGGCAGAAGCATTGCCGACGATTGCCGATTATCTCGATTTTTGGGCAGACAAAGCGCCAGATCGGTTGTGGCTGGCTCGGCGCAATGACCAAGGGCAATGGGACGGCATCACCTATGGTCAAGCAAGGCTTCAGGCGCGGCGGCTGGGGGGTGCTTTGCTGGCGTTGGGCTTGGGGCCAGATCGGCCCTTGATCATCCTTTCCGGTAACAGTTTAGAGCATGGGATTTGCGGTCTTGCGTGCCTCTATGTTGGTATTCCCTATGCCCCGCTCTCGACCGCCTATTCACTTGTTTCCAAAGACCACGCCAAGCTCCGAGACATCGTCGACCTGCTCCGGCCCGGTGCCTTTTTCGCCGATGACACCGCCCAATACGAGCCAGCCATCCGCGCGGTGACCCATGCTGATACAGCCATCATTGGCGTCCATAACCTCATCGAAGGCGCGCTGGACTACCAAACGCTGGTGCAGGGCGGGGACGCAAGCGGCGAGGGGCGTGCCGATGCTGCGCGTGCGGCGCTGACGCGGGAAACGGTGCTCAAGTATCTGTTCACCTCTGGCTCGACTGGATCGCCCAAAGCCGTGATCAGCACCAATGGCAACCTCACCAGCAACCAAGCCATGGTCCGTGATTGCTACCGGTTTTTGGAAACTGAACCGCCTATCGTGCTGGACTGGGCGCCATGGAACCACACGGCGGCGGGCAGCAAGCTGGGCTATATGATTCTGACCAACGGCGGCACTTACTACATCGACGATGGCAAGCCCACGGCACAGGGTATCGAGACGACAGTGCAGAACCTGCGTGACATTGCCTGCACGTGGTATTTCAACGTGCCAGCAGGGTTCGACCGCCTCGTTGACGCATTAGAGGCGGATGCAGCCTTGGCGAACACGTTCTTCTCACGGTTGAAGATGCTGTTTTACGCCGGCGCTGGCATGTCCCAACAGACCTATGACCGCCTAAGCGCTGTAGCTCGGGCGACGACGGGCAAAGACATACTCATCTCGTCCAGTCTTGGCGCGACGGAGACCGGGCCTTTTACCCTCACTTGGACGGAAATCGAAAGCTCTGCGGGGAAGGTGGGCATTCCCGGGCGGGGCATTACCCTGAAACTGGTTGGCGACGAGGATCGCTATGAACTGCGGGTCAAAAGCCCGTCCATTACGCCCGGTTACTACGGTGATCCGGAGGCTACGGCCAAGGCCTTCGACGAGGAAGGCTTTTACAAAATGGGTGATGCCATCCGACCCGAAGACCCAAGCGACCTGAGCCGGGGTTTCTTTTTTGATGGCCGATTGGCGGAGAACTTCAAGCTAACAACCGGCACGTGGGTTTCCGTCGGCGCGGTTCGAACGGCGCTGGTTGATCGTCTGGATGGACTGGTTCGGGATGCCATTATTGTGGGCGAAGACAAGCCGGAACTGGGCGCTCTGCTGTGGCTGTCCGATGCCGGTGCGGCGCTATCAGAAGACGCGCTCTTTTTGCGTTTACAGGCTGGTCTTGCGGCCCATGCGCAGGCGGCAACGGGCTCTGCCCGTCGCGTTTGTCGGGTCGCAATCCTTCAGCAACCGCCTAGCTTTGACGCGGGGGAATTGACGGAGAAAGGCTCCATCAACCAGCGCGCTCTTCGCCGTTCTCGGCGCGGACAGATTGATGCACTCTATGCCGCTGGTCCCGGCGTTCTCCGCGGTTAATAATAAATCGGTCCCCATGAGTGAATGAGTCCAGAGTAATTACTTTGTCTCAAAGGCTCTATTTACGCGTGCGCACAAGTTGTCTTCATGTTTTATTGAAGCGATAACAGTGTAACGAGGGGTGTGTCATGTCCTGAAGCCTCGGAATTTCTTAGGAGGCCGACAGTGGTTGACCGCATGATTTTTGGTAGCCGTTTAGCCGTGGTTGTTTGCCTCATGAGTTATGGCTGTTGGCTGTCTTACATTCCTTGGAAAGTAGACCTGTTGGGTATCGAATATGACATGTTTGGCTTTGCCTTACTGGTATTCGGCATTTTCAGTCTGTCCTCGATGCTTTTTGTCAGTCACGTCTTGCTGCCCCGCTTTGGTCCTAGGATCGCAGGATTGGCCGTCGTTGGCTTCGCTTTTGCGCTGCAGCTTTGGGTCTTTGCGCCGAATACAACGTTGTTCATCGCCCTTGCTGCGCCTTTCAGCTTGGCTTTCGGGGTGATCCAGCCAGCGACACTGGCCGTTATCACACAGGCCGAAGCGCTTTCTGGGCGGCGTCTGCAGCCGCTTCACTGGGCATCTTTTTCGGGAGGTTCGCTGTTTGGGTTGCTGATCGGCCTAGTCAGCCAAGCGCTAAATCTGCCCCCTGTGTTTGTCTTTGGCGGTCTGTTTGTTCTGACCATCTTCGCTGGGCTCTATATTTTCATGCGGCCCTTCGGCACGGTCACGTTTAGCCCGATTGCGAGCCCCGGTTTTCGTATTCCGTCGCAAACCGTTCTGTTTCTGGGCGCGCTCGCAGCAGCATCTATGGCAACGATTTCGATCATCTTGGACTGGTCCGCCCTTTGGCTCACCCGTGATCTGGGTCTAACCATTGCGCTTGGTGGCACGGGAATCATGGCGTTCAATATCGCTGAGATAGGAGCGCGGATCTACGGGGAGCGCTTGATCAACCGGTTTGGCGAAGGCTTGGTGGCTGGTTGGGGGATGGTCATCGGGTGCCTGATCTTTCTGGCGGCAACGCTGTCGGGTAACCCCTATCTGATCGTGGCCGGTTTTGGTTCCCTGGGCTTCTTTACCGCCAACTTCATCCCCATTTTGTTCGGAATTGCGGCACGGGAAGAAACGGACAATCCGATCGCAGCGGTGAACGATGTGAATTTATTGGCCTTTGTTGGCTTCTTGTTTGGACCCCCGCTGATTGGCTATATCGCCAAGTCCGTCTCCATCACGGCCTGTATGCTGATCTTGGGCATAACGTGGGCGTTGGTCGCGGGTGTGCTGCTGGTCTCGCGCAAGCTGACGCAACGGACCCCGGCGGTTTCAGCCTGATAGTCGTTCAGGGGCAAGGCTAGACAGCTCGACGCCCTCGGCCGCCATCGCCGCTGGCAGTGGTCGACCGAGTATCATTGATGCCGCTAGCGCCCCCAGAGCCGGAGCGGTTTGGATCCCGTATCCACCCTGACCCGCCAGCCAAAAGAAGCCCGGTACTTTGGTTGAAAAGCCCGCCACGGGGCATTTGTCGGCAACGAAGCTCCGCAAACCGGCCCAGCGGGTTTCAATCCGACCAACGCGCAGGTCAAAGGCCCGCTCGACCCTGTCAACACAAATGGCAATATCCAACTCGTCCGGCTGCACGTCACAGGGTAGGTCTGGATCTTCATTGGCTGGGGAGAGCAGGAGTTGTTGAGCAACAGGTTTGACGTAGAATTCCTCACTGACGTCCACCGCAATCGGCCAGTGGCCGACGTCCGCGCCATTGGGGGCCGCAATTTGCATCGCCGTGCGCCGTTTGGGCACTAAGCCGATCGGTTCCGCGCCAGCCATCGTGCCCAGCTCATCCGCCCAAGCGCCAGCCGCGTTAACCACGCAGGGTGCTTCGAAGATGCCCGCAGAGGTATGGACCCGCCACCCGCCTGCCTGCTCTTCCATGGCGTTGACGTCAGCCTTGGTCACGACCGAAGCCCCGCGCGCTCGTGCGCGACGCAGAAACCCCTGATGCAGGGTTGCGACATCGATATCTTGGCAGTTTTCGTCGTACAGCCCAGCAGCGGCATAGCCCTCCCGCACCAAGGGATGCAGGCGACGGATCCCATTGCCATCAAGCTCTTCAAAATTACCTTCTGCCTGCAATTCGGCATGAAGGCTTTCAAGGTCCGATAGCTGGTCTTCACGGGCAATAAACAGCGCGCCGCGGGGGGACAAAATTGGGCTGTCGGCAAAACCTTCCGGTGGGCTGAACATGAAACCGGCTGAGGCCCGAGTCAGCGCCCGAATGGGTGCCGGTCCATAGACGGGCGCGAACAGGGCCGCTGATCGCCCTGTTGTATGATAGCCGGGCTGGGGTTCTCGTTCGAGCACCACAACGGAGCACTCTGGTGCCAGCGCATCGGCTACCGAAGCGCCGGCAATGCCAGCGCCTATGACAAGAACATCACTCCGTATTATATCGCTCATCTCTGCCAGCCCCTCTCATCCCTAAGCGGCGGTAAGACTGACGCCATTCCCGTGACGACACAAGATGTGTCTCGATACGAGCCTCGAGCACTGACGCCAAAACTGACGTTAACACTGACGTTGAAAATGCCAGTGCGCGTTAACGCCGAGCCCGTCTTCTGATTCAATGAAAAAGATACCTCAGGCCCAGTGGCCGCAGTGCTTCGAATGGAAAGCTTGGGTGCGGCTTTTTTAGTCGGGGTACCGGAGCCTGAGGCAGTTTAATGAGGTACAATTCAAGTACAGCGGCACAATGACGGGGTTGCGCGATTAAACAATACCAAAAAATAAGCGGAAAAATCGTTTGTAAATATTGGAGATTTTCGAAAAATTTACCCACAAAAATTGTACCTTATTTGTAGCCATAGATTTAGCTAATAAGGGCGGTGACAAACGTTTTGGAGGCGCGCTTTCAATGGCAGTATTGAATCAACTATTTCCCGGTGAGTGGATCATAAATCGCATCGCTGGAGCGTCGGATCCTGCTATTTGAAAAGACAAAAAATACAATTTCTCATGAGGTTTTCGTCTTATATGTCCAAGCTGTACTCGGAACCATCAAATGCTTAAATCTAGAATTCCATTGTTTACCCGAAGGTACGCGATCACTCTGCTCGCCATGTTGTGGAGTAATTACAAGAAAAAAGTGGAAGTAAATCTCGACGAGCTGTACAGCGGCTGGCAGGTGATGCGCCCGTCTCGGACGACCTATAGCCGCCTCATCCGAGAATTTGAAGAATGGGGTGTCGTAAGCATCGAAACGGGCGCCAAGAAGAGTGAAAAGTTGGTCAGTATTACAGAAGAGTTTGCCGATACCTCAATGCTGAACTCCGGAGCCACCCTGGATGAGTTTCTGGTCAGGATGTCGGACAATGTTCGGACCAAATAGCGCCGGGCGCAACAGGCGAACAGGGCGGGAAACCATCGGTTTTTGACCCTTTGGGTGGCCATTCTCGCGTTGGATCATCGCCCCCAACTCCCTACAGTTTTCCAAGACTTTGATACGGGTTTGCGACGATATTTTTGACGGCTGTTGTTCAGGTGGCCTATGAAACAGCATGTTGTTGCATACCATCAGAAGTTTAGCAGTCCTTGTGATTATGAGCGGCCCGGTGGCCGTCGCGCAGGTCAATCTGACGGCTGAAACCGCCTCTCCCGGTGGCGCCACGCATCTATCGTCGCTGCACTTGACCGACATCGCTGGGACACTGGGAATTGCGAATATTCAGCTCGCTGATGGTCAAACGCTTACAAACTCCATTCAGAATGTTGCTGAAGGTAAAACGGACATTGCGGCCACGCCCTATATCCTGCCTTTCCTGATGAGCCGAGGGGTTGGTCCTTACGGTTCCATGGGGGCGGAAAGGGGGGCTGAGCTTGCTGGCAACCTTCGTGCAATCAACCCTTTCACGCTGGGTATTTTCTTCCTCTCCGCCTATGAGTCCAAGAACCTCGGCGGCTGGGACGATTTGAAAGGCCGCACGATCTATAATGGACCACCAAGGGGTGGGGCGCTCGCCAATGCGCGAAGCATGATTCAGATCGTAGCAGGCCTGAAGGACGGTGCGGACTACGACGGGATTCAGGTCAACTGGGGGCAGGGGACGCCGCTGATTACAAGCGGTGAGCCGGATGCGTTTGTCATACCCTTGGTGTTCCGTGGGATGAACCTGAGTACGATGGTGGGCGCAGGAAAAATGATCAGTTGGTCCATGCCAAAGGCAGCCTTTGAGAGTGTTGCGATGCAGAGGTACATGGGCACGCCGGGCAATGCGCCGGTTTCTATGCCGCTGGTCAACGTCCAAGGTCTCATGGGCCCGAATTGGCGCGTTGTCTCGGAGGACGACATCTTTCGCGGCTTTGCAATGATCGGTGGGAATGTGGTGCACAAAGACATGGATGACGCGTTGGTTTACCGGCTCGTTACCGCGTACGTGAAGGCGCTCGACGATCTGCAAGCCAAGGCGCCTTATGCCGCTTCGGTCAACTTCGACGTCCCCATGCAGGGAATGTGCGGCGATAACCCGGTGAAGTACCATCGTGCGGCCGCAAAGGCATGGCGTGAGGCTGGATTTGAATTAGACGACTGCGCGGTTGCTGACGACTAGGGCACGCCTTCCTGTCTCATATCGTCATTTTTGTTTTGATCGTTGCCGTGAAAATCACGCGCCGACGCTCGCCATCTTGCGGCTTTTTGTTTGCAACCAGCCCGTCCAATGTTTCGGGCAATGGCGAAAAGCCAGAACATTTTTTCCACGCCAGAGACGACCACGGGAAGGCATCGCAAAATGACGAATTGCTTTGCTCTGCACCGTCGCGACAGGGATGCTTTAAGCCAACATTCACCCGATATTCTTGCGAGATGAAGCACCATGACCACTCTGTCAACACACCCGGAAACCTTAGGCTTGCATGGTGGTAGTTACCGCGCAGATCCTGCAACCAATGCAGTGGCGGTCCCCATCTACCAGACCACTTCGTACCAGTTTAATGACGCCGATCATGCGGCCAACTTGTTCGGTTTGTCTGAATTGGGGAACATCTACACACGGATTATGAACCCGACGGCAGCCGTTCTCGAAGAACGCCTCGCGCAGTTGGAAGGCGCCGTGGCTGGACTGGCCGTGTCCTCGGGTCAGGCGGCTATTTCCACAGCCATTCTGACCATCGCACAAGCCGGCGACAACATCGTTGCTTCCACCGATCTTTACGGCGGAACGATTAACCTGTTCAGCAACTCTCTGCGCCAGATTGGTATCGACGTCCGCTGGGCGGATCCGGCGGATCCAGAAAACTTCCGCAAGCTCGCCGATGATCGCACCCGTGCCTTCTTTGGCGAAACGCTGCCAAACCCGAAGCTGCAAGTCTTTCCAATCGGTGAAATCGCACACATTGGTGAGGAACTTGGCATTCCGCTGATCGTCGATAACACAGCCGCGCCGATCATCTGCAAGCCCATCAAACACGGCGCTCACATTGTCATTCACTCAACCACGAAATACATCGGCGGCCACGGCACATCGATTGGTGGTATCATCCTCGACAGCGGCGCCTTTGATTGGGAACGGCACGCGGATCGTTTCCCCCTGCTCAACCAGCCGGACCCAAGCTACCACGGCGCCGTCTGGGTCGAGGCTGTTAAGCCGCTCGGCCCGATCGCCTTCATCCTCAAGGCTCGGGTGACGGTACAGCGAGACTACGGCTTTGCCCTCAGCCCGCAGAATGCCTTTCAGTTGATTCAAGGCTTGGAAACGTTGGCGCTGCGCTTTGAGCGTCAGAACCAGAATACGGCAAAGGTTGCCGAGTTCCTGAACAATCATCCCGATGTGAGCCGAGTGATCTACGCCGGTCAGCAGGAAGGTGCGAACAAGGCTCGCACAGATCGATACCTTGATGGCGGTGCCGGGGCTTTGATCGGGTTCGAACACGCAGCCGGTCTCGCGGGCGGCAAGGCCTTTATCAACGGGCTTGAGATGCTCTATCACGTCGCAAACATCGGTGATAACCGATCGCTGGCCATCCACCCCGCAAGCACAACGCACAGCCAGCTTAAGCCTGAGCAAAAAGAAGCAGCTGGCGTGACGCCGGGATACATCCGTCTGTCGATTGGTATCGAGCATGCGGATGATATCATCGCTGACATTGCGCAGGCGCTGAACATGGTCGCAGTGGAGTCCATCGCCGCGTAAGCCTTTGCCGCCACGTCTGAAGACTGTTTCGAGTTGAGTTCTATCGCCATCGCGCTTAGGGCTCTTACTCGAAGCAGGACGAAGCCAGCTGCGCGTGGCAAAACTGCGGTTCGATGTGGGGAAAAGTGGTGCTGGCTGCACCCGATGATTCCTCAATAGAGACCCAGAGCAACCCGAGTTCCCAATGATCTCAGGACTCTGGCTGGACCCACTGGTGCTCTCAAGGGGCGATTTTGACCTACCATTTGTCCTCCTCTCTATAGACCCTTCAGCTTCCCCAGCCCTCCAGCGACACCGAGGACATCCTCCCAGTACCGAGGGGGTACCGGGGGGTATCGCTGTGCGGCGGTTGTGTCTATGGGGTCTCGGGTGAAAACGGTGAAGCGAGAGGGGCTTCATAGCGTCCACGCTAGGGTCTCAAACTCGAAGCTGGCTTTGAATTCAGGAGTGCTGGAGGGTCTGAGGTAGGTAGGACTAGGGTGGCTGTGGAGGCTTGGAGAAACCGAAGAGAGGCCTGAGTTGGTCTATGCGGCCTGAGACCTCACCTCGACACGGGCGACTGCTCGGGCATTGGCGATACTTGCTTAGGCTCGCGTGAGCGCAAGGCAAGCGAGGTGCTCAGTGTCGACACCCGGTCTGTCTTCGATGATCAGAGCGCCATGCACTGGGACCGCTGGGATGTTGAATTGCTTCAAGTCTAGCAGGGCCATCATCAGTGCATCGGACTCCATCAGGAAGAGGTCGTCTCGATCAGCCGCTGGTTCATTCATCTGGGCTCGCAAAATAGAGGTTCCCCCATTCATCAAATGAGCAGGTTGGAGTCGAAATGGATTCGCCCTTTTGAATTTAGGAAGATAAAGATAATTTTAGTTCATAATCCCCCAAAACACTTGTGTGATCGGAGCGGCGCACCGAAGGTCGAGCGGAAAGATTTGGTTTAGGACGAACATGCGTGTCACTAAAAAAGCCGCGGAAAACGCGGCACGGACGAAACGCAGGGCTTTTGCGTTGGCTTTGGGTTTGGCCGCCGGCGGGTCTGGTTTGGCGCAAGCCGCCAATGAGGCCTCAGATACCCCGGTGGTTCTCCTGCCCGATGACTACGAGCTGATGAAAAACGGCGTCGTGGTGTTCAAGCTGGAGACCGGCGAGAACCTTAGCCTGACCGCTGACCAGTACACGTTCTTGCAAGACGGTCTGCTCATGATTACCGATGATTTGGCACAGGCATCGGTTGAAAACTTACCCGTGATGGGTGCGATCCGAGCGCAGTTGATCCCTGAGATACAGCCCGTTCGTTCCCCCGATGGGTCGATTGTTCAAGCCTCTGACGCCAGTCCGCTATGGAGCGGCGATGGCCCCGCCCCTCGACTGTTTGAGCAGATCAACATCCAGCGGTATGAGGTGGCGCAGAACGATGTCGAGAGCCAGTCACAGTCTGGCTCCAGCGTGGGACAAGTAACCAGTGCCGCCGCTGGTGGGCTTTCATTGGCCGGGATCAGCTTGGTCTCTGGTGTGCTAGGTGCAGAGCCTGAAGAGTCAGCAGACCCAGCAGAAACTTCACCGGCTCCGGCCTCATCAGCACCCCCTCTGCCTCCTCCGCCCCCAGCCACCTCGGAATATCTGTCCAACACAGACTTTCAAGCGCTGACTGCGCCCCGATCATATACAGGCAGTTCGGTCGATAGCTTCATTGGGTACAGTGCAGCATCAACGTCCTCTCGGAGCCCACTCACAGGCGCGTCCGTGGCGTCCTTTGACTTGTCAGCCGGTGGTAACAACCATCTGCTGGCATCCCTCTCAGCGGGCGCAGGCACTGGCAGTTTATTTGAATATACCGGCGGTTCTGGAGACGATACGTTAGAGTTTGGTACTGATTTAGGTGGGCATAGGGGAACGGTTACGCTGACTCTGGGCAGCGGAAACAACTCAGTGTCGGCCCAGGACGGCGCTGCTGTAAGCTTTGGCGATATCGATTATTCCGGAGGCTCAGGAAACGACACTTTAGTGTTCGGCCATGATCTGGCTAACTCTGCGGGCGACGCCACTTTTAGCTTGGGAGATGGCAACAACTCTTTGTCAGCTGGAAGCAGCGCCGCTGGTCCTTCTGGTGGCTACATCGAATATGTTGGCGGCTCAGGGGAGGACACGTTGACCTTCGGCAATCGGCTTGCTTACGGGGGCACGGCCACGTTTACGACGAGAGATGGCAGCAACTCTTTGTCAGCCGCGGACAGCGTTGCAGCTTCATCTGGTGCCCTGTCCTATCATGGCGGTAACGATGCCGATAATCTTACATTCGGCCGTGATCTTGCCTATAACTCAGACATCGGTTTCGCCAAACTAAACCTTGGTAACGGGACAAATTCTCTGTCAGTCGGCAACCGAGCCGCTGCCAATAATGGCAAAATCAACTACACAAGCGGTACAGGAGAAGACACGCTGGTGTTTGGCGATCAGCTTGCCAAGTTGGGGGTTGCCACTTTCGCGATGGGTGACGGTGAAAACTCACTCGCAGCCGGAGACGATGCCGCTTATGACGGTAGTATCAGCTACACGGGTGGCACCGGTATGGATGACCTGATATTTGGCGTTCAGTTTGCATTTCGTTCGACCAGCGCGGTGCTGGACCTCGGTAGTGACACGGTCGCTGACTACATTGAGTTTCTGGGGTCAGTGGGAGCAGACAGCGGTAACGTTTCAATCCAAAATTTTGACGTTAGCGATGGCGATCAGATGATCATTGCGCAAAATCCAATCGATCAATCCGATTTTGATGCCTCCGGTGCGGATATTACATGGAACCGGGCGACAGACATCAACATAACATTTGAGGGTCTTGGCTCTGCCGGTTTGAACCCCATCAGCATCACAGCGCTGACCGGTTCGATATCCGTCGCTTAAACACCCCACGAGTGCCAGTAGCGTTTACCCGTTCTGCGCTGGTTGGACACTCAGGGTTTCCACGCGCAGATGGCTGAAAATAGGGAAGGCAGAAAAGACGGAAATGGCCCTGCTAAAGCTTGGGCATCGCCGACTTTGGAGTGCTTTTGCAGCGTCTCCAATAATGCGGCTTATAGCAACGCCAAAACGCTGGTGATGCAGGTTCTCAGGAAAATTAACGAGGCCGGTCACGTGGTAGATCCGGTCGCCTTTGCTGTTGATGTTGCCCTTGATAAGGCACCCCAGCCGTGTCGTTTGCTGCGGGTCTAGCCGCTTCTCTCTCTGCCGCTCCCAGGGCTTGGTGAACGCACCAGTCCATATGCCTCGCTTATTTGCTGCTGCTTGCCGCTGGAGCGCGGCTTGGAGAGATCGTTGGGTTGCGACTTGAGGATGTTCGTGAGGAAGGAGCTGCGGGCATTACTTCGTTGAACATCACGGGGCACGAAAAGAGGCGCCTCAAGAACAACGGAAGTGAACGAGAGGTTCCGGTGGTGCTGTTTGGACTGACAGCTTTGAAAGCACAGGTGGACCAAGCTCAGGCAAGCAAAAGCGACTACCTCTTCCCCCGCTACAACAAGACAGAGAAGACCAACTCTAACTCAGCGTCTGCTGCGGTGAACAAGCGGATGAAGGCGCTGGGGTTTAAGGAGTTCAGTGCTCACAACCTAAGGCACACCGTTAAGAGGCTCATGAGGGACGCTGGGGTGCCGCAGGACTTGCGTGATGCGGTGCAAGGTCATGGTGGTCAGAGTGTTGCTGAGACCTATGGACGAGGGGCCTTGGGGAGACTTGGAAAGGCGCTGATGGCGGCTTTGGAGAGCTCTGCCATCTGAACCCGTGTTGAGATTGTAATGATCCCAGGCCTTAACAGGTGGCAATAAAGGCACGCCCCAAATCTCATTAACCTTTCGGCCCAATCTTTTCTCTCGGCGTATAAGTCACACCTATAAGTAATATTTGTGAGCGGCGTAAGCACAGGCGCCGAGCCTTCGGGACGGGAACCAGTCAAAGTGAGACGTTCGAGTACATTATCTTTTTTGGAGAAAAGAAAAGTGAAAATGTTTCTGATTGCGGGCTCCAGCCTTGCAGCAGTAGCAGCAGCGGGTTCCGCTGGTGCAGTAGACGTCACCCTCGGCG
>ENA-OQVM01003371-OQVM01003371.1-marine-metagenome-genome-assembly--contig:-NODE-3371-length-17404-cov-4.405033_pt1 | contig 17404 bp, 16 predicted proteins | sample MGYA00237776_ERZ505498 | MGnify/ENA primary metagenome ERZ505498 (study PRJEB26159, sample SAMN06265151) | marine metagenome | isolation source: Helgoland LTER site | place: Germany:Helgoland, sampling... | reverse complement strand
GGAATTGCATTAATCACATTCCCTAGTCGGTCAACAGTAATTATAACTACAACTTTTCCTTCTACTTGTAGGTTATATATTGGTTTTGCCTTATATTCTACTTTCCTACCGCCTAGCTGATAAGCAGTTCCGTTTTTTCCAATTCCACCTCCTTCATATACTTCAGAATTTTGATCACCATCTATTGACCCTTGGTTTCCATCTCCTTTTTTATTTCCTTCTGAAGAAGTCTTGGTTTTTTTACTTCCAGGGTAAAGCGCTTTTTTATTTACTTCAGGTTTTTTTTCTTCAATTACCTCTTCCTTGGGCTCTTCTTTTTTTACTACATTTTCTTTCTTTTCAGTTATTTCTACTATTAGTGTCTCTACTTTACTTTGTGTAATGATTTCTTCAGTACTTTCTATTTGCTCTTCAATAATTTTTTCTTCTACAATCTCAGTTATATCATCAGTACTTTCAGGTTCAATTTCTCCGAATCCTTCATCAGAAACCCCAAAGTTGATAGATATACCTTCTTCAGATGGAGGTGGGTCTTGGTAAGTAAGTCCCATAAAAAGAAAAGCAACTAAGAGTAATGCATGAAACAGTATTGTTCCAATTATGCCTTTTTTTTTGTTTTTCTTCTCTGAAGAAGTCATTCTAATGAGGTGTTGTGGCTAATACAATCTTGTATTTATTCCTGTAAGCAATATCCATAACTTTCACAACATGTTCAATTGCTACTGATTTATCAGTATGTAAAATAATTGCAGGTTCCTGTTCATTATTTATGATTAATTTTAATTCCTGTTCAATTGTATTTTCTAATACAGGGTTCTCATTAATATAGAATTGAATATCTTTTGTTATTGAAATTGAGATGGTTTGTTTTTCAAGAGTTTTGGCTTTACTGCTTGGTAATAAAAGCTTTAAGGCATTAGGGCTGACTAGGGTAGAGGTTAGCATAAAAAATATCAACAATAAGAAAACAATATCCGTCATTGAGGACATGTTAAAATTTGGCGTTACTTTATTTCTGCTTCTTAATGCCATTATTCATTATGGTGTAAAAGATCTAAAAAATCAGTTGTTTTTGCTTCTAACATGAAAACTACTTTATCTACTTTGGATACTAAATAGTTGTATGCAATAAACGCGATAATGCCTACAATTAAACCAGCTACTGTGGTTGTCATAGCAGTGTATATTCCTTTTGATAGCATTTCAACATCAATATTTCCTCCTGCACTTGCCATTTCATGAAAAGCAACAATCATACCAATTACAGTTCCTAAGAACCCTATCATAGGTGCAGCACCTGAAATAGTTGCTAAGTTGGCTAAGTTATTTTCCATTTTGAAAACCTCTAACTTCCCTTGGTTTTCAATAGCAGCTGAAATATCTGTCATAGGTTTGTTGATGCGATTCACTCCTTTTTCAATCATTCTTGAAATAGGACTGTCGGTATTTCTGCATAATGCTTTTGCTGCTTCAATATCCTTTGCTTCAACAAAATTCTGGATGCTTTTTAGGAAATTCTTATCTTCCTCACTTGCTTTCTTAATGGAAGAAAAGCGTTCAATCAAAATATAAATTGCAAAAATAGATAGGATTCCTAATGCTCCCATTACTAAATTTCCTCCAATTCCTCCTGAAGTAATTAAATCAACCACTGAAAGTGTCTTTTCTGTAATCTCAGGATTTGTTAAGCTATCTGGAACGGTTTGTATTTGTAATAAGAGAATCATGTAAAGTGTTTTGTATTAAACGATAAATTTATTTTTTATTGCATAAAGATATAAGTAGCTGCTCCCGCTAAATAGCCCATAAGTGCAAGCAAAGAAATGTTTTTTATGTACCAAATAAAGTCAATTTTCAGGATTCCCATAACAGCAACTCCTGCAGCTGATCCAATAATTAAAACTGAACCTCCCGTACCTGCACAATACGCTAAAAACTCCCAGAATTTTCCATCAACTGCAAAGTCACCCATTGGTGTAATTTCATACATTCCCATTGCTCCTGCTACTAAAGGAACATTGTCAACTATTGAAGATAATAAACCAATTATTATATTGATAATATAAATATCGCCATTAAAAGTTTTATCTAGGAAAGTAGCTACAATATCCAATTGTCCTGCTGATTGTAAACTAGCTACCGCTAATAGAATTCCTAAAAAGAAAAAGATAGTAGGGACATCTATTTTTTTAAGTACTCCAATGACAGATAATACTGCTTTTTGTTCATGATTCTTACTTCTATGTAATATTTCTGTAACTAACCAAAGGACTCCTAAGGATAGTAACATCCCAACATAAGGAGGTAAATGCGTTACGGTTTTAAAAATTGGTACAAATAAGATCGCTCCCAATCCTAAGTACAACATTCTTGCACTGTGAGGACTTTTATTTTTTACAACCTCGTGTTCATCGAAGTCTATTTCTCCTTTAAATGAAGGTAAAAAGGTCGCAATAAAAGTTGGAACCAACATGCATAAAAGTGAAGGAATGAATAAATAGATAAATAACATTCCTGTACTTACTTTATCGCCAATCCAAAGCATGGTGGTTGTAACATCTCCAATGGGAGAGAAAGCTCCACCTGCATTTGCAGCAATAATAATCAAACCAGCAAACCAAATTCTGTCGTCTCTTTTTTTAATGATTTTCTGCAAAATTGAAATCAATACAATCGTTGCAGTTAAATTGTCTATAATTGCAGACAAGATAAAAGCCAATATTGAAAACATCCATAAAAGTTTCTTTTTACTTTTAAAATTCACGTACCCTTTAATGGTAGAAAAACCATCAAAATAATCTATGATTTCAACAATGGTCATCGCTCCTAAAAGAAATACTAAAATTTCTGCTGTTTTCCCTAAATGATGTAGTAATGTTTCTTCAACTAAATGTAGTTTATCATCATGAGCCATCGCTGCAAAACCATCTACCAAACCATGCTTACTTGCATCAAACCAATTTGTAAAATGATCAACACCAAGCGCGACCAAAGCCCAACAAACCGCCATCATTATTAGGGCTGGGATTAATTTATCTAACTTTAAACTATGCTCTAGAGTAATGGCCAAATACCCCATTACAAATACACTAATAATTACTATTTCCATTTTTATTTTTTTTATATCAATTGTTTAAGCGCAATTTCAAACGCTGTTGAACATATTTTTGTTTTAGATGCATTGGCTTCAAAAGTTCGCTGCAATGCTTTCTGAATCGTACGAGAGGTATCGTCAAAAATTGCTTTGTCTTGCATTGGTAGGATTACCCTACCTTCCATTAAATAAGCAAAAACTCTAGCGATACCGCAATTCGAAATAAAATCCGGTAGCAAACTTAAGTAATTATCGGTATATTCCATAATAGATCCAAAGAAAATTTCTTTGTCTGCAAAAGGAACATTTGCTCCTGGAGAAATCACTTCTAAACCAGCACTGATCATTTGCTGAACCTGCTCCTTAGAAACCAATCTTGATGCGGCTGCAGGAACAAAAATTTCGGCAGGAACACTCCATATTTTTTCATTGATTTCTTCAAAAGGAATCATTTTTTCAGACATCAATTTATTTCCATCTTTCGCTAAGAACAACGCTTTCATTTCCTCCATAGAAAAGCCTTCTTCACAAATCAAACCTCCCTCTCTATCTATGATTCCAACTACGCTAACTCCAAGTTGCGTAAGGTAATACGCTGCGGCCGCTCCCACATTTCCAAACCCCTGAACTAGAGCTCTTTTTCCAGCAATCTCTCCACCGTAAATCGTGTAATAATGTTTCACTGCCTCGGCCACACCAAACCCAGTTAACATATCTGCTACTGTATATTTTTTTGACACATCAGGAGAATATTTGGGATCTTCAATCACTTTAATAACCCCCAAACGCAACTGACCTATTCTATTAATTTTATCGGCTTCAGTGGGTTTAAAATGGCCATTAAAAATTCCCTCCTGCGGATGCCAAACACCACAATCTTCTGTAATTGGAATTACTTCTTTGTCGGCATCTACATTTAGATCTCCTCCAGTACCATAATAATGCTTCAACAACGGAGTTACCGCTTGGTACCATCGCTCTAAAACTGCTTTTTTTCTTGGATCATTTGGGTCAAAATTAATTCCTGATTTCGCCCCACCAATTGCAGGTCCTGAAACCGTAAACTTCACCTCCATTGTTTTGGCCAATGACAATACTTCATTTTTATCCAAGCCTTTTCTCATTCTTGTACCGCCTCCGGCAGCACCACCTCGTAAAGAGTTAATAACCGCCCAACCCTCGGCTTCAGTTTCTTGATCTTTCCAATGAAAAACAATTTCTGGCTGCTTGTTCTCGTATATTTTTAATAATTCTTTCATTCTAAAATTTTATAAATTAACTTCGTTGTTGCTATTTTAAACAATTGTCTTGTTGTATTTTAATCCCCTTCTGGGGAAAAGCTAAAGTTGATTCATTTTTTAAAATTAAAAATTATGAGTTCCATAATAGAGCAACAAATTTACTGTAAAAAAGTAATAAATTAAATCTTTGACAACTGCTTTTCAGGTAAAAAAACCACCCCTGATGAATGGTCTTTTTTTGCCCCTGTTACACTAGACAAACAATTGACACGATCACACAATTTAAGAAACCCTAACAGCGCAAAAATTAATGCTTCTTTATATTCTATCAGTTCTTTTTTAGGAAGTAATATCTCAGTCCCCGAAATCGCTTCTATCCTTTTTATTAAAAAAGAATTAAACACCCCTCCACCTGTAATTAGTACTGAATTATTCTTCTGTATCACCTGGCTAATCTGCACAGCTATGTGCTCGACAAAAGTTCTCAAGACAGATAAAACATCTGTTTCTAAACGATCGATTAAAGGAAACACATGTTCTTTGACCCATTCTAAGCCCAAAGATTTTGGTGGCTTTTCTTTATAATAATTCAAAGAATTAAGCTTTTCTAAAAGCACGGTATTTAAACTCCCTCTGGAAGAAAAGGTTCCAGCGTCATCAAATTCAACTCCTAATTGATTGGCATAGGCATTTAGAACAATGTTAACAGGGCAAACATCAAAAGCAATTCTTTTTTCTTTTTCGAGATAAGAAATATTAGAAAAACCTCCTAGATTCAAGCAAAAATCATAATTCGAGAACAACAATTCGTCTCCGATTGGAACCAATGGAGCACCTTGTCCTCCAAGAAGGACATCTTGGGTTCTAAAATCACAAACAACTTGCTGTTTGGTAACATTCGCAATTACTTGCCCGTCACCTATTTGAAGGGTAACCCCTTCTTCTGGCTGATGTAAAATGGTATGCCCATGTGAGGCTATAAAATCAATCTTCTGTAATTGATTTCTCTTGATAAAATCACAGGCAAGCTCTCCAAGAAAAAGACCATATTGCGTATTTAAAAGTGCCAAATCCTCTGAAGAAAAGTGCATCGCTTTTTGCAAAGTTGATGTCCACTTTTTTGAATACGCAACGGTTTCTGCATGTACAATTTCAAAATAATGAAAATTATTCTCTAGAAACTTCACATACACCAAATCAATTCCATCCAACGAAGTTCCCGACATGATTCCTATTGCAAAAATCTCTTTCGTATTCATATCTGTAAAAATAACAAAAGTTAATTGAATATATGTTATGAAATTAATATCTTTGGGTAATAAAATTGCGAATACAATAAAATAACTATCTATGGATTTTAGTTTGTCAGAAGAACACATCATGATACGAGATGCTGCAAAAGATTTTGCACATACAGAATTATTGCCCAAGGTCATCGAACGAGACCACAAGCAAGAATTTCCTCAAGAATTGGTTAAAAAAATGGGGGATCTTGGCTTTATGGGCATTATGGTTGATCCAAAATACGGAGGAAGCGGAATGGACACTATTTCGTACGTTCTAATCATGGAAGAACTCTCTAAAATTGATGCTTCTGCCTCGGTCATCGTATCGGTCAATAATTCGTTGGTTTGTTATGGTTTAGAGGCCTTCGGAAATGAAGCACAAAAACAACAATATTTAACAAAGTTAGCTACTGGTGAATTTGTCGGTGCATTTTGCTTGAGTGAACCTGAAGCAGGTTCAGATGCGACATCACAAGCTACAACCGCAGAAGACAAAGGAGACCACTACCTTATCAATGGTACAAAAAACTGGATCACAAACGGTGGGCGTGCAGATGTATACCTTGTAATCGCTCAAACTGACAGAGAAAAAGGACATCGTGGAATCAATGCTTTCATTATAGAGAAAGGAACAGAAGGTTTTCATATTGGCCCCAAAGAAGACAAATTGGGAATTCGCGGATCAGACACCCATACCCTGCAATTCAATAATTTAAAAGTACCAAAAGAAAATAGAATTGGTGAAGATGGTTTTGGATTCAAGTTTGCAATGAAAACACTTTCTGGGGGAAGAATTGGCATTGCTGCCCAAGCTCTAGGAATTGCTAGTGGCGCATATGAACTCGCTTTAAAATACTCTAAAGAACGGAAAGCTTTTGGTACTGAAATATGCAACCATCAAGCAATTGCATTCAAATTGGCAGACATGCATACAGAAATTGAAGCTGCCAGAATGCTCGTAATGAAAGCTGCCTGGGACAAAGACCAAGGCAACAATTACGACATGTCATCTGCGATGGCAAAATTATATGCCTCTAAAGTTGCCATGGAACAAACCGTAGAAGCGGTTCAAATTCACGGAGGAAATGGTTTTGTGAAAGACTACCACGTAGAGCGACTCATGCGAGATGCAAAAATTACTCAAATTTACGAGGGAACCTCAGAAATTCAAAAAATTGTAATTTCTCGTGGAGTTATCAAAGGATAAAACCCTTTTCTTATAATATAACAAACATCCATCTAATCCATAAGGTGGATGTTTTTTTATGACAGGCCCTCAAATAAGGCTTAGTCCTGAGTTTAAAAAAAGCAAATGAAGATCGAACAACAGATTTAACCCCATGTGCACGCATACAGATACGCATTACTTAAAGTCAATATCATACAATTGCAACCCGGAAGCAGGGGCAATATTTCGCAAGTAGTGCCGGTCATTATCTTCTTTTAATGAATTCTCAATATCTGATAGAGAACAGGCTCCTTTCCCTAATTCAAACAGCGCTGCCATTATCAATCTAATCTGATATCTTAAAAACCCTTTTCCTTCCACCTTTAATATATAGGAGTGTTTGGGGAAAAAGTTTGCTTTTAAAAGATGGTTTTCAACCAACTCACAAGAAGCTATGGTTCTTTTAAAAATTGTTTTTTCGGAAGGTTTTGTACAATATTTATGAAAATAGTGCTCACCCTGGAACAATGCAGCTCCTTTACGCATTAACTCAATATCAAGATTTTCATCAATATTTACTAAAAAAGGAGCTGCAAAAGGATGGTTTTTCTCTCCAAAAGAAAAATAATAATGATAGGTTTTTACCTTAGGTGCATTGATGATCGCAAAACTCCGATCTACCTGCCGAATAGAAAGAGCCCTAAAATCCGGTGAAAAATTAGAGTTTAACGAATCTAGAAAAGAATCCTCTTCGACCAAAGTCTCAACAAATAACTGAATATAATAGGTATTTGCCGACACCTTTGCATCCGTTCTTCCAACACCAATGGTTTTATAATTAGCGTTTTCAAAAACAAAGGACAAGGTTTTATCAACCATATCATGTAAGGTCTTGGCATTGGTTTGTTTTTGCCAACCAGAAAACCGAAACCCTAAAAATTGCATCTTAATTAAATACGAAAAGGAGTATTTCATAGAGACAAATATACAATAATTGCATTTTTTTTCGCAAAAAGGCCATTTTTATGAATATCTTAAAATTATATAATACTTTTTTAAAAACATATCATTTTACACCCTTCAAAAACTAAAAAATACACTTATCACAATTTAACCCCTATTTTTTTATGGGTATAACTCTAAAAAAGTGCTTTTTAAAAAAACAACCCCTTGTCAATATAAAATAAATATATACTTTTGGCCCAGTTCAATTAATAAAAAACTATTTAACACTAAAAGAACACACATTATGAAAAAAATTATTTTTACATTTTTATTAGCAGCTAGTTTTGTTGGAACAGCTCAAGAAAAAGAAGAAAAAACATTTTCTTTAAGCGGAACTGTTGATACTTATTTTAGAGGAAATATCAGCGGAGGTAATTATGACACAGCTCCAGGTAGCTCTTTTGCCAATCAACCAGGTTTTGCTTTGGGTATGATTAATTTAGTTGCTGCATACGAAGGAGAGAAAGTTGGTTTTGTTGCAGACATGGTATACGGACCACGAGGTGTCGATGCCGTTTTTAACTCTGTAGGAAATTCATCAATTGTAAATCAATTATATGCATACTGGAATGTAAGTGATAAAGTAAAACTTACGATGGGTAACTTTAATACTTTTTTAGGGTATGAAGTAATTTCACCAGCTGCTAACTTTAATTACAGTACTTCTTACTTATTCTCTTATGGACCATTTAGCCATACTGGATTAAAAGCAGATTTCACGTTATCAGAAAACACTTCTTTAATGTTAGCGATTATGAATCCTACAGATGCTACAGAATTCAACCCAACAGGGAACTATGCTTTCGGAGCGCAATTAGGTCTTTCTGGTCAATACTTTAACTTCTTGTACGACTCAGGAGCTTATGAAGTAGACTTTACTGGTGGTTTTGATGTATCAGAAACTTTCTTTTTAGGTATAAACGCAGCTTACTTTTCAGGAGACGATGCTCCAGGATTCTATGGTGCAGCATTATACCCACAAATCGCTACTTCAGATTCATTTAAAATTGGTTTAAGAACTGAATACTTCGTAGAAGATGGTGACTTTGGAGCTATTGGAACAGGTGTTGCGGACTCTAGCGTATTTGCAACTACTTTAACAGGTAATTACTCTATTGGTTCTTTAACGATCATTCCAGAATTAAGATTAGACTCTGCATCTGACGAAGCATTTGTAGGAGATAAAGCGTTAAGCTCTTTTGCGCTAGCAGCTGTATATTCTTTCTAATAAGAATTTCAACGAAGAGAAAGAACATAAAATCAACCTACGAGGTTCGCGCTTCGTAGGTTTTCAAAAAATTATTAATTAAAAAACACAATTATGAGTTTATTTTTAACACTATTTCAAGACGCTGCAGCTTCAGAAGTTTCAAAAGCTGTTGAGCAAATAAATGGAGACATGGGAATGCTTTGGATGCTTTTATCGGGTATTTTAGTATTCTTTATGCAAGCAGGATTTACCTTGGTAGAATCTGGAATGACCAGATCTAAAAATGCTGTAAATATTGCAATGAAAAACTTACTAGACATCTGTGTAGGATCTTTAAGTTTCTGGTTAGTTGGATATTCTTTAATGTACGGAGATACTTCAAACGGATGGTTTTTCTGGAGTGGTTTATTCCAAGGTGAAGGAGCTGATTTATTCTTCCAAACAATGTTTGCTGCAACTGCTGCAACAATTGTATCTGGAGCAATCGCAGGAAGAACAAAATATACTACCTACATCATTTTCTCTATCGTAATGACTGCAATCATTTACCCAATTTCTGGTGGATGGCAATGGCAAGGTAGTGGATGGTTGACCAATTTAGGGTTCATCGATTTCGCTGGTTCTTCTATTGTACACTCTGTGGGTGGATGGGCTGCTTTAGTAGCTGCATTTATGGTAGGTCCTAGAATTGGAAAATATGTAGATGGTAAAGTATTACCAATACCTGGACACAATCAAGTATTAGCAACTTTAGGGGTATTTATCCTATGGTTGGGATGGTTTGGTTTTAACGGTGGATCTCAATTAGCTTGGGGTGGCGCGTTTATTTACCAAAGGAGTTTCATCTAAAATTTGATGAATCTCTTTTGCTTCATATAGCGTAGGTCTGGTTTGATGAATATTTAAGACCAATGCTGAGTACATTTTAGATTTTCCAAATGGAACTGCAACACGCATTCCTATTTGTAAAAAATTTGCCTCTTCTTCAGTTACAGAATATGTAAATGTCTTTTGAATAGGTATGGGTAATATGACTTCTATGAAATTAGGCAATCAGTTTTATTTTAGATAGTTATGCTTTATGAGCAAAAGAGTTCGCTGTTTTTTATTGAACTCCTAGTTTCCTCGTCATTTACTTTTAGGATCATCCCAAAACTACATAAAAATTCGGATATTTTTTTCTTAAAAATTGAATCTTCTATTTTTTTAAATATTTAAATTTTAGCTTGAGCTAACAAACAGCAATATCTTGTTATGTGAAAGCTTTTTTCTAACCTAAATTTAATAAAAAAGCTTCCTGTGAGGAAGCTTTTAAAGTTATGCTAATTTCTTAGCGTTTTTTACTTTTTGTTTTGTGAGTGCTATTTGTATGACTTCTTTCATCTCTGTTACATAATGAAATGTAAGCCCTTTTAAGTAGTTTGCTTTTATTTCTAGAATATCTTTTTCGTTTTCTTTACACAATATAATTTCTTTAATGTTAGCTCTTTTAGCAGCCAATATTTTTTCTTTTATTCCACCAACCGGTAATACTTTACCACGCAACGTTATTTCTCCAGTCATGGCCAGTCTATTTTTAATTTTACGCTGAGTGTAAGAGGAAACTAAAGAGGTTAACATAGTAATTCCAGCACTTGGACCATCTTTAGGCGTAGCCCCTTCAGGAACATGAATATGAACATTGTATTTTTCTAAAATCTCCGACTTGATCCCAAATTCTTCTGCATTCGATTTTATGTATTGCAATGCAATTGTTGCAGATTCTTTCATTACAGTTCCTAAATTACCCGTAATAGAAAGAATTCCTTTTCCTTTAGATAATATAGATTCTATAAATAAAATATCTCCACCAACACTGGTCCAAGCCAGACCTGTAACCACACCAGCTGTGTCATTATTTTCAAATTTATCTCTATTTCTTGGAGTTCCTAAAATTTCTTCAACCTTTTCTGAGGATAAATTAGTCTCATAGGATTCTTCTAGTGCGATACATTTTGCGGCAAAACGAACTACTTTTGCAATTTTCTTTTCTAAACCACGAACTCCAGACTCCCGCGTATATCCCTCAACAATTTGTTCAATTTGTTTTTTAGTCAAACTAAGTTCTTTTGAAGTTAAACCGTGTTCTTTTAGTTGTTTTGGAAGTAAATGTCTTTTGGCAATTTCTATTTTTTCTTCAATTGTATATCCTGTAACATTTATAATTTCCATTCTATCACGCAAAGCCCAAGGAATCTGTCCTAAGTTATTTGCTGTAGCAATAAAAAGAATTTTAGATAAATCATAACCAACTTCTAAATAATTGTCGTAAAAAGCTTCGTTTTGCTCAGGGTCTAATACTTCTAACATAGCAGAAGAAGGATCTCCTTGATGACTTTGACTTAATTTATCTATTTCATCTAGGACAAAAACAGGATTTGAGGTTCCTGACTTTTTTAAGTTTTGAATCAAACGCCCAGGCATCGCTCCGATATATGTCTTTCTGTGTCCTCGAATTTCTGCCTCATCTCTTAAGCCTCCTAAAGACATCCTAACATATTTACGTCCCAAAGCTTCCGCTACAGACTTACCAAGGGAGGTTTTACCAACTCCTGGAGGTCCGTACAAACAAATAATCGGTGATTTCATGTCACCTCTTAATTTTAAAACCGCCAAGTGTTCAATAATTCGTTCTTTCACTTTTTCTAGACCAAAATGGTCTTTATCTAAAACGTTAGTTGCATGTTTCAGATTGAACTTATCTTCAGAATAAATGCCCCAAGGCAATTCTAATAATAATTCTAAATAGCTTCTTTGAACGCCATACTCTGCAGCTTGTGGATTCATTCTTTTTAGACGATTTAACTCTTTTTCAAAAGTTTTACCGATTTCCTTTGTCCACTTTTTAGTTTTTGCTTGTCGGCGCATTTCTTCTAATTCCTCATCATTTGAAGCGCCTCCTAATTCCTCTTGGATTGTTTTTAACTGTTGATGTAAATAATATTCACGTTGTTGTTGGTCTAAATCTTCTCGAGTTTTGGATTGAATATCATTTCTTAACTGTAGCTTCTGCAATTCTTTATTCAAGTTTTTTAAAGCTAGTAAAGCACGTTCTTTTAGGTTATCCTTCTCTAAAATTATCTGTTTTTGAGAAACAGATAAATCCATATTTGAGGAAATGAAATTCACCAAGAAAGAGTTAGATTGTATGTTTTTAATAGCAAAAGAAGCTTCTGAGGGGAGCATTGGGTTTTCTTTAATAACTTCTAAAGCTTGTTCTTTTATAGATTCGATAATAGCATCAAACTCTTTTTTACTTTCAATTTCTTTATCTTCATTCGCTTCTTTGACAGTTGCTTTCAAATAGGGTTTGTCTTGAATGATTGCATCAATTTCAAAACGTTTTTTACCTTGAATAATTACAGTTGTATTTCCATCTGGCATTTTTAGAACACGTAATATTTGAGCAACTACTCCAGTGGTATGAATGTCTTTTAAGCCAGGTTCTTCTATCTCTTCGTTCTTTTGAGCAACTACTCCAATGACCTTATCTCCCTTATTAGCGTCTTTTATTAGTTGTATAGACTGATCTCTTCCGGCCGTGATAGGAATTACGACTCCTGGAAATAAAACAGTATTTCTTAGCGGTAAAATAGGTAGAATCTCTGGAACACTTTCTTTATTAATGATTTCCTCATCTTCAGGAGTCATTAATGGAATTAATTCAGAATCTTCATTCAACATACTGTGAAGCGACAAATTGTCTAAATGCATTACTTTTGGTTTACTCATTTGTTATATCTCTGTCATACTGACATTTTTTTTCTTAATACAGAAAATAAGTGTCAATTTATTTTTTATAATTTACTGATAATCAGTTTTTTAATTTTAAAATACTTTATTACTTGTTAATTAAAGACAATACTTGTGCCAAGGTGAACACTTTGTTTTAATTCTTCTGATAAAAAATATATTTAAACTAAAAGCAAGTTTAAAAAATAGTCAAAAGACTGGTTACTATCAGTCCTTCAGAATTATTTAAGCGAATAGCTAATACTTCTTTCTGTGCTTTCACTTTAAAATTAAATGGTGCAGTAAATACGTTAATGCCACTCTGACTTTTAAGCCTTGTACCTTGTCCTGAAATAATTTCTTTATTTGGAGTAAACTTCTCATTAGGAATGTGTTCTGTTAAAATAACATATTTATACGTTTTCAGTTTGTGTAAAATATTTTGAACTTCTTCATTGGATAAATGTTGTAATACCTGTCTTATTAAAGCACAATTTCCAAAAGGTAAATCATCTACAGCGATATCTAAACAATGAAATTCTAATTTCTCGTTTTTAAATTTATTTTTATTGAAATTGATAAGATTTGATGCAATATCTACTGCGATATATTTTTGGGTAAACTGGACCAGTTTTTTTCCTACATTAAAATCTCCACACCCGAGATCACATACGATTAGAGGGTTTTTAAAAGAATTTAAAAAGGATGAAACGATTTCAATATAAGGATCTATTATCTTCGAATCATGTGAGCCTATTCCTGAATAAAATTTGGTACTGTTCTTTCCCCAAAGATGCATTTCATAAATTTGCTCCATAGCATCTTTAGTAGGCCACGGATTTTTTAGTTCTTTTTTTTTCTTCTTCACATTTTTTTACTTGAATTCAAAAACAGTTTTTTTTTAAATCTATTCAAAGATACCATTAAAAAAATGTCTTATTTTAAAAATAAGATGCAAATACATCCCTTTTTTTTATCATTTTTGCAATAGAAAATATAATAGATGTCTGGTATTACAATTAAAAACATAGCATATAGAGGTTGGGATAAATCCATAGAAATTTCCAATTCAGAAATAAAATTGATAGTTGCTCCTGAAATGGGAAGGATTCTTCATTTTGGCTTTTTAGAGGGTGAAAATATTTTTTATGAAAATCAAGAATTTGAAGGTGTCGAGTTTTGTTCAGGGGAGTACTACAAAAAAGATTCTAACATTCAGGCACCTAATGTTGGAGGGAATAGAGTTTTACCTTGTTCTGAGGAGTATTTTCATCTGTTAACTGGAAGTAGGCATGTTCCAGATCCTTATATCAATGCGAGTTCTTATACGGTTTCTTGTATAAAGAACGGGGTAATTTTAGAAAGTCCTATAAGCAAACTACTAGGCATACAAATAAAAAGAACCATTACAATCTCTGAAAAGGGCACAGGTGTGAATATCAAACAAGAATTGGTAAAAAAAATAGCTGCACAAAATCAAGAAATAGAAAAAATTCCTCTTACGATTTGGAGTTTGTCAAAAATTAAAACACCGAATATTAGCTATTTACCGATTCAGGAGAATAGTATTTTTAAAAATGGTTTTATGGTCCCTGTATGGCCAGATGCTAAAAACAATGCGATTTCAAATATCGCTCTTAAATCGGCTCTTTTAGAAATTAAATCTTCAGAAAATTTACCACAAAAAGTAGGTGCTGATGCTAAAAAATGGGTGGCTAGTTTTATAGATAAACAACTATTTGTAGAACAATTTAACTTTGATACTGAACTAAAAAACACCTACCCAGATCATGGTACCTCTGTAACTATTTTTGGAAATAACTTATTTACAGAATTAGAATGTTTAAGTCCAGAAAAAACCCTAATCATCGGGGAGAAAATTACCTATGATTTATCTTGGAGTCTTCAAAAAATTGACAATAAAAATGCTGCAAATAGATTCTTAGAAACTCTTTAAAAACCCTTTTTTATGTACGATGTGATTTTACCACCAAACTAAAAATATTTTTAAAATTTCTCCATTTTCTTTTTTTAACCAACACAGGGGTGATGATTTTTTTTCAAAATATCTGATAGAAATTTTTTTCATTTCTTCGAATTTTAGCCAGTGAACATTTTTGTGCGGTATGACTATCCAATCTTTTTTCTCTGGAATATAAAACTTGCAATTTTCAAATAGAACCAGTCCTATTTGATTGATGTAGTATCCAGCAATACAATCTTCATTTAACTGCTTTAATTGAATGTCTTTATTTGTGAAAGGAAGGAATAATTGGCCTTTAAAGTAAACCTGCTGTTCAATATCACTCGCTTTTAAATTGATTGACTTTAAATATTTAGCGCATTCATCTGAATAGAGCAGAGGAAGTTGTTTTTCTTTTAGTTTTATTAATTTTTGAGCCAAAGAATCATTTCTGTTAGGTCCAATAAAATGATCAATTTCAGTTTTTCCACAAGAAGCGTCATACAAATAAAACTTATAAATAATCTCAAGATGAATGATCTTTTTTTCTTTTTGTAGGATACAATCTAATTCTCCTAAAGTGATTTTTTCTTTTTGAATTTGAATATTTTCACATATAATTGAAGTAGATTCCTCCTGATCTAATTGATAGGAAACGAAACGTTCAATATATTTTCCAAGTCGTAAATGTTCATTGATTTCAATGTCAATTTTTCTGGATCTAGCTTCAATTTCAAATTGATTTAATTCATATATAGCATTCTTTTTCCACAAACTATTTGTTTGAAGAAATCCCTCATATCTTTTTTGAACGACTTTGTTTTTTTGATACATCTTAGAATCGAAGTTACAAATCTATTTTGTAAATTGACGCTTTAAAACTGATCAAAATGCAATTCGAGAAAAGTAGTTTTCAATTTTTAAATAATTTAAAAAAAAACAATAATAGAGATTGGTTCGCAGTCCATAAAGAAGGCTATATTCAAGCACAACAAAATGCAAAAGATGTATTTCAAGAAATTAACGAAAACTTGCAAAAGCACGATGAGATTGAAAAATCTAAAATGATGCGTATATACAGAGATGTTCGTTTTTCTAAAGACAAAACACCCTATAAAGCGCATTTTGCAAATTCATTTTCTAGACTAGGAAAAGAGCTTCGAGGAGGCTATTTTTTAAGAATTAGACCGGGAGAATCTTTCTTAGCTGGTGGTTTTTGGGAACCAAATAAAGAAGATCTATTCAGAATTCGAAAAGAGATTGAATTGGATGCTTCCGAAATAAAAAATATTTTAAAGGAGGAAAATTACAAAAAGTATTTTGGAGGTAAATTTGAAAGTTTATCTAAATTAAAAACAGCTCCAAGAGGTTTTGACAAAGAACACCCTGATGTAAATTTACTCAGAAAAAAGGGATTTATTGCTTCCAGAAAATTTTCGGATGCAGAAGTTTTATCGCCTGATTTTGTAAATAGCGTTGATGAAAGTTTTAAAGTATTGCGTCCTTTCTTTGATTTGTTCAGTGATATTTTAACCACAAATTTAAATGGTGAACAACTTATTTAAGATTTTTATCAATTTCACGTTTTAACACCAAAACAGTAATTGTTGTTGACAATAAATCTGAAATAGGGAAAGACCACCAAACGCCCTCTATACCATAATATTTAGGTAGTGATAAAACCAAAATTTTTTTTGAACATTCAAAGATTAAATTAATAATGGTAAGAAATTTATAACAGATGTAACAAAACTTATTCCTTATTTTATCACATATTTCTTTTTTATTAGTTTTCTAGAAACATCAGAATTAGATTTTTTAATATTCATCATTTTAAACATAAAAAAAAGAAATAATTTTAATTTGTTTTGGACGCTTTTCTTTAAGATAGAATAAGATTTAGTAATATGAGCCTCTACGGTTTTGATAGAAATATTTAAATATTCTGCAATTTCCATATTAGTCAGACCTTCTTTTTTGCTTAGCAGAAAAGTTTCTTTGCATTTTTTTGGAAGATTTTCAATTTCTTCAGATACTAGTTTTATTTTTTTATTCAATAAATCTTCATTCTTATCATCTATTGTTTCATTTAATGTTTCAACATAGATTTTTTCTAAATTCATTAACGATTTTTTTCGATGATATAAATTAATAAATTCATTGTATGTGCATTTGTATAAAAACCCTTTAAGAGTATATTCTTTTTTTAAATTTCTTCTAAACTCCCATGTCCTAATAAATACATTTTGAACAATGTCTTTAGACATGTCTGGGTCATTGGTTAGGCTTAGAGCATAAACAAACAACGCCTTATGATGAAAATTAACTAAATGGATATAGGCTTTTTCATTTCCTTCAATTAATTGCTTAATTAAATAAATGTTATTTTCAAATGTATTATCCATATTAAATTTTAATTAAAGAACCTATTTTGCAAATATTATAAAAAAAAAATAAATAAAAAGTTAGGGTTTTTAATTTTGTGATTGTATTAAATATATAAGCAATTAAATTATGAAAACAAAAACAAAATTACTAATCTTCCTTTTTGCATTATCAATACAATTTGTTAGTGCGCAATTAAACTTCGAGGTTCTTAACGGTGCTGGGAACCCACAAGAAGGCGTTGAAATCGTACTTTACGGTCCAGATTCTTGGGGATCTGC
>ENA-OQVM01003368-OQVM01003368.1-marine-metagenome-genome-assembly--contig:-NODE-3368-length-17419-cov-25.764848_pt1 | contig 17419 bp, 10 predicted proteins | sample MGYA00237776_ERZ505498 | MGnify/ENA primary metagenome ERZ505498 (study PRJEB26159, sample SAMN06265151) | marine metagenome | isolation source: Helgoland LTER site | place: Germany:Helgoland, sampling... | reverse complement strand
ATCATGCGCGCATTGTTTCGCTTTATTGCTACTCTCCTTTTTATCCTCATCATTGGTGTTGGCCTTTTTTTCATCGGCATGCGGTTTCACGATGGCCCACTAGAAATAATCTCTGGCGGCCCATTTAAAAGCGGCGAGCTGAGCTCAACACCAATAAGCTGGGATTTTATTAAAGACCGGCAAGAAATCGAATTTCAAACTCTCGATCCGACCACCTCACGCACCGTGTGGCTCGGCGTCATCGAGAGACGTCTATTTCTTGTAAGCGGGTACATGAACACCGGTTACGGAGGACTTTGGAAGCAGTGGCCTCACTACCTCAGCGAAGACGACCGTATCATTCTGAGAATCGATGGCAAGCTCTACGAACAACGCCTCGAACGTGTCATGGGCGGCGAGATCGTTGCCCCAGTGCTCGCAGAGTTTGGTCGCAAATACGGATTCGGGGCAGTAAGCGACGATTCGCCGGTGACAAGCGGCGATACGTGGATGTTCGAGGTGCTGCCTCGTTAACGCTTTGTTGCTCACTCTTCCTCGCGAGCCCCGTGCGAAATGTCTATACTCGTCGACTTTTAAACGACCGCAACTACGCGCGTTATTTTAAGAGGACATACTATGCAGGCAATTAGAATACTTTGCGTCGGCGGGACTATCGATAAAGTCTATTTCGATGCGTTAAGCGAATATGAAGTTGGCGTTCCTTACGCGCTCGAAATGCTCGAAGAACTCAATCTTAACCTCGACTGCCGAGTCACCTCGCTCATGCGCAAAGACTCGCTAGAAATGGACGACGCCGACCGCGCGCTCGTGCGCGACGCAGCAGCGCAGACCGAAGAGGAGCTTATTGTTATTACCCATGGCACCGATACCATGGTCGACACAGCAAATGCATTAAGTTCACTTTACAGCGAGAAAAGTTACACAAAGACTATTGTGCTGACTGGTGCATTGACGCCAGCGATTTTCAAAAAATCGGACGCCATGTTTAATCTCGGTGCGGCTTTAACTGCCGTGCAAACGATGAAACCCGGCATCTATATCGCCATGAGTGGCCAAGTTTTCTCCTTCGACGCAGTGAAAAAAGACAGAGAAGGCCAACGCTTCGTCGCTGTCTAGACGAGCGTGGATGTTCAATCGCTGCGAATACTACTCGTCGAACAGTGCTGCGTTCTGTGCGGCAATATTCATATAGTCGCGTTTAAACCCTGCGAGCAAATAACCTTCGGCAATCAGTTTATCCGTCGCCTTCTCATATTGCATAAGGTAGTCATCAAAGTCTCGATACAGCTCATCGAGCGAGCGGCGCGCATCGCTCGACTGCGCTGCTGCCACCGCATTCGCAGGCAAAGGAATATAGCCACCCGATAGACGCGCCAGCGAAAGCGGCGCGCCTGTCGCCACGGCACGGAGGTTCCATGGGACGAAAGTCGCCAAGGGGACTTGGGTAAGCGGCGACAACACTGTCGTTTCGGCCGAATCGTTATTGTTCAGATTGACAGCCGGTACCAACGGATTGTAATAACCCCTCGCGGCTTGCGGATGCGTATCGATTATTCGCTCGCTCGCCCAGCGCATCCCGTAATCCGCGACACCAGGTCGGTATATCGCTCTCGGATGGTTAATCCCAGGTAGTGGATTCCACGCGTCGTGGTTTATTTCTTGACCGTTATGCGAGGCGACCAAACTGCCATCAGCGATACGCGGATAGCGAGACGGCGGCGGCTCTGCATCCTCGGCAATCCACCTCACCATAGCCACCATCAAAGACTCCGACAGCGGAGACCATCGATTAGGATTGGCCGGTAGTTGCCCAGACGATGCTGGGCGCGGCAGACCGCTGCCAGACCCATGCTGCGATCCGCCCAAGGTATAAAACCTTACACCGCTTGGTAACACTGCATCTTCGGTTCCTTCGGGGTTCGTGTGTGGAAGCGAGCCCCCGCGCACCCAGTACTCATTTGAGGTTTGGATGTGCATAATTTTCGGTTCTGTGCTGCTAGCGATAGACCTCTTTAATACGCCATCGCTACGACCACTAAAAGGATCGACGCTTTCGCCATAGGTAAATGGAAAGTAGTCGTTCGGGTAGAGATGGTTGGAGTGATGGCCGTTGGTTCTCGTCGGCATCGCAAAACGAAGATTAAACATGCCATAGCCCGCGCCTGAGATAACGGGTATCACCCCATCGAAAACGCGCCTTCCCTCAAGATCGGCGTTAAAGCCTTCGTAAACAAATTGTCGCAAGAGTCGTCCGCTCTGAGAAATCCCCCAAGCTGCAGTGTGGTTGATGCTAGGCAATGCAAGCTGCGTGAGTTGTGTATCACTCTGGCCACCAAACCGAATCAAGGAAACAAGGTCGCGAATCGCTGTCATTCCTGCGCCAGACAAGACCGGGTTTTGCGCTTCATAGATAAGCTCATAAATGAGACCCGGCTCGAACCCTTCCTTAAGCATTAACTCAACAAGTGGCTGATTAGCGTCTTTCTGCGGCGTTACCTGTAGCTCAAATTCATCGCGCGAAATAAGTTCTCGCGCATCGTTCTGATAAAGCCGCTTGGTTAGTCTTGCTCCAGCGAGACCTTCGCGAGTGGGCGTGTACGCCAAATGGCCGCTGCCCGCTATATTTTCGGTGAACGAGGGGCTTCCTACTGTCACCTCATAGCGCACATCGCCGGTTATCGCCGCACCGGCGTTCTTCACAATAGGTGAATGTAATCGGAGTCTTTCGGGGCCCGCGCTTATTTCGTTTATCCAGCCAGTAACGAGATAGGTGTAGCCTAATTTTGACAGTGGGTGATCGAGGCCCGCCTCGGGCGGAACTCGGCTACCGCCGCGATTATTCACATTGTAGTAAAGAACGTCGGTTGCAATGTTGGCAGAAGGAACAAGGAGTTTAAAATCCGCCGAATACTCAACCAGCCCCTCGGCATTTGTTGGTGCTAAGGCCAAGTCGACAACGGCCGCGTTCGCTGCCTCGTTTGGGTCGAGCGTAAAGTGGACTACCCCGGTTATCGACTCATAGCTAAAGTTTACATCGGCAGTAGTAAGGGTATCGCGCGAAGCGACATCGATAGACACGACCTCGGCAATCGAAGGTGCAGTAAAAAGGCTGCTGAGAGCGAGCCCGGCTAAAGCTAGCCTCAAACAACGCGGTGACTGATCGCGGCGATATCCCATCATTACTCTCCCTAGTAATTGTAGCTAGGGAGTTTTGTGTATTTAACGTAAGGAGTCAACGGCAGCGGCAGCGTCTATTCGACGCTGCAATCGGCGTTGATAGAGCCAAGGAACAAGCGCGGTGAGAATCGAGCCAATGACCAATAGCACAGCGCCCGCAATGGAGAGCAACCCAAGCCTGTCACTAAAGGTATAGTCGGGTAGAAAGAAAACCGTCAGTTTAAGTGAGCCTATGGTAAAGAGCGGCGCCAGCGCTAGCACCGCACTCACTTTCGAGGCGTCCCAGCAGCTCATCGCCTCGGCGAAACACCCATACGCTATCACCGTATTGATACAGCAAAATGCCAAAAGCGAAAACTGCACAGGCGTCAGGTCAAACACCAGTGAGGGAGACACCAACGGTAGCAGCACGGCAATCGAGAAAGCGTAAATCACGCTCAATATCTGCACCGGCGTATAGCTTTTGAGAAGCTGCTTCTGCAGGAGCGCGTAGACAGTCCAAGTTATCGCCGCTGCCACCACAATCAGCACACCCACAGTCTGCTCATTCTCAAGACTGTTTAGCTCAAAAAGTCGTCCATTAAAGAACAACAAAAGCCCACCTACGATGAGCAGCGTGCCCAATTTTTGTACGGCTAGAAACGGTTCTCGGTAAATCACCACGCCGCCGAGGATGAGGAACAGCGTGCTCAACTGAATCACCGCCTCGCTCGTCTCGCCATTGACGAAATTAAGACTGAAGGAAAAGAAAAAATAGTTTGCGCAGAGGCTGGCCGAGGCGAGAAGCAAAAACCATTTTGTCAGTGTTGGCGCAGACGCAAGCCGAGGAAGCTGTTTGGTTGCAGCGAGCCATACCCAAAGCACAACGCCCGCAATGAGAAAGCGATACCAAACGATTGTCGTCGCATCCATGCCCGAAAGCACTTCTTTAAGCGCAACAGGCAGCATGCCCCACATCACCGCGGCGGTTAGCGACAAGAGAAAGCCTTTAAGGTTGCTCTGGGGAGCTGCGCCGGTGGATGACATACTAGAAACACTCGGTAAAAAGGAGCGGCATCCTAGCATGAAAGCGCGACGGCGTAACAGGCAAGGTAATCGGCAAGGCAATCGGAAAGAATGCCACTGACTACCAGACAGAAACCGGCGGAGTGTTAACTAAGATGCAGCGCGCTAGAGAAGCGCGCGCTGAGAAACTCCATTTGATCGGCGAGCACATTATGGTTAGACAAATACAGAAACTCGTATTGGTTGGGCACGAAAGGCACAGCCAATAGCTCCATCCCTGCCTGCTCGGGAAGCCTGTCTGCTTTGCGATTATTACATCGCCTGCAGGAGGTCACGACATTCGTCCAAATATCGAGGCCGCCTTTGGACAGCGGATGCACATGATCGCGGGAAAGCTCATGATAGCCAAACGCTTTGCCACAATAGAGGCAAAGGTTGCAGTCACGTCGAAAGAGGAATTTGTTCTCAAGAGGAGGATCGGCTAATACGTCGTGAACTTTGCCATCGCAGGCAACGATGCTGGGCAGCTTGAGCACCGACTGAATACCGCTGCGATTCAGCCCGCCGCGCATTTCGAAGACGGTGTCGCCTAATGACCAGATAACCTGCTCTTTAACAAGCAGCGTCGCGGTCTCTTCGCGCGTGAGCCAGCTCACCGGAATACCCGCTTTGTTCAATCTTAGAATCTTCGCATTCACACCGAATCACTCGCCTCCAAGGACATTGATCGATCACGCTCGTTTCTTTACTGACTGATACTTCTTAGCCTTTCTACTTCACTCTGAGTCTACACCTGTAGGGGCAATACTACACGCGGCTCTCTATCCTCTGCTCTCTTCTCTCTTCTCTTGCTCTCTATCGGGTATCGGCACGAGACGATTCTGCTCCAGTGTAGACAGGCTCCGCTAGCCTCGAAGCGCGGCGGCTTCTAGCTTGCGCTGGCGCCTGCGTTCGGGCCCGCCGCTAGTCAGCCAGTAGAGTCCGTGAATGCCCATTAGCATGAGGGCGAATAGCGGCAGCGTGCCATAGTCGGCGCCGCCAACCTGAAAATAGAACACCGCGTTATAGTCGCGATTCTCGGTTGGATGGCGCGCGGTGACGACACCAATATAGGCGCCTTTCTCTTCGAATGTGTATTCGGTGCTGTAATAGCCGCCATCTTCGATCCGCGGCTCTTCATAGAATACCGTGAGCGCGTCGAGGTCTTCTATCGCTTCGATATCGGACCACGCTGCAAAGCGGCCGAGCTTATCAACGTCTTTAATGATACGCAGATCGATTAGCATGTCGGGCAGCAGCTCATGGAGGTATTCCATAACGAACACAGAACGTGCGACATCTGGGATGTCCTCGCAGTGCTCTTCGGCCTCGCTCTGTTCAGGCTGGAAAACCGTGAAGTGAGCTTGCAAAAAATTGATGCTAATCAGACAAACGTCATCTTCGAACGCAACGCCGCCATGACCAAACGCCGGTGCAGACGTAAAGAGCAGCGCAGCGCTGAGGAATACTGGGAGGAGTCGGTTCATTCTCTGTCTCAATTTGTCAGTGTGATGGCGCAGTGGTTCAACCGGCTCGCTGCCGACTTCACCTACCAGGCGATGGTCGAGCCATCATAGTTGTAAAATTGACCTGTGTTGGCGCCGCTTAGGCCATCGATCACGTTCAGCATCCCGCTGACACTCTCGGGCGCATCGATGTTGCCATTAGGCCCGCCCATATCGGTGCGGACCCAGCCCGGATGCAGCGTCGTGACGGCGATGCCCTCGGGCGCAAGGTCTATTGCGAGGGTTTTTACGACCGAATTGAGCGCCGTCTTCGAGCTGCGGTAGATGGTTGAGCCACCGCGGCCATTGTCTTCGATCGAGCCCATCTTCGAGCTGATATACACCAGCTTCTTGCCACTACCCTTACGCACATTTTCGATAAGCAGTTGTGTTAGCAGCATCGGAGCAACCGCATTCGTATAGAGAACCTCGGCCATCGCCGGTCCTTCGACGCGACCAAAATTGGCATCTCGTGGCCCGTAGACTCCCGCATTGTTGATAAACACGTCGATTGGCTCGTCGTTGAGCAGGTCGACAGCCTCGCGCATCGACGCCTCATCAGTCACATTCATCTCAACGAGCGAGAGCTGGCCGCTGTGCTTTAGTGTTAGCGCAGTGAGGTCAGTCGCCGTCGCGATGTCGCGGCAGGTAGCAATTACCCGTTGCCCGCGCGCGAGCAGCTGCTGTACAAACTCAAGGCCGAGGCCACGATTACAGCCAGTGATAAAATAGGTAGACGTTGACATAGCGAACTCCGAGCGGGTGAAGGACTAGGGGCAATCTCTGATCAGCATGACCGGTTCTCGCTGTTATGAGTCGAAGCCCGAGCTGTTATACTTTTGCAATTATACCTCAGGCGATCTTAAAACTGTGGCTGAAGTAGCTCGTTCTTCGCTTATTGCTAGTCGCTTATTGTGAGTCGGCTAGCGCCTGAGAATACGAATCAAAGAGAGACTACGGCCATCATGACGACACACAACCTCACGCTCAGCCTCATTACCGCCGCGCTCGGCGCGCCCTTTTTATTGGCGGGCAGTGCCCATGGGCAGAATGCGGCGACCCAGCAAAATGTCGAAGAAATAGTCGTGATCGGTGTTGTGCCGGGTGGCGCGGGCATCGACCGAAATAAGATTCCCTATCCCGTGCAGACCGCAGATGCGGCAGCAATACAGCAGGCCGACAATGCCAGCCTAGCGGACTTTCTCCGCCGCGGCTTCGGCAGCGTCACGCTTAACGACGCGCAGAATAATCCGCTGCAGCCAGATCTTCAGTACCGCGGCTTCACCGCCTCCCCATTGCTCGGCCTTGCACAGGGCTTGAGCGTCTATCAGAACGGCGCACGCATCAACGAGCCACTCGGTGACTCGGTCAATTGGGATCTCATGCCCCAATCGGCTATCGCCGGCGTAACGCTAACCGGCGGCACAAATCCCCTCTTCGGCCTCAACAGCCTCGGCGGCTCGCTCGGTATTCGCATGAAAAACGGCTTCGAATTCGAAGGCTCTCAGCTCGGCGTGCGCACCGGCTCGTTCGGACGCACAACCGCATTCCTCGAGACCGGCGGCAATAACTACGACGGCACCGAAGGCTTTGCCTATTACCTTAACGTCGAGTCGTTCGACGAAGACGGCTGGCGCGACCAGTCCGCTTCAGAGGCGCTCAACGCCTACGCGAGCGTTGGCTGGCGCGGCGAGCGCGGATCGATTAATGCCGATCTGCAGCGCGGCGACTCGAATCTCCGCGGCAACGGCGCGGCGCCAGTGGAGCTTCTTGCTCTGAGTCGTGCTGCAATTTTTACGGCGCCCGACATCACCGAAAACGATCTACTGATGGCGGCGCTCGACTTCGCGTTCGAGCTCACGCCCACGCAAACTCTCAGCGGCAACCTTTACAATCGCCGCAACACAACTGATGCCTTTAACGGCGACGGCTCCGAGTTCGGCGTGTGCAACTTCGGCGGTAGGCCAACGCTTATCGAGGCGCTCGAAGACGACGACCTCGAAGAGATTGGGCTCGACGACGACGATCTCTGTGACAATCAGTTCGCCAGCGCCGATGCGCTAGAGGACTATCTCAATAGCCTAGGTTCTGACGACGAGTTTAATCTCGAAGACTTCACCGACGACCTCTCGGGAACCGGAAGGCTCAGCGACGAGGCTATCAACAACATTAGCCGACGCACTCAGCGCAGCCGCGGCATAGACCTGCAGTGGAGCAATACCTCACCAGTAGCAGGTTTCGATAACCAGCTCATCGTCGGCGGCGCCTATTTCCGCGGTCTGTCTACTTTCGACTCAGTGCTCGAGCTGTCCGATCTAGACCCCATCACGCGCGTGACCACCGGACTCGGCACGGGCACATTTGTCGATGCCGAGGCTACATCTGTCATAACGGCGACACGATCAACCAGTCTGTACTTCACTAACACAACTCAGCTAACCGACTCGCTCGCGCTCACCCTCTCCGCGCGTGCCAACGACACCGACGTCAGGCTGCAAGATATCAGCGGAGTGAGACCCGAACTCAGCGGCGAACATCGCTTTCTGCGCGTCAACCCTGCCGCAGGTCTCACCTGGCAGGCCAATGAAGATACGATGCTCTACACGTCTTATAGCGAATCTTCGCGCGCACCTACGCCCATCGAACTCGCCTGCAATGAGGGTGTTTTCGAGGTCGCTCGGCGCTTCGCGATAGAGCGTGGCGACGACCCAGACGACATCGACTTCGAATGCCGCCTGCCCAACGCCTTCCTCGCCGACCCGCCACTAGAACAGGTCGTCGCTAAAAATATCGAACTTGGCGCACGCGGCACGCTCGTACTCCCCATAGCGACCCTCGGCGCTCTGCAATACGAGGTCGGCTTATTTAACACAACAAACCGCGACGACATTCTCTTCCAGACCACTGGCCGCTCGACCGGACTCTTCGCCAATGTCGATAAGACTCGACGCCGAGGTTTCGAGGGCAAGGTGCTAGGCAGCGCAGGCGCGCTGAGTTGGATGATTGCCTACAGCCATATTGAGGCAACGTTCGAAGCCGACTTTAACGCACTCAGCCCGAATCACGACTTCGCCGACGGTAAGGGTGAAATTGCGATCTCAAAGGGCGATAGCATACCCGGCATTCCAGAACAGCAATTCAAACTTGTCGCCGACTACGCGCTCACCCCGCGCTGGCAGTTGGGGCTGGACATGCTCGCCAACAGCGGCCAAACCTTGAGAGGTGACGAATCAAACCAACTCGCACCCACCGCTGGCTATGCGATACTCAACCTGCGTACACGCTATGCCTACAGCGATCGGTTCGAGGTCTACGCCCGCGTAGATAATCTCTTGGACAGGGATTATGAGTCGTTTGGTTTGCTAGGGGAGGAACCGGGCGAGGTCGACGTGCCGCTGATATCCGAGATGACCATTCCGCGGTTTTTGGGTGCGGGTCAGCCGCGCGCTGCGTTTGTTGGACTCAGGGTTAGGTTCTAGCCGATTTCTCTGCCACGCTCTTCCACGCTCTCCTGCTGGCTGCTACTGCGCCCAGGAGAGAGCACAGATTAGTGAACCAGTGTGCGCTTAACGATCACGAAGAAAATTTACCGCACGATCCGGAAAATCGGTGAAGGCGCCATCGATTCCAGCCTCGAAGAAAAACGCGTCAAGCATGTCCTCGAAGCTACCTGCCCACTCAGCCACCTGGCCCTCGTCTGCCCTGAAAGTATACGGATGCACCTGCATGCCGTTGGCATGCGCAAGCGCCACAAGGTTGCTGATCCTAAGGTTGCCCGGCGTAGAATCAGGCGCAATGAGGAGGCTTTTGTCTGGGCCAAAGCCGTCGGCGTAGCGCCCTACTTCTTGCATGCCGCTTTCGTTAAACATCCACTGGTATTCTTCGTCGTCGCCAACGAGCATGACCAGCTTTAGGTCGATGCCGGCCTCGGGGAGGATCTCGTCGCGTAGGCGTTTAACCTCTTCCCAGCTAAAGGTTTGCAAGAATACCTTTTGCTCTTTGCTCGCATAGCCATAGGCCTTGAGTTCAGCGACCACTGCGCGGCCAAGGTCTTTGCCTTCGGCCAAATGAAATTCGGGTGATTTTATTTCGGGATAGATACCTACGTCGCGGCCCGTAGACTTATTCATCCCTTGAATCAATTCTAACTCTTCGGCCAGCGTCGCAATGCGAAACGAGGAAGTGTTCATCGGAAAACGCGCGGCGTAGCCCTGCACGCGCTCGCCCTCGACGACCCGCGCACCTTCGCTCGCCGCGAGTTGACGAATCTCTGCGAGCGTAAAATCGATCGCGTAATGTTTCCCGTCTGCGCGCGCCCGACCCGGAAATTTTTCAGCCACATCAGTGGTTCGATCCAGCGTGATATCGTGGATGACAATAAGCTGATCGTCTTTGGTCATGACTACATCTTGCTCGATGTAATCGGCACCCATGGCATAGGCCATCGCCTTCGCCTCGAGCGTATGCTCGGGTAAATAACCACTCGCCCCGCGATGGGCGACCACCACCTTTTGAGCAAACGCACCCGATGAAGTTATGACCGCCATAGCTAACACTCCGAAAACTTGCATTGCACGCTGCAGTAGATTCAACATAGGTAATACTCTTATTTTCTCTTTGATGTATCACGATTAGGAACCGAAGCGATACCTTAACTTAATTGCGAGGGTGTCGACTATCGTATCCGTCCATGACTGCACCAACAAATCTTGGAAGGTTTCGAAGCTATCGGTAGGCAGATTGCTGCCGCGTGTGTACACAACGAATAGATCCGAAAGCGGGGCAATCTCCCACCGGTAGCGCGCTTGGAAAGTGAGCCTGCTAATGGTGAAATTATCAGAATCGTCGTCAGATTTAGCGACCGGCTGTAGGAAGTCCAAATTTTGTGAATCAACCTGCCAGAATCGATCCTCGAAAGCCTTAAGCGCAGTCCATTGCAACGTAAACCGAAGCTGCTGCCACGCGTTGAGAAAATAATTCATCTCTAGCTGCGGCGCCCATTGGTGGGACTCAAAACTGGTATACGAGCCGCTCCCTTTGTGCACTAGCAGCGCTTCCCGGTCGGTATAGTCAAGCCTCAAATCACTCGAAAAGCGATCATTAGGTCGCCATGTGAATCGAGCCGAAGCACCAGTTCTCGCGGGTCCAAGTTCATCTTGATCAAGGTTTAGATCGAAATTGAACGCTAGCTTATCGGCGGGGTTAGTTCTAAATCCAAGATTTAATCCGTATCGACCCTCCACTTTAAAATCGCCTGTTCCGCGACCGAGTCGATCATCGATGCGCTCAGGGAAATAACGCAGACTGACGTCATAAGTATTGTTATTGAGGGTGTTGTAGCCCCGGTTTAAAAACAACCCTAGCCTGACTGGTTTGCCATCAGTATTCCATTGGTTAGATATAAATAAACTTGTTGTTCGCTGCCTGAGACCTGGAACGTCTGACTCAATATTGAACATGTTGTAGTCCAAATTCATCTGGTCATTGCGGGTTAGAAAGCCGAGCTCATTTATATCGAGCGTGTCATCTATATAAGTCGCGCGCAGGCCATGCTGTAGACCCCTGCGCGGGCGGAAAGCCACATCACCAAGGAAACCATTCCCCGTTTTGCCATCGACGTTGCTATGCATTATTTGCGTGTCGATCACAAATCGGTTGTCTGCCGAAAAATAATGCATGTCGACGGCATGTGCCGTCGCATCGATTGTTGGGTGCGAAAGGTTAGTACCCATCCACCCTATTGCACGGCGTCCGCCACTGCTGGTGTCTTCATAGAGCAAGCGTGCGATGCTAAAGTCGCGCCCTACTGCATTTATTGTCACCTGCGTGCCATCGTCGAGCGTGCCGCCTATTTGTGATTCAGTTTCAGAGGCGAGCAGGGTGCCGTAGCGCCAGTTCCCACTTTGACCGGTCAGTTTCACCGCACCGAGTAGTTCCGAAGGTTGACTTAGGTCTGTTGGCACAACGTTGACATCGTCGGGGACATCGTAAATTGCAGCACCGCCAATGCGCCTTGTGTTGAGAAGAGAAATCGGGCCGCCTGGACCGCCTCGCCCAGATGTTCGCGGCGAGGTATTAAAAACATCTTGTCCCTCCAAGAAGAAAACGCGACGCTCAGGGAAAAACACCTCGAATGCAGTAAGATTAACAACCACATCATCGGATTCAACATTGCCGAAGTCGGGATTCAGGCTTGCCGAGAGCAGAGAATTAGAAGTGGGTCGCCAGAATATTTCGGTGCCTACTTTATAAGTTGATTCATCGCGAACACCGTCGTAAATACCCGATGCAAAGGGGTAGTAAGTGAGCTGACGCCTCGGCTCTATGTCTTTGAGCTCATATTTTTCGAAGGCAGAGAGGAATTGATTTACCGTGCCAGGCAACGGCGGGTTCGCCCATGCCTCGCCTTGCAAATGTCCAACCTGACGCTCTAAGTAAATGCCGATTTTACGGTCATCATCTACCTGAGGCAGAGGCATCATTGACCAGGGAATATAATATTCCGCACTCCAGCCATTCTCGAGGGCCTGTGTCCGTGCGAGCCAAGGTCCATCCCATTGAAAATTAAATGTGCGCTCCGGAAGTATAGTGGCGTCGGTTAATGAATTGCCTAGGTTTATGCGTAAATAAAACCCATACAGTCCTTCGCCCGATGCGTCTATTGCTACAACAAACCCATCGCGTTCGAGCCTGACATCGCGCGACGTCATTCGCGCCATCAACGTTTCTTGCGGCTGAAAGTTCATCGCGCTCAGGTAAATGCCGCGCTCGGTATAAAAGAAACGAACATGCGTTTCGTAAGGCGTGTCGGCAAGCGTGTCGGGGTCGATCACTTTCATACCATCAATGACGGGAAGGTCTTTCCAGACGTCCTCGTCGATGAAGCCGTCTATCGTGATCTCGGCATCGCTCTGCTCTATTCGCGTGATCTGCGGTAACTGAACAGCGATGCCGCCCTGTGCGCTCAATTCGGACAGAGGTAGAACAGCAAGCAGACAAATAATTGAGGCGAGCCGCAAAGTCGGCTTAGGGAAATTCAAAACAACAAAGCTCATGTAATTGCTCGCTAAAAAGTGGCCCCTGAGGGCCACGGTCGACGCACCGATTTATTGATGAAGATCAATTTACCGCGGTCTCGGGGAGCAGAGTGTACAGCAGAATTACTAACTTAAGAGTTTACGAAACAATTAGTTGCATTAGCGTCTAGCGGTAAGGGTCGCGGTGACAGTGACGATTTCTTCCCCACGATTGAGTTCGATCGCAACGACATCGCCGATAGCGTAAGTCCTCAAGAGATTCGAGTAGGTCTGTAAATCAGTGACAGTTTGCCCGTTTAACGACATTATGATGTCATTCTGGCGAAGCCCAACCGCGTCGGCCGCACTGTCAGGGATAACGCCGGTAATGCGCACGCCCGCGCCGAAGTAGGCGAAGTCGGGTACGGTGCCAAGACTCGCACCCCGCTCCTCGGATCCCAACGGTGCGACGACAACTGGCGCATTCGCGAGCGTCACCCGCAGCGGTTCACTGCGCTGACCGAGGTACATCGCTGCTTCCTCAAGCCACGAGGCCACTCCAGAAAGCCCCTCATAATCGAGCTCCGTCGCGCTATCGCTAATCCGGTGATAGTCGGTATGAAGCCCCGAAAATACGTGGATTGCAGGCACTCCGTTATTGAGAAAAGACACGTGATCACTGCTCGCAATTGTTTGTGCCGGCAGCTGCGATTCCACGCCTATGGTGTAGCCAATGCCTTGCGCCATGAACGGCCACTCATAGGCGCTCTCGCTACCAAATACCTGCAGCTTGCGTCCCTCCAGCCTGCCCACCGCGTCTAAGTTGATCATCGCATAGAAACCAACATCACCGAGAGCGCTGGGCGGAGACGAGACGAAGTGCTTCGACCCCAACAAGCCCGATTCTTCTCCACTAAAGGCGACAATCACGATCGGCCGCACCGGCGTAAAAGCACGCGTAAGCTTGGCCGCAACTTCAATAAGCACTGCTACACCCGATGCGTTATCGTCTGCGCCGGGGAACGGGATGCCGCGCTCGTCTAGCCCAAGATGGTCATAATGCGCACCGAGCACAACCGGCTGATTTGCCAGTGCCGGATCACTTCCCGGAATAAGGCCAACGAGATTGCTGAGTTGCTGCACCTTGCCATTATCGAGAGTGGCCTGCCATGTTTGCAGATAGCTGCCGCCAATCGCCTGCAGGCCGATGCGCCTAAATTCGCCCTGAATATAGCGAGCAGCCCCTTCGATACCCTCGTCTCTGGGGGACAGGACTTGCGTTATGCCGCGTCCGAGCAGCCCAGCGTCGGTCAGCTTTTCCACGTGACGTGCAAGATTTGCCGCTAAATATTTTGGCGGCAGCTCAGTCAATGCCGTCACCGCAGGCAAGCCCGCAAGCACGCGCGTCGACCCTCTCTCAGGGTTTAACCAAACGAGCGGCGAGTCGCTGCTTGCCCACACACCCTTTACGTCGTTAGTCGGCGCATCACCAACGAAGCTCAGATAAGAGTATTTTCCGTAATGGGCGAGTTTCTCTATCATTCCTGGCTGCGCCGCTTGTTTATCAATAGCGATGAAGCCAAGCGCTAGCTCGTCGGAATTTGGATGCCGGGTCACGAAAACTGAACTACGCTCCTGAAATGCCACCTCGGTAGCGCCTAACGACAGCCCATTTTCGCGCCTGCTGACATTGCTTGAAGCTGCCTCTATCGCTCGATCGGCGAATCGATTATTTCGGCCCAGAACCCAGACACTCGAATCAGTAGGTAACGACCCGATCTCGTCATCGCGCACGATACGCGCACTTACGCCCTCGCCGAAGTTTGCGGCGAGTTCACGCCAGTGCGCCTCGGTCAGCGCAACATCGGCGTCCCCGAAGTTAGCCGATCGCGGCGCCGCGCTGGCCGATGGCACGACAAAGGTGATCGTCGACGCGCCAAAAAGCTCGCCAATAGTGGGCGGTGTTTCGGCTCGGTCGAGCGTGCGAAAAAGATCAAAATAAGGATCAACGACTACGGCCTCAAGCGCCGAATAATTCTCGGCTAGAAAGCCCTCGGCGCGCTGGCTTAGAGCGACGTCGACAAGCTGCGGCGTATCGCTGTCTGCATAATAAAGCGCGACTGGCACAGTGAAGGAAAATGGCGCCTCGTCTTGAATCTGCGCAAACATCAGTCGCGCTTTATCGCCGCGCTCTTCGAGAACAGACACTGCCAATTCGGGCGCGCCTTTGCGCGCTACCCATTGGGTAAAAAACGGCTGTAAATCACGTTCGGCAACCGCCGAAAAATGGGCGGCTATGTCGGCGAAAGAAGCACGCTTAAATTGAAAATCGCGGTAAAATTGTTTCAGCCCGCCAAGAAATAATTCATCGCCTAGCTCGACGCGAAGCATATGCCAGAGCATGAGTGTTTTGCCGTAGCCCACCGCCTGCGATGCAGCAGAATTTCGCGACGTAAATTCAGCGAGGGGGAAATCGGCCGCATCGCTGACATAGTTTTTATACCTTGCGAGCATTTCCTTACGGTATTCCGGCCCCCTCCCCTCAAATTCTTGAAAAAGGTGGTCTGCCAAATACGCGGTTAATCCTTCACTCCAATTGCCCGACTCATAGTCGGGATAGACGCCGTTGCCCCACCAATTGTGTAAAATTTCATGCGGATAGGACGAATCGATAATAAACGGGAACCGAATGATCTGCTCGCCCAGTAAGGTGAACGAAGGCATCCCATATCCTGTCTCCCAAAAATTTTCGACCAGAGCGAATTTACTGTACGGATAGGCGCCTAAGAGTGGCTCGTAAAGCGCGAGATATCGCTCCGTTGCATCGAGATATTTGGCGGCAAGATTTTGGTCGGGCGAACGCAGCAGCGCCAGCACCTCAACTTCGTTTTCGCGATCACCATTTGGTAGCACAGACTGGTAAACAGACGAGTATTCGGTAAACGCCGCTGCGATCAAATAGACCTCTTCCATCGGCACGTCGCTGCGCCAGGCGTTGTCGCCGACACTATCTCCCTGACTGATACCCTGCCACCCTCGGGCAGAGTCGGCGAATTCTATTTGCAGATCAAAGGTAATCAAGTCGTCGCCAAACTCTGGCACCCACGCGCTACCCCGGTTGAGGTAGACGCCGCGCGAATCGATAATTCCCGAGGTCTCGGAAAAACTCTGTGAGTACTGAGCACCGGTTTGACGCGTTTCATCAAACAGCGTGCCAGAATAGGTTAGCTCGAGAGACTGGCTCCTGCGGCGCGGTAGGTCCACCGAATAACGCGTTGAGCGCGCAGCAATATCGCCGGTTTCGTTAATTCCTTGGGCCAGTTCCTGCACCGATAATCCTGTTTCGCGAAGACCGCGAGGATGATTGGTGATCTGCAGATTCGAATTAAGCGCGAACACGATATAGCTACGCCCAAACCTTTCGGGCAAGTCGATTGTATCGGTAACCTCGAGGCGATTATTCTCGGGGTCGAGCGTGACCCTAAGGCTATGGTGGATTGGCGTAATATCGGATGCCGCAGGTTCTGCGCCGCTGTCGGTTCCTTGCGCGAACGAAGTCTGCACAGTTAGCAGACTTAGCAAGCCGATGCAGAGCGCGAGCCGCATTTAGTGAGCGCTCGAATTAGCCAGAAGTTCGAGTGCGCGGGCATGATTCCAGTCGGCTATATGCAACTGCGACGTGCCATCTGGCGTGCGCGTAGTGCTCCATGCAAGCTGATCTCCGCTTGGAGAGAACACCGGCAGAATGTCTGTCCCGTCTGTGTTGGTCACTCTAACCGGTGCGTGCGCACCTTGGGTATCAATCAAAAAAAGTTCGAAATTAGCGTGGCCCAGCTGATTGCTAGAGTAGATAAGGTATTCGCCGCTCGGATGATAATAAGGCGCCCACGCAACCATTGCATCGGCGGTGAGTTGACGCTGATTGCTGCCATCGGCGTCCATCGTCCAGATTTCTGCGCTATTGCCATCGGGATTAAAGCGTCGCCAAGTAATTTTACTGCCGTCTGGGCTAAAGAATGGTCCGCCATCGTAGCCCGGTGAGCGGGTTAGCTGCCGCACGTTTCCGCCGTCAGCGTCCATGACATACAAGTCCATAAAGTATGAACTGTCGTCTTCGAAAAGCGCCTGTTCTGCAAGGCTCAATGTGCGCGAATAGGCTTCACGATTCGACGCGAACAAAATCTGAGAGCCATCGGCAGAGTATGAACCTTCGGCATCGTAACCCTCGGCGTTAGAGATATTTCGTGGGTCACTGCCGTCGCTGTTGGCAATGTAAATATCGTAATGGCGATCATAGTCCCAGCCATACGCACGTTCGATACCGCTTTCGCGAATAGCGATTTCCTCAGCCTGCTTCGCCTGAGCGTTGGGGTCTTCATGCGTTGACGAATACATGACGAGATCTTGGGTCGGATGTATCCACGCGCAGGTGGTTAAACCGACGCCGGGGGATACGAGCCTGCTTACGCCACTCGCAAGATCCAGCACAAAAATTTGATAGAACGGGTTATCGCCTGCTTGTTCGCTCTGATAGATCAGCTCGCGCCCGTCGGCACCGAAATAGCCTTCGCCCGACCGTAGGCTGTCGGTAACCAGCTGGCGGGTGTTGCTGAGCAGGTCACTTTCGTTTTCGACGTCGGCGTAAATACTTGGCGTAGGCTCAGCCCAGCTCGTTGC
>ENA-OQVM01003366-OQVM01003366.1-marine-metagenome-genome-assembly--contig:-NODE-3366-length-17422-cov-7.942462_pt1 | contig 17422 bp, 11 predicted proteins | sample MGYA00237776_ERZ505498 | MGnify/ENA primary metagenome ERZ505498 (study PRJEB26159, sample SAMN06265151) | marine metagenome | isolation source: Helgoland LTER site | place: Germany:Helgoland, sampling... | reverse complement strand
TTGGCCTTGCGGGTCGCGCTTGCAAGCAATCCGTAATGGCGGATGCGGTGGAACCCGTCCGGAAGCACATGGATCAGGAAGCGGCGGATGAACTCGGGCGTTGCCAGCCGCATCACCTTTTGGCGTTCTCCATTCTTGATACGATAGTCTTTCCATCGGAACGCAACCGTGTTGGCATCGGCGCTGACGATGCGGCTGTTGGAGATGGCGACACGGTGTGTGTAACGGCTAAGATAGGCCAGCACAGCCTCGGGGCCACCAAAGGGCGGTTTGGCATAGACGACCCATTCTGATTTACGCAATGGTGCGAGCCAGGTGGTGAAGGTGTCGAGATTGGCCAGACCTGACAGATCACCAAAGAAGGCAAGGTCGCCCGTACGGTGCAATGCCAGAAGCCCTTCGATGAACAGACGCCTGAATAGCCGTGACAGAACCCGCACATGCAGAAAGAAGCCCGGCTTGCACGCGACCCAACGGGTGCCGCTTGGCGACAGGCCACCACCGGGTACGATCATGTGGATGTGCGGGTGATGGGTCAGCGCCGATCCCCAAGTATGTAGCACGCTAGTAATGCCGACCTTGGCCCCTAGACGTTTGGGATCGGCTGCGATTGTCATAACCGTTTGCGCAGATGCCTTGAACAGCAGGCCATAGATCGCTTTCTTGTTCCAGTATGCGATGTGGGCGATCTCTGCTGGGAGAGTGAAGACCACGTGGAAATACTCGATCGGCAGCAGATCTTCAGCGCGCGCCGCCATCCAGTCGCGTGCCGCCGGTCCCTGACATTTGGGACAGTGCCGATTCTTGCACGAGTTATAAGCGATATGCTGATGGTCGCACTTGGCGCACGCGGCCACATGCCCACCGAGCGCCTCGGTTCGGCAGGCTTCAATTGCAGACATCACTTTGAGCTTCGACAGGTTCAAATGACCCGCGTTGGCCCTTCGATATGCAAGACCATGAGCACGAAAGATGTCAGCAACCTCCAGCGCGCGGTTTGGCACGCCGAGTGATCCGTCAGGTCAGCCCCCGCACATGTTCAAACGGGCTGGCGACGTTGCGCAGTGTTTTGGTGGCGACATGGGTGTATCGCGCCGTCGTGGTCAGCTTGGCATGTCCAAGTAAGACTTGGATCACCCGTACATCCGTATCGGCCTCCAATAGATGGGTGGCAAAGCTGTGCCGGAGCGAGTGTAACGTGGCAGGCTTTTTGATCCCAACCATCGCTTTTGCAGAATTGAACGCCCGGTTCAAAGAGCGGGGCGACATCGGCTCAACCCTGCTCTGGCCAGGAAACAACCACCCTTGCGGGCGGGCCTCGCGCCAATATGCCCGCAGCAGTTCCAGCAGTGATGGCGACAGCATCACGTCCCGGTCCTTGCCACCTTTACCGCGCTCGACATGGATCAGCATGCGGTCGCTGTCGATGTCCCGGACCTTCAGGTTGGTTACCTCAGAGGCCCGCAACCCAGCACCATAACCGATGCTCAAAGCGGCGCGATACTTCATCCCTGGCCCAGGTGCCGCGGCCAAAATCGCGGACACCTCCTCGATGCTCAGGACAATCGGCAGCTTGCGCGGCTCAGTGCGGAACTGCATGTACTTCTTCATGTCCTCACGGTCGCAAGTCATGCCGAAGAAGAACCTCAGTGCTGTGATCCGAGCGTTGTAAACCGAAGGCGTCACATCGCTGTCGGTCATATGAAGTTGATAGGCCCGCAACTCCTCCGGCGACGCCGTATCCGGTGAACGCCCCAGAAAGGCGGTGAAGTCCTTGAGCGCCCGAATATGAGCCTTCTGAGACGTCTCTTGCATCCCCCGAATACGCATGTCTTCCATCATCCGCGCACGAAGCGGGCTTACTTTCTCCTGTGTCATGGGAACCTCCTGTTTGACGATTGAGAAGGTCCCAATCATCAAGCAAGAGCCCCAAAACACGAAAACAACGCCAAATCAGGAAGTAGAACGACCGCAACAAGCGCCATTGCCGCGCGAGCGGCTTAGTCCATGAGCCCATTCTGTAAATTCGGTTTTCCCGCTGCGTGCGCTCGCAGCGTGGAAAATGCTGCATCAGCGTAAGATTAGGTGCTGCCGCGCAGCGGGAAAACCAGCCGTTCGTGCAGAGCGCAGCAAGGATCAAAGACCGAATTTACACACTGCCGACAAAGTGAGCTTTTGATGAGCGATTTGAATGGTCGCTTTTGCCTCTTAAGTTTGCAGCGGTAAGTGGCACAGGGAGGAAAAAACTTCCTTGCGTCTGCTGAAACACAATCTCCAATTAGGATTGTGACAGACACTCACAATCCTAATTGGGTGTCAACGGCCTCGAAGGGTGCCAGTATCGTTCATTCAACATGTTACTAGTCGCCACTACGGAAAGTTACATCGTGCAAATGTTGCCTGATACCTGAAAAGATAACGCGAATTCTTGCTGCTCAGAACGGGTGGAACAGAGAGTTCTCCCCCCAACCACTCTTCAAGTCGTGTAAAGTCCAGCAGTTTTACCACGCAATGCAACAAGGGACAGGACGGTATCAATGGTTGGCGTTGGCGTGCCGGTCACACGACCAAGTTCTTTTACAGAGCCCACGAGCGCGTCGATTTCCATCGGGCGACCTTGATCAAGGTCTTGCAGCATGGATGTGCGGTGTGCCCCTACGTCTGCTCCGCCTTTAATCCGGCGGTCCACATCGACAGGGAATTTAACGCCAAGCTTTTCGGCAATCGTTTGTGCCTCAAGCATCATGTTACGGGCAACCTCGCGCGTGCCAGCATCCGTGCACAACACATCAAGGGTTGCATGGGTTAGCGCGGAAATCGGATTGAACGACAGGTTGCCCCAGAGCTTCACCCAGATTTCATCGCGGATTTTTGGCCTAACAGGAGCCTTGAGACCAGCAGCGGTAAGAACCTTTGACAGGGCCAGTGCGCGCTCCGATTTCGAACCATCCGGCTCCCCCAAAGAAAATCGGTTGCCTTCGATATGTTTCACGACGCCTGGCTCGACCACTTCGGCGGCTGGGTAGACCACACAGCCCAAAACGCGGTCCGGTCCAAAGCCGTCCCATTGAGCGTTTCTGGGATCAACACTTTCCAATCTTGTGCCTTCAAGAGCCCCGCCATTCTTATGGAAATACCACCATGGCACCCCGTTCACCCCAGATACAATCGTGGTGTGATCGCCAATCAGCGGCTGCATATGCGGCACAACCGCAGGAACAGAATGCGCCTTGAGCGTGACAATCACGTAGTCCTGAGGCCCAAGGTCGGCGGCATTATCGGACGCGGTGACCTTTACGGTCGTCTCGCCGCCCTCTTCAATCAGGCGCAACCCGTTCTCGCGCATCGCCTTGAGATGAGGGCCGCGCGCCACAAGGCTGACATCCGCACCCGCTTGGGCGAGTTTTGCACCCATGTATCCGCCAATGGCACCTGCGCCAAAAATACAAATCTTCATTGCGTGCTCCTTAACCCAAGCCCAGTTTTTCGGCCAAACCTATGCGTTGAAGCTTGCCAGTCGCCCCCTTGGGAATTTCATCGAGGACCAGAATTTTGCGCGGTACCTTAAAGGCGGCCAACCGTTCGCTTGCAAAATCGCGGATCTCGCGGTCGGTGGCGCTTTGACCTTCTTTCAAGACAACAGCCGCAGCCACGTCTTCGCCCAGTTTGGCGTGTGGGACTGCGAACGTCACGCATTGCCCAACGGCGGGATGATCGGACAGAATGCCATCCACTTCGAGCGGGCTGATCTTTTCACCACCACGGTTGATGATTTCTTTCAAGCGGCCTGTGAGGGACAAAAAGCCGTCCTCATCAAACATCCCTTGGTCGCCTGTGCGAAACCAGCGTTTGCCTTCAGCTTCAAAGAAGTTTTTCTCATTTGCCTCTGGGTTCGCTTCATAGCCGGGGGTGACATTCGGACCGGAAATGGAAATTTCACCGACACCATCAATCAGGCGGCTATCGATTTCGTGGGCGATGCGTACTTCGGGGCCTGCAGGCAGACCCACCGCACCGGGTTTCTGGTGGCCCGGTTCGATCGGGTTGCAGCACATCTGGTGCGCGGCCTCGGTCATGCCGTAGGCTTCGACTACGGGAGCACCAAAGGTATCGGCCAATTGGGTCATCACAGGACCGGGAAGCGAAGAAGAAGAGGACCGCAAAAAGCGCAAGCGGGCATTTTTAATAATGTCCACATTGCGCGGCGCGCGGGCCAGAATGGCCTGATGCATCGTGGGCACAGCTGTGTACCACGTTGGGTCGACCCCTTCGAGCCAGCCGTAGAATTTAAGCGCATCAAAGCCCGGTGCGCAACTGATCGAAGCCCCAGCCGCGAGCGACCCGCTGACGGCGGCGATCAGGCCGTGAATATGGAACAACGGCATGACGTTGAGGCAAACATCATCGGCGGTCAAAGCGAGAGAAGCGCTGACGTTCTGCGCTGAGGCTGCAATGTTGGATTGCAACAGTGGCACGATCTTGGGGCGCGATGTTGTGCCAGAGGTGTGCAGGATCAGGGCGACATCATCGGCGGTTGGCGCTGTGTCTGGCGCGCGGCCCGTAGCAGACGTGGAAAGCGTAAAATTTCCGGCGGGTTCGGTCGGGGTTAACTCAATCACCGTCATGTCATACCCTTCAGCTGCGGCGCGGGCGGGTCCGTCGTACCCAGCCTCAACAATAATCGCGCGCGCTTTGAGGTCCTCGAGGTAGAAGGCAAATTCGTCTTCTTTGTATGCAGGGTTCAACGGAGCTGTGGTTGCAGATTGCGCCACTGTGACGAAGGCTGTGGCCATTTCAGGCCCATTGGGCAAGACGATCGCAACACGATCGGTTGCTGCAATTCCGGCACCGCGCAGTGCCGCGCGGACGTCTTGCGTCAACGTCTTTAGATCGCCGTAGGTCATCCAGTCGCGGCCAGGGGCACCGATGGCGTTAGCGGTGTCGGGATGCGACTTGATCAGGTCTTCTAGTCTTTGCATGGGGTGTCTTTCGATTTGGTTCATGTTCTCGGAACGCGATAGCTTGGTTTAAAACTAGTGCGCAATTCGGTCTTAGGCCACCTTCTGTTTGCGGCGCAGCAGCTTGAAGGCAGGCAAAAGGATTAGGAAGATCGCGATCACAGTAATGGGCCCTGCGATCGGTCTTGTGAAGAAGATTGACGGGTCGCCTGACGACAGCAGCAAAGACTGGCGCAGTGTCGGTTCAGCAATGGGCCCAAGGACAATCGCCAGAACTGCAGGGGCGAGGGGGTAGTCGAATTTGCGCAAGAAAAATGCTCCAAGCCCGAAAGCAACGATCAACCAAAGGTCGTGCATGCTACGTGACGCAGCAAAGCCACCGACGATAGATAACACAAAGATCAGTGGTGCAAGAATGGTGAAGGGCATGCGCAGCATCCACACAAACAATGGGATAAACGCAAGGTTGATCAAAACGGCAGCAAAGTTAGAGATGTAGAATGACCCGATCAGGCCCCACACGAATTCGCTTTCATCGATGAACAGGCGCGGACCCGGCGTTAGGCCCCACATCACCATTCCGCCGAGCAAAATGGCTGTTGTGGGTGAGCCCGGAATACCAAGAGTGAGCATCGGTAACATAGATCCGGTAGACGCAGAATTGTTGGCGGCCTCAGGTGCTGCAACGCCATCAGGTGAACCATGCCCATATTCTTCGGGCGTTTTGGAGATCATTTTTGCGACGCCGTAAGACATAAGTGAGCCTGGCGTGGCTCCGGCAGCGGGTAAAACGCCAACGAAGAAGCCAAGGATCGAGCCGATCCAAGTGCCTTTCCAGCCTCTGCGCACCGCTTCTTTCGCATCTGAAACAAGACCTTTTGCGGTCATTTTGGGATTGGTGGTTGTGACTTCACCACGCGTTTGCTCAATCGTCCAGATCATCTCTCCGATGCCATAAACACCGATGGCCAGCACGATGAATCCGATCCCGCGAATAAACCCTTGGATGTCAAAGAGGACAAGCCGTGGTTCGCCGGAAATTGTGTCAAACCCAACAGTCGCAAGCACCAAACCAAAGCAGATAGAAAAGATCGTCTTGGGAATATCATCGCCGCCCAAACCGACAAACGTTGCAAACGCCAACAACATAAGCGCGAATATTTCGGGCGGACCAAAATTAAGCGCGACAGTGGCAAGCAGAGGGGCAAACAGTGTGAAGAAAATCGTTGCAACCGTTCCACCCACAAAGGAAGCAAGTGCGGCTGTGACCAGTGCAAGGCTGGCGCGCCCTTGTAGCGCCAAGGGTCGCCCGTCAAAAGTTGTAGCCACCGCAGTCGAAGCGCCCGGTATGCCCAATGCGACCGATGAAATCGCGCCACCGTACATGGCCCCGTAATAGATCGCTGCAAGAAAAATGATCGCCGAGGCTGGTGGAACAAGAAACGTAATGGGCAACAAGATTGCAACCCCGTTCACAGACCCCAAGCCGGGCATGGCCCCAATAAAAAGCCCCACCGTCACACCGATCAGGATCAGGCCAAGGTTGATCGGTTCAAGCGCTGTTAAAACGCCACCGGTAAGAAAAGAAAAAACTTCCATTATGATCCTCGGCTTCGGGCTGGGTTAGTAAATGATGTCGTACATCATGTCGAAAAATGGCTGCGTGAAGGGCAAACCTTGTGGCATCGAAATCTGCATCGCACCTTCAAAGAAGAAGAACAAAAGAACTGGCACGAACAAAGCGAGGCCTAGCGTCAAAAGCCACGAATGGCGCCCCAAAAACCGAAGATAATAGACAAGGAATATCCCGACCGCTCCGTACATCGATACGATTGAGATCAGCGCGACAAAGCCAATAACGCCGCCGCCAACATGCAAAACAGTCCGCCAGCCAAAAGCATCCATAAATGATTCGTCCGAAACCGAGGCTGGGCTTTTACCGCGCCACCAATTCCATGCGATGGCACCACAGCTGAGCAACATCCCGACGGACAACCAGAAGGGCCAAAACCCGCCACCAGGTCCTTGGCCGCGCAAGTAGCCGATAGGCAGTTCGGCGCTCTTCCACATCAGGTATAAAGAAAAGAGGGCAAGGATCCCTGCGAGTGATATTTCACCTTGGCGCATCTCTGCCCCCTTTCTGTTTGTTGGACTTAGCCGCCGATTTCGGACAGCAGCTTGCGATGGTTTTCAACCTGCGTTGCCCAATAAGCGCGTGTTTCGGCCTCGTTCATTGGAAGCGGAGACAGGCTCTCTGAGACAAGGTAAGACTGCCACTCTTCGCCTTCATAGACCTTACCAAAGATGTCGCGGTAATAGGCTGCGGCTTCGTCCGACATACCCGGCGCCCCTACGATGGCGCGCTGGTTATAGTAAGAGAAGTCATGTCCCATTTCCTTGATCGTTGGCACATCCGGGTAGGCGTCCATTCGCTCGTCCGAGAAGGCCAGAAGTGGCACGAAATCGCCTGCTTCATAAAATCCCTTGGCTTCTGCGGGGTTGTTGACGGTTGCCATGATCTGCTGACCCGCAAGATCTTTGGCCACAGCACCGCCGCCATCATAGGGGATGTATTTGATATCAAGGTCATAAACACCGGACATATACGCGATAACGATGCTGTCTTCCTGACCAGCCCCCGTACCGCCCATCACGTATTCACCGTCCATCTCGCGTACCTTTGCAAGGTAGCCGTCAAAATCTGTGATGCCGCTGTCTTTGTGAACCCAGAGCACGAAAGGATCCACGCCCATCATTGCGATTGGTGTGAAGGTTTCAACATCAATTCCCAAACCTTCCTGGCGGATCGGGGTTGTGTAGAACGAATTCAGTGTAACCATCAGCGTGTGATCTGCGTCGCGCGCACCATTGAGATGCAACAGCGCTTCTGCACCAGACCCGCCACCACGATTTGTCGGCACCAGCGGACGGTTGGTTAGATCATTTGCCTCAACAACAGATTGCACAAAGCGGGCGATCTGGTCGCCGCCGCCGCCTGCTCCGGCCATGATCGTGAAATCAATCGGGCGTGTTGGTTGCCAGTCTTGGGCAAGTGCTGACACTGGCAAAGTTGCAATAGTACCGCATGCAGCAAGTCCTAGAAATAGTCTCTTTGTCATTTTCATTGTGTATTCCTCCCATTAAGAGTCCAGATACCCGGACCGTTGGTTTCCAAGTGTGTGCGACGCACGCCTCTCTGGATGTTTTGCCGCTGTCGTTATCTTCGGTCGTGCAGAGGGCTCAATGTGCCATCAAGATTGGCATTTCTGTTCGGTCGATGATGCGTTCCGTGTTGCCCCCGAATAACATTTCAGTTTCGTGGCTGTGGCTGTACGCGCCGATGATCAAAAGACTGGCACCGATGTCTTTGCACGTATCCAGAAGGCCGTTTGCGGGATCTTTGCCCTCAAAGGGTGCAACGTCAGCAGCCACGCCGCGAAACGCGTAGTAGGCGACCAATGCATCCACTTCGGGACCATGGGATTGCACCTTGCCGCCGGTTAAAATGCTGACACGCTTGGCTTTGTGAACAATATCCAGCGAGGATGCGACGGCACGGGAAGCAGGCAGCGATCCATTCCAACCAACCGCAACATGCTGGGCAAAGGTTTCGTCCGGTTGAAGCTGAGCAGGGCAGATCAAAACCGGTCGTCCCGCACCATAAAGTGCGGCCTTCAGCGAACTTTGACCTAAGTTGCGCTCTCGTTGAGGTTTCGGAAGGACAATAAGGTCTGTCAGGCGGCCAGCATGTTTCACCACATCTGCCATACGCCCCTGTTCCTCCAGAAACGTACAGGTCGCCATTCCCTCTGCAGCAGCATCTTCGCTTAGGCCGAACTCACGGGCCAAACGGTGCAATATACCGCGCAGGTGGTCTTCTTGACGGTTCGCAAGCTCGCTGGCCTGCTCTATCATCACTTTGCGCGCGAAGTCATTCAGCGGAATACCTTGCGGCATCAAATCCTTTGGCTGCGCCCGACAATGGACGACGTTGACCTGTGCTTCATGGGTTTTCGCAAGTTCTGCCGCATGGGCGAGAACCGTTGCGACCATGCCATCGCCGCGAACCGGTACTAGAATTGATTTGATCATCGCCAACCGCCTCCTTTGCGTCGCTGCACATCATCACGCTCTAATCTTCATCTCGTGTCGAGTTCGGCTGGCTAGGCGGTCTCGACTGGTCCTGATCCATTTGCCTGCGCAACTTTATTTCGTCAACTACTTTTTTTTTGAAATATATGTTCAAAGCCATTTTCTTCTGTATTTATAAGCTGTTGTTCAAAATACATTTTTTCGCATTCCATTGTATACCGCGAGTTCGCAACACCGAAAGGCGGGCTACAGGTCTCAGACGGTAAGAATCAGCGCACGCGCCAAGGGCGAGTCGTGTGAGGGTTTGCATGTATGCTGCGGTCCGACGCTCATATTGGGGCTGAACACGTCAAATTAAAACCTGACGATCAACGCCTCGGGCCCTATCTCTCAGCCCGATAAGACCGCATAAACTTGGCGTCCCGGTTGCAAATCTGCAAAAGTGTCAGACATCTGCCGTGACCACGTGATCAGTCAAAAAGACCAGCATCTTTTGGAGCGGTCGGTCATCAGCAAATAGTGTCGCTTATATCTTGGTCAGCTAGGTCTGCGGACCGACAAGTGTCACGCCAACACTTCCGATCCCCTCGATCACAACGTCAACCATCATGCCAGCCTTGACCGGACGCGCACCAATCGACGTCCCGCAGGCGATCAGATCACCGGGATTTAGGGTCATGTCTTTAGACAGGCAGCTGACGATCTGTTCAGGTGAAAGGATCATATCCGCGGCGGGATAAGACTGACGTTCTCGCTCATTTACCAGCACTTTGATCGTCAGATCTTTCCAGTCGACCTCGGTCTCAATTACCGGGCCTGCGACACCAAAACCATCAAAGCTTTTTGCCCGGGTCCACTGAGGAAAGGACGGATCAGCAAACAAAATATCAATTGAAGTGAAATCATTGATGCAGGTGTAACCGAAGATCGCATCGCCCGCTTGCTCCGGCGTGATGTCTTTGCAGGTCTTTCCAATCACGATTCCAAGCTCACCCTCAAACACAACTCGTCCGGCGGATGTAGGCAATGTAACCTCTGCGCCCGGGCCGCTGAGTGAGGTGTCGGTTTTGCAAAAGTATAAAGGATGCTCGGGGTGTGCCATCCCGCCCTTTTCAGCAGCCGCTTTGAAATTGTTCCAAAGGCCAATGAACTTGTCCGGAACCACAGGTGCCAGCAAAGTCAAATCATCAATCGGGATCGCTTCACCCATCACTGTAGCTGATCCAAGCGAGGCGCGCGGGTGGAGCATTTCGTCTGATACCACACCCGTCACTTCTGTCCCGTCGCGCTTTAGCCCTCGTGCCCATTTCATCTCAGCAACTCCTCAATGTCTTATGGGCTTCGCGGCCACAGAATCTCTTTCAAGCGCACATTGCAGTATTTGCACGGCCCCAATCAATCAGTTTTCTCGAAGACCGATGTCCTTGTGTTGTTTACCCGCACGTTCCAAACTGCGAAAAGAGATTGGAAATCGGCAACGTTAATGCGGACTGACGCAGGAGCTCCGAATGAGATGTCAATTCGAATTTCTCACCGAATAGCTGCTGGGAGTTAGAATTTTTGGGCTGATTTCACTGGTCGATAAAACTGGGCATTGATCCTCCGCCCAGCATCTGTCGATTTGGGCTCAGCACTGACCACCGCTGCATGAGAGACAGACACCCGATTTACTATGGCGGACGGCAGGACCGTTCGCCAAAATGGCTCAGATATCTATAGGCTCGGCGATGCTCAGAATATCTTCCAGTTCGACGCCAAGGTAACAAACAGTTCTGTCAACCTTAGTATGGCTGAGCAGCAATGGGACCGCGCGTAGGTTGCCGGTCTTTCAATAAATCTCAGCTGATTTGTTCGGCGGAGCGAATGGGTGCCGTATGCGCTTGCTTCTAGGCCAATCGCAGTCACCCAGTCACGAACGAGCCGTCCATACTAACGGGTTGAGATGTGTGGGCGGTTACGCGACAGCTGACGGATACATGCAGGTTCAACTTGCGCGGCGGCGTTTTGGGATCATTCGAACATTGCCCTTGCTGGCACGCGACGGGCCATAACTGGTTCCAATGTTAGGCAATGATCTGCAATTGGTGCGTAACATTTGGATCCTCTTACATTCCTATCTCCGCAGAACAACAAGGGTCAGGTGTTTCGTCGATTTCCTAACCCAGAAGCTGATTGCATTTAAGCCTGCGATCCAAGACAAGGACTGACGGGCTAACATCTGCCTGCCAATATCTGCGCAGTTCAAGTCAACACCTTGAGCGACCGATAGCCGACATTCCTGGTGGGACAATTCATTACCGCTTCGTCTGCGACCCGATTGTTAGAGCCCCGCGCGGCGAAAGGGTGGTTTCGGAATGCTAAATTTTTGATCCTCGCAATGGCCGCGGTAGTGAAATCCGCTGCGCCGCAAAATTGGTGCCGCTGCACATCCGAGGAAATGCTGCGTCAGCAATGGCCGCAACCGCACAAGTCCGCATCGTCCCGCAACATGTGAAATCATACAACTTGCAGCGAAAAGACGGTTTGAGATCCAGCTCGGTTGACCCGCTTGAATGGCTGCTTTGGTGAAAAACGCTGCACCGCTAAAAAATCATCGCCGCGGTTGCGTGCAAATGCCGCATCAGCAATAGCCGCAGCTGCACAAGGCCGCTTTGTCCGCACTGTGTGAGTTCAAACATCACTCGATTTTGCGGTTGCAGCGAAAGTCCGGTCTGACGGGCCGCACCGCAGCATCGCGTAGAGTGGGTCAAGGTCCACAAAGGGCCGCAAGCAGCGGCGCGTTATGGGGTCCGTAAGCACTGCTCATCGCTGCCCTCTCTTACCGTCGATCATGCTTATCTTTGATACCCTCAGACTTCGCACTGCGCTTTGGCAACTTCCCTTTGTTCTTTTTGATAAAGGCAGAAAGGGCTGCTCGATCTCCAAGGATTGCGTCCGGCAAGTCGACGTTCGCGTCACTGGCAATCTTGCGCGCAAAGGCCAGCTGGGCGTCACTTGGACCGTTTCCTTCAGATCGCGGCCCGAGGAATTCCGAACAAATCTTGCGGTCAGTTGTTGCGCCTTTGGGCAAGCGCGTCCCCATCCGCTTCGCTTTGGCGCGTGCGGCCTGAAGCATCTTTGGGCTCGGTTTGGCAGTAAAATCAATATCGAGCTTGGTGCCTGACTGGCCGCGCTGCTCCATCTTTGCGGCCAAGGCCGCCGCGCGGGCCACAATTGTATCGACCACAGTGCGTGGATCCTGCTCCCCTTTGAGAATACCATCAAGAGCCAGCTCCATTTCAGCCGTCGCAGCTGGATCAAGGATTTCGGGGGCCTCTTTCAGCAGAACGTCGTAGATCGCCAGTGCGAGGGTGCTTGGCGCGAGATGCTTATCAATGACCTCAAACAGGTTCTGGGTTTTTAGCCCCTCGAGAATGGAGGCGCGCGTCGCTGGCGTTCCGATCCCGGCAGCCCCTTTTAAGCGCTCCGCTGTTTTTGGATCACGGGCATATTTCCACGCTTCCTGCATTGCTTTGATCAAGGTGCCCTCATTGAAACGGGCTGGTGGCTTGGTCGTCTTTTTATCCGCCCCGGCTTTGACGGCATCGACTATCTGGCGGTCTTTCCAGGGCGGCAGGATGGCCGCAGCCTCGGCGTCGCTCTTCTTGCTGGCATCAGGATCCGCGCCGAGCGCCTCTCGCCAACCTGGTTGCCGCTCAACTATACCACTTGCGGCAAACTTGCGCTGTCCAGCCATCAACGAGATTTCTGTGCGATCATAAAGACGGTCCGGCCCAATGGCTGCGGTATAGCTCAGTGCAATCAGTTCAAAAAGACGGCGCTCATCGCCGGACATTGCCCCGAGCACACGCGCCCATTTATCTCGGGTCTTGAAGTTCGGAATAATCGCATGGTGCGAAGCCCCCGCAAGCCCTTCATCAGAAAAGCAGCCTCGCTTGCCCATGCGATATGTTGGTTTCTCGTAGGCCACTTTGACAAACGGCAGCTCCCGCAAACCATCGAGCATGGCTTGGGCATTTTGCTTTTCGGCCTCCGGCAAATATTTGGTCTCAGCCCGAGGGTACGTCGTAACCTTGTGGGTCTCATAAAGCCTCTGTGCCACATCGAGCGTTTTTTGTGCCGACCAGCCCCAGTGCGCCGCACGTTGCTGCAAGAGCGGCAAATCCATCAGGCGTGGCGGCGGTTGCTTCTTTTTCTCAAAGGTAACCTGCAAAGGGCCTTTCCAAGGATCAAAGGATGCGATGATCCTTTGCGCCAAATCCTGATCAAAAACCCGGGCTTCGTGCGCAGGGAAGTGCTTGAGCCGCAGGCCCTCTTTGCCGTCACTGACATCAACCCAAAGATCAAAATAGGGCCTTGGCTCAAAACCTTGGATCTCGCGCTCCCTTGCGCAGACGATCCCCATGGTTGGGGTTTTAACCCGGCCGATGCCAATGGCCCCCTTCATGCCATGCGGCTTTAGGGCAATCGTCACAGCACGTGTGGCTGTCAGGTTGGCAATCTGGTCACTCTGCGCACGCGCCACGGCAGCCGCGTAAAGCGGTCTGTAGTGCTCATTGGGCTTCAAGGCCTCGAATGATTGTCGCAGGGAGACCGGATCTTCCGCAGAAAACATTGCCCGGAGCACCTCACCCTTGAATTTGAAGTAGCGTAGGATGTTTTCACCGATGGCCTGACCCTCGCGGTCACAGTCGGTTGCAATAATCACGCGGTCAGCTTCTTTCAGGGCCGCCTTGATTTCTGCAATCAGCTTGTCTTTGCCATGGCTATTATCTGGGCGCAGCGGGTAAAATCCAGCTTCAGGGCGCAACACCTCATAAGACCACTTCTTCCAAGCGTCGTTGACTTCTGCGGGCTCCGCCAGCTTGAAGATGTGCCCGCGTGCAGACAATATCCGACCATATCGGTTTCCCAATGCCTCGCGCAGGTTGCGTGCCTGTGAGGGTTTTTCGGCAATGACAATCGATCCGCCCATATCAGTGCCGCCCTGCAGGTAGCCCGACGGTGGTATTGTAGATATGATGTGGCTGAGTAATCATGCGTCCACGGCCAACATTTGGAAATAGCCACGGCGCGACACAGTCGGCAAGAATATATGGCCCATTGGAGCATTCGTCATTTCAAGAACCCAGTTTTCCAAACTTGCCGCCCCGCACCAATGTCGTCCAACGTACGTTCGCAAGCTTTTACATCTCATCAGATGTCAGCTTACAATGCGACAGAACAAAATGCGAACACTTTTCTGAAGCTGCGATAACAAGACTCGCTTCAGACAGGGGGCTGCCTCAACCCGAGGCGTCGCGGGCCAATTCATTCCAACCTTTTTGACCTCTCCGACACCTTCTGAACCAGTGAAGCGGCAGCACTACCGGCCTGGCGCACACCCGTACCCGCGATTTCCCCAGCTGACTGCGTGCCAAACCGGGCCCGTGCGCGGGAACCTCTTGTTCCAGCCACGCCTTTTGCGAACCCGCTGACGTCGGGCATGCTTGGCGGACCTGCCATCATCAAGTTGCCCGAGATTGCGCGGACGATCAGCGGTGTGGCGACGATCATGCCACCGGCGAGGAACATCATCATGAAGAAGGGGATGAGCGCACCGATGTTGCTGGCCCCTTCGGGATCGCCAAGCTCGGTCAGCAAGGATTGCGACATTCCCACCACGGTGGAAAACACCCCCGCGATGACCAGCGGGTAGAGCGCGTAGGAGACGGTGGAGGACAGCCAGCGCAAGAAATAATCCTTGGTCACATCAAAGAGCGACAGCGCTATCATGATTGGCGCGATGCCGATCATGAAGGCCAGCATGATTTTGGCAAAGATCAATACCAGTCCGCAGAGCGCGCCGATGATGCCGAGCAGAAACGCCCCGATGGCCCCAATGAGTGCGCCTGCCATCCAGTGCATATTGTCGCCCGCGGCATTGAGGTAGTTCCCAAACTCAGCGATGAGATCGTCGAAGGCGGCGGCAAAATAGGCCGCCCCCGCGCCACCGCCGCCGAGACCCGCGATCATACCGCCAGCCAGCTGATCAAGCCCGTTTGTGATGGCACCCGCAATGGTGTTGAACTGCACCCAGTTGAGCGCAAAGAGCGTGATCAGCATGAGTTTGATGGCGAACCAGAAAGCCGTGCGGCCATCAACCGACCGCACCTGCAGGGCCATGTTTACGAAGAGGCCAATGACGGCGAGGGTTGAGCCCACGGCAATGATACCGCCTACCTGGCTGGCGACGGTGCCAAAGGTCGTCTCGGCCGCCCCGTCAAGATAACCGTCTGTGGTCTCTACCATCCAGGTGACAACGCCCATGGGATCCGCCTCGCTCTATTGCTTCGATCAGTGTGCGGCCTTCAGCGGCCGCTTCAGAAACGCGGTGAGGATATGCTCGCCGTCAAAATCCGGGGTCACAGCAACAAGCTCCCAGCCCTCGCGCCCGAGGGCATTCAGCTCCTCGGCATAGGTTTGCGGTTTCTTGCGGCCTGTATTGATCTGGCGTGTGAGGTATTCAAACATCTGCGGTCTCCGTTTTTTCTGTTTCAACGCTGGGCAAGTAGAACTCGGTGATTCCGCGCGCGCCTTTATGGCGGCCAGCTTGGATGATCACGTCGATCGAGCGGGTGATGTAATGGATCATATCCTGGTAGGTCATGGGGACATCGGTCTTGAGCGCCGCGATTGCGAGGCGCTGGATTGCGAGCTGTGGGGTCTCGGCATGCAGCGTGGTGAGCGATCCGCCATGGCCGGTATTGATCGCCTCGAGGAAGGTCATGGCCTCCTTGCCGCGGACCTCGCCCAGAACAATCCGGTCGGGTCGCATGCGCAGGGTCGCGGTCAGCAGCTGATCTGCGCTGCGCTCGCGTGCCTCTCGATCGGCCATCAGCGTCACGGTATTGGGCTGTGTCGGCATCAGCTCGGCCGCGTCCTCAATCGTGATCAGGCGCTCGGCCTCGGGCACAAAGGAGAGGATCTTGCGCGCGGTGACGGTCTTGCCGGTGGAGGTGCCACCCGAGACGATCATGTTGAGCTTGTGGCTGACGCAGAAGGCGATGGCTGCCTCGATATCGCCTGTGGCGACAACGGTGCGCAACTCTGTGTTGCGCGCGCGACGCGTGGCTTCGGAACTGCATTCGGATCCAAAGAGATAGGCGAGCTGGATCTTGTCGAGCGGCAGGTCGGCAAAAAACCGCAGTGAAATCGCAAAACCGCCTTCGACGGCGGGTGGCTGGATCACCTGCGCGCGGATCGGGCGGTCGCGGTAGAGGATACTGACGGACACGATGGGTTTTGCCCGGCTGAGCGTGGTGTTGGCAGCGGAGGCAATTTGCGCGCCGAGATCTTGTGCGGCATCGGGCGTCAGGCGCATATCCAGCGCACGCATAAAATGATCACCCTGCATCTCGCCCCAGACCGTACCATCGGGGTTGATACACAGCTCGATGAGCTTGGGATCGCGCGCCTCAGGCAGTTTGTCGAGCGAGCTTTGCAGATAGCTGGCAACCATGACCTAAAAGATTTCCAGATCGCGGTCGACCATGACGGTGACGCGCGCGCCCTGATCGACATAGATGACGGGGCTGAGGGAGAGATATTCGTCGATGACGCCTTGAGCGCTGTCCTGCAGGCTTTCGGCAGTGCCTTCGAGTGCTTCAGCCGTGCGCTCATCATCGGTGGACTCGGCGGCCACACTTGGGAGGGTTCCAATCAGCGAAATCAGCGCGGCCGATCCAAAGCGCGTGCCAAAGCGGCTGTCGACAAAACCGGTGGTGCCGGAGCGTCCCAGTGCGTCGCCGCCAAAGGCGCTGATCTCGACGCTCTGGTTGTCTGGCAGGATGATCCGGTCCCAGGCGATTGTGATCCGCTGCTGTGCGATGTCCACGCCGGACTGATATCGCCCGATCAGTCGCGATCCTCTCGGGATAAGCACGCGGGACCCATCATAGGCATGGACGTCTTCGGAGACGAGCGCGCGGACGGGACCAGCAAGCTGGCTGTCGATGGCGGCTTCCAGCACGGCCTGGATCATCGTGCCCTGCACAACCGTGTTGGACGGGTTCACGATCGTCTGGGCCTGGGTAACGGTTGCTGGCTGTGCGCCGTTGCGCACGAATTCCGTCTCACCATCGAGGCGGCGCTGCTCAGCCGCGCTTTCATCAGTACCACCTCCGCTGGACCCGAAGGCGATGATCGGGCTGGCGATGCGGGCCTCGAGAATGGCGCGCTCGGCTTGCCGCCGCGCCTCCAGCTCTTGCAGGCGCAGGTCTTCGGACGAGGGTCGGGGCTGGCGCGGGGTGGTTGGGGCTTCGAGTTGCGCGAGTTCCAGATCTGTCTGCAGGCGCTGGATTTGCCGCGCGCGCTCATCAAGATCTGCACGC
>ENA-OQVM01003360-OQVM01003360.1-marine-metagenome-genome-assembly--contig:-NODE-3360-length-17439-cov-3.541988_pt1 | contig 17439 bp, 17 predicted proteins | sample MGYA00237776_ERZ505498 | MGnify/ENA primary metagenome ERZ505498 (study PRJEB26159, sample SAMN06265151) | marine metagenome | isolation source: Helgoland LTER site | place: Germany:Helgoland, sampling... | reverse complement strand
AAACATATATTAAAATTAACAAAAAGTAGAATTATTTAGAAACAACAACTAAAAATTTAGACTAACGGTGTTGTAAGAAAGACAAACAGACTAAGTCAATTATTTAAGCGTTAAAACAACAGGTTACGAACCTTTTTAATAGCATTATGGTGAGTTATCATAAGTTCTTAAAGCGCACTAAGGCTTCTAGACAAAAAGCAGTTGTTAATTCTTCAGATCCAAAAGACGAAAGTTTTTTTGGTCCTCCATAATAAAATGCGCGTCTATCCCAATTGCCATTCTTGTTTTGCTGTTTAAGGAGTTGAGCTATAGCATTATTTATTTCTTTACCTTTATATCCAGAATATATTAAAGAAGAAATAGCTAATGCGTTATCTAGAGAAGACTCACCAAAGCTTCCATCAACATTTTGTTTTTTTAAAATTCTATCTACTATAATTGGTGCGATATCTTGCAATTCGTTAATTCCAGTAGCGATATTTCTTGATATAAAATAATATACCGTAAGGGTGTTTCTGTACCATGTATCACAATCATCTTCTTTGTTTTTTTTTATGATATTTGTTAAATATGGCGCTATAGCACTTGTTTCTTTACATTTGCCCACATAAAATAAAATGTTAGCGTTAACTACTGCATCTATATCATATCTAGTACATTGATGTGTATGCCAAAACAACATACTCTTAAAAAAATGCTTAATTTCTCTTGAAGCTAAATACCAGTAGGTCTTATTTTTATTAAAACGCCAGCGAAACGTAAGCCATGTGTAAAATAAACCATAGCTATTGCGGTTATCTATCATTATCTGCTTATTGTATTCACTAGGAATTTTAAAATTCATGGCTTCTAAAAAGTAAGACACACAAGCTGTATCATCTAAATCTTGAGGTAATAATTTTCTCCATCTATGGGTTTTAGTATAATGATTCCACGTGCCACCGCGATCCATTTGGTGTTTTAAAAAATGAGCAGATTTTAAAAGAATTTCATTAATTCTTTTGTCACCTTTTAAATCTAGGAGGCAGGTCCCAATAATTGCAGTAGGAAAAATGGAGCTTTCTGGTAAATTCCATTCTAGCATCGCATCATCATTAGACATATAAAATAAAAATTCGCCATTAGGCAATTGATGATCAAATAGATAATCTGTTCCTCTGTCTATTGCTCTATTCAGTTTTTCTTTATTATTTAAATTATCTACCACTAGTATATCTTTTTTAATAAATCAAAAATAGGTTTTAAACTATTAGAACGAAATAAAAGAGGCAATAAATTTAAGAGGACTAATTTTTAATTTTAAACACGAAAATGTTAAATAATTTATTTTAATTTATGTTGAATAATTGTCTAAACTTTGAAAGCAAATCCCAATCAATCGTGCCTTTTTATCAATTTATAATTCATAAAATAGAGTGTAATAATTCAAGGCAACTGTTAGTGTAAAAGATAAAGTGAATATGCTTTATTTTTTAAAAAGTACGGTTGTGAATATACATCGTTACCAAATTATCAAAAAGTAGATGTCTTTGATCATAGTAGTGAATTTTTTTACATAGGAAAAATCTACAATTCATCGAGTTTATTAAAAGATTGTGTTTTAATATACTACATTCGTTCTTGTATAATATGAATTGGGATTCAAATTTCATTCATGAGGTATCATTTTTATTAAAATTGATTACGATATGTTTTTATATACTAATAAAAAAAATATTTAGTGAAATTAAGTATAATAATTCCTTTATATAATGTTGAAAAGCATGTCACTGTTTGTATTCACAGTATCTTAAATCAAGATCTAGATTCAAAGGATTATGAAATACTCATAATTAATGATGGCTCGACAGATAATAGTCTTAATGTTGTTAAAAAGTTTGAGCAAAAATATTCCAATATTATTGTTTATACTCAAAAAAATGAAGGTGTTGGAAGCGCTAGAAATAAAGGGGTTAGTTTAGCTAAAGGAAAGTATGTTTACTTTTTAGATCCAGATGATTATTTGGCTGAAAATGTTTTAAAAACGGTAGTATACCATGCTGATTTGCATAAAGTAGATGTTTTAACATTTATATCAAAAGGCACAACATCCTCGAATAAAAATAAATCAAAAACAGAAAATAGATCTTCTTTAAAAATTAATACAGTTAGTAGTGGTTTTGAATACATTGGAGAAAATATTTTTAAAAATGAAGTTTGGTGGTATATCATCAATAGAGAGTTTTTAGAAATATCGAAGGTGTGTTTTATTCAGGGAAGATGGATGGAAGACGCTATTTTTACAGCTTCGTTATTAATAAAGGCAAATAAAGTGGCTTATTTGCCTTTAGATGTGCACAGACACTTAAAAGTTGCAGGTTCTGCAATGACAAGTAAAGAACCGGGACATTATTTAAAAGTTATTTATGATAATGCCAATGCTGCAATAGCTTATAATACATTGATTCAAAATTTAAATTTGAATGAGAACATGCATGTAAATGCCTTAAAACGTTTGAGAACAAGGCAGCAATCTTTTGTTTTTTTTATGATGATTAGGATGCTAAAGTCAATAATTACAAAAAAAGAAATCATGCCATTAATACATGATATGAAAAAATGTGGAGCGTATCCTTTAAATTCTCTTGCCGGAGATGATTATAACGGATTTATATATGTAATTTTAACTAGGTTATTTAACCAAAGATATCTTTATTATGTTTTATTTGTTATTATAAATCCATTTTTGAAAAAAATTTATAAATAAAATTAAAACGATTGAGTAAGTTAACAGTCAAAATACTAAAAGTTTAAATGAGTAATATTTTAATAACATCAGCTGGACGTCGCGTTTCTTTGGTCAAATATTTTATGGAGGAGTTAAAAAAAATAATTTCCTCGTCAAAAGTAATGGTTGTTGATTTAGATACTAAATTATCTCCAGCCGCTCAAATTGCCGATCGAGCATTTAATATATGCAAAATAGAAAAAGACAGCTATGTAGATGCGTTAATTAAAATTTGCATAGAAAATAATATAAAACTCATTATACCTACTATTGATACTGAGTTAATTAAATTATCTGAAAATATTAAAAAATTTAATAGAAATGGTATTCAATTAGTTGTATCAGATAAAAAAATAATAAACTGCTGTGCGAGTAAGTTAGAGCATGAAGAGATATTCAATAAACTTAAAATAAAAATTCCACAGCTATATTCAAAAAACGATTATAAATTACCGTTATTTATTAAACCTGATCACGGAAGTAGTTCCCTTAACAATTTTATTATTAACCATGAAACAGAAATATCAAGAAAACAATTAAATAATAAAGAATTATTGTTTTTTGAATATATTGAAAAAGCTGATTATGATGAGTACACATGTGACCTATATTATGATAAAACTAGTGTTTTAAAATGCGTTATTCCCAGAAAGCGTATCGCTACACGAGCAGGGGAGGTTAGTAAAGGAGTTACAAAAAAAAATAAGTTAGTTGATTTTTTAAAAATTAAAGGTTCTAAAATAGAGGGTTTTAGGGGCTGTATAACGATTCAATGTTTTATGCATAAAAAAACAGAAGATGTTATTGGAATAGAAATAAACCCGAGATTTGGGGGTGGGTTTCCGTTGTCATATTTAGCAGGAGGTAATTACCCTAAATGGATTATTCAAGAATATCTTTTGGGTGAAGAAATACCTGCGTACAATGATTGGCAAGAAAATCTATTGATGTTGCGTTATGACGATGAAATTTTAGTTCATGATTATAGAGACTAATAACGTTGTTGTTTTTGATTTAGATGATACGTTATATAACGAAGTCGATTTTTTAATATCTGCCTACAAGGAAATTTCTATTAAAATTGCCGTTGAAATTAATGTTTCAAATGAAATTGTTTACGAAGATATGCTTGAATATTTTTATAACAGAAAAAATGTTTTTGAAGACATTTTATTAAAGTATAATTCCCATTTAAAAGTTCCAGAATTATTGAACGTTTACAGAAATCATAAGCCGCAAATTAATTTATCAGAAGATAAAATTGAAGTATTGAATTTTTTTAAAAGTAAACACGTTAGTTTGGGTTTATTGACAGATGGAAGAAGTGTTCAGCAGAGAAATAAAATTGAAGCTTTAAATTTAAACCAATGGTTTACAGAGATTGTAATCTCAGAAGAATTTGGCAGTGAAAAGCCTAATATTAATAATTTTAAACACTTTGAGGATGTATTTGGAAGTGGAAATTACTTTTACATTGGTGATAATATTAAAAAAGATTTTGTTGCACCAAACAAGCTTAATTGGACAACTATATGTTTGAAGGATAAGGGTTTAAATATCCACAAGCAAAATACTCGAATTTTAGATGATATCTATTTGCCAAAACACACAATCAGCAGTTTTAAAAGTATGTTAGATATAATTATTTTTGATTAAAATAAAACTAAGGAAAGCTGATAATATTGTTTATTTTAATGAAAACAAAAGGTTATAATAATATTTATAATATATAAATGGTTAAGAAATTTATCAAGAGATTGGATCTAATTGATCTGTTAAACAAGGGGTTTAAGGAGGTCTTTAACGACATTGTTACAGCGGTTATAAAGTATAAGTCGTTATTAGTTTTATTGATAATTACAGATTTTATGTTTGTGGTTTTGCACTCTTTTTATGTTCATGATTTTTTAGACGGTAATAAATATTATTCATTGGCAACTGAAAGAGGATACTCTGAGTTTTATCAATATATTAAAGAGTTTTGGGTTTTTTTATTATTGATTCATATTTCATTTAAGAAAAAACAATTTATTTATTTCTTATGGTCATTTCTTTTTCTCTATTTTTTATTGGATGATTCAATTGGTTTTCATGAAAACTATGGTAACTACTTAGCAGAGCTTTTTGAATTTCAATCAATGTTTAATTTACGCCCTGCAGATTTAGGTGAATTTTTAGTATCTCTTTGTATTGGGGCAATTTTTTTAATGGCTTTTCTTTTCTCATATTACAAAGCAGATTTAATAGGAAAGAAAATTACCAGGACTATTTCCATACTAATAGTTATGTTGGTATTTTTTGGCGTTTTTATTGATTTATTGCACATCGCCGTGGCCTATCAAAACAATAGATGGATTATTTTAGAAGACAGCGGGGAAATGTTTGTAATGAGTTTAATTGTTGGTTACACTTTTTATTTAAATTCTAGATTTTTTAAAAATTAACAATTATATAATTCAAATTAATTAAATTATGTTTGTCAACTTTGTTAAAAAATATCAAATACACAAGCGTTTGGTTAGAACTATTTTTTTTGCACCTATTATAATATCTATTTTAATTGGTGCATTGTTTATTTCATCTGAAACTAAAGAATTTGGGTTTTGGCTTATGGAAGAAAACGCTCCTGTAGAAATATTAACGTTTATTATATTTTTATTTAGTGGTATTTATGGTATATATTTTACGCTAAAACTTAAAAAGCTTTTAAAAATAGAGATTAAACTTTTTTATATATTATTTTCTTTTTGCTTAATTTTAATAGCTATGGAAGAGGTATCCTGGGGTCAATGGTTTTTCCATTTTGAAACCCCTAGTGGATGGGCTAAAATAAATGGACAAGGAGAAACAACACTTCACAACTTAAATGGAATGCAAGGAAATTCAGAAATTCTTAGAATGTTTTTTGGGTTAGCTGGAATTTTAGGAATTATTCTAAGTTATTTTGATAGGTTTAAAATAATAAGTGCACCACCAATTCTAATATTCTGGTTTTTAATAATTTTTTGTCACGCTATGATCGATTTTATTCAAGATAAAGTCGTTATAAGTCAGCAATATGATTTCGCTATTGTTAAAACCTCAGAATTTATAGAGCTATTAATAGCAGGAAGTTCATTTTTATATCTTTGGTTAAACTTTAGAGTACTTAACAAAAAAAGCGCAAACTTAATTTAGGCTGGTATGTTGTTAACTATTATCGTTCCTTTCTATAATGCCGAAAAGCATCTAGAGCGCTGTTTAAATAGCTTGATAAATCAACAATTAAACGCAGTTGATTATGAAATTATTTTGATTAATGATGGTTCTACAGATGATGGGAAACTAATTGCAGAAAAATTTATAAAAAAACATTCCAACATTGTTTTATATAATCAGAATAATTGTGGTTTGGGTGCATCCCGGAATAGAGGAATAGAATTAGCAAAAGGGACATATGTATATTTTATTGATTCAGATGATTACTTAGCGCATAATACATTACATATTATCTTAAACTATTCAATTAAATATGATTTAGACCTATTGGGTTTTTCCTCTATTCAAACACCAAGATTAGACTTAAATATATGTAAATCTAATGATGAATTTCTTAATATAGAAGTATTAAAGGGAGTAGACTTTTTGGTTGAGCACAAACATCTCGACCTTGGAGCATGCTGGTATATTATAAAAAGAGATTATCTTATTAATTCCAGATATAAATTTGTCGAGGGTAAGTTTTTTGAAGATGTAGTTTTTACATATAATATATTTTTACATGCAGAACGTTCATTGTATTTACCAATTGATGCTCATAGATATGTTAAAGTTTTAGAATCTATAACAAATAATGTAAGTCAGAATCATTTAAATAAAGTGATACAGGACTATATCAGTTTAGTATATAGAATGAATAATTTAATAACTGAGATACCAATTAAAGTTTCTGAAAAACATCTTGAAATAGTTGATAATATAAAATTTAAACGAAGTGTAATCATTTATTTTATGTTTTATAAAATGATTAGATCTAATATGCCAATAAAAAGAATTGATACTCTGTTGAAAGGGTTTGAAAAAATAGAAGCATATCCTTTATCAAATTTTATTGGTGATCAATATTATCAAAAAAAGTTTAAGATATCTGTCTATATTTTTAATAATAAATATTTGTTTTACTTATTTCTGTATCCAATAAGACTTCTTAATAGGTTTCGTTTAATTAAACTTCTTTAATTCTTAATAATTTTATGCCATGAAGTTGAGTATACTTATTCCTATGTATAATGCAGAAAGATATATTGAAAAGTGTCTTGAAAGCTTAATGTTTCAATCTATTGCTAAAGATGATTATGAAGTAATTGTTTTTGATGATGGTTCAAGCGATAGTAGTTTAAAAGTTGTTAAAAATTTTTCAAAAAAATACACTAATATTTTAATATATACTCACGCAAATAGAGGCGTGGTTTTTACTAGAAACAAATTACTTAAGTTAGCAAAGGGAACCTATATATATTTTGTGGATGCTGATGATTTTATTGCTCATAATTCTTTGTCTGTTATTCTTGATTTTGCATTATTTAACACCTTAGATGTTATAGGCTTTAATACTGTGGTTACGCACCATCATTTCAAAACTAAATCTAAAACTTTTAATGAGAATAAACTGAAGTTAAAAATAGTATCAGGACCTGAATATCTCAGAGACAATAAAAATATGAGAATTGAAATTTGGTGGTATCTAATTCGTAAGGAAGTATTGGAGAAGAATAATCTATTTTTTGATAAAAGTGATTATGATGGTGATGTAGTTTTTACTATGCGATTATTTTTAATTGCAAAAAAAGTGGCTTATGCACCTTATCAAGTATATTATTATTTCCAATCGGAGGAATCAGTAATGAGAAGTAGGGATGCAATATCGAAAAGTAGAATCATAAAATATTTCATAGCCTTAATCAAGGATTTTAGTATATTAATTGATGGTTTGGACAATAAAAATATTCCATATAAAGAAGAAATAAAGAACAATTTCAAATACAGAAGAGATTCCTTTACATTCTTTACAATCTCTAAAATGATAAAAGCAAATATAAATGTTCAAGAAATTAGAGCTAATATCTTCGAACTGAAACTTGCTAATGCATACCCACTAAAAAGCTTTATCAGTGAAGACTATAAAAGTGTGAAATACAAACTATTGAACTATTTATTTAATCATAAACGATTATTATTTACAATTGTCAAATTCAATAATTTATTTAAAAAAAGATAAAACATGAAACAGGCAATTTTGATAACTGCTTATAAAAACTTTAATCACTTAATTGATTTAATAGATTTTTTCGATGATGATTTTGAAATATTCATTCATATTGACAAAAAAAGTATACTAGAAAAAACTACAATTGATAATATTAAATCTAAAAAAAATGTCGTCTTCATTTCAAGTAAGTACACGGTTAATTGGGGTGGACTCAATCACTTAAAATGCTATCTATTATTAGCGGAACAAGCATTGAAAAATCCTGAATTAGGTTATTTTCATTTGATAAGTGGACAGGATTATCCGGTCAAAACTCTTAATCATTTTAAAAAAATATTAGGCACCCCATATTTGAAAGATTATATTGAATTTTTTAAGATACCTACCCCTATTTGGATAAACCATAATGGTGGTTTGGATCGCGTAGAATATTATAATTTATATGATATTATAAATGCAAAAAGACATATCAAATGGTTATGGCGTATTGTTAGAATTCAAAAAAAAATAGGCATAAAAAGACATCTTTCAAAACGTATAGGTACACTTTATGGCGGATTCACTTGGTGGAGTTTAACACGAGATACATTACAATATGTAATAGATTATACTATTCAGAAACCCTATTTAATTAAAAGAATGAAATATACATTTTGTCCTGAAGAATTATACTTTCAGACAGTAATAATGAACTCTAAATATGCTAAAAATGTATCAAATAATAACCTAAGATATATTGACTGGAATCCAAGTAGGGTAGGAAAGGATAGCACTTCTCCAGCTATTTTAGATTTAAATGATTTAGAAAAAATAAAAAACTCAAATATGTTATTTGCAAGGAAATTCGACACTCCTAATTCTGATGAACTTAAGCTAGCTTTACAAAGAACATAAAAAAATATTATATTAACGATGACCATAGACCTAAGAAGCGATACCGTTACCAAACCATCAAAAGACATGCTTGACGCTATGATAAAGGCCCAAGTTGGTGATGATGTATTTAGAGAAGACCCGACCGTTAATCAATTAGAACAACGTATTGCAAGTATGTTTGGAAAAGAACAGGCATTATTTTTCCCCAGCGGAACCATGGCTAATCAAACAGCATTGAAGTTACACACCAATCCAGGAGATCAAGTCATTTGTGATAAATACGCCCATATTTATAATTATGAATCTGGTGGAGCTTCCTTTAATAGTGGGATTTCTTGTAAATTGATTGATGGTAACAGCGGTATGTTTACGGCGAAACAGGTTGAAGACGCTATAAACCCAGATGCGTATTATTACAGTAAAACAAGTTTGGTAGAAATAGAAAATACAACGAATAAGGGCGGTGGTGCTTGTTGGGATTTTAATGAAATTAAAAAGATAAAACAGGTTTGTGACAAAAATAAATTTGGCTTTCATTTAGATGGCGCGCGTATTTGGAATGCTTTAGTTGTTAAAAATGAGACTACACAGCAATACGGAGCCGTTTTTGACACCATTTCGGTATGCTTAAGTAAAGGATTAGGGTGTCCAGTTGGGTCTGTTTTAGTTGGAGACTCTAAAATAATGGAAAACGCGATTAGGATCCGCAAAATATTTGGAGGTAATATGAGACAGGCAGGTTATTTAGCTGCAGCTGGTTTGTATGCTCTGGATAATAATATTGACAGGTTAAAGGAAGATCACAAAAAAGCAAAGGAAATAGGCGAGGAGTTAAGCAAACTATCTGTTGTTAAAATTGTTGAGCCTATTGAAACCAATATCGTGATTTTTGAGCTGATAAAAGGCGTTAATGAGAATGCATTTGTACAAAAACTAGCCGATAATAACATTCATATCATTGGAATGGGAGGAGGCAAATTAAGAATGGTTACCCATTTAGACTATACGGATGCCATGCATGAAACTCTTTTAAAACACTTAAAAACACATTAAGCTTCTACTTAAGCATATCCATTCCAGGAATATTAGGCATGCCTTCTTTTGCTGCAGCTGCTAATTCAGTTTCATTAACTTTTGTGGCTTTTTCTATAGCTTTATTTAATGTCAGGATTAAGTAATCTTCTAACTGTTCCTTATCTTTAAGTAATTCGTCATCAATTTCAATAGATGTAATGCTTCTATTGGCGGTTAACGTGATTTTAAGTTTATCATCATTACTAGATTCATCAACTAAAACGGTATCTAAACGTTTTTTAGTTTCTTCTACTTTCTTCTGGGTTTCTTTAAGTTTACCCATCATATTCATCATATCTCCAAACATAATTTTTAAATTAATTATTACAATACAAAGCTATTTAATTTTTCTATTTTTGAAGGCTTAATCTTTAAGAATAAAAATACTTTCATTGAAAACAACCAATCAAATTCCGATAGCTAAAAAAGTACCTCAAGAATTAACCATTCATAATGATGTTAGAATTGATAATTATTATTGGTTAAACGATAAAAATAATCCAGAGGTTATAGATTATTTGAATGCTGAAAATGCATACACCAAACAAATGACGGGGCATACACAAGAATTTCAGAAGTCGTTGTTTGAAGAAATGAAAGGTAGAATTAAGGAAGATGACAGTTCGGTTCCTTATAAATTAAATGGGTATTGGTACCTCACTAAATACGAAGCTGGAAGAGATTATCCAATTTACGTGCGGAAAAAGAAAACATTGGAAGCTGAAGAGGAATTATTATTTGACTGCAACGACATGGCAAAAGGCCTTTCGTATTTTAATTTAGGTGGGATTTCTATAAGTCCAGATAACACATTAGCGGCATTTTCAACGGATACGGTTAGCAGAAGACAATACACTATTCAAATTAAAAATTTGATTACTGGTGAGATTTATTCAGATAAAATTTTAAATACAACGGGCAGTGCTACTTGGGCAAATGATGATAAAACGTTGTTTTATTCCATGAAGGATGAAGTAACCTTGCGTTCTCATAAAATATTTAAACACAAATTATATTCTGATTCTAAAACTGATATTGAAGTGTTTCATGAAACTGATGAATCCTTTAACACCTTCGTTTATAAATCAAAATCTAAAAAATATTTAATTATTGGGTCTTCAAGTACCTTATCCTCTGAATATCGTTTTTTAGATGCTGACGCACCTGATGGCCGTTTTAATATTTTTCAAGAACGAACAAAAAAGTTAGAGTATAGTATAGCGCATTATAATGGTAGTTTTTACATCATTTCTAATAAAGATGATGCTACTAATTTCAAGATTTCAAAGACCAGCGAAAAGACTACAGGCAAAGAAAACTGGCAGGATGTTATTCCTCATAGAGCGTCTGTTTTAATTGAAGATATCGAGATTTTTAAAGATTACTTGGTAGTGAATGAACGTGAGCACGGACTTAATAAACTTAGAATAATTAGTTGGAACAAAGAAGAAGACTATTATTTACCTTTTAATTCTGAAACATACACGACGTATATTGGTAATAACCCTGATTTTGAGAGCGATATGTTGCGCTATGGATATAATTCGTTAACCTCTCCAAGTTCAGTAATTGATTATAACTTAAAAACAAAGCAGAGCGAAATAAAGAAAGAGCTGGAGGTCTTAGGCGGAACGTTTAAAAAAGAAAATTACGAATCACAACGTATTTGGGCCACAGCCAGTGATGGTGTTAAAATACCAATATCGCTAGTTTATAAAAAAGGTATGGCGTTAGATGGTTCTAATCCGCTACTCCAATACGCTTATGGGTCTTATGGTTCAACGATAGATCCTTCGTTTTCAAGTATTCGTTTAAGTTTGCTGGATAGAGGTTTTATTTATGCCATTTCGCATGTTAGAGGTAGTGAGTATTTAGGGCGCGAATGGTATGAGTGTGGAAAACTGCTTACTAAAAAGAACACGTTTACAGATTTTATTGCTTGCTCAAAGTACTTAATTCAAGAAAAATACACCTCAAACCAGCATTTATATGCTTATGGTGGATCTGCAGGAGGTTTGTTAATGGGAGCTATCATTAATATAAATCCAGAACTTTATCATGGAGTCTTAGCAGCGGTACCTTTTGTAGATGTTGTAACAACGATGCTTGATGATACCATTCCTCTAACTACTGGTGAGTATGATGAATGGGGGAATCCGAATAAATTAAGGTATTATAATTACATGAAGTCCTATTCACCTTACGACAATGTAGAAGAAAAGGATTATCCAAATATGCTTGTCACCACAGGTTTACATGATTCACAGGTGCAGTACTGGGAGCCAGCAAAATGGGTCGCTAAACTAAGAGATATGAAAACAGATTCTAATAAACTATTGTTGCATACGGATATGGATTCGGGCCATGGAGGTGCTTCTGGTCGTTTTGAAAGCCTTAAAGAAGTGGCTCTGGAGTATGCCTTTTTATTAGATTTAGAAGGAATTAATGGATAATTAAAAAAAATGTTTTATTTTTGTTAGGGTTAAACTGTATATGTGTTTTTTGAATATAAACAGTTTATAAAAAGCTTATATGAAACACAGAAATCAAGTATTTGATAATGTATTAGATTTAGTAGGCAACACTCCGCTTGTTAAACTTAATAAAATGGCTTCCAAGTTTAAAGGTGACTTTTATGCAAAAGTTGAATCTTTTAACCCCGGACACTCCTCAAAAGATAGAATAGCACTTTACATCATTGAAGAAGCCGAGAAGAAAGGTATTCTTACTCCTGGCGATACTATTATAGAAACTACATCTGGTAATACAGGTTTTAGTATTGCTATGGTTAGTATTATTAAGGGTTATGATTGTGTTTTAGCAGTAAGTTCTAAATCGTCTCCAGACAAAATAGATATGCTAAAAACAATGGGAGCTAAGGTATATGTTTGTCCTGCTCATGTTAGTGCAGACGATCCGAGATCTTATTATGAAGTAGCTAAGCGTTTACATGGCGAGATTAAAGGGTCTGTTTATATCAATCAGTATTTTAATCAATTAAATATTGATGCACATTATAAATCTACAGGTCCAGAAATCTGGGAACAAACTGAAGGTAAAATAACACACCTATTAGCGTGTAGCGGAACAGGAGGAACTATTTCTGGTACTGCTAAATATTTAAAAGAACAAAATCCTGACATTAAAGTAATAGGTGTTGATGCTTTTGGTTCTGTTATCAAGAAATATCATGAAACTAGAGAGTTTGATGAAAAAGAAATTTATCCATATAGAATAGAAGGTTTAGGTAAAAATTTAATTCCTTCAGCTACAGATTTTGATGTTATAGATGAATTTGTTAAAGTTACAGATGAAGATAGTGCGCATACAGCAAGATTAATTGCAAAAACTGAAGGTATGTTTGTTGGATATACATCAGGAGCAGTGACACAAGCTTTAATTCAGCTAGGTGAAGAAGGTCGATTTCAGAAAGATGATTATGTAGTAGTTATTTTCCCTGATCATGGAGCTAGGTATATGAGTAAGGTATACAGTGATAAATGGATGAGCGAACAAGGCTTCTTTGATAGTGTTAATGAAGCTGCTGCAGAAAGCATACAATACATAAAATAATAAAAATATCAACCTAAAAAAAGAGATGTGGTTTTGTTAAATAAGCAAAATTTCATCTCTTTTTGCATTTTATTAATAATTGCGCATTAAAAATTATGTTCAAAGCATATAAATATTTAATTTCGCATCAACTAACTAAGAACTAAAGGCTTCTTGAATTTGTAAGTATTTTATGGTTCACATCCCTAATTTAAAGCAATTATATAGTTGTAGTTATGTCTTAATTTTAATAGCAATAAGATTTAATAAATGAAAGATTTATTCGAAAAAATTTATAAAGACAAAGGACCATTAGGAAAATGGGCAGCGCAAGCGGAAGGTTACTTTGTATTTCCTAAGTTAGAAGGAGAGATTTCTAACCGCATGAAGTTTCAAGGGAAAGATGTTATTACATGGAGTATTAACGATTATTTAGGTTTAGCAAATCATCCTGAAGTACGTAAAGTAGATGCTGAGGCAGGGACTAGATACGGTTCAGCTTATCCTATGGGAGCAAGAATGATGTCTGGTCACACAGATTTGCATGAACAGCTTCAAAATGAATTGGCTGATTTTGTTAGCAAAGAAGCGGCATATCTTTTAAATTTTGGTTACCAAGGTATTTTATCTACAATTGATGCTTTAGTTGGTAAAAATGATATTATAGTTTATGATGTTGATGCACATGCCTGTATTATTGACGGTGTGCGTTTACACATGGGAAAACGTTTTACTTATAAGCATAATGATGTTGAAAGTTTAGAAAAAAACTTAGAACGTGCCACTAAAATGGCAGAACAAACAGGCGGAGGGATTTTAGTGATTTCTGAAGGCGTTTTTGGGATGCGAGGTGAGCAAGGCCGTTTAAAAGAAATCGTTGAATTAAAGAAGAAATTTAACTTCAGGTTTTTAGTTGATGATGCGCATGGTTTTGGAACATTAGGAAAAACTGGAGCTGGTGCCGGTGAGGAGCAAGGTGTTCAAGATGATATTGATGTATACTTTGCAACATTCGCTAAATCAATGGCAGGTACTGGAGCTTTTATTGCTGCTGACCAAGAAATTATTGATTACTTAAAATATAATTTACGTTCTCAAATGTTTGCAAAATCTTTGCAAATGCAACTGGTTGTAGGTGCACTTAAGCGTTTAGATATGCTTAGAACTATGCCTGAATTGAAAGCTAATCTTTGGAAAATTGTTGATGCATTACAATCAGGTTTAAAAGCGCGTGGTTTTGATATTGGTTCAACGCAAAGCTGCGTAACACCAGTGTATTTAAAAGGAAGTATTCCTGAAGCTATGGCTTTAGTTAGAGATTTACGTGAAAATTATGGAATCTTTTGTTCTATAGTAGTTTACCCTGTAATACCTAAAGGGTTAATTTTATTAAGAATGATCCCTACAGCAACGCATACTTTGCAGGATGTATCAGAAACATTGGATGCTTTTGATGCGATTAGAGAACGATTAGATAATGGAACTTATAGACGTTTATCTGCAGCTTTAATAGCAGCAATGGGCGAATAAATAAAATCAAATTGCATAAAAAAAGTCCGATTCATAGAATCGGACTTTTTTTATGCAATATCTTTTCTAAATGTTTTTCTACGCTTATAAACTTCAGGAGAAAAGTGCTTCCATATTTTCTGTATGGCTTCGTTATCTTCTAATTCTGGTGTTCTAAAACAGTTTTCAATACCTTTTCCCGTAAAAGTCTCATAGTATTCGTTAAATATAACAGCATGAACACCCTTATTTTGGTAATCCGGGTGAATGCCTATTAAATAAAAGATAACGTCTTTACTGTTCTTTTTTGCGTGCATAATATGTTTGAAGCCAAAAGGAAACAATTTACCATTAATTTTCATCAGCGCTTTAGCAAATGCTGGCATAACGATTGCAAAACCAACCATATTGTCATCTTTATCTACTACAAACTTTATATACTCCGGATTTACAAAACTGATAAATTTCTTTTTAAAGTATTCATTTAAGCAAAAATATGATAATATTTGTAAAACTTATGAGAAAACTACTTTTAGCTTTGTTTAGCGGATTACTCTTGGCATTTTCATGGCCAGAGCGTGGTATATTTCCTTTTCTGTTTTTCGCGTTTTTACCCTTATTAATGTTAGAAGATGAATTGAATAATTTAAATGACAAGAAGAAGGGAAGAAAAGTATTTTGGCATTCTTTTTTAGCCTTCTTTATTTTTAATGCAATCACTACTTACTGGGTGTATCACGCTACATTATTTGGTGCAATTGCTGCTTTTATTGTAAATGCAACTTTAATGTCTACTGCTTTTTGGTTGTTTCATAAAGTAAAAAGCGCTACTACTAATCGTTTGGGTTATTTGACCTTTATTGTTCTTTGGATATCTATTGAATATCTTCATTTAAACTGGGATTTATCTTGGCCTTGGCTTACCTTAGGGAATGCATTTGCAAATGCACCTGATGTTGTTCAGTGGTATGAGTTTACAGGATTTTTAGGAGGTTCTCTTTGGGTGCTTTTTATCAATGTACTGCTTGTTAGCTTATACATTTCTGCTGATAAAAAGAAAGCAATGCTGTTGCCTTTACTAGCTTTATTGTTGCCCCTTTATGTTTCTTATCATATGTATTCAAATTTTGAAACTGAGAATGAAGATACATTAAAAGTACTGATTGTTCAGCCAAATATTGATCCTTATACTGATAAATTCAATGTTGGATACGAAAAGCAATTAGCTGATTTTATTACGCTTTCGAAAACAAAATTAACAGCTGAAACTCAGCTTCTAATTGGTCCTGAAACTGCATTGCTTGAAGGGATTTGGGAAAATAAATTGGAAGCAACTTACAGTGTAAGAAAGTTTAGGGAGTTGCAAAAGGAATTCCCAAAGTTGAATATAATTGTTGGGGCTAGCACATATAAAATGTTTGGTCATGGAGAGCAAAAAACTACTACTGCTCGCCAAGTTAGAAATCAAAAAATCTATTATGATGCATATAATTCAGCAATTTTTATTCCTGATAGTGGGTTGATTGAGGTATATCATAAAACAAAACTAGTACCTGGAGTGGAGAAAATGCCTTTTCCGAATATACTTGATCCGTTAGCAAAATTAGCTGTTGATTTGGGTGGGATGAGCGGGTCTTTAGGAAGTTCTAATACCCTTCATGATTTTGAAGTTGATGGAGTGAATGTTCGCCCTTTAATTTGTTATGAAAGTATTTATGGAGAAATGAATTATCAAAACTCTGCTATGATTGCCATAATTACGAATGATGGTTGGTGGAAGAATACTGCTGGATACAAACAACATTTGTCCTATGCGAGTTTGAGAGCTATTGAGCAGAGAAAAGCTATAGTGCGTTCCGCAAATACGGGAGTATCGGCTGTTATTTCATCTAAAGGAAAAGTTTTGCAAGAAACGAATTGGGATGAAGCAATTTGTATTGCTGCTGATGTAAAGTTGAATAGTAAACCAACTTTCTATGCTCAGTTTGGAAATTACATCGGAAGGCTAAGTGTTTTTGTTGCCTTTATGCTTTTGTTAGTCATTTTTGTAAAAGGAAAGTTGAGAAAATAAAAACCCACTCTTATCAGAATGGGGTTTAATTATTTTGTAAAAAAATAATTTATTCTTCTGTTGTTTCTTCATCCTCAGTTAAGTCAATATTGATTTCAATTACAGTATCAACATCACCTGCTATATCAATATTTTCAATAACTGTATTTACCATGCTATCAATGTTTAAGTTTTTGTCTTCAACTTTAATTTCAACTTTTATTTCTTTTTGTACTTCTGATGAGTATTCAGTTTTGAAGCAGTTCTCTGCAAATAGATATCCCAATCTCGAACTTCATAAGTAAAAAAAACTCTTTCGATGACTCCGAGATTTACTCCATGACTCAGGGTAGAGGTCGAAAT